>OGHE01000012.1_pt1 | contig 178976 bp, 154 predicted proteins | sample 1571431 | NCBI WGS metagenome assembly OGHE01 (sample SAMEA2581966, study PRJEB24529) | metagenome | biome: Human gut stool | place: China | collected 2011 | reverse complement strand
AGTATAAAACTCGAATCCTCTAGTTTTCTATTTACACAAAATCGTGGACAGTGCCCTAATATATCTATTATACATATCCAATTAAAATCATCTTTTAATTGAATAATCATCATCAACTTTATCATAGTTTCCTTTCTGACCAACTTCCCACTCACGTTTTTCGCTGTGGCTTCCACCGCCAAAATCACGCAATTTACCTTTGCCAGAGAGAAATCCAGTAGGTTTCTCATTTTGTAGATGTCTGTGTTGATTCAATTGCTTGACAGGCTGCTTCATTGGTCTCTTTAATCGTTCAAGATTGAACCTTTCTTCAGTCAGATTTATAATAATATGCTGTTTGAAATTGATGGCATAAGTTGTATCTTCCTCCTGACGGATAATGAAGCCTTCTTCATGCAATCTGCCCCTGACAGAAGAAACGGTTTCATCATTGAATATCTCACGCAGATGGTTTACAGCATCTGTGTAGTAGTGTGTTCTTTCCGGAGATATATCTACCAGATCTGTCCGTGTAATCTTGAAAATCTTACAAAGTAAATCCCGTTCAGCCTCAGTAGCCGGACTGAACATTTCTACCATGGCTATACGGTTGTTACGGTCGATTGCTTCTGCCATAAAAGGTTTCAAAGGACGGCTTTGGCCATCAAAATAGATGATACCTTTCTTGATATAGGCACGCTGCTTCCTGATTTTACTGTATATTTCACCCTGGGTAATCTTCGGATTGAGTGTCAGTAACCGGTCAATATAGTCCTCAATTCGATTGAACCGTTCTTCAGGAGTAGCGAAGTCCAGAAGTTCCTCTACAGCCAGCACCCTTGCACCATGAATGACGGTCTTGTTTGCATGATCAACGAGCATATATCCGTATGGTGCATCCTTCTTTCCGAAGAACACAATATCAATACCGAACTTCGTTTTCAGTTCCTTCTGCAGTTCCTCCTTGTTGGAACTTACGTCACGGTACTTCTTTAATATACTTCTCAGTTGACGGCAACGTGTCCTTTCCCGATAACCGCTCTTGAAAAGACTTTCTATTTCAGAAAAAGGAATTTCCTTCTGAACCTTACCACCATGCTTGACGAATACATTCTCATCTTTCTGATAAACCTCATAGCCCATGGAAACCATTATTGCCTTGAACTGGGCAAAGGAAGAGAATGTATATTGTTTGGCAGCATCAATATCATTTTCTGTTTTCTTTTTCCTGTCATTTCCAAGAATACGGTCTATGACTTCCTGAGAACGTCTGCGTTCATGGCTGTGCTGAATCTTTCTTCCATTAGGTGCCACTCTCGAAGTGATAATATGAAGATGGGTATTCTCTGTGTCATAATGGGAGTAAACAAGCAACGGCTGACCGGATTCACCGTATCCCATTTCCTTGAGATACCGGTGAGCAAAATCCAGCAACTCATCTTCCGACATTTCGTGTCCCTTACATGATATGGCTACATGAAACTGTGGTTTTCTGATTCTGCTGTTCTGTGAACTATACTTTTGGAGATAACTAATCAACTCACTTTGGGTAGGTTTGTGAAATGTTCCGAGTGAACCGAAATTCTGAATCTCGATAAGTCGTGCAACACCTTTCGAGACCTTATGCTCATTGTAACCTACAGCATGGAAGTTCGTGCTTCCCGGTAATATGGTTGCTATCATGTTGAATCTTTATTTATCAAGGTTTAAGTGACTGAGTAACCGAAATACTTTAAGCTCATTAATCTACGGTTACACAATAATAATATCTGAAACGATTGAATAACGTGTAACTAATAACTCAGATTCTGACAGCTTTCTGTGTCAGAGAATCAAGGTCTTTCTTTATTCTGTTCAACGTATCTTGTGTTTCAAGGATAACAGGTAACAGAACTTCTTGAATATAGCTGGGTGCGAGTAATCCGGCTACCGCAAGTTCATTGGCACGTTTAACTGACTGATTAAGGTTTCCTCCAGCCCAGGAAAGTTCATTCTGATATTTTCGGTAAAACAAACCCAAATCATTCATCAGTTCGAGCTGCCTTTTGGTACCGATATTTGAATACTCTGTCAGTGCTGAGCGTATATAATGGCTCACGGATGAATAGGAGGCAGATTTCTCCTTAAACTGTTGTACTTCCTCCGGTGTCATTCTTACTTTGATATACTTGGTTTTCTGATTCTTCATACTTGGATACATTGGTAGTTAGGTTTCCCAGACCATCTTTCGCCATGCAAAACAGCGGCCAGCCGCTCCGATGCGCCAGCATTCGGCAAGTTACTTTTGTGAGTACGAAACGGAGTTTTGTGGCCACAAAAGTACAACTTGCTTGGAAAACTCTGCACAGCAGAACGATGCCTTCCGGGAATGATTATTACACCCAAATTTACCGGAGAAAGCCGTTGCAAACCGAAATCAACAACACAATTCTTTGGAGGCATATTCCAGCTTACCATGAGCTGTAGCACCAGTTATATAAGAAACTCCATATAGCGTATTATTGTTATATAGAGTTTTTAAGACGTTTGAAACTAATTTACATGTATTCAGAAACAGAAGTTTCAGGTATTATTTAATCTTTGGATTATACTAATTTTGGTAATCAGAAAATAATATTTCGTATTCTTCGGTTGAATAAACCAAAGTTTCAAAAACACACAAGATGTAGTTATATGGGATAGATGGTTATTGTTCTCATAAAACCTATATCCAATATAATATGTAGTCCCGATACCATGATAGCATGGTAAAAGTAACCTGATTATCTAAGTTATTGGAATCCCAATAAAAGGGAAAATATAATCTTGTAGCTGATTCAGCTGATGAAATGGCTATCGGGAAATCTTATTTTATCTGAATTTGTATTGTAGAAACATTCAGACAGGATAACCTTGTTTTCAGAGCCTGGAGATACCTCGTTATCGTGGTGATATAACACTGATAATCAGTAAAAAATCTACTTGAATAACAAGAAAATAGTGTTGTGTAAATTTCTGTATCTCATTGATTTTTAGTATATTTATATACTTAAATAGGTTTTATATTCACTAAATATTACACGCTATGTTTGAACTGCTGTTGATTATATATCTACTGCCGGTACTTATTATAGGTATGCTGCTCCTGAAGCTGGTATTCTGGCTTTTGAGGATTGCCATACGTCTGGCTGTATGGCTGGTTAAGAAAACCTTTATACTTATATGGAAGCTCATCGTACTTGTATTTGCTATAATTATAGGCCGTGAAATCATGCCCTGGAATCAACCGGACAAATAGGATGAACCGTACCAGTGAGTGAAAATGGTACGGTTCTGATAAAGATAAGTAAAATCCTCCCTTTGAGTTAATGGTTTGTTCAGGTTTGTCGATTACATGAATCCTTTCCCTTTACTTCTTTCATATACAACTTCCTTCTTGGAATCACAGTTCATAAGACGGAATTGAACCATGCATCCGGTAGGGATATCCTTGGGTAACTGTTCAACCAGTCTGTCAATAACCTGGTCTACATTACTGAAACCAATATCTGTTATTTCACCGATAACATCACCTTTGAAATATGCACGGCCATAGATCATCATCTTTTTGGTGATACGGAACATCTTGTCTGCCGGTGTCTCGAAGTCACGTGCCTTTCCTTGCTTACTCTTCTTGCTGCTGAAGAAAATGAAGTCAATCACTTTGGCATTGAGTTCCCAGGCAGGAGTGAAGTCTATCTTGACATAGCCTCTTGTAATATTCAGTCCATGACTGTGGTTCATACCGAAAGCAACCTCATACAGATTGGCATCACAGTCATTTTGAGCAATAGTAGCCCATGTATGACGGAAAGTATAATAACAGTAGTAATCCTCCTTCTTCATTCCCATATCAGCACATATCTTTCTGATTCCAATGTTTACGTTGGCATTGAAACTATCCGGATTGCTGTAACGCTTATGGAACTTGAAAAGATATTCGTCATTATCGTCTGAAAGATACTTGTCAAATGTGGCCTGAATGAATGGTTCTACACGCATTTCAATATAAGCTTCATCTTTCCGGCAATGCTTTGTCTTTGCTCTTTTATATCCGATAATACCATCCTTATAATTTTCTTTTTTAAGTTCAAATATATCTACGGTATTTATTCCGCCCAAACACAAGGATAGGAGTGCTACGTCTCTGCCAAGTTCTGGAAGAGAAGAAAGCATTTTGGTTGCAGGTAGGGGACGATTGAAAAACTCCCTACATGCCTCTGCACTGATGGCTCTTTGAACTGTACTGTCAGATTTTGGAATGGTGATTTTTAACCAAGGATTGAATTTTATTTTTTCAATCCCTTTTTCATCATCGTTTAAATCTGTGATGGCTGCTTTAAATATCTGCCTGATACATGTGGGATACATTTCTTTAGCACGATTTGTATTGGATAGACTTTCTATCCATTTTTTCAACACATTAGCTGTTAACTGACTAAACATTATTTGTGTTGTTCCTATATAACGTTCAAGATGAGCTACAGCAAGTTTGTAATTTTTGGCAGTCCGCTCACGGTTCTCGACAAGCATTTGCTTAATGTGTAATTTTGCATAATCACTGAAACATATTTCTTCATCTGTTTCAAGCAAATAGTCTATGACTTCTTTTACACTCCAAAGTGAAGTGTTTGTTCTGTTTAGCCGGTCACTGTATTTCCGGATGAGCATTGCACAATATTCATTAACGACGGGGTCTGTTGGTTCACCATCGTTAGAGATGTGATGTGCATCAACAATTTTCGGGGTTTTGATATAACCCGGTTTCCGATTGTGTACGACTCTAATGTACACAGAGTACAAGCCATCAGTTCTTGGCTTCCGTACCATTGCTTTTAGTGTAGTCATAAGCCTTTAATTTTTATAGCTGCCATAGCCTTTTTTAGTTGGTGTAAGCAGGTGTAAGCAACGGGTATTTTGGTGTAAGCATAGAGTAAGCAAATACGTGCATTCGGCTCATTTTTTGCGGTCAAGTGTACGAACTGCCCAAGCGCAAGACAGGCTGTAACTACCGCAAAAGCAGTGAGTTACAGCCTGTTATTAAGATTCAATTATTTCGGGGATTATTCCTCTATTGCAGCCTGCGCCGCTGCGAGTCTTGCAATAGGCACGCGGAACGGAGAACAACTGACATAATTCAAACCTACCTTATGGCAGAATTTAACAGACGAAGGTTCACCGCCATGTTCACCGCAGATGCCGCACTTCAAGTCCGGACGGATAGCGCGACCTTTTTCGGTAGCCATACGCACCAATTGCCCTACTCCGTTCTGATCGAGCACTTGGAACGGGTCTACTTTCAGGATCTTCTTTTCCAGATAAATCGGCAGGAAAGAAGCGATGTCGTCGCGTGAATAACCGAAAGTCATCTGCGTCAAGTCATTCGTACCGAATGAGAAGAATTCAGCAGAAGAAGCAATACGGTCTGCCGTAAGAGCCGCACGCGGGATCTCAATCATTGTACCTACTTTGAATTCAATGCTATCGCCTACTTCAGCAAACAACTTGGCGGCTTCAGCGCGGATAACCTCTTCCTGTTGCTTGAATTCGTACAGAATACCCGTCAACGGAACCATGATTTCGGGATGTGTCTCCACACCTTCTTTCTTCAATTCCAAAGCGGCACCGAGGATGGCACGCGTCTGCATCTGTGTGATTTCCGGATAAGTATTACCCAAACGGCAACCGCGGTGTCCCAGCATAGGATTGTGTTCGCAAAGAGCCTCTACACGTTGCTGGATATACTGCAAACTTACACCCATGGTATCTGCCATTTCCTGTTGTCCTTTCAAATCATGAGGAACAAACTCGTGCAAAGGCGGGTCAAGCAGACGAACAGTCACCGGACAACCCTCCATAGCCTTGAAGATACCCTTGAAGTCAGCCTGCTGATATGGCAAAATCTTAGCCAATGCCTTGCGACGTCCTTCCGCATCTTCCGCCAGAATCATTTCACGCATGGCTTTGATTTTCTCACCCTCAAAGAACATGTGTTCCGTACGGCAAAGACCGATTCCTACCGCACCGAAATTACGTGCCACCTGAGCATCATGCGGAGTATCCGCATTGGTGCGTACCTGCAATCTCGTATATTTATCAGCCAACTGCATCAACTCGGCAAAATCACCGGAAAGCTCGGCTGCTTTTGTTTCCACCTTTCCTTTATAAACCTCACCGGTGCTACCGTTCAAGGAAATGAAATCTCCCTCTTTCAGTACCACACCGTCCACTTCAACCGTACGGGCTTTATAGTCGATGTTCAATGCTCCGGCACCGGACACACAACACTTACCCATGCCACGAGCCACAACAGCAGCGTGCGATGTCATGCCGCCACGTGCGGTCAGGATACCTTCGGCAACAGCCATACCTGCCAAATCTTCCGGAGAAGTTTCTATACGCACCATCACCACGCGCTTACCGCCGGCATGCCATTCGGCAGCATCTTCGGCAAAGAACACAATCTGTCCGCAAGCTGCACCCGGAGAAGCCGGAAGGCCGCGAGTCAAAACCTTGGCCTGCTTCAAAGCCGCCTTGTCAAACACAGGGTGAAGCAATTCATCCAACTTATTGGGTTCGCAACGCAGCAAAGCCGTCTTTTCGTCAATCATACCTTGATGCAGCAAGTCGGTGGCAATCTTCACCATAGCCGCGCCGGTACGCTTGCCGTTACGTGTCTGGAGGAACCAGAGTTTACCTTCCTGTACGGTGAACTCCATGTCCTGCATATCTCTATAATGGTTTTCCAGCTTGGTCTGCAAAGCATCCAGTTCCTTATATATTTCGGGCATTGCCTCTTCCATAGAAGGATATTTGGCCGCACGTTCTTCTTCACTCACACCGGCAAGTTCGGCCCAACGCTTCGAACCGATAATAGTGATCTGTTGCGGAGTACGGATACCGGCCACAACGTCTTCACCCTGCGCGTTAATCAGATATTCGCCGTTGAAGAGATCTTCGCCCGTAGCAGCATCGCGGCTAAAGCAAACTCCCGTAGCGGAAGTGTCTCCCATATTGCCGAACACCATTGCCTGAACGCTTACAGCCGTACCCCATTCATCAGGAATTCCCTCCATTTTACGATACAGGATAGCGCGTTCGTTCATCCACGAGTTGAATACGGCGCAGATAGCTCCCCACAACTGTTCGTAGGCACAGGTCGGGAAGTCTTTTCCGGTCTGTTCCTTTACGGCAGCCTTGAATCTCTTTACAAGCTCCTTGAGGTCTTCCACTTCCAGTTCATTATCCAGCTTCACGCCTTTAGCATGCTTCACATCTTCTATAATGGCTTCAAACGGATCGACATCTTCTTTGTTGACCGGCTTCATACCCAATACTACATCGCCGTACATCTGCACGAAACGACGGTATGAATCCCATGCGAAACGGGCATTGCCGGTCTTGCGGATCAACCCTTCTACAACTTCATCGTTCAAACCGAGGTTAAGGATTGTATCCATCATGCCGGGCATGGAAGCACGTGCACCCGAACGTACGGAAACCAACAACGGATTATCTATGTCGCCGAATTTGGAACGCATCAGCGTTTCTACGTGTGCAATGGCATTTTCTACTTCCTGCTTCAACAAGGCAACAACCTTGTCCTGCCCCATTTCATAATATTCTGTGCAAACTTCTGTTGTAATTGTAAAGCCCGGAGGAACCGGAACTCCGATAAGGTTCATCTCTGCCAAGTTGGCCCCCTTACCTCCCAAAAGGTTTCTCATGCCGGCTTTCCCTTCTGCCTGACCGTTACCAAAGGTATAAACTCTTTTTTTGTCCATAATATAAATTTAAAGTTTCTGATTGTGATTTTTTCCATTTTTCTGTTCGCAAATCTAAGTATATTTCGCAGACTAGAAAACTTTTTGAGAAAAAACTTTAATGCAAAATGCAATTTCGACATTGCAATATTTAATCTTTCAATTCATAGAGAGAAATCCCGAAAAAATACCTATTTTTGCCACTGAATTTATTATACTGGTGTAAAAGTGGCAAGAAAGAGAAAAGAACTTCCCCTGTTAGAGAAGGTGGAAATAACGGATGTGGCTGCCGAAGGAAAAGCCATTGCAAAGGTCAATGATTTGGTAATTTTCGTACCATATGTCGTTCCGGGTGATGTAGTAGACCTGCAAATTAAGAGAAAAAAACATCATTATGCTGAAGCTGAAGCGGTGAAGTTCCATGAATACTCCCCCGTAAGAGCAGTTCCGTTCTGCCAGCACTACGGTGTTTGCGGCGGTTGCAAATGGCAGGTGCTCCCCTATTTTGAGCAGATACGATATAAGCAAAAACAAGTAACGGACAACCTTACCCGCATCGGGAAAATAGAACTTCCGGAAATATTGCCGATACTCGGTTCCGAAAAAACGGAGTTCTACCGGAATAAACTCGAGTACACTTTTTCCAACAAACGCTGGCTGACGACGGAAGAAGTCCGGCAGAATGTAGTGTATGAGCAAATGAATGCGGTGGGTTTCCACATACCCAATGCGTTTGACAAAGTATTGGCCATAGAGAAATGTTGGCTGCAGGATGACATATCCAACCGCATCCGCAATGCCGTACGCGACTTTGCTTACGAGCACGATTATTCGTTCATCAATCTGCGCACTCAGGAAGGAATGTTACGCAACATGATTGTACGCACTTCCAGTACCGGCGAACTGATGGTTATCCTCATCTGCAAAATAGAGAAAGACGAGGAAATGGCTTTGTTCAATCAGTTATTGCAATATGTGGCAGATACTTTCCCCGAAATAACGTCTTTGCTATACATTATTAATAATAAATGCAACGACACCATCACCGACCTCGACGTACATACCTTCAAAGGCAAAGATCACATCTTTGAGGAAATGGAGGGACTGCGCTTCAAGATAGGCCCCAAGTCTTTCTACCAGACTAATTCCGAACAGGCATACAACCTATACAAAGTTGCCCGTAACTTTGCCGGACTCACCGGTAACGAATTGGTCTACGACCTTTATACCGGTACAGGAACCATTGCCAACTTCGTATCCAAGCAAGCACGCCAGGTCATCGGGATTGAATATGTGCCCGAAGCCATTGAAGACGCCAAAGTCAATTCGGAAATCAACGGCATACAAAACACATTGTTCTTTGCCGGCGACATGAAAGACATGCTGACGCAGGATTTCATCAATGAATACGGACGCCCGGATGTAATTATCACCGACCCTCCCCGCGCAGGCATGCATCAGGATGTGATTGACGTTATCCTGTTTGCAGAGCCCAAACGGATTGTATACGTAAGCTGCAACCCGGCCACCCAGGCAAGAGACTTACAGTTGCTCGATGCAAAATACAAAGTAAAAGCTGTCCAACCGGTGGATATGTTCCCGCATACTCATCATGTGGAAAACGTGGTATTGCTTGAGTTGAAAAATCCGGCATAAAGAGAAGGGAAATCTAAAGTAGTACTTTAGGAAGCTAAAATAGAACTTTAGAGAGCTATTAAATCATTAATCACAAATTATTATTCTCGTGGCAAAAGAAAAAATTAGAGCAAGAGCACGCACGCAATATACGGACTATATGGTGAAGGAGCCTATGGAACTGATGGAATTCCTGGCTGCCAAAATGCCGGATGCCAGTCGTACCAAGCTGAAATCATTATTGAGCAAGCGCATTGTATATGTAGACAGTGTTATCACCACACAATACAATTTCCCTTTGAAACCCGGCATGAAAGTGCAAATCAGTCGTGAGAAAGGGCGCAAAGAGTTCAGCAACAGACTGCTGAAAATAGTATATGAGGATGCTTATATCATTGTTGTCGAGAAGATGCAGGGGCTGCTGTCCGTCAATACGGAAAGGCAGAAGGAACGCACTGCCTACACCATATTAAACGAATACGTTCAACGGTCGGGCAGGCAACATCGCGTATATATCGTGCACCGTTTGGATCGTGACACGTCGGGATTGATGATGTTTGCCAAAGACGAAAAGACACAGAACACATTGCGTGACAACTGGCATAACATTGTAACAGACCGACGCTATGTAGCTGTTGTTGCAGGTGAAATGGAAAACAATGCCGGCATGGTAAGATCATGGCTTACCGACCGCAAACTTTACGTATATTCCAGTCCGACGGACGATGGCGGAAAAGAGGCTGTTACTCATTATCGTACAATAAAACGTGCCAACGGCTTCTCGCTTGTAGAATTGGTTCTGGAAACGGGACGCAAGAACCAAATTCGTGTACATATGCAGGATTTGGGACATCCCATTATAGGCGACGGACGATATGGACTGGAAGAGGTAAATCCCATCAACCGACTGGCGCTGCACGCTTTCAAGCTCTGTTTCCATCATCCAGTAACCGGAGAACTGATGCAGTTTGAAACACCTTATCCGGGGGAGTTCAAGAAATTGTTTCTAAAACAGAAATAAAGCGGTTCCGCACGATACAGTTCAAAACATAAAAAAAGGAAGGCTGCCATGAAACAGCCTTCCTTTTTTTATATCAATATCCCACTCGACGCAAGACTAAGGAAATACCATCATAGCCCTCCAAATAGTCTTCGTAATAATCATAATACCAACCGGAAAGAGAGACGCGGTCGGCCCATGAACCCGCAATACATGCTCTATCATTATGGCCGAAGTCCAATATTATTGTACCGGACGGCGCATCCCAATATTGTTCATCTTCAAAATACCAGTCGAAAGTACCGGAGTCTCCCCCTTCTATCCGATAACTGCCGGTTCTGTTCTCGTTGAAGATAAAAGAAGCATCACGAGCTCCGACTTGCCCTGCCCATATACCAGACAACCAATATTCCGTATCATCCGTTTCACAAGAACTTAATCCCAATACCAGAATACATAGAAGCAACACTCTCGAATATTTCATCATATTATTCCTTATCCTTTACTATTTATAATTCGCATCTACCAACATCATCACTTCTCCGTTCAGTTTTCCGGACAAATAATGTTCACGTACCCATACATTCTCAAATATCTTGGCTGTGTTATCGGCAAAAGTCAATCGTATAGCCTCCTTACTCTCATCCAGCCAACGCCATGAAAATTCCCGGTCAACAGTAACCTTACCACCGGCTTCATAGGTTATCGTAACTTCCTGCCCCTTATTGTTTGCACCGAACTTAAGCAGATAGGTATATGCTTCACCATCTTCTCCCGATTCATCCACCCAATTCTTTCCAGATAATTTCTCATCACTATTCTGTATTGTAGTATAATAAATATCATCTCCACAAGAAGCCATTCCCATAGTTATTACACACAACAGCATTATTTTCGCAAAATCTAAAATCTTCATGTTTATCAAGTTTAGTTAATATTTATGGGCAAACATACATAAAAATATTGAAACACTTAATACTTCGCCTGAAATTTCTTGTAGAAGATAGCGAATAAAACAAAACCCACCAACGCAAAAGGCACACCTGCCAAAGCCGGATAACGGTATCCGCCGCTAAGAGCCAATCCACCTACGTATGCTCCGATAGCATTACCCAAATTGAACGCTATTTGCACACAAGCGCCACCCAGCATCTCTCCGCCGGGAGCAACACGAATAATCAACACCTGTTCGGGACTTGAAACAGCAAACAACCCTGCTGTACAAAGCGCCATCAGAATGGCAGAACACCATGGGTTGGGCGACAGGAAAAATATCATCAGCAACAAGATACAAATCATACCTTGCACTACCGTACCAACCTTACCCGGAGTATATCTGTCGGAAAGTCTGCCACTCACAAGATTGCCGACCACCATGCCAAAGCCTGCCAGAACCATCAATGCCGTCACGCTTTCAGCACTAAAACCTGAGACATTTGTCAGCAACGGTGTAATGTAACTATACCAACAGAAAACCCCGCCATTGCCCAAAGCAGTCGCCCCCAATATCAACCAGGGAGCAGGTGTCTTTAAGAAGCGAAACTGACCTTTGAAACCGGTATCTTTCAGTCCCTCTATCACAGGAACCCACCGCCATATATAATAAAGGACGATCAGCCCCCAACAACCCACCAGCAAGAATGTCACCCGCCAAGAGAGCATATGGCTCAATGAAGTACCCAGCGGTACGCCAAACAAATTGGCAACCGTCATGCCTGCTATCATAATGGATACGGCTTCCGAGCTTTTTCCCTCATCCGCCAGCTTGCCTGCCACAATAGATGCAACTCCAAAATATGCCCCATGCGGCAAGCCCGAAATGAAACGCGCTGCCAACAGCAACCAGTAATCGGGAGCCATTGCGGCACCCAGATTCCCCACCAGCATCAAGGCCATCAACACCAGCAGAATATGTTTCAACGGACGTTTGCGTGCCACAATCAGCATAGGGGCACCGGCACACACTCCCAGTGCGTAGGCAGAAATGAAATGTCCCGCAACCGGAATACTAATATTTAAATCTCGGGCAACATAAGGCAAAATACCCATCATTGTGAATTCGGCAATACCCAATCCTAACGTACCGAATGCTAATGCAATAAGACTCTTCTTCATCTGAAAAAATACAACCTATATAACAATCTTTTTACCGCCGCAAAAGTAATATATTGTACGTTCTTAAACTATTTATTTTATAAAAAACCAACTAAAAATTTGTACAGCACAAATATAACCTATACTTTTGGCCCTCCGAAAATATAGGACTTCTCCTATATATTACAATTCAATAACCAATTTGTATAACTAAAAGTTAAGAAGAAAAAGATGAAAAAGTTTGTAATCTTATTATTTGTTGCAATGGCTGCTTTATCAGCAAAAGCGCAGGTTTATGTTGGTGGAACAGTGGCTTTATGGCACAATGACGACCTTGACGCAACAACTTTTGCGTTGAATCCGGAAGTAGGATACAACCTGAACGAGAAACTGGCTATCGGTGGTGTATTGACATTTGCACACAGCAAGCTGGATGAAGGAAAATACAATGCCTTCGCCCTTGCACCATACGCACGTTACTCTTATTATGAAAACAAAGTTGTCCGTCTTTTCATTGACGGAGGACTGGGCTTCTCCACTCAAAAGGTAAAAGGTTTGGATTCCGTAAACGGTTTTGAAATCGGTTTCAAACCGGGTATCGCCATCAAACTGAATGACAAGTTCAGCGTACTTGCCAAATGCGGTTTCCTGGGTTACAGAGACGATTATATGGATACGGAAAGCGGTTATGGCTTTGGCTTCACCAGCGAGGACCTTTCAGTAGGTTTCCACTATGAGTTCTGATTCATACCAAACATTGATATGTCAAAGGGGTGTTCCGCAGGAGCATCCCTTTTTTATTACCATGCCATCAACGGCACAAGACACACGCACCCTGAGAAGAAAAAAAAAGGAAAAGGCGGTTCCGATAAATGTTTTTCCGCTTCCGATGGTACAAGCGCCTGCAATATTGTGTACTTTTGCAGTATCATAAAAAGAAAATGCAATGAAAAAGTTCGTAAAAGGAGTCCGGTTTACTCCTAAAAATTATTCCGATGAAGTAGAAGCTAAAATTCAACATTATAAAAGAGAAGGTTACAAACTACCGTCAAGACATTTATTGCGTACAGAAGAACAACTGGCAGGCATACGCGAAAGTGCAAAAATAAACACCGCATTGCTCGATTACATTTCAGAGAATATTCGCGAAGGGATGTCTACCGCAGAAATAGACCACATGGTATATTGCTTCACGACAGACCATGATGCCATTCCCGCCCCTTTCCTGTACGAGGGGTTCCCAAAAAGCGTATGCGTCAGCATCAATGACGTAGTGTGCCATGGCATCCCCAGCACCAAAGAATTTCTGCGCAGCGGAGATATTGTCAACGTAGATGTATCTACCATATATAAAGGATATTTCTCCGACGCCTCGCGCATGTATATGATCGGAGAGGTAAGCCCGGAGATGCAACGCCTCGTACAAGTAACCAAAGAATGTCGCGACCTCGGCATACAAGCTGCCCGGCCTTGGGCACGACTGGGCGACGTCGGCGCCGCCATTCAAGAACACGCCGAGAAGAACGGTTACAGTGTAGTGCGCGACCTCTGCGGACATGGCGTAGGCGTCAAGTTCCATGAAGAGCCGGATGTGGAACACTTCGGCAAGCGTGGTACGGGCATGCTGATAGTACCGGGAATGACGTTCACCATCGAACCGATGATCAACATGGGCACTTACGATGTTTTCATTGACGAAGCCGACGGCTGGACAGTATGCACAGACGACGGCCTGCCTTCCGCCCAATGGGAAAGCATGATCCTTATTACCGAAGACGGAAACGAGATACTGACGCAATAAGCATAAGCCCGCAGGCCGCAGGATATTCCCCGGTGCGGTACTCTCCGTACCAACCGTTGGTATTCCTTGTACCACACTTTGGTATTCCTTGTACCAACCGTTGGTATTATCGGTACCCAACGTTGGTACAACGGATACCACCCTTTGAAACAGAATTTTCAGTTCATTGCAACTATATTTCCCATACATCATTATGAATATCGTACTATTAGTCGTTGGAATTATCGCAGGAGCCATTATCGGCTATTTGACAGCCGGCAGAAAAGCCGCTGCCCTAAAAACACAAGTAGAAGCCGCCGAAGAGCGTGAAGCCCTACTGAATCGCACCGCCGAAGAACGTATCACCCGCGAACGTTCCATTGCGGAAGAACGCTTGCAGGAGGCTAACCGCCAAGCCTCGGAACGCCTTAGCGCACAAGAACGGCTCTTTGCCGAACGCATTTCCGAACAGGCACGCAATCTCAATGAACGCCTTGTCCAGCAGGAACGTTCTTTCTGCGAACGCCTTGCCGAGCAGCAAAAGCAATGGGAACAGCGCCTCACCCAACAGAAGGAAGAGGCCGAAGCCCTGCACAAACGCATGAATACGGAGTTTGAGAACCTTTCAAACCGCATCTTCCAAAGCAAAACCGAAGATTTCACCAAACTAAATGCCGAACATCTGGGCAACCTGCTGCGTCCGTTGGACGAAAAGATAAAAGATTTCAAGGAAAAGGTAGAGCAAGTGTACAGCACCGAAGCCAAAGAGCGCTTCTCCTTAGGCGAGCGCATCAAGGAACTGGTGGAGCTGAACAACCGTCTCAGCGAAGACGCCAACAACCTGACACGCGCCCTGAAGGGAGACTCCAAGATGCAAGGCAACTGGGGTGAGATGATTTTAGAGCGCCTGCTGCAAGCATCAGGCCTGATTGAAGGCGAGCACTATTTCCGTCAGGAGTTTCTGAAAGACGAACGAGGGGAAGCTATTGTCAGTGAAGAAAGCGGACAAAAGATGCAGCCGGACATCCTTATCAAATACCCAGATGAACGCGAAATGATAATAGACTCCAAAGTGTCTCTCACTGCCTACGCAGCCTATACATCTGCCGAAGACCGGGAAGAGCAGGCACGTTGGCTCAAGGCGCATTTGCAGTCTGTCCGCAGCCACATCGATGAACTCAGCCGGAAGGATTATTCGCACTATGACATCAAATCGCCGGACTTCGTAATGATGTTCATTCCCACCGAAGGCGCTTATCTGCTTGCCATACAGAGCGATGCCAACCTTTGGGAATACGCCTACAATAAGAAAGTCGTATTGATGAGCCCCACCAACCTCATCAGCGCCCTGCGTCTCTCGCTCGACCTGTGGAAACGGGAAAACCAAGTGAAAAACGTACAGACTATCATCAAACGCGGTACGGCCCTGTATGAAAAGATAGTAGGCTTCACCGACACTTTCCTCACCCTCGGCGACCGCATGGCGACTTTGCAAAAAGACTATGACAAGGCGCTCAACCAATTGTCCGAAGGAAACGGAAGCGTAGTCCGCCAAGCAGAAATGCTGAAAGATATGAGCCTCACCCCCAAAAAACGTATCTCGGCAAGACTGCTGCCTAAAGAAGAGATACAGGAAGAAACGGAAGATGAAGAATAAAACTCAAGGCCAGCCAAAGGAAGTTATTCAGCTTTGGGCAACACTATGTTCAGCACCACATATCCCAATACCCCAGCGAGCAACGTTCCCAAAAGCACGCCGAATTTCGCTTGGTTCAACAGTTCCGGATATGCATCTGCAAACGAAAGGTTGGCTATAAACAAAGATACCGTAAAGCCGATGCCTCCCAGCAGGGAAACGCCTGCTATATTTTTCCAATTCATGCCGGCAGGCATCAGAGCCAAACCACTTTTTATCGATAGCCACGTAAACAGATATATACCCAGGAATTTGCCCAAAAGCAGACCGGCAGCCACAGCCATACTTACATCTCCCACAATATTGCCGCTACCGCTGAATACCACACCGGCATTGGCAAAGGCAAACAAAGGTAAAATCACAAAGTTCACAGCCCCATGCAAATTGTCCTCCAACGACTGCAACGGGCTGATAACATGATCGGACGCACGTTCCACCTGTTTCAACGTAGCAATCTGCGCATTTGTCAGCACTATATTATCCGATTTGGAAGCAGGGAACTCCCCTATAATATCACGAATTCGCTTGATATATTTACCGGCATCCAGACGGGGACGGGCCGGTATCACGAATGCCAGTATCACCCCGGAAATAGTGCTATGTATGCCCGACTGCAAGAAGAGGTACCAAATTATTATACCGAAGAACAAAAAGAAAATCTTCTGCGTCACCCCCAACTTGCCCATATAATAAAGGAATATATACAGGATAGCCGCTACAATCAGGTATCCGTATGCCACGTCAGTACTATAAAACAGTGCAATCACCAATATTCCCCCGATGTCATCAACCACAGCAAAAGCAGTCAGGAATATCTTCAGGCTCAACGGAACACGCTTGCCCAGCAAACTGAGCACCCCCAAAGAAAACGCAATATCCGTGGCCATAGGAATGGCCATTCCCCTGGTTTCAGGAGTACCGGAAATAACCAATAACGAATAAATCAGAACCGGAACCACCATGCCGCCACATGCCGCGACAAAAGGTAAAGCAGCCTTCCGGAAAGAAGACAGTTCCCCTACCAGCAACTCACGCTTTATCTCCAACCCCACTGCCAGAAAGAACACTGTCATCAGACAGTCATTGATGAATTCTATCATTTTCAACGGATGCCCGCCATGCGAAAGTAAATTGAAATTACCGACACGCAGATGAAGTTCCTGAAGCAGGAAGTCCTGATATATCGGCGACAAAGAAGAGTTGGCTATGAGAGCAGCCAGAATAGCGGTCAGAAACAAAAGGATACTCGCCACTATATTCAGCGAGGAAATGTGTTTCACAGTACGTAGAATAATCATAAGTATTTGATTTAAGATTTTATCCTTCTCCGGAAAGAAGGTGTGTCAAAACTAACATTAACTATCATTTTACTCTGTCATTAGCTTCGCTCAAAACCTCTTCTGCCTTTTTTCATTAAGGTATAGTCAGAGTGAAGCGAAGAACCTACTCTCTGTGTGAGTAGGAGAAGAGATGCTTCACTACGTTCTGCATGACAGACTATACATTAGCGTAAGAAATAAAAAGATATTTTGAGCGAAGCTAATGATATGCTTGTCAGAGTTTTGACACACCCTCCCTATAAACCTGACAGCGCCACTTTCCTCACCCACAACACAAATATAGCTGTTAAAATTAAATCAAGCACTATGTATGTGAATTATTTAGCAGCTAATCCAATTTCAGCACAGCCAGGAATGCTTTCTGCGGAACTTCTACGTTACCGATTTGCTTCATCCTTTTCTTACCTCTCTTCTGCTTTTCAAGCAGCTTGCGTTTACGGCTTACGTCACCTCCATAACATTTTGCAGTAACATCCTTACGAACTGCCTTTATTGTTTCGCGGGAAATAATCTTAGCCCCGATAGCCGCCTGAATGGCAATATCAAACTGCTGCCTTGGAATCAGGTCTTTCAGTTTCTCGCACATCCGGCGTCCCAACTCGTAGGCGTTATCAAAGTGAGTCAAGGTAGAAAGCGCATCCACCGGTTCGCCATTCAACAGAATATCCAGCTTTACCAGTTTGGACGGACGGAATCCGTTTGCATGATAGTCAAAAGAAGCATACCCTTTGGAAATACTTTTCAGTTTATCGTAAAAGTCGATAACGATTTCTCCAAGCGGCATGTCATAGTATATCTCCACACGATTACCGGAAATATATTCCTGTTTCACCAACTCACCGCGCTTACCCAGGCATAGCGTCATAATCGGTCCGATATAGTCCGTAGTAGTAATCACAGATGCGCGGATGTAGGGCTCTTCAATGCGGTCTATCAACGTTGGATCGGGCATGCTGCCGGGATTATGCACCTCGGTCATGTGTCCCTGCTTGTCATAAATGTTATAAGACACGTTAGGCACAGTAGTGATGACATTCATATCGAACTCGCGGTCCAAACGCTCCTGCACAATCTCCATATGAAGCAGTCCCAGGAACCCGCAACGGAAACCAAAACCCAGCGCCAATGAAGACTCCGGCTGGAAAGTCAATGAAGCATCATTCAGTTGCAATTTCTCCAACGAAGAGCGCAAATCTTCAAAATCTTCCGCCTCAATAGGATATACGCCGGCAAAAACCATTGGTTTCACTTCCTCAAACCCGGCAATAGCTTCCTTGCATGGACGGGCTATGTGGGTAATCGTATCACCTACCTTTACTTCTTTGGAAGTCTTGATGCCCGAAATGATATAACCTACGTCACCCGTACGCAATTCCTGCCGGGCCACCATATCCATTTTCAAAACACCTATTTCGTCCGCATCGTATTCCTTGCCCGTATTGAAGAACTTCACCTTGTCTCCCTTCCGGATGACACCGTTCACAATCTTGAAGTAAGCAATAATGCCCCGGAAAGAGTTGAATACAGAATCGAAGATCAGAGCCTGCAACGGTGCTTCCTCATCACCTTCGGGATGCGGAACACGCTCAACGACTGCCTCAAGAATCTCCTCAACCCCCATTCCCGTCTTACCGGAAGCGCGGATTATCTCCTCACGCTTACAGCCGAGCAACTCTACAATTTCATCCTCTACTTCTTCGGGCATGGCGCTCGCCATATCACACTTATTGATAACCGGAATAATCTCCAAGTCATGCTCGATGGCCATGTAGAGATTGGAAATGGTTTGCGCCTGCACGCCTTGAGACGCATCCACAATGAGCAACGCCCCCTCACAAGCGGCAATAGAGCGAGACACCTCGTATGAGAAGTCCACATGTCCCGGGGTGTCTATCAGGTTCAGAATATACTTCTCCCCCTTGTACATATACTCCATCTGGATAGCATGGCTCTTAATGGTGATACCTCTCTCCTTCTCCAAGTCCATATCATCCAACATCTGTCCTTCAGTCACTTGAATAGTATTGGTGAACTCCAGCAGACGGTCAGCTAAAGTTGATTTACCATGATCGATATGGGCAATGATGCAAAAGTTACGTATATTCTTTTTCATTTGTTTCTAAAATTTTGGTGTGCAAAGATACTAAAAGGAGAAGACAAAAAAAAATGCGTTGATAACATATCAAATGTATCAACGCATTTTTTATAACATTCCAATCTCTTTCTTAGTTCAGTTTTACAAACAGTTCGCCTTCAACTTCTTGAGTAGAAATTTTATCTTCTCTCAACAACCAGCCAAGACCCAGGAACAAATCTTTGTCTACCAATTTCGTAGCTTTCTTGATTTGCTTAGCAGTTAAACCTTCAGTTCCATTCAGTACATTCCAAATTTTTCCTGCAGTTTCACCAGCTTTCTCTTTCAACATTTTCTCTTTATTTTTAGTTAGACATGCTTAAAAATCCGTTTCCCACAAAGAAGAATCAGATTTTATTTCAGCAGCAAAGATAGTTATTTTTATGTTATATAACACGTTAACTGCCTTTTTTTTCGCTTTTCTGTCATAAAAACGGCTAATTTCTGCTTATTTCTGCTGTTTTTCCAAATACTCGGCCCATATTGTCGCCGCCTCTTCCACCATTTTCGCACAAGGACGCTTGGCATAATATTGTTCCGTACGCGCTTCGGGAGTGGAAGAACCTTCCGGTTTCTTCAATCCCAGCAACTCAGCGCAGATCATTGAACCGTTACGCTTCTTGAACTCTTCTGCAAGTTCCTGCACCAACGCATAATTGGCGGCTTTTCCCTCGCGGTCTTTACCGTCGACGGCGCCTTTTTCCAGTCCCGCCAGCAAAAACATACCACAGGCGGCGCCACAAGTCTGACGCATCCGTCCGATGCCCCCACCAAAGGAAGCAGACATCCGCAATGCCTGTTCTTCCGTAAAGCCATACATGTCTGCAAAAGCAGCCACTACCGATTGTGAGCAGTTGTACCCGCTTTTAAACAGTCCAACAGCTTTTTCTATTCTGTCATTCGTCATATCTCAATCTGCTATTTCCAACATCATAGGACAATGATCCGAGTGTACTGCATCATTCAGGATACGCGCATCTTTCAGCATCGGACGCACCGGCTCATTCACCATACAATAATCTATACGCCAACCTTTATTCTTCGCCCGCGAATTGAAACGATAGCTCCACCATGTATACTCCTGCTTGTCGGGATGAAGCAGGCGGAAAGTATCTATGAAACCTTCATTCAGAAAACGGGTCATCCATTCCCTCTCCTCCGGCAAGAAACCACTATTCGTGGCGTTACGGACGGGATCGTGAATGTCTATTGCTTCATGGCAGATATTATAATCTCCGCAAAGGATTAATTTTGGACGGGTGCGCTGCAACTTCACTACATATTGACGGAACTTTTCCAACCACACCATCTTAAATGCCTGCCGTTCGTCACCGCTTGTTCCCGAAGGATGATAAACACTCACAATGGACAAGTCGCCATAATCGGCACGCATAAAGCGCCCTTCACTATCATATTCCTCCATGCCCATGCCATATTCCACATGGTCCGGTTCACGTTTGGTCAGGATGGCTACTCCACTATACCCTTTCTTCCGGGCCGAATACAAATAATGCTTGTATCCCAATGCGTCCAACGCCTCTGCCGGATACTGCTCCGGCTGCAATTTGGTTTCCTGCAGGCACAACACATCCGGTTGTTCGTTTGCCAGCCATTCGGGAAGTCCCTTAGTTACGGCAGCCCGCAAACCGTTTACATTATAGGTTATAATCTTCATATCTGTATATTGTTGAATCCACTTATTCAGCTTTTTTGTGTTGCTTTTCCCATTCCAGCAATTGTACCTTATGTTCCAATCCCCAATGGTAACCGCCCAACGTCCCGTCGGTACGTAGCACCCGGTGGCAGGGAATCAATACGGCAACCGGATTATCCCCAATTGCCGTACCTACGGCCCGGTACGCCTTCGGATTTTGCAATGCTGCAGCAATCTCTCCGTAAGTAGCTGTTTCACCGAAAGGTATTTTCAGCAATTCGTTCCATACACGTAACTGAAAATCAGTTCCTTTCAGATGCAAAGGCACTGTCTCCATATTTTCCTCATCCGCAGACAAAGCGGCCAGTGCCCTACGTTGATGCTCATCCGTACCTATCTCAAAAAACACTCCGGGAAATCTGTTCATCATCTCGCTCTCTGCCATATCTCTACCCCTCACTACGAAAGCCATATAGCATACGCCTTGAGGTGTTGAAGCAACCAACACTTCTCCCAGAAATGTCTCTGCAAAAGAAAACTTTACTGTCAGCCCCGGAAGTTTATGTGACAGTTCGCCGTCAGCCAACTTTTCTATTGTTATAAATCTTTCATTCAATAAGTTCCGCTCCATTATAAACTAGATATTAATAACATAATATTCAATACAGTAACAACGATAGCAATCGTGTAAAGCACCAATGTGCTCCACCTGCTATTTACGTATTGTCCCATTACTTTGCGGGACGAAGTGAGACTTACTTGCAGGAACACCGTAAATGGTAACTGAATACTCAAAATCATCTGCGAAATCAGCAGTCCTTTAAAAGGGTCCCCAATAAAGAAAATCAACAATAATGCAATACCTAAGGAAAGAATCACCCCCACCTGGGAGTGGCTGTCCTTAATGTGGTATGACTCACCGAAAATACCGGCAAATATGGAGCCTGCCGCCATGCCGCTTGTTATTGTGGAAGATATGCCCGCCATCAACAAAGCCAGCGCAAACACTACGGCAGCACTGCTTCCCAGCAAGGGTTCCAACAGTGACTTTGCCTGTTGCAGTTCCTCTACCTGAATTCCACTCTTAAAGAAAGTAGCGGCAGCCAGCAAAATCATCGCACTATTAATGGCCCACCCCACAATCATCGAAAACAGCGTGTCAAACAGTTCATACTTCAAGACCTTACGAATCGAAGCATCATCCTGTTTGTTGTACTCATGGCTCTGTATCACCTCCGAGTGAAGGAACAAATTATGAGGCATCACCACAGCTCCAAGCACGCTCATTATAATAAGCATGCTCCCTTCCGGAAACGAGGGCGTCACCCACCCCTGCACAGCCACCGGCCAGTCAATCTTAACGAGAAACAGTTCATAGATGAACGAAAGCCCTATGACAGACACAAATGCAATGATGGAGCGCTCTATTTTCTTATAAGAATTAGTGAAAAGCATTACTGAAACGAAAACCGCAGTTAGCACCGAACCCCATACAATCGGAATGTCCAGTAACATCTGCAATGCAATGGCCCCACCCAAAATCTCGGCCAAGGAGGTGGATATGGAAGCCAGTACAGCCGTCCCCAATACAGGTCGTGACACCCACTTGGGAGTGTACTGTGTAGCTGCTTCCGACAGACATAGCCCGGTTACGATGCCCAAGTGTGCCACATTATGCTGAAGAATAATCAGCATGACCGTAGACAAAGTGACTACCCACAGCAACGAATAACCAAATTCAGAACCTGCCGCAAAATTAGACGCCCAGTTCCCCGGATCAATAAAACCTACCGTAACCAATAATCCCGGACCGATATATTTAAATACATCCAAACCACCCAAATAGCGTTTATGGTCTTTCCGCTTTAAGTCCTTAAAAATATTCTTCATTTCGTTGTTGTTATTTTGAGAGTGTAAAAGTACTCAAATAAAAACAAATACACTATAACTTGGTTCAAAACAGCAAAAGTTATCTTGCCGGCAAAAAAAATCATCCCATGAGACGGATAAATTCGTCCCGTAAGACAAATTTATTCATCTCATGGGATGAATATATTCATCTCACGAGATGATTTTTTTCACCTCGTGAGACATTTTTAAGCCACAATAGTCTAATATCCCATTTCGTGCAATGCTTTACACAGCTGATCCGGGCAGGAAGTGGAACGTCCACCGCACCGTATACCTTCCAGACGGGAGATAACCTCATTCACCGGCATCCCGGCAACCAAGCGGGACAAGCCTTGCAAATTGCCGTTGCAGCCACCCCAGAAAGCTATGTCCTTTACTATTCCGTCTTCTACTTCAAGCTCGATATTGCTACTGCACGTACCTTTAGTCTTGTAAGTATAAGTCATTATTCTTCGCTTTCTTCAGGCTTCATATTCGTATAAACCGTCTGCACGTCGTCAAATTCTTCCAGACGTTCCACCATCTTATCAATCGTTTCACGATGCGCCGGCTCAACATCTTTCAAGTCATTGGCAATGTAGGTAAACTCACCACCGACATCTTCAAAGCCGCCCTCTTCCAAATGTTTCTGAATAGCGGCGTAGCTCTTCGGATCACCATAAATAGTGATTGTACCTTCTTCTTCATCCTCTTCATAGTCTTCGTCAATATCAAAGTCAATCATGTCAAGAATGAATTCTTCCATGTCCATGCCGTCTTTCTTCTTGAAAGTGAACATACATTTATGGTCGAACAAGAAAGCCAGTGACCCCATTGTTCCCAAGTTTCCGCCAAACTTGTTGAATACGCTACGCACATCAGCTACCGTACGGGTAGGATTATCGGTCAGTGTATCAACGAATACGGCTACACCATGAGGACCATATCCCTCATAAGTCATGCTCTTGTAGTCGCTTTGGTCTTTACCCATTGCATTCTTGATGGCACGTTCAATGTTATCCTTCGGCATGTTTTCACGCTTGCAAGTAGCGATAACCGAACGCAATGTAGGGTTGTTTTCCGGCTCAGGTCCGCCGGCTTTCACTGCAATAGCAATTTGTTTACCCAGTCTTGTAAAGGTCTTAGCCATGTGACCCCATCTTTTCAATTTGGCAGCTTTTCTATATTCAAACGCTCTTCCCATTGGAACTAAATATTTATGATTTATGATTTTATTCTTAATACTTTCCTTAACGCAGTTTCGCTCCCAGCTTATCTTCCAGATTCTTCACCAGTTTAGACATGATTTTATCAATCATTTTGTCGTTTAAAGTCTGGTTTTCATCCTGCAATAAGAAACTTACGGCATACGATTTCTTACCGGCTTCCAGATTCTTGCCTTCGTAAACGTCGAAGAGAGATACTTCTTTCAGCAGCTTCTTCTCTGTTTCATAAGCAATCTTCTCGATTTCGGCAAACTGTACTTTCTTGTCAAGCAACAAAGCAAGGTCACGTTTCACAGCCGGGAACTTGGAGATTTCGGTATAATTTACCTTTACGTTCTTGATAGCCTTCATCAGCTCTTTCCAGTTCAGGTCGGCATAGTACACCTCGTTATCTATGTCAAACGCTTTCAGGAGTTTTCTTGTCACCACACCGAAAGTAGCCAGACGTTTGCCACCTCTTGTCTGTACGGACAGCGCAGCAGCATAGATGTCATCGGTCAGATTACCGACTACCAAATCGTGCATCTTCAGTCCCAGACGGGCAAAGATGTTTTCAACATACGCCTTCAGTTCATATACCGAACTATCCTCGTCTTGATGCGCCCATGAGTTGGAAACTCTTTTACCGGTAACCCACAAGCCCAGATGATAATCTTCCGAGTAAGGAGCGAGCGCTTTTTCAGGATTGCGCTTCTCTTCGTTGAAGTAATAGCAGTTACCGAATTCAAAGAACCTCAAATCCGAATTCTTACGGTTGGCATTGTGAGAAATACTCTCCAATCCGCCAAAGAGCAGCGACTGGCGCATAGCGTTCAAATCGGCGCTAAGCGGATTCATCAACATCACAAGGTTCTTGGCAGGATAGGATTCCAAACCGTCGTAATATGCGGCACACGTCAACGAGTTATTCAGGATTTCATTGAAACCGCATCCCACCAACTGTTCGGCAACCAGATTCTGCAGTCGGTTGGACTTGTCCCACTCACCTTTCGTTGTCAGGCTGGACTTCAATGCAGTCGGAATCTCTACATTATTATAACCGTAAATACGGAGAATATCTTCTATCACGTCACAATCGCGCTGCACATCCACACGATAAGGCGGTACATCCAGTGTCAGGCCTTCTGCCGTTTCGGCTACGATCTTCATTTCCAGACTCGCCACGATGCTCTTTACTGTCTCTGCCGGAATCACCTTACCTATCAGTGAATGAACCTTCTCATAGGAAAGTTCCACCCGGAAGTCTTGGGCAGGAGCAGCACACACATCCTTTATATCGGAAGATATAGTACCGCCGGCAAGCTCTTTCACCATTATTGCAGCCAGTTTCAGGCAATAAAGAGTAATATTCGGATCGACACCTCTTTCAAAACGAAAAGAAGCATCCGTATTCAAGCCATGACGACGGGCGGTCTTGCGCACCCAGGTAGGATGAAAATAAGCACTTTCGAGGAATATATCTTTGGTATCTTCCGTAGAACCGGAATCCAATCCGCCAAACACTCCGGCGATACACATGGCCTCTTCTTTGTTGCAGATCATCAGGTCGCGTTCGCTCAACTTGCGTTCTACACCGTCCAAAGTGACAAAAGGGGTACCTTCAGGCATTGTCTTCACAACGACTTCACCGCCCTTAATCTTGTCGGCATCGAAGCAGTGAAGCGGCTGACCGAATGCATGAACAATATAGTTCGTAATATCCACCACATTATTAATGGGACGCAGGCCGATGATACGGAGCTTGTTTTGCAACCACTCCGGACTCTCCTTTACGGTTACACCTTTTACGGTAACTCCGGCATAACGCGGACAAGCCTCGCTGTTTTCCACCGTAACCTTGATGTCCAAATCGTGGTTCTCAACGGCAAAAGCATCCACAGACGGCTTTTTCAAAGAAGTCGGCAAGCCGTTCTGTACCAAATAAGCGTACAAGTCGCGAGCCACACCGTAATGTGAACAAGCATCGGCGCGGTTGGGAGTGATATCCACTTCCAGCACATAGTCGCTCTTGATGTTATAATAGTCTTTGGCAAGTGTGCCCGGCACAGCCGTTTCCGGCAATACGATGATACCTGCATGGTCTGTACCGATACCGATTTCATCTTCCGCACAAATCATACCGTTGGACTCTACGCCGCGAAGCTTTGATTTCTTGATTGTAAAACATTCATCACCGTCGTAAAGTTTTGCACCCAAAGTAGCTACCACCACTTTCTGTCCGGCTGCCACGTTAGGCGCACCGCATACTATCTGCACAGGCTCGCCCTGTCCCAGATTTACGGTAGTGATGTGCATGTGGTCTGAATTAGGATGAGCTTCGCATGTCAGGACTTCTCCAATGACCAAACCTTCCAGTCCACCTTTAATGGTTTGCACTTCTTCCACGCTTCCAGTTTCCAATCCAATGGAAGTAAGTGCAGCGGCAACTTCATCCGGTGTCAAATCAAAATCGACATACTCTTTCAACCAATTATAAGAGATATTCATATCATTATTTTTTTATTGTTTCCAAAAGTGACCCGCAAAGTTAATAAGATTTTTCGAGTAGATAAGGCAAATGCTTCAAGAAATCTTTGATAAGATATATTCTTTCACCTGTTCCCAAGACTTATTAATCAACATATCCGGCATCGGTTCCTTTTCCGCATCGTCAAAATACACCAAACTTTTCATTGCCATGAAAACAGAGCCATCATCATATTTAGTAGAATAGAAGTCTAAAATTTCATTTAAAGAAAGATGATGCAATAAAAAAGAAATATCAATAAAATCCTTTTTAGTTCCCCTGCCAATAACAGCCGTTACTTTCATAGCAGCAATATCTTTAATTCCAGCCATGCGTATTCCTTGGTCTACAACTGGTTTATCAAGCCATTGATACCTGTAATTTACAATATCAACTTTAATCCCATCAACCAAATAAATATGTATATGGGGAGATTCTTTCAATACAATAAGAGAGGCTACGGTTTTTATTGCACTTATAAGTTCTTCCGCTTCACAAGTAATAGTTCCGAAGAAATCCAAATCAACAGATTTCCGGTGTCCCAATTGCAAAGCCAAAGCGGTTCCTCCTACCAAACGTGTATCGCGCAATATCGGTAAACTTTGCAACTTCCTTAAAAGTTCCAGTGTTGAATATTCGACTGTTTCCAGATGTAACATCTAAATTGCTCTTTAGGGGTTTTAGAAACTGCAGATATATATGCTAAGGCACGAGGCTCTAAATCTCTTAATTCTTTCGCCACCTCCACAATTTTAGACAAGCCATAATATTGCCGGATAAGATTCCAGTCTTCCAACAAGCCATATTCCAAGACTCTTTTTATAATGTATTGGGCATGCTCATCAAAATCGACATCTTCTTTACGCACATCCCAAAAAAGATGGGCTGAAAACATATTTATATATTCATTACCTGACATTCTTATACTTTTTATTTCAAGATTATACTAACTCTCTGCAAAAATAAAACTTTCTAATCAATAAGCCTTCATTATCACAATAAAAAACAGCCGGAACCACTCAAACTAAGTAATTCCGGCTGCGCCTAAAACAAAATAACCGCTGTTACCTGTCTTTATTTCACTCCTTCTGTCATGCTGAGCGAAGTTGAAGCATCTCTTCTCCTGCGGACCGCCAACGGTGCTCCCAGTTCTTCCCGTTCCACTATTTCAATAAACCCGCTCTGTTCCAATTCGAATAGAGCAGGATATACCCGCAGCCTGTCTGCACCGGAAAAACGGATTATATTTTCCACCGAAATATTACCCGGACAAGATTTCAGGTAATCAACAATCTTCCGGGTATCAACAGCCTTGTAGTTTATATCATTCATTATTTTGAAATTAAGTTAAGTACTCACTGTATGTAAGCACTCACTGTATGGCTATAGTCCCCGTAAAGGTATTATAGCCCACCTTGAGTTATATTTTGGATTAATAATTAAGTTATTTACCAATATTCATTGGCAGAAGTGCCATATAATCAGAAGGAATGCAACTTTCATTTTACGACGGACCAGTTCTGAAAGGTTAATGATACCATTTAATGAAGTTACGATATTCAACACCTTCAGAAATACAATAGGCGTTGATCAAAATCTTCAGGGGAGCGGCATCCGTTTGATAACGGAATAAAAACTCACTGTAAAATTCACCCATATTCATCTTTGTCGATTTTTTAATTCGAAGCAAAGAATGCTAATATAATATTTCATATTGATGTGCGATTACTTTCCAGCGATAACGTCTATATGCAATTTCCACCATATTTCCAGCATTTGTCTCAAATGCCGAGTACGGTTTCTGCAAAAGAGTTCCCAGCATCTCTGCAGAAGAGAAGTAATCAGCTTTCTGCTCTGTCGTTTCCCTGTTATATATCACATCAAAAGCCAATATAGGCTTGCCGAAGAACATAGCTTCTACCAATGATGGATTCGTACCTCCTGCACTATGCCCATGTATGTAAAAAGAGCAATGGCTTCTCAACACATTTAAAGTCTTTACATCATATATAGGAGATAACAAATGGATGTTCCCGTACCCGGCATACTTTTCCAACAGATATTTTCCATACGTGCTCCTATTCCAGTTTCCAACGAAAAACAGTTCTTTACCGGAAGCCTTAAAAGCTTCCAATATAACGTGTACATTATTTTCCGGCTCTATCCGACATAGAGAAAAAGAGTAACAGATGTTCTTCAGTCCGTATTTTTCTAATATCTGTTCCTCCACATCTGCAATATCACATAACACATGGTCACCGCCATAGGCTATCAGTTCCGCTTCTTTTCCATACTCTTCCCTCACATAGTCCTGAATACCCTTATTGTCGGCTATCACCGCATCTGCATACTTCACAGCCATCTTTTCCGAAAATTTCAGGAAAGCTTTGGCATATTTCCCCCATTTTTCACGACGATGCTCCAACCCATCTATATTGATTACCAGCCGCTTCTTCAAAAACAATCGGTATATCGGAAGAAAGCAACAACCGGAAACGCCCAATATCAGGATCACATCGCTCTTTTTCGTTGCCTTTATCAAAGATACTATATCATACAAGATGCTCTGACTTCCATTGGCATCTAACGGCACGTATTTTAAATCTGCATTTTTATAAACAGATTGCCGGTGAGGATAACTTTTGGCACTGCAATAAACCGTATAGTGTATATCGGTCGGAGAATTATAGCCTATAATGTTCTCTACCAACGATTCAAAACCGCCATAGTTGGCAGGTACGCCTACTGTACCAATAATTGAAACTCTTTTCATTATTGTTTTCCGATAATTCTATTATATCCCTCCAATGTAGCTTTAGCAGTATCTTCCCATTTATAATGTTTCAAAATTCTATCAGATAACTCTTCATTAAAAGGAGCCTCAAAAGCTGCAATAACAGCACGTCTTATAGAATCTAAATCATCAGGCTCACAATAATAAGCATACTCTTTTAAGTAATCTTCCGTATCCCCTTTTTTGGTTACAACTATATTCGTTTTCATCACAGCCGCTTCTAAAGAAGAAAGTCCAGGCGTTTCCATCCAAGAAGCTAAAATATGCACTTTTGCTAATTTATAGAACTGAGGGAGTTTGTCATGCTCAACTTGCCCCAAGAAGAAAACATTCGAAAGAGCTTCTTTTTTACACTTCTCATAATATTTTTTAAAATTAGCACCTGCTTGACCTATAAAAACAAATTTATAAGGTAAGTCCTTTATGGCCTTTATTATGTTCAACTGATTTTTACGCCCCTCTATTCTGGAAACACACAGTACACAATCTCTGTAAAACTCTATACTATCATCGACAGTAACATTATCATAATCAAATTTATTTATATCGACAGCGTTCGGAACCGCAACATAATAATAATCCTTCAGATTAAAATCATCACAAACCCGCTTCATTTCTGAATCCGAATTAGGTAAAAAAACATCTACCGCCTGTACAATTTTCTTTTGTAACCGTTTGTGACCATTCAGCAAATAAAACAATGTTCCTTTACTGCATTCCGCATTCAATATCATCCGGGCTATAACTTTCAAATATTCAATTTGGGTTATAGATAAGAATTGATTCAAAAATTGCAAAATTCCACCCCGCGCTTTTTTTTCATATTCCACATATGGACCGTAAATTGTAGATAAAGCAATCTTTTTATGCTGCTTTTTCGCATTTCTCACCTGCAAATACAGCTCTTGAGGTCTCATCAAATTAAAGACATGTACAATATCATATCCTGATAAATCAGGCTCTAACTCCAAGGTTATGTCGACTATACACCCCGCTTTTTCCAAATATTCTTTTGTTTTAAGAATTTGGGTAGTATCTCCTCCCGGCGCGGTAAACAAAGTTTTACGAGACTGAAATAGAATTTTCATTATGTATCTGATAATTATTTAATACAATTAATATTGTTACAAAAGCTATGATAGACATACCATTGAAAAGGACATGACCAGCAAATGCCGAATGGGAAAAAATAACAATCCATGCTATTTTGAAAATCGATGTATACTTGCCTTTTATGCGCATTGCTTTTTTCAAAATATAAATAAACAATGAAATATAAAGTAGTAATCCTAAAAGACCGTACATAAAGAACATGTCAAAAGCTTCACACTCTAAAAAAGATGAAGATCCTTCCCAAAAGCTATTGGAATAAGGATTTCTAAATGACACAAAATATCCCATCCCGAAAAACAGCCTTAGAAGCAGTAGTCCATCTAAAGAATATTGTTCAAAAGCATAATCCATATACTCCACCCGGCCAGACAAGAGAAAATGCCTTAAGGAATCGGCATGTTCATACCTGTAAGTCACCACAGAAGTAGTTGTCGTTATCAATTCTATAACATATGAGTTATAGTATGTCAACAAAGCTATTCCCCCTGCTATAATAATAAACTTATATACCCTTTTTGAATAACAAAAAGATATAAGAAGTATAGCCAACGTTAGTATTATTGCCGCTTTAGACAATAAATTCACCAATACGTAGAGAAAAAGGATCAAGCGTATGATTTCTTTTTTCTTTCTTTCTGATAGATAAGCATATAAAGAAAAAAGCCCTGCCACCCCTATAAATATACCTAAACCATTACCAGAAGTAAAAACACCTTTTGAGCCCAATCCGTCTCCATACACATCAAAATTAACACCTAATATATTTGAAATCAGTATTATAACTGCATATATTGTTGCCGATAATATAAAGTAACAGACGATATCCGATACTCCGATTTTATTGTTTTGAATGTAGTTGTTAATCACCAAATAAAATAGCAGGCAAAAAGAAAGTTTATAAGAGGAAATTATGCCGTTCAATAGGCCTGGCGGATACTGATGCAACAAAAAGGATGCAAATTCTATTATTAACAAATAAAAAACCGTTACCAAAAAGAAATAAAACTTTTGCCTGTATTTCAATTGAACGAATAATATCATCGTCAAAAACAACCGGAATATCTGAGAAGGAGAAAATGCAGCATTCTCACTCATCATCCCCTTCCCTACCAGATAACCAGTTAAAGCATCGGCAAACGGGTTCAGAAGAAAGATAAGAAATAAAGTAAAAGCAATAATGGAACCCCTAATAGCACAAATATTATGCAACATCATTGGTTATTTAGTATGTATCTCAAATGCTGCGAATACACATTTTTACTTAAAAAGCATTCACATGCATTCTTGGGGCAATGTAGCCTTTCCGATTGATAATCTGTATAAATATTATATAAAGTGGAAGATATGTCTTCCACACTCTTTACATCTGAAAAATAATCTATTTTACCATCAACATACATATCATGAAGCACCCCGCTAACAGGACTGATAGCCCATATCGTTTTCCGATTCTGCATATAATCAGATATTTTGCTCGGCAAGAAAATGCCTTCTTCACAAGGAGCCTCCAATAACAAGCATAAATCGTATTGCTTCATTACAGACAAACTCTCCATATATGATACCGGCGGAAGACATTTTATCCACTTATCCAAATGCAGAGCTTCTATCTGCTCAAAAAAAGCATTATTATGCATTCTTTCCAATACTCCCAGAAAAGTAACTTCTATCTTAGCATCTGTAACTTTGTCCAAAAAAGAACGTATTCCCTTTAACAAAATCTCAGGATTACGTTCACGCCCCAAAGCGCCGGCATGAATTATCTTCAAGACCTCATCATTTCTTGCCGGAAGCTCTGCCGGAATGAATTTTTCTATAATAATATGAGGACTTATCAAAGAACGGTTTCTATCCATTCCAACCATATATTGCAACATATAGTCACGTAACCTTGCAGAAGGAAATACATTATAAAAAGTATATTTTCCTATATCTGAAATTAATTTCTTCCTAAAATAGCTGATGCAGGTATCAGGTCCTTTTCCATACGGATACGGATATTTTATCCACATATAAGGATCGTTCCAAGTAGCAACCCATCTGATTTTATATTTTCTTGCTATGTAGGCACCTACTACTTCTGAAGGATAATCATAGGTATAAATATAATCGTATTGATATTGCTTAATCAAATTTTCGCACACTGATATTGCATCAAAAGCCCAATCAATGCCTTTATAGATGTATCCGGTTTTTAAAAATGTTTTCAGATGCCGTAATATTGTACTGAAATCAAAATTCGTATCTACCTTTACAAGATTTATTGAATTAACTTTCTTAAAAAAGAAATCAGTAGTAGACTCAGGATAACAAGTGCGGTTGGCACGAACTGCCCTACATACTAAATCGACAATAGCTCCCCCTTCAGTTAAAGCATTCAACATTTTGGCATTAACATTAGCTTCTGCTCCAAATATGGGATATGAGCTTGGGGCAACAAACAATATTCTCATATCAGCTCTTTTCAATCAATAATCCGACAATTCTCTCACACGCTTTTCCGTCTCCATAAGGGTTCACTGCCTTACTCATTTCATCGTAATACGTTTGATTGTCAAGCAGTGACGACACCTCAGTCACAATTTTATCGTAATCTGTTCCAACAAGTTTTACCGTTCCTGCTTTCAACGCTTCCGGACGCTCCGTTGTATCGCGCATCACAAGTACCGGTTTACCCAAACCGGGAGCTTCCTCCTGGATTCCTCCACTATCAGTCAACACAATAGATGATTTTTCCATTAAATAAACAAAAGACAGATACTCCAACGGTTCTATAAAGAACATATTGCAAAGATTTGACAAGTCTTCTCCCCAAATTTCATGAATAGGTTTACGAACATTAGGATTTAAGTGCATTGGATAGACAAAATCCACATCCGGATATTTCTTCGTAAGCGTTTGGATAGCCCGGCACATAGACATAAATCCATCTCCAAAGTTCTCACGCCGATGTCCGGTAATCAAGACCAGCTTTTTCCCATTTTTCAAACGTTTAATGTCATAACCAGAAGTTTTCAATGTATCTTCCAATTCTGCATCCAGTTCTTTGTCATTTTTTATTTTATCTACAACCATATAAAGGGCGTCAATTACTGTATTTCCAGTAACTGTAACAGTTTCTTCTTTTATGTTTTCTGCTAAAAGATTTTGTTTACTTAATGAAGTAGGTGCAAAATGATAAGTAGCAATCCGTCCTGTAATTTGCCGATTCATTTCTTCCGGCCAAGGGCTATAAATATTATGTGTACGCAATCCAGCTTCCACATGCCCTACAGGTATTTGTTGATAAAAGGCAGCTAACGCAGCAGCCGTAGAAGTTGTTGTATCTCCATGTACCAACACCACATCAGGCTTAACCTTTTGCAATACATCTCGCATTCCCAATAATACTCTGGAAGTGACATCGTATAAGTCTTGCCCCTGCTTCATGATATTTAAATCATAATCAGGTTTAATACTGAAAATATGAAGAACCTGATCTAACATTTCGCGATGTTGACCGGTTACGCAAACCAGTGTTTTAAAGTCCTTTGTATTTTTCTGAAATTCCTTTACCAAAGGAGCCATTTTTATTGCTTCGGGACGAGTTCCGAATACAAGCATAATTTTTTTCATAAGTATAATTTATACAAGTCAAATATTTTCATTCAAAAAATCAAATTGAAACTTTTTTATAGAGTTTATACAAGATTTTTCATCCCATTTTTTTATAATATTTGCAACTTTACCATAATCCTCAAACTCTGAAAGAGATAAAACTGCATTTTTCGTATTATAAACATATTCAGCCATTCCTTTTGCTTTCTCACTATAAGACAAAAAAACAGTAGGAATATTCATCGTTATAGCATTAACGGCACAATGCATACGAGCAGCTATTACAAAATCGCATTTATTCAAAAATTTTTTCAATCCAATAAATCCAGGATCTGAATTCACTACATCTACAGAGTATCCTTTGGCTCGTACCTTATTTGCTATCTGTTCTAAATAAGATAAATCATTATCATTCATTGAATTTGAAAAGACATGAGGTAAAAATATCAATCTACAATTAATTTCTCTAACTAATCCACAGATAGCTTCTACTTGTTTATTAATAGCAATTTCTAAATTTCCATAATGATATAAAGCTGACAATGGACTAAGGTTAATACCTAGCGTTATACCTTGCGTTTTTTCATTTTTCTCCCAAAAGGGACACTCTACAAAATAAGCAGGGTCAGGCGCAAATACCACATTTTGAACAATTCCTAATGACTTAAGATAGTCTACTGTAACCCATTCTCTTGTTACAATTAAATCTATTCTCTCTAAGTGTTTTTTGAAAAAAGCTAATGCTTTAGAATTTTTCTCGAATTTCCCCACAGAAGCTCCCCATAACACATACTTAATTCCTTTTGCCTGACATTTTTCTAGAAATAGTGGTAAGGAAGCATCATAAGCTCCATCTGGATATAAAGTATAAATATCTCCTCCTATAGAAAACACAGTATCATAACCATCAATCCAATCAGTAGAATCATAAGGTAAAACATAATTAATCCTTATTAATGAAAGTAGTTTCCGCATAATATTGTGAAAACTCCATCGACCAATCCTCTTACGTTGTATAATATGTATATCACAATCAGTCAATCTTTGTACATCATCTTCATAATTATAAGAAGCATAACTAATTTTTACTTCCGGATTTATAGACTTCAGTATATTTACTGTTCCTCGCACAATAGCTTCACAACCATAATTGTAAACGCCCCCAATACCTATTAACAATACATTCCTCATATATTCTTAGTTTATTCAAATCCAAATCTTTTCTTCAATTCTTCCGTAAACCTCACAGCCCCTTTATAATTCAAATGATGCGCATCCAACCGTTCATCATCCGTTGCTCCCCAATGACTATAATCCAAATATTCTACATCATCGAAGCATTTCTTACGCATATTTTCACAAAAAGCCTGATCATAGTAAAACTCCGGTTTAAATACGGGGTAATACATCAGATAAAGCTTAATATGATGCGCTTTACAGTAATCGATTATCTTTCTGAGATATTTATAATTCACACTATATCCATACCAACCATAATCCTTTATCATATCCATCTCTAGTTGTGGAGTCTGCTTAGTGGCATCAAATGCAACATTGTCTTTCCTCTCATTTATATATCCACCTAATAACTTAATATAAGAAGCCGGCTGAAAATATACCAACTTAGACAAGCTTGCTATTACAACACTAAATATCTGTTTTGACTCTAATTTGAATATTTGCCATTGCTCTTTATTAAAAAAAGGCCAATAGGAAGATATAAAGAAACTCTGTTCATTGTAAGCATGATATTTATAATCAGTATTTTGCCAAAGATCCGTTGAAGAACATTGCAAAAATACAGTATCTACTTGAGGATTATTTTCCACATAATGCAGTAGCTTTATATAAGTATAGAGATAACGTTCACTCGGGCTACCTAAATTAATAGCTTCTTTGGTAAGTGAATCATCCACTCCCCTACATACATGTGAAGCTCCCATAAAAAGAATATGCTTCTCTTTAGACAAACTCCAATCTATATGCTTTGCCACATAATATCTTGTTATAAAGAGTAAAGATATAAGAATGGCAAATAAACAGCTAATGAATAAAAAGCTTTTAATATATCGCTTCATGATAACTTTAAAATTGGAAATAGATAAATTGTACTTGTTGCCCAGCTTGCGTAAGAACTATAAAGGCAATGAAAAGATACAGTCCCCAGCGCATCCAACGCTTAGGAAGAGAAAATTGGAGACCATACTGCTTTGTACGGTTCAGCCACTCCACACACAATAATATTGCAATAAATAATAGCATTTTTTTAGGAATACCTTCTGTTTCGGCAACACAGAAATTATTAACGATACAATATAAATAATCAACAAACTCAGTGATATTGTTAGCCCTAAAAATAATCCAGCCAAATACTATCAAAGCAAACGTAAGCAGCATCATAAAAAATTCTTTTATACTAGGCAAACTCCTACCTTCAGCGACTGTTTCAGTATATTTTTTCGTCTTTCCAATAATCATCAATGGGAGAAAAAGCAATGCATGATAAATGCCCCACAATATAAATGTCCAGTTAGCACCATGCCACAAACCGCTAGTAAAGAATATAATGAATGTGTTTCGAAGCTGCTTATTCTTACCTTCTCGACTTCCGCCTAGGGGAATATATACATAATCAACAAACCACGTATTAAGTGAAATATGCCAACGTTTCCAAAATTCAGCAACATCACGTGAGAAATAAGGGAAATTAAAATTACGCATCAAATTAATACCAAATAATCTGGCAGTACCTATCGCTATATCTGAATATCCGGAAAAATCCCCATAAATCTGAAAAGCAAAGAAAATAGCAGTAACTATTAACATTAGACTACTATGCTCAGCATAATTATTCCAAATATTATCTACTATATCTGCACAATTATCAGCAATCACCATTTTTTTGAACAATCCCCAAAGGATCTGTTTTGTACCATCAACAGCAACAGAATATATAAATACACGTTTCTTCAAAAATTGAGGCAAAAGGTTGGTAGCACGTTCAATAGGTCCGGCAACCAACTGCGGGAAGAAACTAATGAATGCTAAAAAGGCTATCACATCTTTAGTTGGTTCTATTTTCTTACGATATACATCAATCGTATAACTGAGTGCCTGAAAAGTATAAAAACTAATACCGACAGGAAGCACTATATTGAGAGAGTTGATATTTAATTCTATACCTACACTTGAAAATGCTTCAGCCAAACTTTCAACAAAAAAATTATAATATTTATAAAGACAAAGGATAAACAAATTCACCATTATATTCAGCGCTGCATAACACTTTGCATACCCCCCCCCCGTTTTGTCTATCGTGTTGTATCATAATACCAGAGAAATAGCTACAAAAGGATGTAAAAGCTATCAAAAGGAGAAAATGCCAATTCCACCAACCATAAAAAACATAGCTACTGATAACTATAAACAGATTTTGCCACCGTAAAGGCTTGAAAACAAACCAATAGAGAATAAAAACAACAGGCAGAAAAATCAAGAATTCTAATGAATTAAAAAGCATGATTATTTATGAATTACTTTATTTATAAATGTGGTAACCATAACATTAAAACTATACCTGGTAGTTTTATTAAAGCCAAACAAATAGGCTGAAAACAACACGGAAACAACAGATACAATTATCATCAAAAAGCTTGTAAACAATGTATTATCACCCATATATGCAATAAGCAAGGGAAATATCAATGAACAGAATAATACCAAACCATTACGGGCAAAGATAGCAGTAAACTCCCTCCATGTATATCCATGCAGACATACAGCAAGCCACGGTTTGACAATCATCCCCTGAACAATGGTTAATATCAGTAAAGCCCAAGCAATGGCCAGTACCGATCCTCCCATCCGATAAATGACAAAGACAATAGCAAAAGCTACAATATCCATAGCAGGACAAATCAGTGCATTCTCCTTCAACCTTCCATTAGCTTGAAAAATCATATAAAAAGAAAGATCATAAACGATAAAAAGCACTTCTAATAAAGTGATACGAAGAAATTCAACAGTATAGGGCGGCACTATTTTCAACCATAATTTCAATACTAATTCAGTCTCAAAGAGAAGTGGCAAAGTAATGACAAGCATCAGATAAAAAGACACGTTAGTGGACAAAAACAGTAGACTTTTACTGCTCTCCATTTCACCATTTGCATACCGCTTCAGTATTTGTGGATTAACGGCTGTACGAAAATTAGTGATAAAATTCACTACTTGACTCTTTACTTGTCCAGATATAGCACGTGCCGTAACCAATGTCGGTCCAAAAAAGATACTTATCAATACAGTTGCAGCATGAGTTATTGCCATTGAGGAAAAACTTCCTAAAAGATTCCATCCTGTAAATCCTAATATAGGTTTGAAATATTCTTTATCAAAAGAGTAACCAACAATACATTCTTTAAAATGCAATTTGCAGTAAATGCGATTAAACAGATAAAGTGCCAACTGTACGACAAGTATCATAAGTGCATAAAACACCAGCTTATCTATCGGAGAAATTTGTATAAGATAACAAATGAGTAACTTTAAAAACGCATCAATAATTCCGATATAAGCATAGACAGCCATATGTTCATGGGCAATGATTAGCGCCTGAAACGGCACTAATGTAATAGAAAGAACTGCGGTAATTACTGATATCTGATATACCCACAAAGCGGCATCTATACGGTTAACCGGTATCTCACATTTATTATAAAGTAACCAAAGACCAATAGTTTCGGCAATAACAATAATAATCAATGCCATAATACCGTGAATAGCTCTAGTAGTAGTAAAACATCGTATCAGTCTAACAAAAATTCTTTCGTCACTTTTACCTATCTCTACAGTTATAAAACGGGAAGAAGCTCCTCCTAAAGCTCCATTTAAGAAAGCAAACATTGCGACTACACTACCGGCAATATTGTATATACCATAATCTTCGACCCCTAATGCATTCAATATAACTCGTGAGGAATACAATCCTACGAGAATTACTAATGCCATACGGAAATAAAGAAACAAAGTGTTTTTAGCGATAGTCTTATTGGAGCCGGCTTGCATACAAAAAATCAGAGTATAGTAAAATCGCAATTATCAGGATCGTATCTCAAGCGAGAATTGATATTGATGGAATCGATTTGCGATATCTCTTCCGGTGTCAATGAAAAATCAAAAATATCCAGATTTTGCTTCAATCTTCTTATGTTTGTTGATCGGGGAACAGGAATCACTCCATTTTCAATATGCCAACGAAGAATAATCTGTAGCATTGTTTTCTCGTATTTTTCAGCAATGGTACGAAGTATTCTATTATGACGTAACCGCTCATCATTACGCGCCAAAGGTGTATAAGCTTCAACCTGAATCTTTTCAGATTTGCAAAACTCGATCAATGGCTTTTGGGTAAACAAGGGATGAACCTCTATTTGATTTAGAACAGGACGCACTTTGCATATTTTAAGTATCTCTTCAATATGATGCTGATGACAATTAGCCAAGCCAATATTCTTCACATACCCTTCTTCATATAATCTTTCCATTTCTCTCCAAGTATCCAAATAATGCTCCGGAACTGGCCAATGAAACATATACAAATCTATATAATCCAAATCAAATTTTTTAAGAGCCTTAAAGAAGCCTGTTCTGACAGTTCCAGAGTATTGTTGTTGGTTAGTAACCCGCGTCGTTATATATAATTCACTTCTATTTATACCAGATAATTTAATAGCCTTACCTATACATTCTTCATTATCATAGGCTGAAGAGGTATCTATCAAACGATATCCGACTTTTATAGCTTTGGCTATAATAAAAGCTAATTGCTGCTTAAAAAATGGTTTCAGAAAGTAATAATTACAACCCTGTATATACCGATCTATCTTTTTATTCTTACAAGAAACAAGTTTTCGTAAATAAAAGACATCATCGGTACCAAGTCCTATAACAGGCAACTTATTACCGTTGCTTAATAATAATTCCTGCATAAATTAACTTTTTATAAGTTCCAATATATCACCAATTGTTTCTGCTTTTACCAAAGGAAGAATCTTTAGTTTCACATCAAATTCTGTAGATATTTTATCAACCAGAATCATCATTGTAAGTGAACTGTACTGTTCCCACTCCTTAAATTCCGCATCCAACACAATTTCATTCGTTGGCACTTCTGTAAATATTTCTCTAAACAATTTGAGTAATTTTTCTTCTTTCATAATTAATTAATTTAACTTTTCCAATAAACCTCTTCATCTACTACCTGTGCTGGATTACCACTTACAATTGAAAAAGCAGGAACATCTGCCATTACAAAAGCACCGGCTCCAACGATACCACCAGGGTAAACATGTACCCCAGGCATAATTGTACAACGGTCACATAACCAAGCGTGATTACCTAAAATAACCGCTCTGGAAGTTTTATATCCTTGACGAGATAAGTAATGTTCTCCATTTGTATCACGAACAATTACATTTCGTCCAAGAAAAACATTATCTTCGAATTGGATTTTTTTTCCACAAACTATTTCAACCCCCATATTGGTATCACCTCCTCCACCAACTATAAATTCCGCATCTTCAAAAACTTGTACATTCGCACCTGCTCCAAACGTATAGTCTCCTTCAAACTTAATCAAACCATTTTTCCGAATTAAAAAAATTGTTTGACTCTTATCTTTTTCTGTTACTTTATTTCCCAACTTAACACATCCATTCACTATTATTTTCGCTCCTCGATGCATATCTATATAAGTGTACTTATGAAATATGAGGAAATACCCTGAAAAGATTGCACTTTGTACATGTCTAGAAAAAAGATTATAATAAATATTTTTATACCAAGTACTTATTGAGAATTTGGACGCCTCCATTGTGAAATAAACAAACTTTAACGCATTCTTCAGTTTTCTTTTAAAAAGAACTTTTAAAGATGTACTTTCAATCAATCGGCGTAAAACAAGCTTCTCAAAGTTTACACTATCAAGGTCTTTATAGAATTGAATTCTATCAATATTTGTTGGCGATTTATAAGTAATAGTCAACGCCGGATTTCCATCTAAAATGGTATCAAAAGGTATTTCTTGATAACATAAGCTCTTCTTTACTTTTTCATCAAAGTAGGTGTCACCCTTTTGAGAGTTTATGAGTATGAGAGAGGTCCCTAAATCATTGTCATAATCTTTGTTTAAATATTTTTCAACTCCCCAAAAGTCTGCAATAGAAATATCTGCAATTCGGGGAAAACCTTTGAACTTACAATTATGACATGAAGGACGAGAGGCAACCCCTAAATCCATATAACAACGGCGGAACAGATTTTTATCTTTGGAATCGTAAATGACTCTCCCATTTTCAAAAACGACTTTATTTGTTAGAGTACGCCAGCCTATTTCTTTATTTTTATCTTTTATATAAATTACTTTGGAACTATATTTTTCTTCTAAAAACTCAATGTATTTATGCCATACCTTAGGAGAATTGACATACATACATATAAAGTCAAGTGTTATCAAATTCTCATAATCTTTTTTCAAATACGACTTTAAAGCTGCTATTTGACAAGGTGTACCGCACAATAATACCTTTTCTCCATCTTGTAATATTTTTTTCACACTTGCATAGAATCCGATAGCATTACTTTGAATATACTTTGAACTTCGAAGTTTTTCTATATCATCCTTGTTATTTGATATATATTCTGAGACACTCCAATCTTTATTCCATATTGCACCACCTACATACGCCTTTTCCGAATAGGCTTTTTTGGCAAAGGCTGAAAAAGCTCCGCCGGAAGTACTATCAAAGCGAACTTGCAAGTTTCTATGAATTGCAGCAAAACAATGAGGATGTTCAAAATCATTCCGTTTAAGAGCATCAATGTTTATAACGGGACATACTTTCTCACAGATATTACATTTGATACAAAATTCCTTATTAATTGAAGGATATAAAAATCCTTCATTGTCTTCAAAGAATGTTATAGCTCCTTTAGGGCATGCATCACCACAAACATTGCATCCACAACATTCTTTCTTATCTAGTTTATCAATCATAACATCAATCGATTATTAGCTTCATCTTCCTTCGATCCACTTTATCACTACTATTCAACGGGAACTCTTTAATAAACAATATATGAGTTGGAATCATATAAGAAGGCAGTTTAGAGCCCAAATAGGAGATTAGTTCCTGTGTTGCAAATTCTTCGCCTTCAATAACAAGAAATAATGTTACGATATCATTAATCTCTTTCGCTAGACAAACAATATTTTTATTAGGAAGAAACTCCCTTGCCTGAAATTCAATCTCACCTAATTCTATCCGATAGCCCTGGATTTTAACTTGATTATCTATACGACCTGAATACATAATGTCCCCATCTTCATCTTTATAACATAAGTCCCCTGTTTTATAAAAGCGTACAAACCTACCATCTAATTTATATTCAAAAAAAGAAGAGCTATTTTTCTCAATATTATTCCAATAACCTGGCGTTATTTGCAATCCAGCAACACACAACTCCCCTTTTTCATTGCATTTACATTCCGTACCATCTTCACGAAGAATAATACTTGAAACATTTTTCAATGTTCTTCCAATTGAAATAATACCATTCAAATCTTTATTTAAGCCATTATTGGACAATTCATAGTATGTACAGTAGATCGTGGCTTCAGTCGGGCCATAAAAATCAAAAAGTTGAATCTGAGAATTATACGTATATATACACTCCAGTAATTTCTTAGGACAAGCTTCAGCTGTGAGAATACACGATTTAAGCTTAGTCATATCAATTTGCTCAAAGAAAGGTTGCATATATCTAAGCATGGATGGAGCCATCACAGCAAAGGAAAGTCCATACTCTTCCATCAAGCCTGCCACATATAAATACTTACCTTCCATATAAGGAACGGTAAACACACAGGCCCCCTTAATAAGCGCCGACAAATAACATTGAACAGATACATCGAAAGTCAAATCAAAACATTGAAGACATCTATCATTTTCATTAATCTGAATACCCGTAGCCCAAAAAGAATTAATAAAAGCTGCAATATTACCTCTCGAAATAGTTACCCCCTTAGGAATTCCCGTACTTCCAGATGTAAAAAGAATATAAGCTAAATCACTATCTGTAACATGCTGCTTAATAGTAAAATCTGAATTTATATATTCTTTTTCATTAGTACTAATGAGCATTGATTTTTCGTAACGAGAATGTTTGGATGAATCCAAAATTGTAGTTATGCCTACTTGTTCTATAATATTATAACATCTGTCAATAGGCTGGTTTATATGTAAAGGTACATAAGAATAGCCTTCAATCCATAAAGCAAAAATAGAAGCATAGGTTTCAAGATCATTATTAGTAACAAGACCTATGTTTCTCCCTTTTATTTCACGAAATTGTAGCAGACCACGAATTTTTTTTATTGCATTCGAAAAGTCATCATATGTATAAAATTTATTTTCGATGCAGAAAGCATTCCTTTCTGAGAATCTTTCTAAATTTGCCATTACAGGCTGTAAGATTTCTTTTTCAAACATAAATAGTATTAGTAAGCACTCACTGTACGGCTATAATGCCTATAAAGGTATTGTAGCTCACATTGAGTTATTTTGTGATTAAAAATTAAGTTATTTACCAATATTCATTGGCAGAAGCGCCATATAATCCGTATCGCCGGATACTAATTTTCGTAAAACATCTGCAATATATTTAACAAGACGTAGTCCGTTCATCTTGCAGCTTCCTATGATTGAGTAAATCAAAGACGCATTTTTTGCGGCTTGTTCCGAACCGCAGAACAAATAATTCTTTCTCCCCAGACAAATAGGCTTCATCAAACGTTCGGCTGTGTTATTATCTATCTCGGCCTGACCATTGTTCACGTAACAGCACACAGCTTCCCATTCGTGCACCGCATAATGAACAGCCTTGGTGAAAAGAGTAGCTGCAAAATCGGTATAGAACGCTTTTGCCTCTCTAAAACACGTCCCGACTCTGAAAGAAAATGAATCCGGCAATCCAATTCGATCCAATAAAGTTCAGAGATCAGTTGAACTACTTTTGCCGAACGGGAATCCGCATGCAAGGCTTCCACAAACTTACGCCTCACGTGAGCCATACAACCATACCGGACAACTCCTTCACGATGCCTGTCAAACAAAAAGTTCAACAGCGCGCAGATTTTTCAACTCTTCCAAAGCATGGGAAAGAAGTTCGGACTGTTTCTCAGCCTTAGACTTATCTTCCAACGCTTTCGAAAGTTGATTGGAGAGGGCTTTATTGTCTCTACGCATACTTTTAAGTTCATCAAGAGCTTTATCCTGCTTCTCCAAAATCTGATGATTGCTTTCACGCTGCTCGAAAAGAAGACGCTCGTTGTCTTTACGAAGACGAACAAGTTCATCATCTTTAGACATCAACCGAGAGATTAATATGTTGATAGTATCTTGCTCTTGCATGATTCAAAGCTTGTCCCAACTAATCTCATAGCGATCGGTATCATTCATTTTACGACGGACCAGTTCTGAAAGGCTAATGATACCATTTAATGAAGTTACGATATTCAACACCTCCAGAAATACAATAGGCGTTGGTCGAAATCTTCAGGGGAACGGCATCCGTTTGATAACGGAATAAAAACTCACTGTAAAATTCACTCATATTCATCTTTGTCGATTTTTAAATTCAACGCAAAGGTATAGCCGAAATGAAGACAGGTCAAGAGCCATACAATGAGTGCTTACAATAGAATCAGTAAAATGGATGATTAATGTTGTTTCATCATGGTAGCACGAATGGCCACTATATAAAGAGTACTTTTCGTAAAACGATATACTATACGATATTTTGGATGAAGAAGGAAGCTATAATACTTGTTTTTTGATGTAGAATATTGCTCATCCAATAGTCCAATAAACGGGGAATGCGACAATGTAGAAATGACATTATAGACGTCATCAACAAAATGCTGTGTTGCTGTATTATTTACTTCACACATATACCATTCCGCCACTTTCTGAATAGTACTCAAAGCTCTTTTACGTACAACGATATTCAGTGTCCCCATTGTGCAAAAAAAGCATTCACTTCTGCCTTTGTAGCATTACCTCCCGATTCCGACAACCGAAGTTCTTCCGCAAACTCTTCATCAGAATAGATACCGGGCATTTCATCTGCATGCAGCAGTGCCAAACATTCCTGCAACTTCCTTTCATCAGTAGTGGTATCAAGAGAAGCTATTATCCTATTCTTCAAGCTTTGGAGATAAGGAGTATTATATGCTACTGCTGGTTCGGATACTTTCATTTTCATGGCAACATGCCTTTATTTATTATTAGACAAAGAACGGTATTTTATCCGACACTAACAAATATTTCAAATAGTATTGTTCAATTTGTCACCAGACTTTCCAAGGAGCATGATTCCTATCCCACATCTCATTCAACTCCGTATTATCACGAAGTGTATCCATAGGTTTCCAAAATCCCGTATGACGATAAGCATGCATCTTACCATCGCCAGCTATACGCCCAAAGGAGTACGTTCAAATATAGCCATATCGTCATTTTCTGGAATATAACCGAACACCTCAGGCTCACAAACAAAATAACCTGCATTAATCCAATTACGGTCGCCCTCAGGTTTTTCTTGAAAAGAAAGTACCTTGTCAGTACTTAGGTCTATCTGCAAAGCGCCAAATTTACCTCCCGGTTTATATGCTGTCAATAAAAGAATAGCCCTCGATGTTTCATGTACGACAATAGACATTATGATCGTAACCCAAAGGGGAGCTCACCGAATTGTTTGGTAAAACGACAACCGCAAGTATTGTCCACACCGCCTACACACCAACAGTCACGTCCCCAATCTCGGAATGAATTCACAATCTTATGCAATTGGGGATTGTTTGTATAAACAGCACCACCTTCTCCCATAGTCATGTGGTGGGGAGGATAAAAACTACTCGTACCTATATCTCCAATTGTACCTGTCTTCTTTTCCTCACCATTAATTATATAAGTTGAACCTAAAGCGTCACAGTTATCCTCTACCAGCCAAAGATTATACTTGTCACAAAAGGACTTTACAGCCTCCAGATTAAAAGGATTACCTAATGAATGTGCAATCGTCCTGGCAGAGTATGCAGCCTCCAATTGTGTCACATCAATATTATATTCAGGAACAGTGACACCTACAAACACCGGAACAGCCCCATACTGAATACAGGGAGTTACTTTTACTTCTTATCTCTCAAATAATCCCACCACAGATTCAGCCCTATCCAAATCACGATATCAGCCACCAGCAGCACCGTATTATTTACATAAGGTACTAGCAGAATATTGGCCGCACTAAAAGAACAAGACATGAAAAGCAAACTCAGCATTGCCTTTCTCGGCGACAACCCTATCGCCAGTAATTTATGGTGAATATGATTCTTATCCGGTTCAAAAGGGCTATGTCCCTCACGAATACGGACCAAAACAACACGTACCACATCGAACGCCGGAATAATCATAGTGCTGAAAGCTATGATAAAAGCTCCTTCGGTATACGGCATTATATCCGCATTGTGCTGACTGTACTTTATGGCAAGGAAGCTAAGCGTATAACCTAAAGTAAGGCTGCCCGTATCTCCCATAAAAATCTTACGGGCACGCTCCACACTGCCAAATACGTTGTAATAAAAAAACGGGACAAGCACACCGAAAGTGCCTGCAGCGAGCATGGCATAACTCCAAAGTCCTTTCTCTATAAAAAGAAAAGTGAAAATCAATAATGCCACGCTGCTTAAACCGGAAGCAAGACCATCAATTCCGTCTATCAGATTAATGGCGTTGGTGATGAAAACTACTGTCAGTATGGTAAAAGGTATACCTACATAGACCGAAAGTTCATGTATACCGAATAAACCATACAAATCGTTTATCCAAAGTCCTGACAAAGGAAAAAGGCAGGCACAGAAGATTTGAATAACGAACTTCTGACGATAACGGACGCCAACAAGATCATCAGCAATACCTGTCAGATAAAGTAAAGTCATACCGCAGGCAAATAACAATAACTCCGGTAACAGATAGCTTGCATAAAGTGTTGAAACACTGTCACCTCCTAACAAACGGAAAGTATAAACAAGACAGAAAGCAAATAAGGTGGTGGGGAAAAAAGACACGCCACCTAAACGCGGAATAGCTCTCTTATGTACCTTGCGATCATCCGGAATGTCAAAAAGTTTCTTGCGCAGGGATATCAATAAAATACGCGGTATCAGGATACGGGCGATAACTGCCGATATCAGAAATATCAGAATTATAAAAATGAAGTTCACTACAATAAATGTCAAACAGAATTAATCTATAACCTCAAAAGGATATTGATTCTCTTCTAAATTTCTTAACTCACCGATTATTTCAGTTTGTTCGGAAGTCAATGAAGATATATCCCAAGTATCAATAATGGAATGAGCTTCTTTGGCTAATTCTTCCTCATAAACCTCACCATAGCAGCAGGTAAGCAGGCGAACTTTCAGAAGCGAAGCAGGAAGTCTATCAAGAACATTCCAACAACGGTCGAGAAGATGCTGGATATATTGTTGTTTGCGGCCATTATCATAAAAAGTAGCATTTAGGGCTACTAAAATAGAAAGGCAAAGCCTGGCTTCTTCTTCCGGAGTGTCACCTTCCGGAGCGCTATACAGTCTAAGAGCTTGTTCATAAACTTCGCGATTCAAACGGGCGAAGTGGTCGCTGTAAATGGGACTATCGTCCATGCCCAAGTTCAGAAGTTCATGGGCAAGAGTGTACAAAGATGAAACGTGATCGTTCATTTTTCTAAGATATAGAAGTTATTGATTTACAAATATTCAGATATTTTCTATCGGTTCTATCAGTGAGGAATGGATGAATGTAGTAGCAACTGCCATAACACCTTCTATATTCACCACTACACGACGGTCGTGACGGAGACGCACAAACTCGCCAACAGCTCCTTCAAAAACTCCGCCTGTGATGCGTACTTTAGTACCTTTCACTAACTTCAGTTCTTCCGGTTCCACATAAATAACAGCCTCATCGTACGTGCCCGCAACTAATATGAAACTGCGCATCTGTGCATCCGGAATAATGACAGGCTGACGAGTTTCCCGATTCATAATATAACGGACAGGAATATTCAGAGCATAATTATTTTTAATTTCGTCAATACATGCACGCGTGGAACGGATAAAGACTAAATTGTGTATGGCAGGGACAAGCTTGCGAACACGACGTTCGTTTCTCATGATATATTCATAATGCATGGGAATGAAATTCTCTATATCCGCCTTATCCAAATAGTCCTTGAGAGACAATTCACGACTGTAAGTTACGCGGACAGCATACCAATGTAATTGGCAATCTCTCTTTAATTGACAATTAGAAATATACTGCGATTCAGATTGAATATTTTCTGATGAACGTGGCATTACCAAGTAATAATCGTAAGGTTTCGGATAAAATAAAGTCGTGTGAAAAGGATATTCTTTGGGGACACCGGAGTAACAAAGTACCTTCCGATCAATTCATGTAATGCAATTATTTCCAATAGTTTAGTCTGCATCCATATTATCCCAAAATTCCCCACTATCACAGAAAGAGAATGTTGAAACAGTTATGTGATCAATAAGCTCTTTTAAGGAGCTGAAAACTAATAATTTAAAAACAAATATGTGTTTTTAGACGTTCGTTTAATAAACATCTTTCAGAAGCAAACGATATAAAGTGGAAATATATGAAAAAACGCAAAAGTTGACTGATATAATTACAAATGATTATTATCTAATAAACAGGCATTTAACTTATATGCTAGCTATAAAACCCAAAGATTTCCTATCAAACATTTTGCCAATACAAAAAACTACCATATCTTTGCGTTTATTAAACGAACGTTTAAAAAACACTTCTCAAGCCTATCTTCCCCCTATTTTTCAATATTAGCAAAGTAGAATCAAAAAAGCCCGCAATGAAGTTAACATCATTGACTATAATAAGTTAACATCATGCAAACAGCAAGTTAACTTATTACAATACAAGAAGTTAACATCATTACAAAGAAGATGTTAACTAACTATATTTTCATTGATTACATATCTTAAAGCAGTTCTTTCAATTCATTGCAAAGCCGTTTCTTTACCTCTTCTATCGGCACTTCCTTTCCCAACTCTTTTTGAAGCGAAGTTACCCCTTTATCTATAAATCCGCAAGGATTGATATAGCTGAAATAGCATAAATCGGTATTAACATTGAGGGCCAGGCCATGCATTGTGACATAATGGCTACTACGCACACCGATAGCACAGATTTTACGGGCACGTGGAGAGTTTCCATCCAACCATACACCGGTAGCTTTCTCCACACGACCGGCAGTTATCCCATAAGAAGCACAGACACGTATCACCGCTTCTTCCAGCAAGTGCACATACTCTTTCAAACCCAAAGAAAACTCTTCTAAATTCAGGATAGGATAACAAACAAGCTGTCCCGGCCCATGATAAGTAATATCACCTCCCCGGTCTATATGATACAACGAAGCTCCTACTGCACTAAGTTGTTCTTCACTCAGCAGCATATTGCCTTCCTTGCCACTGCGCCCCAGCGTATATACATGCGGATGCTCACAGAGTATAATATGATTTACATACTCCTCTCCCACTTGTTTGGCATGCACAAGCGCATCAAAACAAGCCGTCTGTCTGTCCCATGCCTCAGCATAGGAAACGTTTCTCCAATCAGATATTTCCAGTCTCATAGAGCAAATGTACTACATTTATTTCATACTCCGTATATCACCAAATCACATAATTTATGATTAAGGGCTATGTTTGAGCCTCAATTAAACTAATGCAAAAGCATGATATTCCAAAAAGAGACATCATATTAGTAGTAAATTTCAGCATTTTATATCATTTTGCAACAACAAATTTATATAGAAATATAACACTGAATTTGATTTTTTCATAATTTTGCAACTACCAAGGCATAGAGACAAGTCTCATTCTTATTAAAAGCGCATATCACATTTTTGTATTTTAATAACTTTGTGCCTCAGATACTATAAACACAAAATAACATGAAAGACATGAAAAAAATTATTGTAGCATCGGATTCATTTAAAGGCTCATTAACTTCAATAGAAGTGGCTAATGCTGTGGAAATAGGAATTAAGAACGTTTTTCCACAGTGTAATGTTATCAAAACAAATGTAGCGGACGGTGGCGAAGGAACAGTAGAGGCCATTATCAAATCTTTAGGAGGGGATCTGTATACAACTGCTGTTACAGACCCTTTAGGAAGACCGATAGAAGCAGAATATGGAGTTGTTAATTTAAACGGTGTAAAAACGGCTGTTATAGAAATGTCTTCTGCCAGTGGTCTCCCGCTATTGCTTCCTGATGAACAGAATCCCTGGATTACTTCTACATATGGAACCGGTGAAATGATTTTAGATGCATTGAACAGGGGATGCCGCAAATTCTTGGTTGGAATAGGCGGCAGTGCTACTAATGATGCAGGTACAGGCATGCTCTCTGCATTAGGAGTGAAATTCTTTGATAGCCAAGGACAAAGGTTAAAAGGCTGTGGCAAAGATCTTAAATCCATTGCTCAGATAGATATGTCATCTCTTGTGCCCGAAGCACGAAAATCAGAATTCATTGTAGCTTGCGATGTCAATACCCCTTTTTGCGGGCTTAATGGAGCAGCACATGTTTTTGCTCCCCAAAAAGGAGCAGATCCTCAAATGGTAAAGGCTTTGGATGATGGCATGTATTCATTTGCTAAAATTATAGCAGAGCAATTCCAAAAAGACATAATACCATTGAGTGGAGCAGGTGCAGCCGGCGGATTAGGTGGTGCTTTTAAAGCCTTTTTGAATGCCAGACTAACCAAAGGTATTGAAATGGTGCTTGATGCCATTGGGTTTGATTCGATTCTTGAAGGAGCGGACCTGGTCATTACAGGAGAGGGACGGATAGATTTTCAAACTGCTACGGGCAAAACTGCAGCAGGGATATTGAGACATGCCAAACAAAAAGGGATCCCTACCCTTGCAATAGGTGGATCAGTGGAAATATGCCAGGAACTTAAAGAAATGGGCTTTATCGGTATATATTCCATCATAAATACTCCTATAAGTCTTGAAAAAGCCATGCAGAAGGATTCGGCAACAGCCAACATGCAGTCTACGGTAGAGCAAATCCTAACCACAATAAAATATTATACTGAGAACAAATAAGAATAATTTAAACTACTAATAAAATACGATATGAACAGTGCATTAGCGGCAATGTTAGGGCTAACTTTGTCTATTATATTAATTGTCAAAAAAGTATCCCCTGTATATAGTCTTATTTTAGGTGCGTTAATCGGTGGATTACTGTCGGGATGGGGATTACAAAATACTGTTACAGAGATGATATCCGGAATAATGGAGATTTCGCCCGCCATTATACGTATATTAGCAGCGGGAGTGCTTACAGGAATGTTGGTAAAAACAGGCGCAGCTTCCACCATATCAGAAACTATCATTAAAAAACTTGGACCGAAGCGAATTTATTTAGCTCTCGCTTTGGCTGCCATGTTGCTCACCGGCATTGGAGTATTCATCGATGTAGCGGTTATCACTATTGCTCCTATTGCTCTCATTGCCGGAAGCAGGCTCAATTTGCCTAAAAGTAAATTATTAATAGCCATGATCGGCGGAGGAAAATGCGGAAATATTATTTCACCCAATCCTAATACCATTATTGCCGCCGAGAATTTTGGAGCATCGTTGCCTTCTGTTATGGCTGCCAATATAATACCGGCACTTATTGGATTGTTATTTACAGTATATGTCATAGTGCCTCTATTGCCGAAGAATGCAACCTTGCAACCTTATAAATTGCCGGAAGAGAAAGAGCACCTTCCTTCTTTCCTAAGCAGTATGGTTGCACCGATTGTAACCGTAGCCCTACTTGCACTCCGTCCTTTGGCTGGAATTGCCATTGATCCGTTAGTTGCTTTATCGGCAGGAGGAATAGCGGGAATTATAGCAACCCGCAATTGGCATAAGACCAATGAATGCCTGTCCTATGGATTAGAGAAAATGTCCTCTATCGCTATACTTCTAATTGGCACAGGTGCTTTGGCAGGTATTATAAAAGCCTCGGACATTAAAGATATTTTAATACATCTGCTTGCCAACTGGAATGATGGCGGAGTTATTATGGCACCTCTATCAGGTATTTTGATGTGTGCCGCCACTGCATCCACCACAGCAGGGGCCACTATCGCCTCCGCTTCATTTGCTCCGTCTATACTTGGAGCAGGAGTAGCCGCCACTTGGGGAGCTGCCATGATTAATGCAGGAGCCACCGTACTGGATCATCTTCCTCATGGTTCCTTTTTCCACGCAACAGGCGGAGCAGTAGGCATGGGAGTCAAGGAATTGCTAAAACTTATTGTTTACGAAACTGCTATTGGTTTGATCTTGACAATAAGCAGCGTGTTCCTCTATTTCATTGTGATATAATCTTTAGCAACCTTTTATATTACTAATACGAAAACAATCAATAATAAAAAAACACTATGAAACTGAAAAAACTCATTATCACTTTTTTCTTATTACCCGCCGCTTTCGGGTATGCACAGACACAATCCACCCAAATTATTGCCCACCGCGGTTTTTGGAAAACCAATGGTTCGGCACAAAATTCCATAGCCGCACTGATGAAAGCCGATTCTGTCGGTTGTTACGGTTCTGAATTTGATGTATGGCTCACCGACGATGACCAGCTGGTGGTGAACTGGAGCAGTGTTTTCAAAGGAGTAAATATGCAAGAATCAACCGTCAAAGAGTGTACAGCTATCGTATTGGATAATGGAGAGCACCTTCCTACTTTGCAAGAATATCTGGAAAAAGCCCGTAACCTGAAAACCCGCCTCATCTTGGAATTAAAGGCTCACAAAACTCGAGAACAAGAAACGCGTGCCGTAAAAAAGATTCTAAAAATGGTAAAGGGCATGGAGTTGGAAGATCGTATGGAATACATTACTTTCTCACGTCATGTTGCCAAAGAATTTGTTCGTCTTGCCCCCAAGGGAACCCCGGTCTATTATCAAGAAGGCGACCTATCTCCCAAAGAATTAAAAGAATGGGGATGTACCGGACCAAACTACCGCTTAAATGTGTTCCGGCAACATCCCGAATGGATTAAAGAATGTCATGATTTGGGCATGAAAGTAAATGCATTCCCAATAGACAATACTGATGACATAAAATGGCTGATAAGTCAAGGTATAGACTATATCACTACCAACGAACCGGTGAAACTGCAAGAGATAATACGGGAAAAGCAGTAGGCAAACTACTATTCTTGGCTTTAATAGCCATTAAAAATAATCCCTGTTCAATACCTAGTTTTTCGATTCATTTCCACAAAAAAGTGTAACTTTGCGCAAACCAAAAAACGACAGCACTATGGAATTTCCTCAAGTTGATCTCCCCGTAGACCTGATTGCATGGACAGATGTGACAGAAGATATTTTGAACATATACAAACAATCATGCCGTCTGAAAGCATGTATCTTCGCTTTGTGCATTGAAGGCTCCATTACGGTATCTATCAATTTAATGGACACAGAGATTAAACAAGGAGATTTTGTGACTCTCCTCCCTGGCACTATCATTCAGTTCTACGGGCAAAAGGAAAAGGTCCGAATTGGATTTGCCGGATTCTCAGAGCATTGCCTCAACGGGGTCAACATAATCCAGTCTACCATGAATTCGTACTCCAAGATTATAGAGGCACCCGTTATACCTCTCAACGAACCTATTGCTTCTTATTTCAAAGACTACTTTTCATTGCTGGCACGCATCTCCACCGGACCGTATATGCCCAAAACACGAATGGCACAAAGTGTGCTGAACATGTTTCTCTATGGGATCAATGAGCTGTACAGTAACCGTCCGGAGTCCCAAAACAGAATTAAAAGTCGAAAAGAGGAAATCTGCCGGGAATTTATACAACTGGTTATCGAAAACTATACTACCGAACGCCGCGCACAATTCTATGCCGAAAAACTGGGCATATCCCTGCAACATCTCAGTACCACAATCAAACTGGTAACCGGGAAAAATGTACTGGATCTAATTGCCCACGTTGTCATCATCGACATAAAAGCCAAGCTGAAATCCACCGACATGACTATTCAAGAAATAGCCTATTCGCTTAATTTCCCCAGTGCCTCATTCTTCGGAAAGTACTTCAAGAGGCACATGGGAATGAGTCCGCTGGAATATAGGAACAGCTAATCTTAACTGCGTATCAGCGTGACGCAGGAAAGCAGTATGACGATTGCAGCCAACATCGGTGTCAGCAGTATGCCATACACCGGGTAGAGAATACCCGCAGCTATTAATACGCCTATCAGATGATAAATCACCATCCAGAAAGAGTTCTGGTGCATCAGCCGGAGCGTATGGCGAGACAAGCCGAATAACTTGGGAAGTGACTGCAAGTCGGAGGATTTCATCACCACCATTGTTTTTTCCACTGTTGCATCATCGGGATTTTCACCCATAGCGATGCTCACATCGGCACAAGTCAGTGCCTGCACATCGTTTATGCCGTCACCGATCATGACAACCATTTTCCCTTGCAACTGGAGCTCACGTATAAAAGTCTCTTTATCGTCCGGCAATGCATCGGGCATATAGCGTATAATCCCCAACTTGCCCGCTATGGTCGAAGCGGTACGCTCACCGTCACCCGTCAACATGCAAATATCAAGTTCGCTTGCCCGCAACTCCCTGACCGTTCCGAGTGCGGCAGCTTTCAATTGATCTTTAACGGCAATAATGGCAAGCAACTCATTTTTACGTCCGAAATAAACAATGCTGTTGCCTTCGGATTCATACTCCACCAGCATATCACCCAAAACATCGGAGAGATAAACGTGATAATCCTTCAGAAGTTTATGGCTGCCCACCCAATATTCCGCATCTTTATAGACAACTCTCATCCCTTTACCCTTCAAGACCTCGCAAACGTCTAAACGGGCAGGTATTATCCCTTCTTCCCGTAAAGCGGTGGAAATAGCAGTTGCCAGCGAATTAGTCGAATTCATCTCGGCTGCCAGCAACACTTCTTTAAAATATTCTTCCTGACACTGCGCCCACAACCAAGCTATGACAGTGGGATGTCCTTCGGTCAGCGTACCGGTCTTATCAAAGACCACTATATCGGCTTTGCTCAGACGTTCCAGTGCAAGGGAGTCTTTTATCAAAATATGCATTCGGGCCGCTTTACCGATTCCACGCATCAGGACAACAGGAGTAACCAGTCCCAGTGCACATGGACAAGCCACTATAAAAATTGAGATAACCGAATAAAGAGCATGCGGCACAGCTTCCATACCGCCAAACAGTATCCAGATAACAAACACAAGAATCGCAATCCCCGTCAAAGCAGGGAAAATGATACCGGCCATACGGTCACCATCATGCAATTCGTCGGGCAAGAAACGAAATACCTTGCCGGTCAGCCCCACAGCAGCAGTCAGTACAGCCACTTCGTAATAGACATGCGGCTGAAGTCCCACCTCATACCAGTAATCAGGAAAGAACGTGTTGAACAAACTGAAAAGAAAAGCCACGGACATACTGAAAGCAATCAGCATATCCATAGTAATGCGCCCCATACGGAACTGTTTCCAGGAATCGGTATAGAGAGATACGCCTAAAAACAACAGTACAGGAATAGCCAGCAACATCTGTATTTCATTGCCATAAGTCACATGATCACGAAATATGGACAGCAACAACAACGGAACTGCAGACAGCCAGGCACCGGCAGCCTGCATCTTCAAACTACGGTAATGCCTGTTGCGTTCCTCTACGTTACCACTTTCCATACTATCGGCATGTTCCGCGCAATACTGTTTTTGCGCAGAACATACCTTCTTCAATATATTGCTCATTCTATTTATATTTTAGGGGGTTGTTACTCTGACTTTAATAAAGCAACAACCGGAATGGGCTGTTTGTTCAGATAGAAAGTTTTAACCGTTTGCAGGAATTAATTTTTTCTTTTTTATGCATGGAGTTCGTTAATAAGTTCTATATTTGTCGATAAAGATTTTTGAATGAAATGTTGATTTATAAACGAAATTCAATATGAAAAAGCAAACTGTCAGCCTACTTGTCCTTCTGCTTGCGGCAAGCGGCTTTTTCTTTTCTTGCGGTAACATCATGAACAAAAATGCCGGAGCGTTGGAGTTCGACAGTATACAAGTAAATGAAACGGCACACCTCTTCGGTGATACTGCCAAACCGGCATGTAACCTTATCATCAATCTTACGTATGCCTCCAAGTCATCCGACGAAAAGATGAAGGACAGCCTGAACACCTATTTCCTGTCTGCCTGCTTCGGTGAGAAATATATGAACATGACTGCCGAAGAAGCCGTAAAGAAATACACAGAAAAGTACGTCAGCGACTACCGGAAAGACTTGGAGCCGATGTACCGAAAAGACGAACAGGACAAAGAGAGTGCCGAAGACATAGGAGCATGGTATTCTTACTATAAAGGCATAGAAAGCCACGTGCAACTGTACACCGGACATCTGCTCGTCTATCGCATCGACTACAATGAATATACCGGCGGCGCACATGGCATTTATATGTCCACATTCCTCAATCTCGACCTGCGCACATTGGCTCCCATCCGTTTGGACGACCTCTTTGTAGGCGACTACAAGGAACAGCTCACAGACCTCTTGTGGAACCAGCTTATGGCCGACAATAAAGTGGCCACCCGCCAGGAACTGGAAGACATGGGATACGCCACTACCGGCGACCTGGCACCCACCGAAAATTTCTATCTAAGCAAAGAAGGCATTACATTCTATTATAATGTATACGACATCGCCCCTTATGTAATGGGGCCGGTGAAGATCACATTGCCATACGAAATGATGCAACATCTACTGGGCGACGGCACGATGGTACTGAACGAAGTGCGTAATTCATAAACCGCCCCCTCATTCATAACTCATAATTCAGAAAATAATAATGGAACTTATCCTAAAGTATTTTCCAGACCTGACAGAGGAACAGAAAAAGCAGTTTGCCGCACTGTACGACCTTTATACGGACTGGAACTCTAAAATAAACGTCATTTCGCGTAAAGACATTGAAAACCTGTACGAACACCACGTGCTCCACTCTTTGGGCATAGCCCAAATAATTCGCTTCAAACCGGGTACAAAGATTATGGACTTAGGCACAGGAGGAGGATTTCCGGGTATTCCGTTGGCTATACTTTTCCCCGAAGTACAATTTCATTTGGTGGACAGTATCGGTAAGAAAGTACGCGTAGCCACCGAAATAGCAAACAGCATCGGACTGAAAAACGTTACTACCCGCCACGCGCGTGCCGAAGAAGAGAAACAGTTGTTCGATTTCGTAGTGAGTCGTGCTGTTATGCCCCTTGCCGATTTACTGAAAATCATCCGCAAGAACATCTCCCCCAAACAGCAGAATGTTTTTCCCAATGGACTAATCTGCCTGAAAGGCGGCGAATTGGAGAAAGAGGCGATGCCTTTCAAAAACAAAACCACCATGTGGAATTTGAAAGAATTCTTTGAAGAGGAATTCTTCCAAACTAAAAAAGTAGTGTACGTTAGCAATTGAGAATTAAAAGTTAAGTTGAACGTTGATAAATCATAAATCTGAAATCATATCATGAAGATAAAGAGATTTGAATTTAATATGTTCCCCGAGAACTGCTATGTACTGTGGGACGAAACCAACGAAGCCGTAGTCATTGATCCCGGATGTTTCTACGAAGAAGAGAAACAGGCTTTAAAGAACTTTATCATCAACAATAAACTAAACGTAAAGCACCTGTTGAACACACATCTGCATCTGGACCATATTTTCGGCAATCCTTTCATGCTGAAAGAATTCGGTCTGAAAGCGGAAGCCAACCAAGCCGATGAGTTTTGGATTGACGAAGCGCCTAAGCAAAGCCGCATGTTCGGTTTTCAGCTACAAGAGCCGCCCGTACCATTGGGAAGTTACCTTCACGACGGTGACATCATCACTTTCGGAAACACTGAACTGGAAGCAATCCACGTACCGGGACACTCACCGGGCAGTCTGGTGTATTATTGTGCGGCAGAGCATTGTATGTTCTCCGGAGATGTTTTGTTTCAAGGCAGCATCGGTCGTGCCGACCTTGCAGGAGGCAACTTTGACGAACTGATAGAGCATATATGCAGCCGCCTGTTCATACTCCCCAATGAAACGATTGTTTATCCGGGACATGGAGCGCCTACAACCATTGGCGTTGAAAAAGCGGAAAACCCATTCTTCAGATGATAACTTTAAACAATATATACGTATGAAAAACGACCTGTTGGTTAACCGTCACATCGGTATCAGCGAAAAAGATGAAGCACAGATGCTTCACAAAATCGGCGTGGCAAGTCTGGACGAACTGATTGATAAAACCATCCCGACAAACATCCGCCTTAAAGCACCGCTGGCTCTGCCCGAAGCCATGACCGAATATGAATTCGGATGCCACATTGCAGAACTGGCTGCCAAAAATAAACTTTACACAACTTACATCGGTATGGGCTGGTACAACACCATCACGCCTGCCGTAATCCAGCGTAATGTATTTGAAAACCCCGTTTGGTACACCTCCTATACGCCTTATCAAACAGAAGTGTCTCAAGGACGTTTGGAAGCCCTGATGAACTTCCAGACTGCCGTTTGCGACCTCACCGGTATGCCTCTTGCCAATTGCTCCTTACTGGATGAGGCAACTGCTGCTGCCGAAGCTGTAACAATGATGTACGCATTGCGTCCGCGCGAAATGCAGAAGTCGGGAGCCAATGTAGTATTCGTAGACGAAAGCATTTTTCCGCAGACACTGGCTGTCATCACCACCCGCGCCATTCCGCAAGGCATTGAGATACGGACCGGACGATACAATGAAGCAGAACTCACTCCGGACACTTTTGCCTGCATATTACAGTACCCGAATGGCGACGGCAATATAGAAGACTACCGCACTTTTGTGGAAAATGCACATGCTGCCGGTTGCAAAGTGGCCGTTGCCGCCGATATACTAAGCCTTGCCTTGCTCACCCCGCCGGGAGAATGGGGAGCAGACATCGTGTTTGGAACAACCCAGCGATTAGGTACGCCGATGTTCTACGGCGGCCCGTCGGCTGCCTATTTTGCCACACGTGACGAATATAAGCGCAATATGCCGGGACGCATCATCGGCTGGTCTAAAGATAAATACGGAAAATTGTGTTACCGCATGGCTCTGCAAACCCGCGAGCAACATATCAAACGTGAAAAAGCAACTTCCAACATCTGTACAGCACAGGCACTGCTGGCCACAATGGCAGGTTTCTATGCCGTATATCATGGACCGGAAGGCATCCGCACCATTGCAAAGCGTATTCACAACATTGCCGCATATCTGGAAAAAGAAATCAGCAAATTGGGATACAAGCAAGTAAATGTACAATATTTCGATACACTCCGCTTTGCCCTGCCAGACAACGTATCGGCACAACAAGTCCGTACAGTTGCCCTAAGCAAGGAAGTGAACCTGCGCTATTTCAAGAACGGCGATGTGGGCATGAGCATTGACGAAACAACGGATTTGGCTGCAGTAAACGTTTTACTTTCCATTTTCGGAATTGCAGCCGGAAAGGACTATACCAAAACAACCGATATCCCTGAGAGTTGCACCATTCAGTCGACATTCCGGCGTCAAAGCACTTACCTGACACATGAGGTATTCAATAGATACCATACGGAAACGGAAATGATGCGTTACATCAAACGACTCGACCGTAAGGACATTTCATTGGCACACTCCATGATTTCGCTTGGTTCGTGCACCATGAAGCTGAATGCCGCCGCCGAAATGCTGCCACTCAGCCGTCCTGAATTTATGAATATGCACCCGCTTGTTCCTGAGGAACAGGCAGAAGGCTATCGCGAGCTTATACACAATCTCAGCGAAGAACTGAAAATAATAACCGGATTTGCCGGAGTAAGCCTGCAACCCAATTCAGGTGCTGCCGGAGAATATGCGGGGCTTCGTGTAATCCGCGCTTATTTGGAAAACATAGGTCAAGGACACCGTAACAAAGTGCTGATACCCGCTTCGGCTCATGGTACTAATCCGGCATCGGCTGTTCAGGCCGGTTTCACCACTGTCACCTGTGCCTGTGATGAGCAGGGAAATGTCGATATGGCCGACCTGTGTGCCAAAGCCGAAGAGAACAAAGACGACCTTGCCGCATTGATGATTACCTACCCTTCTACCCATGGTATCTTTGAAACGGAAATCGTGGAAATCTGCAAGACTATCCATGCATGCGGCGCACAGGTCTACATGGACGGCGCCAACATGAATGCACAAGTAGGCTTGACCAACCCCGGATTTATCGGTGCTGATGTCTGCCATCTGAATTTGCATAAAACATTTGCTTCCCCTCATGGCGGAGGCGGACCGGGTGTGGGTCCTATCTGCGTAGCCGAACATCTGGTTCCGTTCTTACCGGGACACGAACTTTTTGGCAATGCAACCAATCAGGTAGCGGGAGCTCCTTTCGGCAGTGCGGGTATTCTGCCCATTACCTACGGCTATATACGCATGATGGGTACGGAGGGACTGACACGCGCCACCAAGATAGCCATTCTGAATGCCAATTATCTGGCTGCCTGCTTCAAGGACACCTATGGCATCGTCTATCGCGGGGCAACCGGCTTTGTCGGACATGAAATGATATTGGAGTGCCGCAAAGTACACGAAGAAACAGGTATCAGCGAAAATGATATCGCCAAACGTCTTATGGACTACGGCTATCATGCACCAACCCTCTCCTTCCCTGTCCATGGAACACTGATGATAGAGCCGACGGAAAGCGAAAGTCTTGCCGAACTAAATAACTTTGTAGATGTGATGCTTGCTATCTGGCAGGAGATTCAGGAAGTGAAAAATGGAGAAGCGGATAAGGCAGACAACGTGCTGACAAACGCTCCGCATCCTGAATATGAAGTAGTTGCCGACACCTGGGAACATAGTTACACCCGGCAGAAAGCAGCATATCCGATAGAAAGCGTACGCGACAACAAGTTTTGGGTGAATGTGGCGCGTGTAGACAACACACTGGGCGACCGTAAGTTACTGCCTACATGCTACGGATGCTTTGAATAGAAATATTGAGAGGATATATCGAAAGATATATCCTCTTCTTTTATGCCATAAAGGAATTTAACGGATCACAGTTACCGTACCTTCCGCCAATTTCTTATCTTTCATGGGAGCACCCTCGGGAGCATAGCCCAAAGCTGCACAACCATATACACGATGATTTTCGGGAACACCGAGCTTCATAAGGAAAGCGCGCACATCGGGATCGTCACAAGTCTGCCCCAACTGGTTGATCCAACAGGAACCGATACCGAGAGACTTAGCGGCCAGGAAGATATTCTGCATGGCACAGGCACAGTCCATAGACGCCCACCATTGGGTAGGTTCGTTGGAAACGATAATCAGAGTCGGAGCATGATAATAGCAACAGTAGGTTTCGCTATGTCCCCGCTCTTGCAGACGGGGCTCGTCGCTCTTAGCAAAAGCACCTTTTATCTTTTCATTCAGTTCTCTCAATATATCAGCATCCTGAATGGCTGTGAAATGCCATGTCTGGTAATTCATGCCGCTGGGAGCATACGTTGCCGCTTCCAATATAAGATTCAAATTTTCTGCGGAAACCTGCTGTTCCGTATAAGTGCGCACACTGCGGCGCGACTTAATATTTTCCAATACTTCGTTCAACATTGCACGTCTGTTTTTTATGATTCAATGCTTGGGATCACCTCTTCAGCAATCCTATCTTTACGTTTAACTTAAAGTAATATACACCATTCTCCCGTTCCAGGAAACCGTATTTGTCTTTGTCTACCGACCCCTTCTCAAAACGGCTGTTCTGATAAAGGAAATCGGCAAAAGTCTGCCGTTCGGACTTATGATAACAGAGAACCTCACCCTCTCCATTGGTCAGCAACAGCCCTTCTACGGCAGAATCCGTACCGTTGTAAATCTTAGCCGGACGCATGCCCAATGCAAGTGCCAATAGGAACTGCTTCATCTTAAACTCGTAGAAACAATGTTTGTTTATCAATTCATCCTTTATCTTCAAGGGATTCATTTCCTTGATGCGTTCCGTCAGTTCAGAGACGCGGGTGATGCCGTCCAGATGCATGGTACGCACCATTTCGGCCAACATACGGGGAAAATGCAGATCTATCATCAACAGATTGCAACGGAACACACGATCGGCAACATCGGAATATTTCAGCACCCCGCCCAAACGCTCAATCATCATCATGCGTTCGGCAACTTCCGTAGGCGATTCGGGCAAGGCGTTCACCTTGTTCACAGTGGGTACGGCAAATTTCACGCCACTTTGCTCCAGCTTCAGATTGGCAGTGCGCCCACCGTCCAGCAGAGGATTCATACGGCTGAGGCGACAACGGACAGTAAAACCCGTCAGCGGAGCATCCACGCTCCAGAAAGCTACGGAGAAGTCTGTACGATCCTCAGTTTTGGATTCCAAATCGTAGATGTTCACTGCATCCAGAAAGGCTTCCAATCCTTCGGAAACTTCCACTTCCTCTCCCGGCTCGTTCCGCAACAGATGAAGTATGATTTCCGCCGCATCGCCAAAGTCCGCACGAGGGAACGAAAGCACTTCCTTCTCTGCCGACGCAATGAATGTACCGTCTTTCTCCACTACACCACTGACAATACGAACATCCTCTTCCTCTATATAATAGCGGCGTGTACCGTCATGTTCCTCTCTCTGTATCAGCGCAATGGGCCAACACTTTCTATCATCTTTCTGTGCCTTCGGAGTACCCCCGAAAACTTTTCCATCCGCCAACAAACGGAAGAATGTATAGAGCTCGCCCAGCTCACGCTTAGTCGCTTCAAATGCCATATCAACTCAATTTTTATTAAATAAGTGTACAAAGATAAGTAAATCCATACAAAAGATATGGAATTAACAAACTATTTCCATGCGGAGACGTTCTATCGGATATATGAAACCTAAAAAATAAAAGCATGGAAAAAGAAGAAAATACAGTAACCATCACAGCCACCCCCAACGGTCCTTTTATTGTAGAAGGCCGATTCAAACTGGTGGACAGAGAAGGCAAGGCGGAAATGAAAGAAAACCGGACAGCCCTCTGCCGCTGCGGACGCTCCTACAAGCAACCTTTTTGTGACGGCACGCACCGCAAAATCCATTATAATGATTTATCCCTGAAAAAGATTGAAAAGAGTATCTAAAGGTCCGGAGACTTTACTCTTCTTCAAAACGTAGAGTCTCCACCTTCTCCAGACGCGCCCTCATCTTGGGCATCATCGACTTGCGGATGCGAAGTGTCATACGGCAGTCCATATCATAGGACTGTTCCAGCATCTCCGGTTCCTCCTCTTTCACAATGCGCATTACATCATTCATGAAAGGATATTCAAAGAGAACGGTCACCGTTTCATCCACAGTCTTTTCAATAACGGTAGCGGCAGCGATAGCCTCCGCGGCAGCAGCCTTATATGCCACTATCAAGCCACTTGTTCCCAGCTTTATGCCGCCAAAATAGCGGACAACAACAATCAGTATGTCCGTCAGTTCATTCGAATTTATCTGCCCCAGAATAGGCTTTCCTGCCGTACCGGACGGTTCTCCGTTGTCATTGGCACGAAAGTCCTTGCGCTCATGCCCCAGCATATAGGCATAACACACATGGCGGGCATCGTAGTATTTCTTCTGATAAGTTTCCAGATGCGCCTTTACTTCTTCAACCGTACGGACAGGCAAGGCAATGGCTATGAACTTACTGCGCTTCTCGGTGTAAATCCCTTCGGACAGGGTGGCAATGGTTTTGTACGTATCTTCACTCATGCCGTATAGGTATATGTTTCTTAATCAGCTCCAACAACGGCTTTGCCGCAATTATCAGTGTCACTGCGGTCAGTATCATCAATACGCCGAGCATGATACGCGGCGTGAGTTGCTCACCAAACACCACTACTCCGCAGAACAGCGCCGTCACAGGTTCCAATGCTCCCAGAATGGCAGCCGGCGTGGAGCCTATACGATGAATGGAAAGCGTCATTGCAATCAATGAGATAATAGTAGGAAACAATGCCAACGAAAACACATTCACCCACAACAGTGGAGCGGGTACAGGCTGCAAGGCCGTACAGAAATCCAAACGTACCACATAAATGATAATTCCGAACAGCAAAGCATAGAAAGTCAGCTTTGCCGTTGGCAGATTTTTCAGGGAAGAACGGTTCACACCTACTATATATATGGCATACGTCAGCGAAGACAAGATGACGAACAACACACCCAACAGATTCAAAGTCCTACCATCTCCGCCCTCGTACAGCAGAGAGATGCCCGTAAACGCCAGCGCAATGGAGAACATTGTAATAAACGAAACCTTCTCATGAAAGAAGATCGCCATAATGATAGCCACCATTACCGGATAGACAAACAAGATAGTGGATGCAATACCTGCATCCATATAGTTATAACTCTCAAACAAGAAAAGTGAAGAAAAAGAGAACAACAGTCCCATTACCGCCAGCGGAAGTATATCCGTCTTTTTCAAGGCAAAGGATTGCTTCTTCACTTTCATCAGTATGCCCAGCATTACAATGGCAAAAAAATAGCGATAGAACAAGACGGAATCCACTTTCATTCCCGCCCCGTACAAAGGCAATGCGAACAACGGGTTCAGTCCGTAACTGGCTGCGGCAAGAGCTCCGTAAGTAAATCCTTTAAGACGATCGTTAGTCATGACAGTATTTTTCTTAATCGGGCGCAAAGATACTACTTTTATCCACATCTTGTTCACCTTTCCTTCAAATAGAACTTACGCAGCACGCAAAGCGCAGTATTTATAATAAAGCATACCTACTGCATCAGCCAGCAGCCAACCGATAGGAATAGACCACTAAATGCCTTCCACCCCAATGGAAGGAATGGAAGCAAGCACATACGACAACACCACGCGGGTCCCTAAAGAGATCACCGTAAGCACAACCGACATCCCCGGCATGCGGATAGCGCGGTAATAACCGTAAAGCAGGAACAGGATGCCGATGCCACAATAGAATGTGCCCTCTATGCGCAGATATTCCACGCCGGTAGCAAGAATTTCCACCTCTTCGGGGCGGACAAAGACCAGCATCAGCGGCTCTGCAAATACAAACACAAGCATGGAAACTATCAAGGAAAAGATGACCGCAGTAAGAAAGGCGCTGCGCACTCCCCTGCGGATACGATCATAACGCTTTGCCCCAAAATTCTGCGCTATGAAAGTGGAGAAGGCGTTTCCGAACTCCTGCACAGGCATATATGCAAAGGAATCTATCTTTACGGCAGCGGCAAAGGCTGCCATAACGGCCGTACCGAAACTGTTGACCAATCCCTGTATCATCAGGATACCGAAATTCATGACCGACTGCTGCACACAGGTCAGTGTGGAGAAAGAGACTATCTCCTTCAGACTGCAACGGTCAAAGCGCATATCCTCCTGGCGCAGTTGCAGTTCCGGCCGTTTCTTGCCTGTGTAGAGCATTATCCCCACAGCAGCCACTCCCTGTGCTATGACGGTGGCCGCGGCAGCCCCTTCGATTCCCCAACCCAGTTGCAGGATAAAGAACAGGTCGAGAATGACATTCAGCACAACAGAAACCGCCAGAAACCAAAGAGGAGTCACAGAATCTCCCACAGCCCGCAACAGCGCCGCATAGAAATTATAGATAAACGTAAAGGCTATGCCACAAAAGATTATCCACAGGTAACTGCGCATCATCCCATAAATGTCCTGCGGCACTTGAAGCAAATGAAGAATAGGGTCTAAGCATATAAATGCCACCACATTCAGCAAGAATGTCACCGCCCCTATCAGTACGAATGAAACAAAAATGCTACGCCGCAAAGCGGACCGGTCTCCTGCCCCGTAGTGCAACGAAAAAACCGTACCGCTACCGATAGACAACCCTAAAAGAATGGAAATAAGAAAAACCATCAGCGTATATGCCGACCCCACTGCTGCCAAAGCGCCCGATCCGATACACTGTCCCACAATAAGCGTATCGGCAATATTATAACACTGTTGCAGCAACGAACCTGCCATCATAGGCAAGGTGAAGCGCAACAGCGTACTCGTTATGCCGCCCTGAGTGAGGTCTCCATTTCGTAACATCCGCTACCGTATTTCGATATTTTCGTATTCCGTTTCGTATTTTCCTGCAAAGGTCAGCATTTTCAACATAACAGGAAAGAAAATGGCGGTATAAAATAACGGAGCGCCACATACTTTGCAACGCTCCGTTTCCACATTCATTCTTTAAAATTGTATTTTGATTAGTCCAGTTTATGAATTACCAGTCCCGAACGCAACTTCGGTTCGAACCAAGTAGTCTTGGGGGGCATTATGTTGCCGGTATCGGCAATGTCCATCAACTGTTTCATGGACACAGGATACAGAGCCAAAGCCACCTTCATCTCACCGCTATCCACCCGTTTCTTCAATTCGCCTAAGCCGCGTATACCGCCCACAAAGTCGATACGCTTATCGGAACGAAGGTCCTTGATGCCGAGGATTTCATCCAATATCAAGTTGGACGAGATGGTAACGTCCAACACACCGATGGGATCATTATCGTTGTAAGTGCCCGGTTTGGCAGTAAGGCTATACCACTTGCCATCCAGATAAAGGGAGAAATTATGCAATCCTGCCGGTTTGTAGATGTCCGTACCCTTTTCTTCCACCGTAAAGTTCTTGCTCACAGCCGTCAGGAATTGTTCGGGAGTCATACCGTTCAAATCCTTCACCACACGATTATAGTCAATGATAGTCAACTGATTGGCCGGGAAACAAACTGCCATGAAGTAGTTGTACTCCTCATCTCCACGATGATTGGGATTTTGCTTGGCTTTCTCCGCGCCCACCAGGGCAGCGGCTGCGCTGCGGTGATGTCCGTCTGCAATATAGAGCGCAGGCATCTTGCCGAACTCTTTGGTTATGACGTCAATATCTTCCTGCTTGTCGATAATCCAAAACGTGTGGCCGAAGCCGTCGCCCGGAGCAATAAAGTCGTAAACAGGTTTCTGAGCCGTATAACGGGCAATGACAGCATCCAGCGTAGCATTATCAGGGTAGGCAAAGAATACAGGTTCAATGTTGGCATTGTTCACACGCACATGCTTCATGCGGTCTTCTTCCTTATCCCGACGGGTAAGCTCATGTTTCTTGATGACACCGTTCATATAATCGGGAACGTATGCCCCCACCACCAAACCATATTGCGTTTTGCCATTCATGGTCTGGGCATATACATAATAGTTTTCTTTATCGTCCTGCACCAGCCAGCCTTTGTCCTGAAACATCCGGAAGTTTTCAGCAGCTTTCTGATAAACACGTTCATCATGTTCGTCCGTACCGATAGGAAAATCTATTTCGGGCTTGATGATGTGATACAAAGACTTTTCGTTTCCCGCCGCTTCTTCACGAGCCTCGGCAGAATTCAGTACGTCGTAAGGGCGGGATGCCACCTGTTCTACTAAATTCTGTGGGGGACGAATCCCTCTAAAAGGTTTTATTGTTGCCATGGTTATTAGAATATAAATTTAAATCAGGCATGAATTACATGGAGTTTCACAGAACAAATAATATGTCCAAAGTTCTGCAAGGTTCCATGCAATCCATGCCTGAATCCAATTACTTATTTACTCGGAACTTCTCGCAACCGTCTTTCAGGAAGCCTACAATCTGCTTGGCAGCGGCAATACCTGCATTGATATTGGCTTCGGCAGTCTGCGCACCCATTTTCTTCGGTGTGGAGAAATAACGGCCGGCAAACTTGGCAGCGAAAGTCTCATTGGCTGCAGGCATGATGTCGGTCATGTATTTCAGGTCGGGACGTTCTTCCATGAGCTGAATCAACTCGGCTTCATTGATAACCTCCTTGCGGGCGGTATTGACCAGCAAACCGCCTTTCGGCATCTTGTTCACCAAAGCATAGTTAATAGAATTCTTGGTTTCTGCCGTTGCAGGAATATGCAGGGAAACAACATCACAAGTAGAATAAAGCTCTTCGGCAGAAGCGACAGCTTTTACGCCATCCTTCTCGATCACTTCTTTCGGGCAGAAAGCGTCGAAAGCATAGATGTCCATGCCGAAACCCTTGGCGATACGCGCCACATTGCGTCCTACATTGCCATAAGCGTGAATACCCAGCTTCTTGCCCATCAGTTCCGTACCGGAGGTGCCGTTGTACATGTTGCGGACAGCCATTACCATAAGTCCGAAAGCCAGTTCGGCTACGGCATTGGAGTTCTGTCCGGGAGTGTTCATCACACATACGTTGTGGGCAGTGGCGGCAGCCAAGTCCACATTGTCATAACCGGCACCGGCACGTACCACGATTTTCAGTTCTTTGGCGGCGTCCAACACCTCGGCATCGATGATGTCGCTACGTATAATAATAGCATTGGCGTCTTTCACAGCTTCCAGCAATTTCGCCTTGTCACCATATTTTTCCAGCAAAGCAAGTTCATAACCTGCTGCTTCAATTTCTTTGCGGATACCGTCTACTGCAACCTTTGCAAACGGCTTGTCTGTTGCGACTAATACTTTCATGATTTAATGGTATTAAAAACGATTCACCACAGAACCGCACAGAGTTTCACAGAGTTTTCCTTTTCATTTCTCTGTGGGACTCTGTGCCCTCTGTGGTGAACAAATATTATTAATGAAGTTTCTCAAATTCCTGCATGCAGTCTATCAAAGCCTGTACGCTTTCTTTCGGCATAGCGTTGTAGCAAGATGCGCGGAAACCGCCTACTGAACGATGTCCTTTGATACCTACCATACCTTTTTCGGTAGCAAACTTCAGGAAGTCTGCTTCAAATTCTTTGTATTCGGGGGCCATTACGAAGCAGATGTTCATGCGTGAACGGTCCTCTTTGGCAGCAGTACCTACGAACATTTTGTTGCGGTCTATCTCGGCATACAGCATATCGGCCTTTTCGATAGCGCGACGTTCCATTTCCTTCACACCGCCTTGTGCCTTGATCCAGCGCAAAGTCTGCAATGCTGCATAAATAGGCACAACAGGAGGAGTATTGAACATTGAGCCACCGTCGATATGTGTCTGATAGTTCAGCATGGTGGGGATGTAACGTGACACCTTGCCCACTGCATCGTTCTTCACGATAACGAATGTCACACCCGCAGGAGCCAGATTCTTCTGTGCACCGCCGTAGATACAGATATATTTGGACACGTCAATAGGACGGGAGAATATATCGGATGACATGTCAGCAATCATCGGCACGTTTACATCCAGGTCTTCTTTCAGCTCCGTACCATAGATCGTATTGTTGGTGGTGATATGGAAATAGTCCACATCAGCCGGTACTGTGTAATCTTTCGGAATATAAGTATAAGTGGCTTCAGCAGAAGAGGCAACTTCTACAACCTCGCCAAAACCTTTGGCTTCTTTCATGGCTTTCTTGGCCCACACACCTGTGTTGAGGTATGCGGCTTTCTTTTCGAGGAAATTGAAAGGAACCATGCAGAATTCCATACTTGCGCCACCGCCCAAGAACAGTACCGAATAACCTTCGGGAATGTTAAGTAGTTCTTTGAACAGTGCTACGGCTTCGTCCACTACGGGCTGGAAGTCTTTAGCGCGGTGGCTAATCTCCATAAGAGAAAGACCGGATCCATTGAAATCTAAAATAGCCTTCGCTGTATCCTCTATCACCTCACGCGGAAGAATGGAAGGTCCTGCATTGAAATTATGCTTTTTCATTTGAAGTTTGTTTTGGTTATACAATTTCGTTCATTTTGTGTCTTTCGACATGGCGAAATTACGGAATTATTTCTGTATTGCAAATCTTTCCTTATAAAAATCCTTCTTTATGGCGCATTTGCCTTACTTTTTATTGGTATATACAAGAATTATACACCAATCTGTTATGTATACTTACCAAAAAAGGTGTTAAAAGGTAAACTGAAAGAAAGAAGCGGAAATAACTTTCTACTATGAATAAAAACTGAAAAGAAAGTGCATATTTATCAGAAACAAGCCATTCTCCTATGCTTAATAACATTCCCCGCCATGCTTAATAACATCAGTCTACCGGGCTTCTTCTATCAAGGTCTTCATGCCTTTGATTTTTTCTCCACGCAGCAGCGTGAGCAGTTGCTTCACCTTGCTGCGGCGAACTGCCACAAAAGCGTAGTGTTCTTTTACGTCCACCTGTCCCACATCTTCACGCGCCAATCCACCTTTTTTATATAAGAAGCCCACGATGTCCACTTTGTTAAGTTTGTCTTTCTTGCCTTTACCTATATATAAGGTAGTCCAGCGGGATTTGGCAGGCTTCGGCGTTTGTTCCGGCAGCCCGAATACGGGGATTTCTTCCGGAAGATAATCGGGCAAACGCTCTTCCGCATGGAGAAGCAGGAAGGACGAGCCGCGTGCCTCCCAGCGTGCCGTACGTCCGTTGCGGTGCGTAAAGGCTTCCTCGTTGACGGGCATGTGGTAGTGGACAACATTGTCGATGCCCGGAATATCCAGTCCGCGTGCGGCAAGGTCGGTGGACACCAGAACGGGACAACTGCCATTACGGAACTTATAAAGCGCCCGTTCGCGATCTTCCTGCTCCATGCCGCCATGAAAGGCGTCGCAGGGGAATTTCTTTGACTTCAAGTAGGCAGCCACGCGCTCCACACTCTCGCGGTAGTTCACGAACACCAGTGTAGAACGGTCGCCCAAGGTACAAAGCAGGCGGTACAATGTTTCCAGTTTATCTTTTTCGGGCGAAATGACCTTCTGTAAGTCAAGGCGATTGGAAACGGCTTCTTCCGAAAGGAAGTTCAGCCTGATGACTTGTGACGACGGTGCGTCACTGCCGGATACCGCTCCCCCTACTCCTGCAAATTGCGGGATCTCCTCGGCATCTGTTGCCGAAAGCAGCACGCGTTTCTGCAAGGCGGGCAGTTGCCCGATAACCTCTGCCATTTCGTCGTGGAAGCCGAATTCAAGACATTTGTCAAACTCGTCAATCACCAGTGTGGTGACAGAGTGCACCTCGAAGTTCCGTTTCCTCAAATGGTCGTTCATACGGCCGGGAGTACCAATGATGACAGCCGGATTGATGCCCCTCATTGTGCGATGCTCTTCCATTGCCGGGCGTCCGCCATAGCAGCTCATCGCCTTGAAGGGTACATTCATCGACTTGAATACGGTTTCTATCTGCAAGGCAAGCTCACGCGAAGGAACAAGCACCACTGCCTGCACGCCCTGCACATCCGCTTTGAGCGATTGTACCAGCGGCAACAGGAATGCCAGTGTCTTGCCCGAACCTGTGGGCGACAGCAGGACGAGGTCTTTATTGGATTGGTAAGCATCCCGCGCAGCCTCTTGCATCGGGGTGAGCTGTTCTATCTGTAAGTTGCGAAGTATATCGGATTGTTCCATAAATTTCTTTGAATTAATGGAGCAAAGATACGAAAAGATTATATGTTTGATGTACCGGACAATCCTTTTGATTAGCCTGACTATAAAAAAACTCCGGCAAGAGCCAAAGCCCGCCGGAGTTTCCTCACTATTTTACTATTATGTATCTTAACAATGCACCTTATCCGCCGAAGTTGTCGAACATCAGGTTCTGAGCCGGAACGCCGAGGTCGTCGAGCATCTTCTCAACGGCTTTGGACATCGGGCCGGGACCGCACATGTAGTATTCGATATCTTCGGGAGCTTCGTGATCTTTCAGGTAAGTCTCGTAGATTACGTTGTGAACGAAGCCCGGAGTGTACTTCACGCCCGCTGCATCGGCTGCCGGATCGGGACGGTCCAGTGCGAGGTGGAACTTGAAGTTGGGGAAGTCTTTTTCAATCTGCAGGAAGTCTTCCAGATAGAACACTTCATTGAGCGCGCGTGCACCGTAGAAATAGTTCATCACGCGGTCGGTAGTATGCAACGTCTTTGTCAGGTGCATAATCTGCGCACGCAACGGAGCCATACCGGCACCACCACCAATCCACATCATTTCCTTCTTGGAGTCGAAAATCGGATGGAAGTCTCCGTAAGGACCGCTCATCGTCACCTTATCACCCGGTTTCAGCGTGAAGATATAGGATGAAGCGATACCCGGCATTACATCCATGAAGCCCGGACCTTGGTCTTTCGGCTTGAACGGAGGAGTGGCGATACGTACCGTCAGCATGATGCGGTCGCCCTCGGCAGGGTAGTTCGCCATAGAGTAGGCACGAATGGTCTCTTCATCGTTACGGCACTTCAAGCCCATCAGGCCGAATTTCTCCCATGCAGGCAGATACTCTTCGCCGATAAGGGATTTGTCGATGTCCTTGTCGTAGTCCATGGAGTATTTAGGAATCTTAATCTGTGCATAAGAACCCGGGATGAAGTCCATGTGCTCACCCTTGGGCAATGCAACGATAAACTCCTTGATGAACGTAGCCACGTTCTTGTTGGAGATGACCTCGCACTCCCACTCTTTTACGCCGAGTACAGACTCGTCGATCTTAATTCCCATGTCGCTCTTCACCTTCACCTGGCAACCCAGACGCCAGTGGTCCTGGATTTGCTTACGGCTGAAGTGAGGTATTTCGGAGGGCAGAATCTCGCCGCCACCTTCCACAACCTGGCATTTGCACTGTCCGCATGAGCCTTTGCCACCGCAAGCGGAGGAAAGAAACACGCCGTTTACGGACAGCGTATTCAGCAGCGTCGAACCGGAAGCTACCTCCAGCTCCTTGTCGCCGTTGATCGTCAATTTCACATTGCCTGAAGGAACCAAGAAGTTCTTGGCTACCAACAGAATAACCACAAGCAACAGAACAACCGCGAGGAATACTCCAATGCTTGCTAATATCATATTCATATCCATTGTCTTATTCCTTTCTTTTAGATGTTCAAACCAGAGAAACACATAAATGCCATTGCCATCAGACCCACTGTGATGAAGGTGATGCCCAGGCCTTTCAGCGGAGCAGGCACATCAGAGTAGGCCATCTTCTCGCGAATGGCAGCCAGACCGACAATAGCCAGCAACCAGCCGATGCCCGAACCCAGTGCATAGGAAACGGCATCTGCCACGTCACCGATATATTTCGGATCGCTCTCTCCCACGTTGATGCGTTGCTGCATGAAGAGTGACGCACCCATGATGGCGCAGTTCACAGCGATCAGCGGCAGGAAGATACCCAGTGAAGCGTAGAGCGAAGGGCTGAAACGTTCCACAATCATCTCCACCAACTGAACGATAGCGGCAATTACGGCAATGAAAAGAATAAAACTCAGGAAGCTGAGGTCGACACCTTCAATGATGGCGTTGGGACCCAGTACTTTCGTTTGCAACAAATAGTTGACCGGAAGTGTCACCACCAACACGAAAGTTACGGCGATACCCAGTCCTACGGCAGTCTTTACATTCTTTGATACGGCCAGATAAGAGCACATACCAAGGAAGAATGCAAATATCATATTGTCCACAAAAATGGAGCGGACGAATAAACTTAATAAATGTTCCATAATTCTTTTAATTAAGAACTAAGAATTAAGAATCAAGAATCTCCATACAGCAACGGCACAATCTTCATTCATCATTCCTCATTCTTCATTTATATTACTTTTCCTGCAATTCTTTATGGCGTGCACGTTGATACCAGATGATGCAAGCGCAGAGAATCAGCGCCATAGGCGGCATCAGCATCAAGCCGTTGTTCACATATCCAATCTTCTGCAAAGGCTCGTAGTTCAGGATGTTGAAACCAAGCAACGTGCCCGAACCCAGCAGTTCGCGGAAGAAAGCCACGATAACCAAGATCTTGGCGTATCCCAAACCATTGCCCACACCGTCAAGGAAGGACTCCCAGGGACCGTTCTGCATGGCAAATGCTTCCAAACGTCCCATGAGGATACAGTTTGTGATGATCAGACCCACGTATACGGAAAGCTGTACGCTCACGTCGTAAGCAAAAGCCTTCAGAATCTCACTTACAATTGTCACCAACGCTGCAACTACCACCAACTGGACGATGATACGGATACGGTTGGGGATGGTCTTGCGCAGCAATGAAATCACTACATTGGAGAATGCCGTAATCACCGTTACGGAAAGTCCCATTACGATAGCCGGTTCCAGCTTGGCGGTAACGGCCAAGGCAGAACAGATACCCAGCACCTGTACGGTAACAGGGTTGTTCAGTCCAAGCGGAGTAGAGAATACTTCTTTATTCTTTTTTGAAAACAATGCTCCCATATTCTTATTTCTCCTCATTATTATTAGTTAAAAAGTTCTTGTAGCTGCTCAGACAGGTTTTCAGCATGGCATCCACACCTACCGAGGTGATAGTACCGCCTGAAATGCCGTCCACCTGATAGTCGGGTTTCTCTACCTTTCCGTTCTTCACAACGCCGAGGGCGATTTCACCGTTCTCCAGAGTCTTCTTGCCCGGAAATTCTCCCTGGAACTGGGCGGTTGCGATTTCGGCACCCAGACCCGGAGTTTCGCTGGCATGCGAGAAGTAAACGCCATAAACGGTGTCCTTGTCGCTGTTCAGGGCAACATAACCCCAGATGGCGCCCCAAAGGCCGGCACCGTAAACGGGGAATACATATTTGGTTTCTCCGTCCACTTCTGCCACAAATACGTGCAGGCGGTGGTTTTCCTTAGCTTCCTTTTCGTAGGCGGTGGCAAATGCACCGGTGTTCTCGGCCAGCGTACCGTCCTCGTTCATCAGCATGTCACCCTTGATGTACTTATTATATTCTGCATCGGCATCCTTCACATCCTTGATGTTGAGGGCGGCAAGAATCTGCTTCTTCGTATCCAGCTCCACGTTCTTGTTCTGAGTGGCACGCAGAGAAGAACTTACGAATGCCAGCAGGAATGCAACGATAACAACCATTACCGAAGCATAAATGATAGTATAACTATTACTATTGGTATTCATTTCTTTTCCGGTATTTAATTGTTAGACTTGATTGCACGTTTTTCGCGACGGCTGATGTTACCCTGTACCACACAGTAGTCAATCAGCGGAGCGAAGATATTCATCAGCAGGATGGCAAGCATCATACCTTCGGGATAACCGGGGTTCAGCACGCGGATAATGATAGCCATTGCGCCGATCAGGAATCCGAAGATGTACTTACCGGTCTCTGTACGGGCAGAAGTAACGGGGTCGGTAGCCATGAATACGGCGCCGAAGCAGAAACCGCCCAATACGAGATGTTCGTACCAAGGCATTTGCGCCATTGCAGTGTCCGGTCCGATGGTGTTGAACACCCAGCCCATGAATGCACCGCCCACAAATACGGAGAACATCGTTTTCCAGCTTGCGATGCCTGTCCACAGCAGCAGAATGGCGCCGAGGGCAATGGCTATGACGCTGGTTTCACCGATGGAACCCGGAATAAGTCCGGTCACCATGTCCCATGAGAACTCCGGATATGCACCCGCAGTAGCGGCAGCTCCCAGCGGAGTGGCAACGGTGAGTCCGTCTACCGTCTGTCCCAAACCAAAGATGCTGTCGCCCGATACCCAAACGGCATCACCGGACATCTTCGTTGGATAGGCGAAGAACAGGAAAGCACGCGTAATCAGGGCAACGTTGAACACATTCATACCCGTACCGCCGAATACTTCCTTGGCAAAGATTACGGAGAATGCAGTGGCTACAGCCAGAATCCACAACGGACAGTCCACCGGCACAATCATCGGAATCAGGATACCCGAAACAAGGAAACCTTCCTGAATTTCTTCCTTCTTCCACTGAGCCACAACGAACTCAATGCCCAGACCCACTACGTATGATACAATGATTTTAGGCAATACAGCCAGAAAACCGTAAGCAAACATTTCGATGAAACTGCCGGTTGCCCCGGTAGCGTGGAAATGCTGGTAACCTACGTTATACATACCGAACAGCAGCGCCGGTATCAACGCAATAACCACCATCGACATGATGCGTTTGCTATCGATGGAGTCGTGAATATGCGTTCCCGATTTCGCAGTGGCGTTGGGCACGAACAGGAATGTCTCGAAGCCGTCGAACACCGAACGAAATGCGTGGAATTTGCCGCCCTCTTCAAAGTTCGGCTTTATCTTGTCGAGATAATTTCTTAACGCTTTCATTTATAGTTTTGAATTTTGAATTTTAAATTTTGAATTCTAAAGTTATAAATCGGCGAACTGCCTTTTGGCGCAATTCATAATTCATAAATTTATCATTCATAATTAGTTTACGCCATTTCGGCACGAAGCATGTCGAGACCGGCACGAACAATGCGTTGGATTTCCACTTTGGAAGAACATACGAATTCGCAAAGTGCAAAGTCCTCAGGAGCTACTTCGTAGATGCCCAAAGCCTCCATGCGGTCGATGTCTCCTGCAATAATGGCCTTCAACAGATATTCGGGGAAAATGTCCATAGGGAATACGCGGTCGTACTCGCCCGACATAATCATATGACGTTCGCCACCCTTGATGCGGGCGTCGATCACATATTCTTTCTTGCCCATCAGCCAACTGAAATAAGAACGGTTGACACTGAACTGATTGAAGCGCGGCATAATCCAACCCAGCATTTCGTGGATTTCATCTCCTTCGGGGATTACGGTGAGCTGGCTGTCGAAAGCGCCGAGGAAACCGTTGGCGGCAATCTTCTTGCCTGTCAGCACGTTGCCGCTGATGTAGCGCAGGTCTTTATCGGTGGTTACGTTACCCTTGAACACATCGGTCAGCAATGCTCCTACCTGCAATTTGCAGTAAGCGGGTTTCAGCACTTCGCTGCCTGTTACGGCTACGGTACGGGTGAAATTCACGCGACCGGTGTTCATCAAACGGCCGATGAAGATTACGGCTTCCGCACCGATGGTCCATACCGTCTCGCCTTTCACTACGGGAGAGATGTGGTTGATTTGTACACCTACGTTACCAGCCGGATTAGGACCGTCGAAAGCAGTAACGGTAACGTTCTTTGCCTGTACGAGTGCGGCTGATTTTTGTTTTACACTGATACTCAGGTACGTCTTTGCCATTCGGGCCAAAGCGTCAAGTCCTGTCTGGAAGTTTGCTTCCTCGCCTTTCAAGACGAACTCGAAGTCGGGAGCCAACGGATTGCTGTCGAAAGCAGAAATGAAGATTGCCTTCGGAGTCACCGTCGGATCGGCGATCACATCATACGGACGTTGGCGGATGAAAGCGAACATACCGGCTTGCAGCAATGCTTCCTTCACTTCCTGCGCACTCATCTTGGACGGATCCATCTTGCCGAATTCCTCGTAGTCCTGCTCAGCGGCAGCCTCTACCACGATGTTCAGCACCTTACGACGTGCACCGCGTTCCACGCTCGTCACTACGCCGCTTACGGGCGAAACAAATTTCAATTCAGGATGATTCTTGTCGATAAACAAGGGTCCCCCGGCCATTACATACTCCTGTTCTTTCACCACCACTTTCGGAGTGATACCTGTAAAATCATCGGGCACCAACGAGTAAAATCCCGGCTCTTTCACAGACATAAACTCTTCGGCAGCTTTGCCTTTCAGGTTGATGTCAAGGCCTTTGCGTAACTTAATTACATTTGCCATGCGTTTATATAAAATAATGGTTTCATTAATTTGCCCGCAAAAGTAGCAAAAAAGAATGTGAATAAGTAGCAAAAAAGAAAGGAATTACGGAGAAATTTCCGTAATTCCTTTCGTTAACGAACACGAGAAGAGTGAATAGCGATTAGGACGGAGAGATCGCTAATCACTAACCACTAATCTTTTTCTTCTGCAAACATCGGGTCCCATGCCGGCAGGCGGACAGGTTTTTGTTTGAAAAGTTCCATTATTTGAGCGGGGACATATTTGGTTTCCACTACCAGGCGGAACATATATTCGTCGAACCAGTTGTCCGTCATGATGAGGTGGCCTTTATAGCCGCTGTCGGCGCCCCAACTATTCTCAACCATCCATTTGACCGGCTTTCCGTCTTTATCCAAATCCACAGCCATCAGCGTCATGGCATGCGAGGAGCCGCTGGAGAAGGTCTGGATGCGTTGCTTCTTATCCATTCCGAAGGTGGTTCCCATGAGTGATTCGTAGTCATAATTTTTCACATCAAGCAGACCGCGTTCCGAGTTCAGGAACTTACCCACGTCGCAGGAGAAATACATCATGGTGCTGTCTTTCAGAGAAGCAATGGCCATTTGCTTGATGTCCTCTACGGGCAGGTTGACGTAAGTCCAGTTCTTGCCGTCGTAGCGGTGGCGGTCGTAGTCAATCTCATAGCATTTGTAATACTCGCGGCTGGGATCGTTCATCAGCATCACGTAGTTGGTGAGCAGTTGTTTGTCACCATACTTCTCAAGGAAAGACATCGGGGTGTGATGTTCCGTCTCCACCGGGTTGCCTTGTGCGTCGGTGCGCACGTAGTCGAACTCCGTAGGCGGAACGCCCAGGTTCAGCACCAGCATGCGGTAGACAGTGCCGAGCATGGCGGTTTTCTCCTTCTCCAGGGCGGCAGGCTTGGCGCCTTTGGCAGCAAGGTCACGGAGCCGGAGGGCGTATTCCTTCAGCTTCAGAGAAATGAGATTGGCCATACGGGCGGTGTTCTCGCTACTGTTGGTCTCCGGCATGGCACACTTGGGCACAAGACCGTATTTGGAAACGATATCCGCCACTCCGGTGAATGTGCCTCCGTCACTCAGCGGATGTTTCAGCAGCCACTCCACTGTTTTGTCGTCCAACGGCTTTTCCGCAGTGTCGATGATGCCTTGCAGGAAAAGGTTGGACTTCTCCAGCTGGTCCCAAAAGAAAGGATATATCTCCGAGAACTCGAAAGACCGGAAACCATAGCGTGCAAGGGCTTTGGCACGCATCACGTTCAGCCCTGTGAAGAGCCAGCAACGCCCTGAGGACTTCTGGTCGGTGATGCCTTTGGAGTCCACCTTAATGGAGAAATGGGTATCCATGCCCTGCATGTTCTCCTGATTGAGCGCCAACTTGCGGATGTCGTTGTTGCCAATAGCATTGCGCAGCGCCTTGTCGGACGCCGTCCCTTGATAGCTTTGCTGGATTTGACTGAGCATGGCAGAAGTGATTCCGCCTTGGCCGTCCTGTGCCTGCACCGAAAGCAGTGCGGTGCCGAAAACAATTACAGATAAAAAACGTTTATTCATGTCAAGATGTATATATGTATGTATTATGTATATTGATATAAGAAACAAATTCATCCCACGAGCCCCCAAAAATCATCTCGTGAGATGATCCGTCTCATCCCGCAAGGAAAACAAATTCACCTTACGGAACGGATTTTCCCGTACCACGAGACCGATGAAAAGGCAAATGTAATGTCTTTTTTGATAATTTTAGCGCCCTCTTTAGATTTATTATCTATTCTTCTAAAAACCGATTCAAATAAAATAGTTTTCTTTGCAGCCACATTCGTACGATATGAAAAGATATATACTGGGTATATTTACTATTATACTGACAACTGTAAGTGTTTCAGCACAAGAACAGTCCCCTACGGTTACCAACGACACTACTTCCGCACTGAGCAAAAAGGAACTGCGCAAACAAAGGGTGGCTCGCAGAAATTTCCATTACAACATATTGGGTGGCCCAAGCTATACACCCGACTTCGGTGCGCTGATAGGCGGAAGCGCCCTGATGACCTTCCGTATGAATCCCGGCGACACCACACAACTGCGTTCGGTGCTGCCGATGTCCATAGCCTATATGTTCAAGGGCGGCGTCAACCTGATGGTGAAACCGCAACTCTTCTTTAAAGGCGACCGCTTCCGCATCTTCGGAAAATTCGTCTACAAGAACACTGAAGACAACTTCTACGGCATAGGCTACAATACGAACAAGAATTACATCCGTAGCGACAGCACCAGCAAATATCGTTACAGCGGCATACAAATCAATCCCTGGTTTCTGTTCCGTTTGGGCGAAAGCAACGTGTTTGCCGGCCCCCAAGTGGACATCAACTACGACAAAATCACCGATCCCGCCAAACATCTCATAGAAGAACCAGACTACGTGGCAGCCGGCGGTACGGCAAGCGGTTACAAGAACTTCAACTCCGGCCTGGGCTTCCTCCTCACCTACGACAGCCGCGACATCCCCGCCAATGCTTACAAAGGCGTCTACCTTGACTTCCGGGGTATGATGTACAGCAAGGCGTTTGGCAGCGACAACAACTTCTACCGACTGGAAATGGACTACCGCCAGTACAAGTCCGTAGGCCGCCGCAAGGTGCTCGCCTGGACAGCGCAAAGCAAAAACGTGTTCGGCAACGTCCCCCTCACCCAATATTCACTGACCGGCACTCCCTTCGACCTGCGCGGCTACTACATGGGACAATATCGTGACAAATCCTCTCATGTCATCATGGCCGAATACCGCCAGATGATAAATACCGACCGGAGCAACTGGATGAAGCGCATGCTGCACCACATCGGCTTCGTGGCATGGACCGGATGCGGCTTCATGGGCCCCACCATGGGCAAGATTGAAGGTGTGCTGCCCAACTATGGCGTAGGCCTGCGCATCGAAGTGCAGCCCCGTATGAACGTGCGTCTGGATTTGGGTAAAAACACAGTAAACAACCAAACATTGTTCTACTTCAACATGACCGAGGCTTTTTAAGAAAAAGGATTATTCTGTGATTGACATTGACAAGTCTGTAATTAACATTGACAATTCTGTGATTGGCATTGGCAATTTGATGATTGATGATTAACCGCTCACCATAAATCAACAATATATTCCTCCTTTCCCTTGCAGCACTAAAAGATTATACATATCTTTGGACGTTAATCTCAAATTACTGAAAGATAATTATTTATATTCTAATACTGATGGGGGTTCTCGAAATCATCTTTTGGATCGGCTTATTCATTGTGTTCTATACATATATAGGTTATGGCATGCTCCTCTATGCCCTTGTCAAACTGAAGGAATGTTTTCGCAAAACAGCCGCCACACCCCCACCGACAGATGACTCCCTCCCCGACCTGACGCTGTTCATCGCCGCCTACAACGAAGAAGACGTCGTAGATGAGAAAATGCGCAACTGCCTTGCTCTGGACTATCCTGCCGACAAACTGCATATACTTTGGGTGACGGACGGCAGCAACGACCGTACCAACGAACGCCTTTCGCACTGGCCGCAAGCCACCGTACTCCACCAGCCCCAACGGCAGGGAAAAACCGCTGCGCTGAACCGGGGAATCCGCTTCGTAACCACACCGCTCGTTGTCTTCACCGATGCCAACACACACCTCAACCGCGAAGCATTGCGCGAAATAGTACATGCCTTTGCCACCCCCAAAGTGGGCTGCGTGGCAGGAGAAAAGCGCATCGCCGTACAGGCCAAAGACAACGCCGCATCCGGTGGCGAGGGCCTCTACTGGAAATACGAATCCGCTCTCAAGAAACTCGATGCCCGCCTCTACTCCGCAGTAGGAGCAGCCGGCGAGCTGTTTGCCATCCGCCGCGAACTGTTCGAGGAAATGCCTGCGGACACCTTGCTGGACGATTTCATCCTCTCCCTGCGCATCGTGATGCGCGGATACACCATCGCCTATTGTGCCGACGCCTATGCCACCGAAAGCGGTTCGGCAGACATGCACGAAGAGGAAAAACGGAAAGTGCGGATCGCTGCCGGCGGTTTACAGTCCGTCTGGCGCCTGCGCACACTGCTCAACCCGTTGCGCTACGGCACATTTTGTTTCCAATATATCTCCCACCGCGTACTACGGTGGTCGCTGACACCTGTTTTACTATTCTCATTACTTCCTCTGAACACAATTCTTATTTTTACGACAGACTCTCCTTTGTTCTATGCCGTCATCTGGCTCTTGCAAACATTGTTCTACCTCATGGCGAGCTGGGGATATTATTTGTCAAAGAAACGCATCAAAAATAAGATACTCTTTGTTCCCTACTATTTCCTTTTCATGAACATCAACGTTGTACGTGGCTTCAACTACCTGCGCAAACGCCGGGGACAGACCAATGGCGCATGGGAAAAGGCACAAAGAGCTTAACCGATAGAAAAATGAAAAACATCCTGAAAAAGGCAGAGAATGCCGAAAAGCTGTTGAACCTGACGTCAGACACCATGATCCTACTGGATCGGAACGGCGTTTGCGTGGACATCGCAGTGCACGACATCAACCTATGGTTTCTGACAGAAGACCAGTTGTTGGACAAGAACATACTCCAGCTGCTGCCACCCTCCACTTACCGGAAAATCTACCCGGAGTTCAAGAAAGTGCTTCTGCGAGGAGAAGTCTCCAGCCGGAACTATGAGCTTGCCACCGACAGCAAGACCTACTTCTTCAAGTGCATCATGCGCCCCTACGAAGATATGGTGCTCTGCCAATATCGCGACATCACAGAACGAAGCCAGCGCAAACTGGAGTTGGAAAAGAAGAATTACGAGCTGAACGAAATACAGAAAGTAGCGCTCATCGGAAGGTGGTGGTACGACTCCGGCAAGGAATGCATCTGCTACTCCGGATACTCCGACATCACGCTCGATGAGGAACAACAGACCGTCTCACTCGACAGCTACATAACACACATACTGCCCGAAGACAGGGAGATATTCTGCAAATGGCTCGACGAGAACCTGCAAGGAGACATGAAAGAAAGCGTGGAGTATCGCATCCACTTCCGGCAAAAAGTGTTCTATATCCGCCAAAAGACCTTCTCCTGCGAGAAACGACCCGGTGGACACACTGTCCTCGAAGGATACATACAGAACATCACCGATATCCAGCAGCGGCGCAATGACATCACCCTGCTGACGCATGCCATCAACAACGCCACCGAAGACATCTTTGCCGCCCACGAAGACGGAACCCTCATATTTGCCAACCGCTTCTTCAGGCAGCACCACAACATCGGACTGACAGATGACATCACCCAACTGAAAATCTATCAGGTGAACTCGCACGCACGCAGCGAGGAAGAGTGGAACAGAATAAAAGCGTCCATACCCAAAGGAAGCCAACGCAAAGGTTTCATCTTCTACAACCCTCTGCCCCTCCACCCGGAAGTGCTGGCCATGGAAGGCAATGCCTTTTGGGTGACAAGCGACGAAGGCGAATACAGCCTGTGGGCGTTCGGAAAAGACATCACGCAGCGCATCAAAGACGAGCAACAGATCAAACGGTTCAGCCAAGTGATGGACAAGACCATCGAGAATCTTCCGGCAGGCATCGTTGTGAAAGACATCAAAAACAATTTCAAGTACTTATACCGTAATCGTGAATCGTACAACCGGAACATTCCCATGAAGGAAGCGTTGGGCAAAGACGATTTCGACTTCTACCCCTTTGACACCGCACAGAAAAAGAGAAAGCAGGACATGGAAATAGCTGAAACCGGCATCGAAAAGCATTGGATCACCGAGGAGTACGACCAAAACGGCAAATCCATCATCCTCGACAAACGGAAAATGCGCATCAAGAGCAAAGACTTCTCCCCTATCCTGCTGAGCATCGAATGGGATATCACCGAAATGGAACGGATGAAGCAGGAACTCCTCGTTGCCAAAGAAAAGGCAGAGGCTTCCGACCAATTGAAGTCCGCCTTCCTTGCCAACATGAGCCACGAAATACGCACCCCGCTCAATGCTATTGTAGGCTTCTCCAGAATCATTGCCGAAAGCACCGATGCCGAAGAACGGAAAAGCTTCTACGACATTGTGGAAGCCAACAACGAACGGCTGCTGCAACTAATCAACGAGATCCTCGACCTTTCCAAGATTGAAGCAGGCATAGTGGAGTTCACCATCACTCCCGTCCGCCTACATTCACTCTGCAGGGAGATATTCGATGCGCTGAAGTTCCGCTGTCCGCAGGGGGTGAAACTCATCTACGAGCCTTCGGACGAAGAGATAACCATCGAAGGAGACAAGAACCGCATCTTCCAGGTGATATCCAACCTTATCGGAAATGCCTTTAAATTCACCACCCAGGGCAAAGTCAGCTATGGGTATCGCCGCAAAGGAGACGGGATAGAGTTCCACGTCAGCGACACCGGCATCGGCATCGAAGCCGGCAAGTTGGACAAGGTCTTTGAACGTTTCGTCAAGATGAATAGCTTTGCACAAGGCACAGGACTGGGATTGTCCATCTGCAAAACCATTATTGAACGATTGGGCGGCACAATCTCTGCCAGCTCGGAAATGGGCAAAGGAACCACCTTCACCTTTACCCTGCCGGAGAAACAAGAAGAAACAGCAGACAAGCATGCCGACATACATAAATCGGGCGTCAACGCCCCAACCTATGCCCAAAAGGAAAACAATGCCTCCTTTTCCGGCGAAGAGCATCAAGGCTCCGAACAGCCCCATGAATCCTCAAAGCCCGGTCTTCCCACCATACTGGTGGCGGAAGATACAGACAGCAATTATATTCTCGTCAGGGCCATTTTGGGAAAGTCATACCATTTGGAACGTGCCAAGGACGGTATGGAGGCCGTAACAATGTTTGAAGAGCTGCATCCCGACCTCATCCTGATGGATATGAAGATGCCCAACCTCGACGGTCTGGATGCTACGAAAATCATTCGTGAACTTTCGCCCAAAATACCCATTATCGCCCTCACCGCCTATGCCTACGAGTGTGACAGGCAAGCAGCCCTGAAGGCCGGATGCAATGAGTTCCTGACAAAGCCCTACAAGCAAGAGGAACTTAAAGAAGTGATAGAAAGACATTTGGAAGAGAAAGATGTGCAAAAGCAGAAATGAGCGCCGGAGAAAGCCGCAACTTGTAAAAGGTAAATATAAAAGGGCCGTATCCTCCCTCCCTTTCGGAGGGCAATGATACGGCCCTTTTCACTTATTCTTTTATTTACGCAAAGATATCGCTTCTTTGGATATATGCTATCACATCTCCTTTATTGACATTGGCGCCTTGCTGGGCACATATTTCCACAACACGACCGGTAAATCCGGTCATCACCTTTTCGTATTCTCCCCAAGGGGTGGAGAGATAACAGAACACCTCGTCATGCTGATACTTGCGTCCGATGAACGGTGCTGCCGACGGCCCTTCTACCGAAACCTCCCAAAGCACCTGTCCTTTGGACGGAGCTATGATAGGGTCTGCTTTGGCCCGTTTCAGTTTCTTTATTTCCTCTTCCGAATATCCGTTCTTCATCATAGATGCATCCTTGACACGTTCCAGCTCATCTTGGAAACGCTTCTTGGCAACACCCGACTTATAGTCACGATATTGCCGGTCGTGCATGGCCAGTTCAAAAAGCTCCTCATCGTCCTCGCCATATTCCCAGCCGTTCTCGTCCATTTCTTTACGGTAGTCGTCCAAAGCATCCGGATAGTTGGATTGCGGGTCGGTATCGACAAACTCGTAGCCTTTGGATTTGGCAAGTTCAATGATTTCAGGAGCCAGTTCGCCCGGCAAGCGGCCACTCTTGCCCAGAATCATGTCCCAGGTATGATTGTCGATCATTGTCCAGCGCTCTTCACCTTTCACCAGTTGCATCACGTTCATCAGCGCCACATTCTTGACGTACTGGCTGAACGGAGTTACCAAAGGCGGATACCCCAGTTTGGGCCATACATATTCCACTTCATCAAAGAGCATCACCAGCAGGTCGTCTATGCTGAGTTCGGGCTGGTTCTTACCTTTCAGTATCATATTGATACCGGAATGTACACCTTTCAAATCTGCCATCATAGAGCCCATCATGCCGCCCGGAAGCCCGCATTTCAAGAGCAGGGACGACATATGCTTGTTGGTGGGATCCATAAAATAGCCGAGAAAGTCATCTATAAACTCCTGCGTCATGGCACGAGCTTTCATGTAGGCTTTCATGTTGATGTCGGGCACTTGGAAACCCTTATCGCGCAACATTGCCTGTACGGAAATAACATCCGGGTGCACCTTTCCCCACGACATGGGTTCCATGGCCACATCTATGATATCGGCGCCGTTCTCACAGACTTCGAGGATGGAAGCCATCGAAAGTCCCGGTCCGCTATGCCCATGATACTGTATCAATACGTCGGGATGCCTTTCTTTGATTGTCTTCGTCAGTTCTCCCAGCATTCCCGGACGACCGATGCCCGCCATGTCTTTCAAGCAGATTTCGGGTGCTCCGGCCTCAATGAGTTGGTCGGCTATGCGGGCATAATACTCCACTGTATGCACAGGCGAATGGGTGATGCAGAGCGTTGCCTGCGGAATCATTCCGGCTTCGAGTGCATAACGGATGGAAGGGATGATGTTGCGCGTTTCGTTCAGTCCGCAGAAGATGCGGGTGATGTCCACGCCTTGCGCATGTTTCACCTTGTACATCAGGCGGCGCACGTCGGCGGGTACGGGATACATGCGCAACGCATTCAGCCCGCGGTCGAGCATATGGGTCTGTATGCCTGCATCCTTGAAGGGTTGGGTAAAGGCACGAACCGCTTTATTCGGGTTCTCGCCATAGAGAAGGTTCACTTGCTCGAAGGCTCCGCCGTTGGTCTCGACGCGGGCAAAGCATCCCATTTCGATAATCAGCGGGGCGATGCGCACCAACTGATCCACTCTCGGCTGATATTTACCGGACGACTGCCACATATCGCGGTAAACAAGACTGAATTTGATTTCTTTTTTCATTGCAATAGGTAATTTACGATTTGTTCATCAGGTTAACTTGGTATATACAAATATAAAGGATTATTCTAACATATAGTCAAAATAACCCTATAATTATTCATTCAAAAGATATGTTTTATATCATTTAGTAAATCGAGCATTAAAAGTTTTCTAATTCTTAATTTATCAAATGAAATCCTTCAATTCCTCCTGCAGCTTCTGTCTTGTGAAGAAGATGCGGCTTTTTACTGTTCCAAGAGGCAGTCCCAGGCGTTCGGCTATCTCGCGGTACTTAAATCCGGAGACGTGCATGGAAAACGGCACTTTATAATCACGTGGCAATGAATTGACGATGCGGTGCATTTCCTTCAGGTCGTAAGCTCCTTCGGTGCTGGCAAAGCCGGAATCTTGCGGCAGGCTCAGGTGGTACAGGTTTTCGGTCTGGTCGACGAACGTCTGCTCACGTACTATCTTGCGGTAGTTATTGATAAAGATGTTACGCATAATGGTGTACATCCAACCTTTAAAATTGGTATCGGGCTCGTATTTGTCTTCATTATCCAAGGCTTTAAGAGAGGTCTCCTGCAACAAATCATTCGCTTCTTCCCGATCGGACGTCAATTTGTATGCAAAGCGAAGCAGTTCTTCTTGCACAGCAAGCAAATCTTTTCTAAAACTGTAAGTGTTCATACTTTGCTAATTTTTTTTATGGTTAATATTCGTTTAGGTTTAGTGGTTGCAAGTATACGGAAATTTCCGAATCAGGAGGGATGGAATACGGGTAGTCTTTGGGGTGAAAACTAACATTTGACAGATATTACCCCCTGTTTTGGCAGTTTTCAGGCGATGCGGAAACAACATAAACGGGCTTGAGAGGTGATTTTAGCGCTAAATTATAGTAATATTACCATAAGATAAATAAAAACAGGCCCTATGAAGAGAAGAGCACAGGTTGGGGTCACAAGAAATGTTTGCCTGTAATGAAAGCACACCGTCATTACAGGCAAACACAAGCACCGGAAAAGGCATCTAAAAGTCAGCTTTCTTTCCCCTCTTCCTCCCCGTCGTTTCCGGAGAGTATGGGCAGACATATCTTATATTTCACAGCAAGGATACGGGTGATGAACACAGACATCCCGCCTATCACCTGGCAACCGTAGGAGTGCATGCCCGCCAGCTCGCATATCCAGTAGGCCGTACCGCCCACCACGCATGCCATTGCATAAATCTCTTTACGGAATATGAGAGGAATTTCATTGATAAAGACATCGCGTATCACGCCCCCCGCAGCTCCGGTAATGCTGCCCATGATGATTGCCACCCAGAAGGGATAGCCCAGAGAGAGGCTCTTGCCCACTCCCACCACCGTAAACAGTGCCAAGCCGATAGTATCGAAGATGAAGAACGTGTTGTGCAGGTGTATGAGGTGCTTCCCGAAGAAGATAACCCACAGCAAGGCCAGTCCGGTACATATCAGATAAATAGGATCTGTCATCCAGCCGGGAGTGACATCCAGCAGGAGATCACGTATCGTACCGCCTCCAATGGCTGTTACGAACCCCACCACATAAGCGCCGAACCAGTCGAAGCGCTTCGCCGAAGCAAGGCGTATGCCGCTGATGGCAAAGGCAAATGTGCCAATAAAGTCGAGTATCTGAACAAATGTAGGCATGAAAGGATTTCTTTTTTTGCAAAGTAACAAATAATTTCCCTAAGAAAATGTATTTTTGTCTCACCAATTTATATGAGCAATGAAAATAACCATCGTATCGGGCGCACGTCCCAACTTCATGAAGATTGCCCCCCTGTGCCGCGCCATAGACGCAGCCAGAGAAGCGGGTAAAAACATATCCTATCGCATAGTCTACACCGGTCCTCAGGACGACACCACTTTGGATGCCTCGCTCTTTTCCGACCTCGCCATGCCTAAGCCCGACGCTTACTTGGGCATCAGCGGACGCGACCATTCGCGGGTGGCGGCTTCCATTATGCTCGCTTTCGAAGAGGAACTCAACGGACATCCCGCCCAAGTAGTGCTGGTGGTGGACGACATGACCGCCACCATGAGCTGCGCCATCGTAGCCAAGAAGCGCGGTCTGAAGGTAGCCCATGTCATTGCCGGTACGCGTTCGTTCGATATGAATATGCCGCGTGAGGTGAACCGCACAATCGTAGACGCCATTTCCGACTACCTCTTCACTGCCGGAATGGTGGCCAACCGCAACCTCAACCAAGAAGGGATGATACCGGAATACATCCACTACGTGGGCAATATACTCATCGACACCATCCGCTACAACCGCCACCGCCTGATGCAGCCGCTATGGTTCTCCACCCTCGGACTGCGCAAGGGAAACTACCTCTTGCTCACCCTGAACCGCCACGACCTGCTGGAAAAGAAAGCCGTACTCTGTTCCCTGATGCAGACGCTGGCAGCGAAGGCTGGCGACATGCCTGTCGTGGCCCCCATGCATCCCTACGTGGAACGCGCCATAAAATCACTGGGGCTTGACATGCCCCACCTGCACATCCTGCCGCCCCAGAGCTATCTGCACTTCGGCTTCCTCATCAACCAGGCCAAGGGCATCGTGACCGACTCCGGCAACATTGCCGAAGAAGCCACTTTCCTCGATGTGCCCTGCATCACGCTCAACACCTACGCCGAACACCCGGAAACGTGGCGTTTCGGAACCAATGAGCTCGTCGGGGAGAACTCCATTGCCCTCTCCGCCGCTCTCGACAAACTGCTGCATGGCGACTGGAAACACACCACCCTGCCCGACCGCTGGGACGGACGTACAGCCGAGCGCATCGTACAGACGTTGATAAACGGAGAAAAGATATAGAAAAACTCTCGCTCTCTCTTAAGTATCCCTCTTATTCTTTAAAAAATATTTGCTTCTTGATTAACTGCAAATTGCTAACTTTGCAAATTGATTATGAAATGTATGAAACAAATATATAGCATAGCTCTGCTTCTCCTGCTTCTGTTATCCGTCTCCACCGGTGTGTCGGCGCAGATAAAAGGGGTCATAACAGACTCCCTCACCCACGAACCGCTGATGTACATCACCGTACAATATGAAGGAAAAGGCGTGGGAGGCATCTCCAATGCAGAGGGAGAATACCAGGTAGAGACTCGTAAAGGCTGGAATGAGCTGACATTCTCCGCCATAGGTTACATCACCAAAAAAGTGAAATTCGCCCCCGGCACAAAAGTACTCAACGTGGAGCTGGCTCCTGCCGACGTGATGCTCTCCGAGGTTGTTGTCAAGCCCAAGAAAGAGAAGTACTCGCGCAAGAACAACCCTGCCGTAGAGTTCATGAAGAAAGTCATCGAGAACAAGAAAGCCCTGAAGCTGGAGGAGAACGACTATTACCAGTACCAGAAGTACGAGAAGATGAAGATGTCCGTCAACGACGTCACGCCGGAGAAAATGGAGAAAGGCATCTACAAGAAATTCTCCTTCTTCAAGGATCAGGTGGAGGTATCGCCCAAAACCAACAAGATGATCCTGCCCATCTCCATTAAGGAGACCTCCTCCAAGACCATCTACCGTAAGAATCCCAAAAGCGAAAAGACCATTATCGAGGGTATGAACTCCAGCGGCATCGAAGAATTCTTCAATACAGGCGATATGCTGGGCACGATCCTCACCGACGTCTTTTCCGACGTCAACATCTACGATGACGACATCCGCCTGCTGCAACGCCGCTTCGTCAGCCCCATCGGACGCGGAGCCATCAGCTTCTACAAGTTCTACCTCATGGACACGCTCATGGTGGACAAGCAAGAATGCGTCCACCTCACTTTCGTGCCCCAGAACTCACAGGACTTCGGCTTCACCGGACACCTGTACGTGGTGAAAGACTCCACCTACGCCGTAAAGAAAGCCATTATGAACCTGCCCAAAAAGACAGGCGTCAACTTCGTGGAGAACCTCGACATCGTGCAGCAGTTTGAGCAACTGCCCGACAGCAACTGGGTGCTCACCGACGACGACATGACCGTAGAACTCGCCCTGATGAAAGGCATACAAGGACTGGAAGTGCAGCGCACCACCAAGTACAGCGACTATAAATTCGACGAGATAGAACCCCGTCTTTTCCGCCTGAAAGGGAACGTCATCAAGGAAGCCAAGATGCTTGCCAAGAGCGACGAATACTGGGCCAAAGTGCGCCAAGTGCCACTCACCAAAAAGGAAAGCTCCATGGACGTATTCATGAACCGCATCGAGCAGATACCGGGCTTCAAATACGTCATTTTCGGTGCAAAGGCGCTGATAGAGAACTTCGTGGAGACGGGCAGCAAAAAGCACCCCAGCAAGTTCGACTTCGGACCCATCAACACCATGATCACCAGTAACTACGTGAACGGCACCCGCTTCCGTCTCAGCGGCATGACCACCGGCAACCTGCATCCTCACTGGAGTTTCAGCGGTTACGGGGCCTACGGCACGCGGGACAAGAAATGGTTCTACTCCGGACAGGCCGCCTACTCCTTCAACAAGCGCGAATACGTCCTTTGGGAATTCCCCAAGCACTACCTCGCCTTCCAGTACACCTACGACGTGATGTCTCCCATGGACAAGTATCTGGCAACGGACAAGGACAATATGTTCGTCGGCTGGAAATGGACCACCGTAGACCAGATGTCGTACATGCGCGACGCCACCCTCACCTACGAACTGGAGACCAACACCGGCTTCTCCGTCAAGGCCATGGCGCGCCACCGCAACGACCAGCCTGCCGGCATGCTGCAATACTGGAAGAACAACGGGACCACTCCCGGCGAGTGGGACGAGAAGAACACACTGGTGCACGACATCACCACCACCGAACTGGGTCTGACCCTGCGTTATGCCCCCGGTGAGACGTTTGTCAACACCAAGCAGCGCCGCGTACCCGTATCGCTGGATGCGCCCACCTTCACCCTTTCGCACACCGTCGGACTGAAAGGCGTGCTGGGCGGCGAATACAACTTCAACCTTACGGAAGCCAGCATCCGCAAGCGCTTCTGGTTCGGCTCATGGGGCAAGCTGGACGTCACAGCCCGCGCAGGCGCACAGTGGAACACCGTCCCCTTCCCGCTGCTGAACCTGCCTATGGCAAACCTTTCATACATCACCCAGAACAACGAATCGTTCAACCTCATCGACAACATGGAATTCCTGAACGACCGTTACGCCTCGCTCGCCCTCAGCTACGACATGAACGGGAAGCTCTTCAACCGCATTCCCCTCATCAAGAAGCTGAAGTGGAGAGAGATGTTCCGCATCCGCGGCATGTGGGGCACACTGACCGACAAGAACAACCCCTACAAAAGCAGCAATTCCGACCTGTTCCTCTTCCCTATGCGCGACGGCATGCCCACCAGCCATGTCATGGGCCATACGCCCTACGTCGAAGCCAGCGTGGGCATCTACAACATCTTCAAGTTGCTGCATATAGAATATGTACGCCGCCTCACCTATACCGACATTCCGGGAGTGAAGAAAGGCGGAGTACGGTTTATGATACTGATGATCTTTTAGCGATTTATGCAACCATTGGCAGAACGTCTCAGACCGAAGACATTAGACGAATACATCGGTCAGAAACACTTGGTAGGACCGGGAGCGGTGCTCCGCAAGATGATTGACGCAGGACGCATCTCCTCCTTCATCCTGTGGGGCCCTCCGGGAGTGGGCAAGACAACGCTTGCGCAGATTATAGCCAACAAGCTGGAAACGCCATTCTACACCCTCAGCGCCGTCACCAGCGGTGTGAAGGACGTGCGCGACGTGATAGACCGCGCCAAGAGCAACCGTTTCTTCTCACAGGCAAGCCCCATACTGTTCATCGACGAAATCCACCGTTTCAGCAAGTCGCAGCAAGACTCGCTGCTCGGTGCGGTGGAGCAGGGTACGGTGACACTGATAGGCGCCACCACCGAGAACCCCTCGTTCGAGGTGATCCGTCCGCTGCTGTCGCGCTGCCAGCTCTACGTGCTGAAATCGCTGGAGAAGGACGACCTGCTGGAACTCCTGCAACGTGCCGTAACGACGGATGTCCAACTGAAAGAACGGCAGATAGAGCTCAGGGAGACTACCGCCATGCTCCGTTACAGTGGCGGCGATGCCCGTAAACTGCTCAACATCCTCGACCTCGTTGTGCAGTCCGAAGCCGGCGACCCTGTGGTCATCACCGATGAGATGGTGACCGAACGCCTCCAGCAGAATCCCCTTGCCTACGACAAAGACGGCGAAATGCACTACGACATCATCTCCGCCTTCATCAAGTCCATTCGCGGCAGCGACCCCGACGGAGCCATCTACTGGCTGGCACGCATGGTGGAAGGCGGTGAAGACCCCGCTTTCATAGCCCGTCGCCTTGTCATCTCCGCTTCCGAGGACATCGGACTGGCAAACCCCAACGCCCTGTTGCTTGCCAATGCCTGCTTCGACACCATCATGAAAGTGGGCTGGCCCGAAGGACGCATCCCACTGGCAGAGACCACCATCTACCTCGCCACCAGCCCCAAAAGCAACTCCGCCTACATGGCAATCAACGATGCCCTCTCCCTGGTGCGGCAGACAGGCAACCTGCCCGTCCCCCTGCACCTGCGCAACGCCCCCACCCAACTGATGAAACAGCTTGGCTACGGCGACAACTATAAATATGCCCACAATTATCCCGGCAACTTTGTCCGCCAGCAGTTCCTGCCCGACGACCTGAAAGACCACCGCATCTGGCAACCGCAGGACAATCCCGCCGAACAAAAGCACAAAGAAAGGATGCAAGCCCTATGGGGAAAGAAAGGGAATGATTAGGGACAGGAGGCACTTAGCATAAGATTAAACTGTAAGTATTAACACCAAATCACCGATAATCATGAAAATAGTAGTTCTCGACGGTTATGCCGCCAATCCCGGAGATCTTTCCTGGGACGAATTGAAAAGTTTGGGAGAGTGCATTGTTTACGACCGCACTGCACCTTCGGAAGTTACGGAACGCGCTGCCGGAGCGGATATTCTGCTGACCAATAAAGTTGTGCTCAACGCAGATACCATAGCTGCGCTGCCCCATCTGAAATACATCGGCGTCCTTGCCACCGGATACAACGTTGTCGATATTGCCGCTGCCAAAGAGCGGGGCATTGTCGTCACCAACATCCCGGCATACAGCACCCCCTCCGTAGCCCAGATGGTCTTTGCGCACATCCTCAACATAGCCCAGCAAGTGCAGCACTACACCGACGAAGTGCGCAAGGGCCGTTGGAGCAGCAATCCCGACTTCTGCTTCTGGGACACTCCGCTCATTGAACTGCGCGGCAAGAAGATCGGTATCATCGGCTTGGGACAAACCGGCTACAACACCGCCCGCATTGCCATCGGTTTCGGCATGGAAGTGCATGCCTACACCTCCAAATCCACCTTCCAGCTTCCCCCCGAAATCAGAAAGACGGAGCTCGACGAACTCTTTGCCAACTGCGACATCATCAGTCTGCACTGTCCCCTCACCGACTCCACCCGCGAACTGGTTAATGCCGCCCGCCTGAAGCAGATGAAGCCCAACGCCATCCTCATCAACACCGGACGAGGACCGCTCATCAACGAACAAGACCTTGCCGATGCCCTGAACAACGGCACTATCCTTGCCGCCGGACTGGATGTGCTCTCACAAGAGCCGCCCCGCCCCGACAACCCGCTGCTCACCGCCAAGAACTGCTACATCACCCCACACATCGCATGGGCAAGCGCCGCAGCACGCGAACGCCTCATGCAGATCATGCTGGACAATGTGAAAGCGTTTCTGGACGGGAAAGTGATTAATGCAGTGACAAAGTAAAAACTAATCACTAAACCCTAATCACTAATCCCTAACCACTAATCGCTAACCCCTAAAATCTCGTTTATGGGAAAATCCGCTGTCAAAGGACTCTTGCGTTGGATGCCGGTAGGTGCCACGTGGATGCTGGCTGCCGTTACCATTGCAGCATCCCGTTCCGGACATTATCATCCGGACAGCTCTGTGGTGATGCCCCTGCTGGGACTTGCCGTACCGATATTACTGGTGTCCTGCCTGATAACAGCCCTTTACTGGGCGCTGGCACGCAAGAAGTGGGCTATCATTCCTTTGGCAGCCTTCTTCTTCAACTGGGAATATCTGACGGCAGTCGTCCGGTTCGGTTCCACCGATGATGATGTGCCTGCCACTGCTCCGACGCCGAACCGGGAAGGCAAGTCCGGCGGCTGCCTCACCGTAGCCACCTACAACGTACATCATTTCGGCAACGAAATCACCGGATACTCCTGCAAGGAAATAGCCCGTTACATGCAGCAGCGTCATGTCGATGTGCTTTGCTTCCAAGAGTTCGGCGACAATCCCCACTTCACGACAGACAGTCTGCGCCGCGCCCTTTCGCACTGGCCCTACGCCCTTATTCCTGCGGACGACTCCATTCGCGGCATTCTCCCCGTTGCCGTATTCAGCCGTTACCCGCTTGCGGGAGGACGTTTCATCACCTACCCACGAAGCTCCAATTGCAGCATGGCGTGCGACATTGTTCTGGGTGCAGACACCCTCCGCCTGCTGAACAATCACTTGCAGACCACCAGCGTCAGTCAGAACCGCAGGAAGTGGGAACGCGAACTCGCCGCCAACGACACCCGCCGCGAAGCGCAAGCCGTACAGGATGCTGCGGAAACCCTGCACGAGAACTTCGTGAAGCGTGCCGCCCAAACCGACAGCATCGTCCGCCTTGTCATCGCCAGTCCGCACCCCGTACTGGTGTGCGGAGACTTCAACTCCCTACCCTCGTCCTACACCTACCGCCAACTGTCCGGAATCCTCCAAGACGGTTTTAAGACAGGCGGACATGGATATATGTACACCTACCGCTACGCCAAGCACATGCTGCGCATCGACTATGCTTTCCATTCGTCCAAACTGGACTGCACCGACTATTACTCTCCCGATCTGGATCTGTGCAGCGACCACAATCCGGTGATATTTACGGTGAAATACTAAAGCGCAAAAGGATATACAAAAGAGAAAGAGTATATTAAAAAAGGCTATCCCGGTTTCCCGGAATAGCCTTTACTAAAATATAGAAAAACAAAAAAAATGGCTTTAGAAAGTCAAGCGGATGCCCACTTGTGCATGCCAGCGTGAAGAGATGTCACTCTTGTTGATTTTGGCATTATTAAATGCGTAACCCGGGTTTCTGTTACCATTTTCATCCGTACTCAGGCTTACCACTGTCAGCGGTGACAAGTTGTAGGCAGAGCTGTAGCTTGCGCCCCACTTCTTGTTCAGCATGTTGGCAAAGTTGATGATGTCGAATGTAAATTCCAGTTTGCCCAGTCCTTGAGCGTTGTAGATGGTTTGCGCCAAGTGCAGGTCTATCTCATGTTCCCAGTTGCTCAGGTTGGAGTTGCGTTCGGCATACTGTCCGCGGTGGTTCTTGGCATAGTCGTCGTTGTTCACCCATTCGGTGAAAGCTTTACGGCTGTCTGCTGCGCTCATAATCAGTTTGCCGGTCTTCTGATCCGTATAATCCACGAAGTTCATGTTGTCCATTTCGGCTTCGGTAGGGATGTAAAGCAATGAGTTACCTTTCTGGCCGTCACCGTTGAAGTCGCTGACTTCGTTCATCGTCAGGCTGTAACGGCTACCGGAGAAACCGTTGTAGATAACGGAAATGGTGGTGCTTGTCCAGCCGTTCAGATACTTCGGAGTGGTGTAAGAGAGCTGTGCCATGAGGCGGTGAGGAACATCGAACTTGGAGAAGCCGAGTTCGTTTTCGGAGTTGGTGTCGCGGGAGTAGTTATACTTCCAGTTGGAGTAAGCCACCGAGCTTGTACCGTCATTCACAGACTTGGAACGTCCGAAGGTATAAGATGCCGACATGTCCAGACCGAAGTCGAAGCTCTTCGCCAATGAAGCGGAGAAAGCGTAGGTATAGCCCTTGTTCGTGTTTCTCAGGTTCACGATGGAGTAGTAATTGCTCTTGGTCTTGGAGTAGAAAGGAGCGGCAGATGCTTCCACACCGGGGATGGCATATACCTTCTCGCCGTTGTTGTTCAGTGCGAGATTCTCAAAGAACACGTTGTTCATGGTCTTGGAGTAGATACCCTCCAGAGTCAGTTTCACGTCACCCGGCAGGCGTTGTTCCAGTGCGAGGTTGGCACGCAACACTTGCGGATACTTGAAGCCTTTGTCTACGGTAACGATGTCCGGTCTCAAAGCTCCGGTTTCCACCGATGTGGCTGCTCCCATAGGATCTTTGGCATATTGTGCCAGTGAAGGAGCCGTATTGGTGTGGTTATTGCCTTGTTTGGGTTCGATGGTAGTACCCATGGACTCCATGCCCGTATTGTTGTAAGCGTTGGACAACCAAACGAAAGGTACGCGTCCGGTGAAGATGCCCACACCGCCGCGGATCAGTGTCTTGTGAGAGTCGTCCGTATACCAGCGGAAGCCTACGCGCGGAGAAACCAGCACTTTGGCGCCCGGCATTTCGCCTACGCGCGATGTGATGTCGTTGTCGGCAGCGAATGTATTGAAGGCTTCGTTCGTTGTGGGGTCGTTGAAGAGCAAGGGGATGTCAAAGCGGATACCGTAGGTCAACTCAAGGTTGGTGTTGATGTTCCACTTGTCCTGTGCATAGAAGCCGAACTGTCCCGACTTCATGATGGGGGCATAGCGGAGGTCACCGCCTGTCAGTTCGGGGTTGGTGTACTTATACGTATATTTATAAGGTGCATCGTTCAGGAAGTTGTCCAAAGAGTTGAAGTACCATGAACCGTTTACGGCCTGAATGAAGAGGTTGCTCATGCGGTAGATTTCATTGTGCGTACCGAAGGTCATCGTATGGCTTCCCAAATACCATGATAGGTTGTCCTCGAAGGTATAGATGTCCTGATCCAGTTTGTTGGCTCCGGAGGAGAATTCCGTACCGATGTTGGCGGTGATGTTGGTTTTGCCGTCGTTTCCTTTCACGTTTTCAATCTGTACGGTGGGTCCCTGATAGGCCACTTCGCGGTTGTCGCGAACGAAGCTGGCCGAGGCGCGGAACTCGTTGTAGAGGTTCTGTCCGAGGCGTGAGTTCAGTTCGGCAACGATGGAGTTGGTCTTGTTGTTCATGCGGTAGCCGCTGTTGTTGAACACGTAGGAGTATGCTCCGGGAGAGTAGTTGTCATCGAAGGAGTTGTTGTGCTGGTAGCGCAGTGCCAGTTTGTGGTCCTGATTGATGTTCCAGTCCACACGTGCCAGCAAGCCGAAGGACTTGCGGTCTACGTCGCGCTGTGAGTAGGCTTCGTCGATGCCTGTATATTCCTTGTATTTATCGGCAATCTGCTTGGCTGTGGCCGAAGTGAGGTAGGAGTTGATGTATCCCGGATAGATGCTGGCGGGATAAGACTCTTTCTGTGCTTCGGCGCTTACGAAGTAGAACAGTTTGTCCTTCACGATTGCTCCGCCCAGTGTGCCGCCGAAGGTGCGTGTGAACTGCTGTCCAAGTTCGCTCTTGGCATAGTCGCGTACGGCGCTGTACTTGCCATACATGAACTGGTTGTTGAAGTAGGTGTAGGCCGATCCTTTGGTGGTGTTCGTACCCTGCTTGGTGATGGCGTTGATGCCGCCGCCAGTGAATCCGCTTTGGCGAACGTCGAAGGGTGCTACTACTACCTGTATTTCCTGAATGGCATCCATTGAGATGGGGTTGGCTCCGGTCTGTCCTCCGTTGGTTCCTGAAGAGGCAAGGCCGAATACGTCGTTGCTCACCGTACCGTCTATCTGGAAGCTGTTGTAGCGGTTGTTGGAGCCTGCAAACGTCATACCGCCGATTTTGGAAGGCATGGCAAAGGGCATGTTCTTCACGATGTCGTAGACGTTGCGGTCTACGGTGGGTGTGTTCTCAATCTTTCCCAGGGAGAAGTTCTGTCCGGCTCCGGCAGCGGCTTTGGGTTCTGCCACCACCACTACTTCGTCCAGCAGTTCCGAGCTGGGAGTCAGTTTCACGTTCTGCGTATAGGTGTTGCCCAGTTCCAGCATGATGCCCGTAAAGGCGGCACTTTGATAGCCCACGTAGGACACTGTAAGTTTGTACGGGCCGCCGGTACGCATACCTTGCATCGTATAGCGTCCGTCCACGTTGGTGACAGCGCCATACTGTGTGCCCGAAGGTTCATGAACAGCTATAACCGTCGCTCCGATTACAGTTTCATTCTGTTCGTCGGTCACCTTGCCGCTAATGGCCGAGGTGGTGACCTGTGCATTTACGCCCATAGCCGCCAAGACCAGCATCAGCGTAAAAATAACTCTCATTCTTTTTAACATAATTGTTTCTAATTGGTTTTTGAAAAATGTTATATTTCTTAAAACACTTGCAAAGGTACGCAAAAATATATGTAAAAGCATTACAATTCTGCTACATTTTTTAAGAAATTATTCTGAAGCAGAAAGATGTATTATATAATAAGGTGTAACGGAAAAGCAGCGGAAGAGAAGTGCACCGTATGCAAGGCATGACGGAAAAGCGGAAGCAGAAGTTCGCTGCAATGAAAAAAAATTAAATACCTTTGCCGCCTTTATTCTAAAAACAATTTATTATGATGGAAACTAAAAAAAAGAAGGTTGGGCATATCTGAAGCATGTCAGAAAAGCCATGGAGTGTATCAAAACCGTAACCGACGGGAAGTATGAGGTGAGCGACGAAGCCTATCACACACTGAAGCGTATAGTGAAAAACTGCGAGAAGCTGATTAAGGCCTACGAAAAAAAGCTGGAACAGAGGGAAAAAGAGCGGGAAAAGTCCCTGAATCGTTAACAAAGCACAAATAACGGCCAAAACGATGTTTATACATATTTACAAAGGCAAAGTGTTGCAGCACACCGCAATAGGTGTCGTAAAGTGTATAAACAGGACAAAGCATCTATCTTATTTTCAGTACATTTGCGGTAATAAACATTGAACGGACATATTCTCTCCCTCCGCCATAAATTGCAAGCGGCGGGAGCAGAAGTCTGCTTCAATAAGTATTCATTTTATAAAAACAAGACATGGCAATTACATGTACGGAAGGAGAAGTGAAAATCTCCGAGTTCGGCTCAGTCCGAAGCAAACAATCACAGACCATCAGTCTGCAAGAGTATGTAAACAAAGTGCGTAGCAACACATTCAAGGCGCAGGTGGAGGAATACCGCCGCCTTGCCGCCCTGCCGGGGCATGAAGCCGAAGCGCAGAGGGTGAAGGACGGGATGCCCTGCATCGTACCCGCCGGAGTGTGCAGCGGCGGACACGCAGTGAAGAACCTCGTCAAGCACAGCGGACTGCTCCAGATAGACATGGACCACACCCTGCTGCGCACCGCCGAAGTGTGCCGGCTGCTCTGCGAACTGCCCTACGTGACAGTGGTGCACAAGAGTTTCTCGCAGAACGGCGTACGGGCGTTTGTACGCGTGGCAGCCGAAGATGTGATGCGGAACTATGAGCAGCTTTATGCCGCCGTAGGAGAAGCCGTCAGCCGGCATGCCGCACACAACTACGACTCCAAATGCAAGATCCTGACACAACCCAGCTTCTATTCGTGGGACGCAGATGCGTATTACAATCCCGATGCGGAGACTTTCAAGATGCAGTGGGGAGAAGAAACGGGAAAGGAAGCGGGAACAATTTCAGAAACAGCAGCAAATGCAGGAGGAACTGTTTCAAGAGGAATAATCTCAGAAGTGACAGACTCAGGAAAAGCTGTTTCAGGAGGAGCAATCTCAGAAGTGACAGACTCAGGAAGAACTGTTTCAGGAGGAGCAATCTCAGGAGTGACAGACTCAGAAAAATCAGCATCAGGAGCAACAGCTCCCGGTTTTCTGGTGCAATTCCTCAATGACTTTGAGCACCGCAACCCCTTCCGTCGTGGTGAGCGAAACGACCTTGCGTTGAAGCTGGGTCGTGTGTCTCGCAGTAAAGGTTTTTCAAAAAAGGAGTTGGAAGAAGTTATCAGCCTCTTCATCCGCCGCTATGCTGCAACCGATTTCACAGCCGAAGACATCCGTCAACGCATAACCGCTGGTTATCAATTCATTGACTCTCTTCCGCAAAAAACGGAAATTCCCGGCGAGGGTTCAAATAGGGTTCATTTCCCTTATGACCCCGCCGAGCCGCCCGATGCGGGCTCCGAAGAAGAAGATTTGTTGGAAAAAAACAACGAACTTCGTGCCCAGTCTCCCTACATTCCCGACAGCGCATACAGCGGTCTGCCCCAATTCCTGAAAGACTGTGTGCAATACGCTTCCGACCCGCGCGAACGCGACATCACGCTGCTTGGCAGCCTTAACTGTTGCAGCGCCCTCTTCCCCGGTGTCAGCTTCTTCTACAAGAACGCCCTCTACTCTTCCCACTTCTACCATGCCCTCGTGGCAAACGCAGCAGCCGGAAAGGGCGTCGTGGCATTCATCCTCAGCCTGCTCGATGCCACCCAGGAATATTACGACCGCCAGCATCGCGATCAGAAGAAAGCCTTCGAGAAAGCCCAAATGGCATGGGAAGCCGAGGTGCATCAGGCACTGCGCGAACACCGTTCTCCCGACTCCGACAAGAAGCCCGAAGAACCCAAAGCCAAATACCTGAAGACCTCCTCCACCACCAGCAAGAGCCGTCTGCTGGAGCAGCTCGCCACCAACGGCGAACTCGGCTGCCACATGTCGTCCACCGAAATCAACACCCTCATCTCCTCGCTCGCACAGGACTACGGCAAGTATGAGGACATCCTCTGCAAGGCTGCCCACCACGAGGAAATCTCACAGTCGTACAAGATAGACGGCGACCCGATAGTCGTTCCCCGTCCCCACCTGGCACTCATCATGTCCGGCACACCGGAGCAGTTCACCGGCTTCTTCCGCAGCCACGAAAACGGTCTGTACAGTCGTTTCCTCATCTACACCCGCCAGCTCAACCCCCATTGGGAGACGTGTGCCCCCGGCGAAGGACGCGTGGATCTGCGCGAACACTTCCATACGCTGGGAAAGAAACTCTTCGAGATGCACAAGTTGCTGCTGGAATCCCCCACCCTCGTCACCTTCACCCCCGGACAATGGGAACGCCATACGCAACAGTTCGGCGTGTGGCTCAAGTCGGCCCTGGTGGAAGGAAAGGAGTTCCCCACCAGCATCGTCTTCCGTCATGGACTGCTTGCCATGCGCCTCGCGTCCATCCTCACCATCTTCCGCAAGTGGGACGACTACCGCTATGCCAAGGAATACTGCTGCACCGATGCCGACTTCGACACCGCCATGCAGATTATAGCCACCGTCATTGAGCACAGCCTGCTGCTGGGCACTTCGCTACCCGACACCGGACACCCGCCGGTAGCCATGCGTAAATTCCACCAGTTTGAAGACGTTCTCAAGAAATTACCGAGGATTTTTTCTTACATCGACTTCATCAATGCCGCCAAAGAACTCGGCATATCTGTGTCCACAGCCAAACGTTACCTGAGAAAGGCCGTTGAACAAGAACTCGTTGTGAAACAGAAAGATAAGTACCGAAAACGCAGAAAAAGGCCAGGTAAACAGGGGCTATAAGGAAATGAACCCTAAATGAACCCTCGCCCCGACAATTCGACGGGCGGGGGCTCTTTGGAAAAATGAGGACAAAAATGAACCTGATAAGAATATGCGAACGCATGAACAGCCGCCCGAAACAACGAATTCTAAAAGAAAGCATCTATGTATGACAAGGAATTAGCACTCGACAGCCTGTATAACATCCTATTTCTTCCTGTGAGACAGATAATTTCCCCTTGCGGGATAAATAATTTCATCCCGTAAGACGGTAAGTTTCGTCCTACGGGATGAAAAGTTTTGTCCTGCGAAATGGAAAGTTTTGTCCTGCGAAGCGGGAAGTTTCGTCCTGCGAAACGGAAAACATTCATTCTGCGAAACATGGGGTCATGGTGTTCCCAGCACCCCTATGATGAGCCGCACTTGTGCGGGCGTGTACCGTCGTGCGGTAGGCGCCATGCCCGTTTCCTGCAACTGCTGCTCCAGTCCGGGCGCGGTACGTATCCATTCGTTGAACTGCTTGACGGCTGCCTGCTGCTGCACACCGTCTATATACATGCTTGCCAATTCGCCCTTGCCGTAGCTGCGCACCACAAAGGCTTTCTCTACAATATCTTCATCGGGCTTTCCCATACAGAGTCTCCATTAGTGTAATTTTCATTCGGATTGGAGACATAAAGATAGTGATTTTCAGCGAGATAAGCAATCAAACCCGGAGAAATTCATCTCCGATACCACTTTCTTTTTTTCTTCTTGCGGGCTTGCTGCAATGCCGTCCCAAACAGGCAACAGGCACATTTCAGTTCTTTCGGGGAGAGTTTATCCAAATTGTCAAGAATACCGGAAATAGAAAAGTTCTCATCGAGAAATTCATAAGGATCGGCGGCCTCTTCCAAATCCCGCTTCATGAGGCAGGCACATACAGGACATTTATCCATTGATCTGTTATATTTTTTAGTTTATGTGAGGAAATATCTTATCAACTTTACACAAAAACACCTAAGGGAAAACCCTTCAAAAAACACATACCTCACTCCCCTTTCAGAAAGAAAGATGCTCAAAGATAACACTTTTTGGTTATTATTTGCATGATTATTATAAATTAATACAATATCGGAGCAAAAAAAATACGACTACCGGAGAAATAAAAGGAAACAACCTATATATTATTACTAAGCATGCACAGCATTGTTAAGGTATGCACAGTATCGTTAAGGCATGCGCAGCATTTGTTAAGGCATGCACAGCACTGTTAAGGCATGCACAGCACTGTTAAGGCATGCACAGCATTGTTAAGGCATACGCAGCATCGTTAAGGCATGCACAGTATCGTTAAGGCATACACAGCACTGTTAAGGCATACACAGCATTGTTAAGGCATGCACAGTATTTGTTAAGGCATACGTAGCATCGTTAAGGCATACACAGCACTGTTAAGGCATACTTATCGTTACTAAAACATACTTATCGTTACTAAACCTTACCCAACCTTACCGAATCGTATTTTCCGCCTTGCCTCTGCCGTATCTTTGTTTCAACGAAACGAGGTAAGGAATATCGCCGCGGAGACTTCTTCTCCTCCAACCGTCAGAGACAATCAATCAGTATTAACATTAGAAAAAAACTAACTTCATTATGGCAATCATCGTAGAACCTGTGCAACGCTATCAGAAGGTCGGTGACAAGACTTCCCCGCAGCTGTACTACCTGAAGCGGAAAGCCAACAACTCCCGCCTGTACAACACCAAGCGCATCGCGCAAGAGATTGAAGAACTGGGCGGCATGTCCGCCGAAGACGTGGAACACGTGGTCACCGCCCTTGTACGCAACATCAAACGCAAGCTGACAGACGGCGACAGCGTAAAACTGGACGGCCTCGGTGTGTTCTACACCACTTTCCACAGCAAAGGAACCGCCAGCTCGGAAGAATGCACCGTAAAGAACATCGACAAAGTGAACATCCGCTTCCTCACCGACAGCGGTCTGCGCCTTGTCAACGACTCCGGAGCCACCACCAAAGGCAGTCCCAACAACGTGGCGTTCAGCCTCTACAACCCCAAAGAGGACGGTCCCTCCGATGGCGGTGGCAGCGGCAGCGGTGACGACGGAGAAGAAGAAAATCCGCTGGGATAAGTCACGCAGGGAAAGCTATCCGGTTTCCCCCTCTCCCTGTGTATGAGGGGGGGAGAACAAAGTAACAATTCGCAATTGCAAGGTAACAATTCGCAATTGCAAAGCAATCATTCACAATTAATGCGAATCAGTAGTTGAATTTATAGTTCATTATTATACGGATTTGAGCTTTTTCACCACAGAGGGCACAGAGACTCACAGAGTCTTTCTCTTTTTATGAGGCAAAACATTTTATTTATGAGGCAAAACATTCTGTCATTCAGAGCGTAGCGAAGAATCTGCTCTCCCTATACTGGGATGAGTATTGACATGAGAGAGTAGATTCTTCGCTACGCTCTGAATGACAGATACTATCGAGTAGCAAGATTAACACTCGGTGAAACTCTGTGCACTCTGTAAAACTCTATGCGCTCTGTGTACTCTGTGGTGAAAGCATTCATTACTTGCAAGGTTATAAACTTAATTCAAATACTGATTCGCACAATTAATTAATAATCAAAAAAAATCAAAACTCCTATGGCAACAAAATCATCTTGGTGGGACAAGTTCCTCAAAATCGTAATCGCAGTAGCATCGGCCGTTCTCGGCGCAGTAGGCGCCAAAGCCATGCCCATGTAACTCATCACTCATCGTTCCTCACTCCTATCTCCTCATTCCCATGCGTACAATCACCCTGATCATCATCCATTGCAGCGCCACGTGCGAAGACCGCCCCTTTACGGAGCAGGCACTGGAAGCCGCCCACCGCCAACGCGGTTTCGACGGCACAGGCTATCACTTCTACATCCGTCGCGACGGCCGCATACTCACCACCCGCTCCCCCGAACGTCCCGGAGCACATGCCCGCGGCTACAACGCCCACTCAATAGGCATCTGTTATGAGGGCGGTCTGGACCACTATGGCATGCCCAAAGACACTCGCACCGAGTGGCAACGCCATTCGCTCCGCGTCCTCGTCAGGACGCTGCTGCTGGACTATCCCGGCGCCCAAGTGGTGGGACATCGCGACCTGAGCCCCGACCTCAACGGCAACGGCGAGGTGGAACCCATGGAATGGACAAAGCAATGCCCTTGCTTCGAGGTGAAGAGGGAGAAGTGGTAGGCGATTACATTATGATAAAAAAGAACGAGGGGAACCGTCCTTTCAACAGGATAGTTCCCCTCACCTTTTTCCAAGCTCTTTGAAATGATGCTACACAATATTATTGCATAACGGGTGTCATTTCATCCCAAGTATAAGTATTATCTTCTTTGCTATAATAGAATGACATCGCATAGTTACCGTTGCCCCGTCCACTATATACTTTGTAAATAACCGTATAGCTTGTATCCGGATCGGGATTTGCCACCATATCGGGTAACAGGATAATCGGGAAGGCTTCTTTTGCCAAACGTTCGTCCATGATAGTCTGGATTTCCTCGTCTTTCAGATTGTCCAAATAGCCATCCACATTGTAGTACTGAGCCCAAGTGGAATACTTGTTGTTAATGTTGTTGTTCTTACCGCAATCAGCCCCGAAATAATATTCGGAAGTTGTGTTCTGCGTACTCATGTATTCCGGTTTGTTAGTCTTCACCCATTCTACCAATTTGGTATATTCGGCATTGGTAAGTGTCAGCTTCTCAATATTACTGATAAGGTTGGAGAGTTTCCACTCTTTACCGTCGAACTTCATCACTGTGATACGCTCATTGATGGAAACGACAACGGAGTTTTTCGGATTATACGCTTCCCATGTAGAACCGTTGTAGCGGTAAACAGTTGTCTTGTTTGCTCCAGCTACTTTATAGTTCACTTCTACGGTCAAGCCGTCTTTTGCCACATAAGTATATTTATTTTTCAGGAATATCACCAAGCAAGCATCTGCCTGTTCTACCGAAGTAAATTCGTCATTACTCCCCGGTTCGCCGTCGTCTGTGCCCATAGCCTTATAATCATCGGAAACCAATGAGTATTTCTTATCCGCATCATAAGGAATAAGCGGTTCTTCCGTCCAACCATTTGCTCCTTTCTTATAGTACCTGGACTGGTTGGTCGTCGTCCCGGCATAATACTTATAAGTAATCTTACAAATAAACCCTTCGGCCTTATCTGCATATTTCGTATTGCAGAAAGCGGTCAAATAGGCATTTACATCCATATTCTTATCGAAATTATCGTATTTGCCCGGTTGCCCCTTTTCTGTACCCATCGAATCATAATCATCTTTTCCCAACTCATAGGCATCTTTATAGGCAGGCTCTTTCTCCTGAGAAGGCATCACGTCCGCCACTTTCACCTTAATCTTAGCCGATGACCCCTTATCGCAGTATGGATAAGTATCTTCAAGCATGCTGACTAACGCCTCTTCTATGGTTGCTTTTCCGGCATCTTCATCACCCTGCACAAGGCTGAAATAGCCTTCCGTAGGATATTTTCCTGTGAAATCCCCTTCGTAATAGACAACGTCTGTTATGGGTTCCTGATCGAAACCGGGGAAGTTATCTTCGTTGTAGTCGCAAGCCGTCATAAGGAACGAGGCCGCACACAAACTGTATATATACTTTTTATTCATAATTGTAACTCTTAAAGGTTTAGAAATTGAATTTCAAACGTACGGAATAAGTACGGCCGAAACCGTAAAGCACGCGTGTCGCAGTTTCCCAATCGTGCTTGCTGCCGTCACGTGCATCGGCAATGTATTCCTGATCGAAGAGGTTGTTGACGTTACCACTCAAAGTAGCGCGGACTTTACCGAAGTCGAAGGAATACCCGGCGCTCAAGTCAAAGGTGTGGTAGGAAGGTATCTCCCAAGGTTCTGTCACTACGTATTCATTACCCATGCCGGCTTGTCCTGCATCAATATCATATCCGGCATAGTTACGGGCAAAGAAGTTCCAGTCCAAACTGAGGCGCAAGCCTTTCATAGGGCGTACGTTTACACCCAGTGCGGCTGTAGTTTGTGCCGAACCGCCTACATGGATATTGTCCATCTTAATGTTGGCGCGATACTGCTCTGCATTTGTCATGTCACTCACGACTTCACCACTCTTAAGGTCGGCAAGCATCTGGCCCGATCCGTTATAGTAGAAACCTTTCGCATTACCTTTCCAGCGCCAGTCGCCCCATGAGAACATACCCGTTACGTCAAGCCATCTAAACGGTTTGGCAACGAAATCAAGTTCCACACCCATGTGGTTGGCATTGGCTCCGGTCATGTTCAGCGTCCAGCGGTCTTCTATTTCTACCCCTTCTTCGTTCTCATAGTCGTATGTCCCCGAATCGTAGAGGGCTTTGTCTTTCCAACGAGTGTAGTAGGCGTTCACATTGGCTGTGAAAAAACCTGTACGGAAACCATACCCCAACTCAAAAGACATTACTTTCTCGTTCTTGGCATCGCCATTGCGTGCATGTGAATTCTGAGAGTTGACAAAAGAAGTATCGAACATCGGAGCGCGGTTGATGTAACCGGCGTTGAAGTAAATGTTGTTGAACTCGTTGAGATTGTAGTTGATACCGCCCTTGACGTTTCCGCCCAAATAATGTTTCTTGTCGGACTTGGCATGTGCCTTGTCGTAATACATACGGTCGTAACGCCAATAGCTGGTGTTTGAAAGACCGCCGGAAACAAATGCACTCAACTTGTCGTAGTTATATTCTAACTGCGCGAATACACCTTCGGACATTACGAAACCATCATAATCACGATATATCACATCACCTACTCCGAGCTTTTGATTCTTGAAGCTAGGATCGGCAGCGGCTACGTTATTCTCAACACGTACATTTTTACGATTATCAATATCTACAAAGTATGAACCACCAAAAAGGTCGGTAATGACATTCTGATGCAACCCCTTGTAATAGCGCAAATCAACACCACCGTAGAAGTCAAAATTCTCACCAAACTTAGTAGTATAGGTAGAAAGCAAACCATACCACATGTGATTGTTCATTGCTTTGGACATAATCATCTTGGATCCGGTGGTGCTTGCCACATTCATAGCCTCTACCTGATCGTATGCAAATGTTCCGTCTACTTCGCGGAAATCATTATTTACCAATCCATTGCTTGCTCCATACCACTTACTGCGGTTGGCAGCATCACCCGAACCACTGTAACCGTTACCGCGACCGATAGATACGTACAAAGCTGTACTCAAACTTGATTTACGGTCTATCTGCCACAAATGGTTCAGAGATATCTGAGGTTTGTGATATGCGTTTCTGGATGAATTAAAGACTTGTCCATGTCTGTAACCAAAAGTGGGATTATATTTATAAGGACTGTCTTCACCCATATATTGTTTTACACGCTGCCATTCTTTAATAGTAAGCCCGTTTTGATTATTGCGCTGATTGTGCCACTGCGGAGCACCGAATGCAGTGAGAGACAACTGGTGATTGTCGTTGAAACGTTTGGCTATGCTGGCAAACCAGTTGTAGCCTTCAAATTCCGTACCTTGTATATATCCGTCGCCCCAAGTCTTACCGCCAAGCAAAGTGAATGCCCAGCCATCTTTGGACAGACCGGATGATACGCTGAAAAGAATTTTATTGTAACCGTCGTTACCCATGCCGTAAGACACAAATCCGCCTCTCTTGGCTTCTGTGCTCTTGGTAACGATATTGATGGAACCGCCCACTGCCGGAACCGATACTTTGGCAGCACCCAAACCGCGCTGTACCTGCATGCTGCGGGTTACGTCGGACAGACCTGCCCAGTTGGACCAGTATACCTTCTGGTTCTCCATACCGTTCATCGGCACACCGTTAATCATCATGGCTACGTTCTCGCTGGAAAAACCTCGGATACGAGTCTGCGCATCCCCATAGCCACCACCATCCTTAGTGGTATATACACCCGGAGTGGACTTCAGGATTTCAGGAAATTCCTGCGAACCAAGTTTCTCTTCAATGAACACCGGATCTACGGTAGATACCGCTACCGGAGTCTTACGAGCCACCGCAACGGATGAAGTGATGGTAACGTCCGACAACATCACTGCATCGGGCTGCATCTTGATAGTTCCCAGTTCTACAGAAGCGCCCTTCTGTGTGATTTTTTTCTTCTGGTCCTTGTAACCGATGTACTTGAAGAGCAACGTAGCATTAGAAGCAACGCTTTGCTTGAAATAGCCGTCAATGTCAGTCACTGACCCTTGAGTAGTTCCCTCTACCATAACGGCAGCACCCACCAAAGGTTCGCCGGTTTCAGCGTCGACAAGCTGACCATGCACTGTGGTCTGAGCCCATGCTGCGGAAGTAAACAGCGACAACATGGCAACCAACAGAAATTGAATTAGACTTTTTCTCATAATTCTACTTTTAGTTAATAGATAGTGTTAATTAATATTTAAAAAAGTTCGTGAGTTGCAAATATAATATTATTAAATTAGATATTCATTACAATTATGCTACAATTTTTCAAATTAATAAACGATTCGGGAAACTCTAAAAACAAAAAAGCTCCGCCAATTTCTCGCGGAGCTTTCTTTTTGTCACAAATGCAACGTATATTCTTTCAAATTAAAATCTAAAATCAGTCATTCATTAACTTTCTATAACGCACACGAGTCGGCTCTTCTTTACCCAGACGTTTCAATTTATTTTCTTCATATTCCGAATACGACCCTTCGAAGAAGAACACATTGGAGTCGCCTTCAAACGCAAGGATGTGCGTACAGATGCGGTCGAGGAACCAGCGGTCGTGGCTGATGACAACGGCGCATCCGGCAAAGTCCTCAAGACCCTCTTCGAGGGCACGCAGGGTGTTGACGTCAATGTCGTTGGTAGGCTCGTCGAGGAGCAGCACATTGCCTTCTTCCTTGAGGCAGAGGGCCAGGTGAAGACGGTTGCGCTCACCACCGGAGAGTACGCCGCAGAGCTTTTCCTGATCGGCACCGGAGAAGTTGAAGCGCGACAGGTAGGCGCGTGCGTTGATGTCGCGTCCACCCATGCGGATGAGGTCGTTGCCGCCGGAAATCACTTGGTAGACACTCTTGTTGGGGTCGATGTCCTTGTGTTGCTGGTCCACGTAGGCTACTTTCACAGTCTCTCCTACCTCGAACTCGCCGCTGTCGGGAGTCTCCAGCCCCATGATAAGGCGGAAAAGGGTGGTCTTACCTGCACCGTTGGGACCGATGATGCCCACAATACCGTTAGGCGGCAGCATGAAGTTGAGGTCGTCGAACAGGAGCTTGTCGCCAAACGCCTTTGCCACGTGCTTGGCTTCGATGACCTTGTTGCCCAGACGGGGACCGTTGGGGATGAAAATTTCGAGCTTTTCCTCCTTCTCCTTCACATCCTCGTTCAGCAGTTTGTCGTAGGAGTTCAGACGGGCCTTTCCCTTTGCCTGACGGGCCTTGGGAGCCATACGCACCCACTCCAGCTCGCGTTCCAGCGTCTTGCGGCGCTTGCTGGCTGTCTTTTCTTCCTGCTCCATGCGCTTGGTTTTCTGTTCCAGCCAACTGGAGTAGTTGCCCTTCCAGGGAATGCCTTCGCCGCGGTCGAGCTCGAGTATCCAACCTGCCACGTGGTCGAGGAAGTAGCGGTCGTGGGTTACGGCGATTACCGTACCTTCGTACTGCTGCAAGTGTTGTTCCAACCAGTCGATGGACTCTGCATCGAGGTGGTTGGTGGGCTCGTCGAGGAGCAGCACGTCGGGCTTCTGGAGCAACAGGCGGCAGAGTGCCACACGACGGCGCTCACCACCGGAAAGATGCTCTACGGACTGGTCTTCGGGCGGGCAACGGAGTGCATCCATCGCACGCTCCAGCTTACTGTCGAGGTTCCATGCATCGGTAGCATCGATGATGTCCTGCAACTCTGCCTGACGGGTGAAGAGCTTGTTCATCTTGTCCTGATCCTCGTAGTATTCGGGCAGACCGAACTTCTGGTTGATCTCCTCGTACTCCGTCAGCGCATCCACAATGGGTTGCACGCCTTCCATCACCACTTCTTTCACTGTCTTCGTAGGATCAAGATAAGGCTCCTGAGCCAAATATCCTACCGAATATCCGGGTGAAAACACCACTTCGCCCTGATAGGATTTATCCAAGCCGGCGATAATCTTCAGCAAGGTTGATTTACCCGAACCGTTCAGACCGATGATACCGATTTTCGCTCCATAGAAGAACGAAAGGTAGATGTTCTTCAACACCTGCTTGTTGTTCTGCTGAATGGTCTTGTTCAGTCCTACCATAGAAAAGATAATTTTCTTATCGTCTACTGTTGCCATGTAATTTTAAGTATAAAGTATGAAATATAAATTATGAATGTTCCTTTATAATGTTTCCTTATAACGTTTCCTTATAACGTTTCCTTATAACGTTTCCTTATAACGTTCTTTTTATAATGTTTCTTTTATAATACCGCTATTACGACATCGCTTTATAATGTTCTTTTGTGATACTCTTGTGATACCCTTTGTGATACCCTTCTTTATTTTAGCAATACATTTTTTTAATGGAATATCAATGTATCAAACATTGTATTATCAGGGAATTAAGAACTACCGCATCTATAATCCCGGTACAAAGATAGGAAAAAAAGCGAAATTCCTTTGCAACTTCCAAAAAAGTCTCTATCTTTGCACCCGCTTAACAGCAGTAAAGGATTGATTCGCTAGCTCAGCAGGTAGAGCACAACACTTTTAATGTTGGGGTCTTGGGTTCGAGCCCCAAGCGGATCACCAGAAAATCAGAGAGTTACACAAAAGTAACTCTCTTTTTTTATGCTCAAATTGCGTTGATTTACATGGTTCGGTTAAACCGAGATTTAAACCTAGAATGAAAGCGACAGTCAATGAAGCACTGACACTGAAAAATCCGTCTCTTATGTATCAAAAGACTTTTCACTGGAATTGAATTAAATACTCGATAAAAATCTCACAAAAGAAACTATATCTCCCTCAACGCTTGCTTTTTCGAGGACCGCCATATATTCATCTCGTCTTTCCACCGGAATAATCAGCCAATCGTAGCCACCCGAAGCCAACATGGCATTCATTAAGAACCGCCCGACACGACCGTTTCCATCCATAAAGGGATGAATATAAGTAAACAGGAAATGCCCTAAAACGGCTCTTACACAGGCTTCCGGTTCTTCTCTAAGCAATTCGAACAAAGTGGTCATGGCATCACGAAGTGCATCCGGATTCAGAGGTGTGTGCATCGAGTTACGAATATAGACCTGATGGGAACGATAACCGACAATATCGGATGGTTTGATAATGCCTGCCGTTACGCAAGGCATGAACATTTCACTGTGCCATACCGATAAGTCCCGTTCCGCAACCTCAGCACTGTTACTACCTTCGAAAATATCGGATACGCTCTTTTTGACCTTCTGAAAGGCTTGCCAATAACCACGTGCCGCAAGCGCATTCTTTGAATCCATATCCTCTCCATCCGGCTTCCATACACCGCTTTTTACTTTATTTATTAATTCATCAGTGACCCGATACCCCTCAATAGACAAGGAGTGATAAGCATCCAACTTGTACCGGGTTTCCATTCGCTCTAAAAATTCTTTGGCGGAAAGATAACTTTTAAGCCGGGTGAAATTAGCTATTACATCTTCTCTCATATTCTGCCACATCAAGCGCAAACGGACAGCGTATGGAGATTGCGACACATGAATTTCCATCACCCTTTCGAATGGGTCTTCTTCATAAATGATATATCCCATGCGTTTCATAGTTCCGGCAATTTCATCGGCCATGTCCGTTCGCCCGATATTACGGAATGCTCCAATCACCCTGCCTGCCCGGACTGTTTGCCCTGTATCAACCAATATCTTCAAAATATCCGAGCTATCATGAACCATTGCAAGGGCAGTCCGCATCGTTAGCGCATCGTTGCGATACATGGTAGGCGTAGCTACAATAATAGCTTCCGCCAATGTATAGAGGTTGAGATTATACGGATTGTTCGTATCAATCTTTGAGGGCAATTCCGCCCCTAAATTAAAAACAGAGGTCGGAGGAATTAATGGAACCATATAGTCGTTACCTTTAGGTGCTCTTATAAGAACTTGGTTCGGTATGATGGTGGCACCTGTATATATCGACAACGATTGTTCGGCAGATAGACACCATTCATTGCCGTAGCGTTCATTTGCATACCGGCTAATAAAGCTCCAAAACGAAGCATACCATGCCGTACTGTCGCCCGGCGTTGCCCTTGGGTCGGTAACCACATACCAGCCCTTAATGATGGGCTTGAGAAAATGATTATCTACCAATCTTTTTATGTGCGTCCGGGATAAGTCGCTACTTTTAATTATCGTAAAATCCTCACCCCGTTGTACTTGTTTCAGCGCATTCAAAGAAGATGCTAACAGTTCTGCTATCGTTGCCATAGTTCCGATACATTTATGTATTACACGAATATTCTATTATTGAGAAACACGAATATATCGCTTTTGTATTCCACGAATATTTTGCAAATATAGCCAGATATTATTTGAAAAACAAATAAATAGAAGCACAACAAAGTGCAAAGACTGATTTAATCTTTCAAGTTACACTCAAGTAACTCTCTTTTTTTATGCCTGAAAAGCCCATTTTACCTCCCGGTCCGGGCAAACCGGGAAGTAAAACGGAGAAGCATTTACTTTCGGCTGACGATTGTCCCGGTGGCCTGATTGGCAGGCATTACCAGCACCTCCGCCACTTGTATATGTTCGGGTACGGCAGCGGCAAAGTACACCACTTCGGCAATGTCGTCACCGGTAAGCGGACGGATGCCCTTGTACACATTGTCGGCAGCGGCTTTGTCTCCACGAAAGCGCACTACGGAGAAATTCGTCTCCACAAGGCCGGGCTTGATGTTCGTCACCCGGACGGGAGTATCCACGAGGTCGATGCGCAAGCCGTCGGACAGGGCTTTGACGGCAGCTTTTGTGGCACAATACACACTACCTCCCGGATAGGCATAATCGCCGGCAATAGACCCCATGTTGATGACATGACCGCGTCCGCGCTCCACCATTCCGGGCACAACGAGGCGGGTCATGGCAAGCAAGGATTTCACGTTAGTATCAATCACCACATCCCATTCGTCCAGACTGCCCTCATGCTCTTTGTCCACGCCGATAACCAGTCCGGCATTGTTAATCAGGATGTCTATCGCCTTCCACGCTTCGGGAAGCGAATCGAGGGCGGCTGCCGCAGCCCGGCGATCGCGCACATCGAAAGGAAGCAGGCAGACGTCCGCATGATATTCCGTTTCCAGCTCACGCTTTACGGCTGCCAGTTTCTCTACATTCCGTCCGTTGAGGATGAGACGGTAACCATTCATGGCAAACTTACGCGCACAGCCCTCTCCTATACCGGAAGAGGCGCCTGTGATAAATACAATTTTCTTTTCCATACTGATAGTTTATAATTCATTGTTTGAATTTCATTGTTTGTAATTCGTCTTCTGTAATTTATCATCAGCAAATCTTTCTTCTTCTTCTTCTTCTTCTTCTTCTTCTGCTGCTGCTGCTGCTGCTTCTTCTGCTGCTGCTGCTGCTTCTTCTGCTGCTTCTTCTGCTGCTGCAATTCGTCATCAGCAATTCGTCATCAACAATTTATCATCAGCAATTCGTCATCTGCAATTCATAATCAGATGTTACGAAGTGCAAAGTTATAACTTATTTGCGAGCATCAACAAATAACTCGCAACTTATCCTCCATAACCCTTAAAGTTTTCAAGAAATATACGTACCTTTGCACCACTTTTTTTGTGATGACTGACTATATCAGGTAGAGATTTGTTTAATTAGTTTTGGATAAAGATAAGAAACGCTTATGCAAAAGTCCGATTGCATCATCGGTGTAGAGCACGTGTCGAAATTCTTTGGAGATAAAGCCGTACTGAATGATGTGAATTTGTCTGTCCGTAAGGGCGAGTTTGTAACGATATTGGGACCGTCCGGTTGCGGAAAGACGACGTTGCTGCGTCTGATTGCAGGTTTCCAGACCGCCTCGGAAGGAGTGATTACCATTGCAGGGAAAGACATCACGCAGACCCCTCCCCACCGCCGTCCGGTGAACACAGTGTTCCAGAAGTATGCCCTGTTCCCGCACCTCAACGTATTCAACAACATTGCCTTCGGCCTCAAACTGAAGAAGCTCCCCGCCGCCGCCATCGAAAAGAAGGTGAAACAGGCGCTCCGCATGGTGGGCATGACCGACTATGAAGACCGCGACGTGGACTCCCTCTCCGGCGGACAGCAGCAGCGTGTGGCCATAGCCCGCGCCATCGTCAACGAACCCGAAGTGCTGCTCCTCGACGAGCCTCTTGCCGCCCTCGACCTGAAAATGCGCAAGGACATGCAAATGGAACTGAAAGAGATGCATCAGAAGCTGGGCATCACTTTCGTATACGTCACCCACGACCAGGAAGAAGCGCTCACGCTGAGCGACACGATTGTCGTCATGAGCGAGGGTAAGATACAGCAGACAGGCACCCCGATAGACATCTACAACGAACCTATCAACTCCTTTGTGGCCGACTTCATAGGAGAAAGCAACATCCTGAACGGCGTCATGGTGCACGACCAGCTCGTCAGCTTCTGCGGACATGAATTCGACTGCGTGGACACCGGTTTCGGCGAACAGGCACAGGTGGACGTCGTGATCCGTCCGGAAGACATCTACATCTTCGATCCCTCGGATGCGGCACAACTGACGGGAACCGTAACAAGCTCCATCTTCAAAGGCGTGCACTACGAGATGCTGGTGCAGACCCGCGAAGGCTATGAGTTGATGGTGCAGGACTACCACTGCTTCGAAGCCGGTCGCGAGGTGGGCTTGCTGGTGAAGCCCTTCGACATCCACGTGATGAAGAAAGAACGCACCTGCAACACCTTCGAAGGCAAACTTCTGGACGAAACCCATGTGGAATTCCTGGGATGCAGCTTTGAGTGCAGTCCGGTGCACGACATCCGTCCGGAAACACCCGTAAAGGTGGAAGTGGACTTCCAGAACATCATCCTTGAGGACAACGAAGAGGACGGACGACTGACAGGCGAAGTGAAATTCATCCTCTACAAAGGCAACCACTATCATCTGACTGTGTTCACCGACTGGGACGAGGACATCTTCGTAGACACCAACGACGTATGGGACGACGGCGACAGAGTGGGAATACGAATAGCACCGGAGAATATACGAATCACTAACCACTAACCACTCAAAACAATTTGCCAATGAAAAGTTTCTTCATGCGGCGGCGTAACTGGACACTACCCTACGCACTGTTCCTGCTGATATTTGTGATAGTGCCGTTGCTACTGATTGTGTTGTATGCCTTTACAGATGCCGAGGGAGCATTCACCCTTGCCAACTTCCGCAAGTTTATGATGCACCCCGAAGCGATGAACACCTTCATCTACTCCATCGGCATAGCCATCATCACCACGCTGGCGTGCCTGCTGCTGGGCTATCCGGCTGCCTATATCCTCAGTCAGAAGCAGTTCAACACCTCGCAGACCATGGTGGTGCTGTTCATCCTGCCCATGTGGGTGAACATACTGATACGCACGCTTGCCACAGTGGCACTGTTCGACTTCCTGAACCTGCCGCTGGGCGAAGGCGCACTCCTGTTCGGCATGGTGTACAACTTCCTGCCGTTCATGATATACCCCATCTACAATACATTGCAGAAAATGGACCACAGCCTCATAGAAGCTGCCCAAGACCTCGGAGCCACCCCCTTGCAGATATTCGGCAAAGTGATCCTGCCCCTCTCCATGCCGGGCATCATGAGCGGCATCGTCATGGTGTTCATGCCTACGGTAAGCACCTTTGCCATTGCCGAACTGCTGACGATGAACAACATCAAGCTCTTCGGAACAACGGTGCAGGAGAACATATACAACGGAATGTGGAACTACGGTGCGGCCCTGTCGCTCATCATGCTGCTGCTGATAGGCGTCACCATCCTCTTCACGAACGAGGAGGACAGCGCATCCAATGAAAGCGGAGGTGTGATATGATGACACGTATTCTTGCCAAAGGCTATCTGTGGCTGCTGCTTGCGCTGCTCTACTCGCCTATCCTTATCATTATGATCTTCTCCTTCACCGAAGCCAAGGTGCTGGGCAACTGGACGGGATTTTCCACCAAGCTGTACAGCTCCCTCTTTACGGGCGGCATGCACCACTCACTGATGAATGCCATTTGGAACACCTTTGCCATTGCCATGCTGGCAGCCACCGCATCGACGGCACTGGGCAGCATTGCGGCTATCGGCATCTTCAACCTGCGCACACGCACACGTCAGGTGATGAACTTTGCCAACGCCATTCCGATGATGAACGCCGACATCATTACGGGTGTGTCGCTGTTCCTGCTGTTCGTCAGCTTCGGCATATCGCAGGGATTCACAACGGTGGTACTGGCGCACATCACGTTCTGCACCCCCTACGTAGTGCTGAGCGTGATGCCCCGTCTGAAAAAGATGAACCAAAACGTGTACGAAGCCGCCCTCGACCTCGGCGCAACCCCGTTCCAGGCATTGCGCAAGGTCATCCTTCCGGAGATATTTCCGGGCATGATAAGCGGGTTCATCCTTGCCTTTACACTCTCCATCGACGACTTCGCAGTAACCATATTCACCATCGGGAACGAAGGACTGGAAACGCTCTCCACCTACATCTACGCCGATGCCCGCAAAGGCGGACTGACACCGGAGCTGCGCCCCCTCTCCACCATAATATTCATTACGGTGCTGGTGCTACTGATCGTCATCAACAAACGCGCGGAACGTGCACAGAAGAGTTGAAAACTGAAAGTATAGTCAAAATAAACTTACCGAACAAAAAAATGAAAAGACTGACAGGTATACTCCTTCTCCTCTGCCTTGCCCTTGCCGCCGTTTCGTGCAAAGGTTCAGGCGAAGAGCGCAGCCACGTACTGAAAATCTACAACTGGGCGGACTACATCGACGAAGACGTGCTTGCCGAATTCCCCGACTGGTACAAACAGCAGACAGGCGAGGACATCCGCCTTGTCTACCAAGTGTTCGACATCAACGAAATCATGCTCACCAAGATAGAACGCGGGCACGAAGACTTCGACGTGGTATGCCCCTCGGAGTACATCATCGAACGCATGCTGAAGAAAGACCTTCTCCTGCCCATCGACCGCAACTTCGGCAAGACCCCGGACTATCTGCCCAACATTTCCCCCTACATCCGCCGGGAACTGAACAAGACCAGTCAGCCGGGACGCACCACCACAGACTATGCCGTACCCTATATGTGGGGCACAGCCGGCATACTCTACAACCGCAGCTTCATCACCCCCGACGAAGCCGGCAGTTGGCACTGCCTGTGGAACTCCAAGAACAAAGGCAAGCTCCTGATGAAAGACAGCTACCGCGACGCCTACGGAACCGCCATCATCTACGCCCACGCCCGCCAGCTTGCCGACAGCACCGTTACGGTGGAACAACTCATGAACGACAACTCCCCCGAAGCCATAGCCCTTGCCGAAAAGTACCTGAAAGCCCTGAAACCCAACATTTCCGGTTGGGAGGCCGATTTCGGCAAGGAGATGATGACCAAGAACAAAACATGGCTCAACCTCACCTGGAGCGGCGACGCCGTATGGGCAATTGACGAAGCCGAGGCCGTAGGCGTAGACCTTGCATACGAAGTGCCGCGCGAGGGCAGCAACATCTGGTACGACGGCTGGGTAATCCCCAAATACGCCCGGAATCCCAAGGCAGCCAGCTACTTCATCAACTACCTCTGCCAGCCCGAAATCGCCTTGCGCAATATGGACGCCATAGGCTACGTCAGCGCCGTTGCCACCCCCGAAATCATGGAAGCCAAACGGGATACTTCCATAGAAACACGCTCCGACCTCAGCTACTTCTTCGGTGAAGGCATGGGCGCGGACAGCCTGCAAATCAATCCCGTACAATATCCCGACAGGAAAATCGTGGAACGCTGCGCCATGATACGCGACTTCGGCGACCGCACCGAACTGGTTCTCGAAATGTGGAGCCGCGTGAAAGGCGACAACCTCAACACCGGCATCGTACTGCTGATATTCTCCGTATTCGGAGCACTGTTCGTTTGGCTGGTATACGGCAAGATACGCAAGTACCGGCAGAAGCAACGCCACCTCCGGAGGCGGAAGGGAAGGCCGGCGATTTAAAACACCGGATAAGCCATTTAAAACCCCGGATGTAGGAATTCTGATTTATAATACTTAATTTTGGCATCCGATAAACTTAAAACCTAAAAATGCTTACTCAAATTATAAACGGGCGCATATTCACCCCGCAGGGCTGGCTGAATGAAGGTTCTGTCCTGATACGTGACGGAAAGATTCTTGAAGTGACCAACTGTGACCTCGCACTGATCGGTGCACGTCTCATTGATGCCAAAGGCATGTACATAGTGCCCGGTTTCGTGTGTATGCACGCCCATGGCGGCAGCGGGCACGACTTCAACGAATGTACCGAGGAAGCATTCCGCAGCATCGTGCAGGCACACCTCAAGCATGGCGCCACAAGCTTCTACCCCACCATCTCCTCCTCCCCCTTCAGCAAGCTCCACCAAGCCGCCCATGTGTGCGAACGGCTCATGGAAGAACCGGACAGCCCCATACTCGGGCTGCATATCGAAGGCCCTTACCTCAGCAGGAAAATGGCCGGCGAGCAGTTTGCCGGACAGGTGAAAGAGATTGACGAACAAGAATACAGGGAACTTGTGGAAAACACCCGCTGCATCCGCCGCTGGGACGCCTCTCCCGAACTGCCGGGAGCATTGGAGTTTGCCGGCTACCTGCGCGAAAAAGGCATACTGGCAGCCATATCCCACACCGAAGCCGAGTATGACGACATCTGCGCCGCCTACAAAGCCGGATTCACCCATGCCGCCCACTTCTACAACGCCATGCCGGGCTTCCACAAACGCCGCGAATACAAATACGAGGGCACAGTGGAAAGCGTCTACCTGACCGACGGCATGACCATCGAACTCATAGCCGACGGCATCCACCTGCCTTCCACCATCTTGAAACTGGCCTACAAACTGAAAGGCGTGGAGCACACCTGCCTCGTAACGGACGCCCTCTCCTGTGCCGCAACCGAAGGCAAGGAAACCAGCAACCCCCGCTACATCATCGAGGACGGCGTATGCAAACTCGCCGACCGTTCCTCACTGGCAGGCAGCATCGCCACAATGGACGTGCTGGTGCGCACCATGACACAGGCCGGAATCCCGCTGGGAGACGCACTGCGAATGGCTTCCGAAACTCCGGCACGCATCATGGGAGTGTACGACCGCAAAGGCTCCCTGCAAAAGGACAAAGACGCCGACATCCTGATTATGGACAAGGAACTGAACATACGCGCCGTATGGCAAGCGGGAAAACTGGTGCAGGAAAGCTTCCTGAACTATAAGTAACGACGCGCCCGAAAGCCTGTTTCTAAAAACCTTTTTTAGTAAGTTTCTTATAATTCTTTTTCAATATCGTGCTCGGAGCCAAAAATCTCACACAAGGACCCATCAACCGCCAACTGTTCAGCTTGGCAATGCCCATTATGGCCACCTCCTTCATCCAAATGGCATACAGCCTGACGGATATGGCATGGGTGGGCCGTCTGGGCAGCGAAGCGGTGGCGGCAGTGGGCGCGGTGGGCATCCTCACGTGGATGTCAGGCTCTATCGCTCTGCTGAACAAGGTGGGGTCGGAAGTCAGTGTGGCACAGTCCATCGGGGCGCAGAACCGGGACGACGCGCGTGCGTTTGCCTCGCACAACATCAGCATCGCATTGCTCATCGCCATTTGCTGGGGCGGACTGCTGTTTGTTTTCGCCCGGCCCATTATGAGCCTTTTCGAACTGGAAGCACATATCACCGACAACGCCGTCACCTACCTGCGCATTGTCTCGACAGCATTGCCCTTCGTCTTTCTCTCGGCTGCCTTTACGGGCATCTACAACGCTTCGGGACGCAGCAAGACACCGTTCTACATCAGCGGTACGGGACTTGTGATGAATATCCTGCTCGACCCTCTCTTCATCTTCGGGTTCGGCTGGGGAACCGTAGGGGCAGCGCTTGCCACGTGGCTGTCCGAAGCTGCCGTCTTCCTCATCTTTGTCTATAAGCTCCGGCGAAAGGACGACTTGCTCGGAGGATTTCCGTTTTTCGTCCGGCTCAAGAGGAAGTACAGCAGACGCATCTTCAAACTGGGACTGCCCGTTGCCACGCTGAACACACTGTTTGCCTTCGTCAACATGTTCCTCTCGCGCACTGCAGCCGAGCAAGGCGGGCACATCGGACTCATGGCATTCACCACCGGCGGACAAATAGAAGCTATCACCTGGAATACCTCACAGGGGTTCTCTACGGGGCTCAGCGCCTTCATCGCACAGAATTATGCCGCCGGACAGAAAACGCGCGTGTGGCAGGCATGGAAAACGACGCTCTGGATGACAGGAGTGTTCGGCACGCTCTGCTCGCTGCTGTTCATCTTCTACGGCAGCGAGGTATTCTCCATTTTCGTGCCCGAAGAAGCAGCCTACCGCACTGGCGGCAATTTCCTGCGCATCGACGGCTACTCACAGTTGTTCATGATGCTGGAAATCACCATGCAGGGCGTATTCTACGGCATAGGACGCACCGTACCGCCGGCCGTTGTCAGCATCGGATGCAACTACATGCGCATTCCGGTGGCCCTGCTACTGGTAGAAATGGGTTTGGGAGTGGACGCCATTTGGTGGGCAGTGAGCAGCACCACCATCGCCAAGGGGCTGATTCTGACAGGATGGTTTATCTTTATTAAAAAGAAAATTCTCTAAAAAAACTGCAACAGTAAACTTTTTGATGCCAACAAATGTAATATATACATAAATTTGCATTAGTAAAATTTGAACCAACTAAAAAATAAAAGGTATGAAAAAGATGAAATTTACAGCATTTTTGCTGAGCGGCACTATACTATTGGGTAGTTGCGGAACCATGAACAACACAACCAAAGGCGGAATCATTGGCGGCGGTTCGGGCGCAGCGGCAGGAGCCATAATCGGCGGCTTGTTCGGCAAGGGCAAAGGCGCGGCTATCGGTGCGGCAGTGGGCGCAGCCGTTGGTACGGGTGCCGGTGTGGCAATCGGCCACAAAATGGACAAAAAAGCTGCCGAAGCCGCCAAGATTGAAGGCGCACAGGTGGAAGTGGTGAAAGACGCCAACAACCTGGATGCCGTAAAGGTGACGTTCGACTCCGGTATCTTGTTTGCTTTCAACTCCTCAACGCTGAGCAACGACGCGAAGGCATCCCTGCGCGACTTGGCCAAGATTCTGAAAGAGGATACTACTACGGACATCGCCATCATCGGACATACGGACAAAGTAGGCACGTATGAAGCCAATATGAAGGTTTCCAAAAATCGCGCTTATGCCGTAGAAAACTATTTGCAGGACTGTGGCGTGTCTCCCTCACAATTCAAGCAAGTGGAAGGCGTGGGATACAATGAGTATGATGAGAGCCTCTCTGCCAGCCAGAACCGCAGGGTGGTAATCTTTATGTATGCCAGCGAACAGATGATTAAGAACGCTGAAGCCGGACAATCGTAATCATCCTTCTCCCATGAAGTTTTCCAACCCCTTGCGGATAATCCGCAATCTGTTGCTCTTCTTCTTTGTATCCACTACTGTAATGGTAGTGGTTTATCGTTTTGTGCCGGTGTACGTCACGCCGTTGATGGTTATCAGAAGCGTGCAACAGGTTTTTAAAGGAGAAAGTCCCGCATGGCATCACGAGTGGGTGCCGTTCGACAGGATTTCTCCCCACCTGCCTATGGCCGTCATCGCATCCGAGGACAATCGCTTTGCCACCCACAACGGCTTCGACTTCATCGAAATACAGAAAGCCATGAAAGAGAACGAAAAGCGCAAGCGGAAACGCGGAGCAAGCACCATCAGCCAGCAGACGGCAAAGAACGTGTTCCTGTGGCCGCAATCCTCATGGCTCCGCAAGGGATTCGAAGTCTACTTCACATGGATGATAGAACTCTTCTGGTCTAAAGAACGGATAATGACGGTCTACCTCAACTCCATTGAAATGGGCAAAGGCATCTACGGGGCACAGGCAGCCGCCCGTTACAAGTTCCATACCACTGCCGCCAAACTCTCTGCCGGCCAATGCGCACTGATTGCCGCAACATTGCCCAACCCCATACGCTTTGACTCCGCACACCCTTCGAGCTACATCCTGAAAAGACAGGGACAGATACTGCGGTTGATGAAGCTCGTAGCGAAATTCCCACCGGAAAAAACTGCGGTTTCCAAGAAAAAAAAGAAATAAACAGCTTTTGCCGATGCAACAAAAAGGAATATTCACTACATTTGCAAAAAGCATATCAGTAAAAAATAGAATATTAAAAATAAAAAGTAGAAAAAAACATAAACTATTAAGTAAATGTAAAAAATCAGCAGATAATGCCATTTACTTAAATGAACAGAATTCATATAATTTAGGAAAAGCGTTTCCATTCATATACTTATTAGATATTGAGCTTTAGCTCTTATTCTCTGTTCTGAAAACCGCCAAATTGAAAGACCGTTGAGAATAAGTAAGTAAAAGTTCACGCTGTGAGGCGTGAACTGTTCGTACTTATTTATACGGTTGGGTGCTTGGCGGTACCTCGGAACAAGATAGGTTACGAATGGTTCCGCCTTTTTTTCATGCCCAGCACCATGATACACATCGGACAAATGATAGAAGCAGAACTACATCGCCAGGAACGTTCCGTCATCTGGTTTGCAAAGAAACTGTATTGTGACCGCACCAATGTGTACTCCATATTCAAACGGCAAAACATAGACACTGACTTATTAATGCGCATCTGCTACATATTGAACTGCAATTTCTTCGATTATTATTCCACTGAGTTCAAAGAAAACCCTCTCTCCCATTCCGGCAAAAAAGACGGCATCAGGAAATAAATTCAACAAATATGTAGAATACAATTCTACACTTTTGTATAAACACCAACGACATCCGGAAAGACGTTTTCTTTTGTAAAGCAACTACCTTTGCCTCGTTTTTAATACTAATTTAATTAAAAAGATAAAATGAAAAAGTTTGAACTTAAATTTTGGCTGTCATGCGTAATGATGGCTTTGTGCATTGGCTTTACAGCTTGTAGTGATGACGACGAAGAAGGCATTGCCGGAGATGCCAAAACACTCATTGTAGGTACTTGGGAATCTACCTGGAGTAAAGGATATGAGATATACGAAGGTGAGAAAGAAGAATGGGACGAGGCCTATACCGAAGATGTGTACACCTTTAAGAACGACGGTAGCGGAACATACAAAGATGTATCAGGAAGCACTCCCTATACGGAGGACTTCACCTGGAGCATTTCCGGAAACAAACTTAAAATCACTTTCAACGGTTATAGCGATGAAGCTACCATCAAAACTCTGAACGGAACCACATTGGTAATCATTGCTCAGGAAAAGGATGAAAACGAAGAGTTTTATGACGAAATCAGTTTCAAGAAAAAATAACCAACCGGAAAGGAACGGATTATAGTTTCCGGTTATCGGGAAAGCATCCATAAAAGCGGGTGTGTCAAAACTATGGCAATCATATCATTAGCTTCGCTCAAAATATCTTTTATTTCTTACGCTAATGTATAGTCTGTCATGCAGAACGTAGTGAAGCATCTCTTCTCCTACTCACACAGAGAGTAGATTCTTGAATGACAGAGTAAAATGATAGTTAATGTTAGTTTTGACACACCTTCTTTCTCTTATATCTCCGGGCATCTATGATGAAAACTCCGGGACAACCGGAAGCAGATCTCCGGAGTTGCAAAATCAATAAGCATGTCCCCCTTCATCCTGCATCTCCTTCGCATCAATCTTCTTCCTGTCAATGCTGCGCCATGCGTAGAATATGTATGCAAGCACAAAGGGAACCAGAATAGACACGTAGGCCATCACCCTCAGCGTGAACTGGCTGGAGCAGCTGTTTGCCAATGTAAGCGAGCTTTGCAGGTCGGCGGTGGAAGGGTAATAGGCAGTGTTATTATAACCTGCCACAAGCAGCAACGCCAACACCGTAAGCACCGTACCTACACCTGCAAACCATATTCCTTTATCGAAAGCCGGTTTCCACAACGTACGGATAATTCCCCACAGCACAGCAAGCACACCGATCAGGAATACAACCAGCACCACAGGCATCTCGATGAAATTTGTCAGATACTTATAAGGCTCCATAAAGATCTCCCCGTTCTCCGGATTCACCGCATAGCCCTCGGCAAGCAGTGTGCGGATGACGAATGACAGGAAAAAGATCAGGAACAAGCCCGTATTGCCCCACAACGCACGACGGCAACGCTTCACCAAATCGGCATCACTGATATTATTGATGAAATAGAGCGAACCGAGAATACGCGCCAAGAAGAACACAGCCAGCCCCAGCACCACATTCCAAGGATTGAGCAACGCGTCCAGACCATGACCGGCATTGGCCCAACTGCTGATGACAGGCATCATCGTATCTGCAATATTGCCTTTATTGATATAGAACGCCGACCCCGTAAAGAACGTTGCCACAGCACCGCCCAGCAACACCGGTCCCACCACTCCGTTCAGCACAAGGAACACACGATATGCCTTCTTTCCCAGCAGGTTACCCGCCTTCGACTGAAACTCATAGCTGACCGCCTGCAACACGAAAGTAAACAGGATTATCATCCACAGCCAATAGGCACCGCCGAAGCTCGTGCTGTAAAACAACGGAAACGATGCAAAAAAAGCACCGCCAAACGTTACGAGCGTAGTGAACGTAAACTCCCATTTACGCCCCGTAGAGTTGATTATCATTTTGCGCTGCTCTTCCGTCTTGCCCAAACAGAATATCAACGAATTGCCACCCTGCACGAACAGCAGGAAAACAAGTATAGCGCCCAACAGGGATACTACAAACCACCAGTATTGTTGAAGAAATATATAGGTATTCATGTGAATTATAAATTATGGATTGTGAATTATGAATTATGAGTTACTCCCTTTTCCGGACCTTTCCGTATCGCTTTCAGCATAATACCCACTTCGGCAATCAACATAACGGTGAACAATACGAGGAAGATGAAGAACGTGGTCTGAACAGAACCCACATCCAGTTTGGAGATAGCCGCACTGGTGGGCAGCATATCCTGAATGGCCCAAGGCTGACGACCGCACTCGGCAACCACCCAGCCTGCCTGTCCGGCAAGATACCCCAGCGGAATGGTGAGCATTGCCACCCAATGCATCCAGCGCATCCGCGACAGATCTTTCTTATAGGCAAAAACAAGAACTGCAATGAAGAAAAGGATGAAGTATCCGCCCAATATCACCATTACGCGAAACATATAGAACGTAAGCGGCACATTGGGAACCAACTCGTTGACATCCTTTATATAACCATAGCCGAAATAGGCCACATTCTCCTTCAGCACCTTAGCTGCCACCTGCGCCTCGGCATCGTTGCCAGCGGCCTTTGCCTTACGATAGTCGGAGAAAGCGCCGATAGCCGTTTTCCCTTTCTCAATCTTCTCCCGGGCAGAAAGCGCGGTTGTGCCGTCTTTCAGAGGATAACCGCCTTTCAGCAAGTCATTGATGCCCGGCACAAAAGCCTTTGAGTCGCGCTCGGCAAGCAGCGAAAGGAGATTGGGAATCTCCATGCGGAAAAGGAAGGCATCCTTTCCGTCATCGGCGGTCTTCTTCTCCGGATTGAGAATGCCAAAGGCCACCAGTCCGGCCCCTTCCCGTCCCTGATAATAACCTTCCATGGCAGCCAGCTTCATGGGTTGTTTCTGCGCCACCTGATAACCGGAACCGTCGCCCGTCCATGCGGAGAGCAAAGCGGCAGCCAGTCCCACCCAGGCAGCTATCTTTATACTCGACAAAGCAAATTTCTTCTCACGATTCTTCCACAAATACCAGCAACTCACTCCCACTACGAACACAGCCGCCAGCACCCAGCCGGACAAGATGCTGTGGAAAAACTTGTTGACTGCCATCGGAGAAGTAGCCACCGCCCAGAAGTCCACCATTTCATTACGGGCGGTATCGGGATTGAACTCCATGCCTACCGGATTCTGCATCCACGCATTTGCCACCAGAATCCACCAGGCGGAGATCGTTGCACCCAGCCCCGTAAGCCAGGTGGAAGCCAGATGAAAGCGTTTGCTCACCTTGTCCCAACCAAAGAACATCACTGCAATGAACGTGGCCTCCATGAAGAATGCCAAAATGCCTTCGATGGCAAGCGGTGCACCGAAGATGTCGCCCACAAACCAGCTATAATTACTCCAGTTCGTACCAAACTCGAACTCCAAAATCAACCCCGTAGCCACACCTATGGCAAAGTTGATTCCGAAAAGTTTCATCCAGAACTTGGCTGTGTGTTTCCAAAACTCATCACCCGTACGGTAATACGCCGTTTCCATGATGCCCATAATAACCGCCAGTCCCAAAGTCAGCGGTACAAAAATCCAATGATAGATAGCAGTCAAGGCGAATTGCGCTCTCGACCAGTCAATCAGGGAAGTGTCAATGTTTTCAAGCATGAGAGTTAAATATTAATTGTTAAGTATAAAGTATGAGATATAAGTTGAGGCAACGAAAATTGCTGTCCTGCCTCACTCCTCACTGAGCATTCCTCACTAATCGCTGTCCCCCCCTGCCCGCAGAATCAGTTCACGACTGACATAATCTTCCTTATCAGCGCCTGCGGCAGCTTCATTCAAATAGTTCGGGAAGAAGAAAAGACGGAGGATGAAGAACATAATAAAAAGCTTTATGGCTATTATCAGCCATAAAGTGCGTCCTAACGTCATACTTCGGAAGCCTTCAACGTAGAATTGCCAGATGGCGGTCACGAGGTTTCTCATAGGGATTCAAATTATAATCATTACAAATATAAAATACTTTTATATAAATAACAAATAAAATCCCGAAAAGTTAATTGTCGGCAGAAAAAAGCGATCCGACGGCATAAATCCGGCAAACGTCTATCTCTTTTGCAACTTCAAGAGAGGCAGCATACCTTTGTCAAAGTAAAATTATAGACATTAGGCAATATGATAAACGTAAAAAGATTGACACTGATATCGCTCTGCATGGCAAGCCCCTGCATCGGCAGCATGACGTTGCAGGCTCAGGAAACAGCCGCCGGCACACAGCAGCAGAACAGTGCACAGCCCCTTCCGGCACAATGGGATTTGCAGACATGCATCGACTACGCCCTGCAACAAAACATTACCATTCGCAAAAACCGCCTCAACGCCGAAAGTGCTGAAGTGGACGTCAAGACCGCCAAAGCAGCCCTCTTCCCCAGCCTTACGGCATCCGTCAGCCAGCGCATCGTGAACCGCCCCAACAGCGAAACCAACACCATCATCAACGGCGACAACATCACCAGCAGCCAAAGCAAAACCAGCTATAACGGCAGCTACGGCATCGATGCCAACTGGACACTCTACAACGGCAGCAAACGACTGAACACCCTAAAGCAGCAACGAATGAACAACCGCATCGCCGAACTGAACGTAGCGGAAAGTGAAAACAGCATTGAGGAAAGCATCACGCAGATTTACGTGCAGATACTCTATGCCGCCGAAGCCGTCAAAGTAAACGAGACCACCCTCGACGTGAGCCAAGCGGAATGTGAACGGGCGCGCGCCCTGCTCGCAGCGGGAAGCATCGCCAAAAGCGACCTTGCCCAACTGGAAGCGCAAGTCAGTACCGACAAATATCAGCTGGTAACCGCACAAGCCACCCTGCAAGATTACAAACTGCAACTGAAACAGCTCCTCGAACTGAGCGGCGAAGAGGAAATGGACCTCTACATCCCCGCGCTCGGCGATGAAAACGTGCTGTCTCCGCTGCCTTCCAAGAGCGATGTGTACCGTTCCGCCCTCACCCTGCGCCCTGAAATAGAGGCCGGCAGGCTGAACGTCAAAGCCTCGGAGCTCGACATCAACATAGCCCGTTCCGGCTACATCCCCACCGTCAGCCTCAGCGCCGGTATAGGAAGTACAAACACCAACGGCAACGACTTCACCTTCGGAGAGCAAATCAAGCAGAACTGGAACAACTCACTGGGAGTGACCGTAAGTGTACCCATCTTCAACAACCGTCAAACCAAGAGTGCCGTACAGAAAGCCAAAATCCAAAAACAGTCCAGCGAACTGGATCTGCTGGACAACCAGAAAGCCCTGTATAAAACCATCGAAGGATTGTGGCTGGATGCCAGCAGCGCACAGCAGCGTTACGTTGCCGCCATAGAGAAGCTGCGCAGCACGCAAACCAGCTACGACCTCATCCAAGAGCAATTCAACCTCGGCATGAAGAACACCGTAGAACTGCTGACAGAGAAAAGCAACCTGCTCAACGCACAGCAGGAAACCTTGCAGGCCAAGTACATGGCGATACTGAATACCCAATTGCTGAAATTCTATCAGGGAGAAAAGATTACGCTTTAATCCGTCTCCCCCCCGAATTCTCAATCACCAAGTTAAGATAAAACAAATCAATAAAGAAGATATAGCACTATGAACAAGAAGAAAATCATTCTTATCGCCGTAAGCATTGCAGTTGTGGCCGGCGCAGGCTTCTGGCTCTTTGGCAGCTCTAAGGCCCAGCATAAAGTGACCTACGAAACGGCTGTCGTAACCAGAGGCGAAATATCGGAATCTATCACCGCCACCGGAACAATCGAGCCGGTGACGGAAGTGGAAGTCGGCACGCAGGTCAGCGGCATCATCGACAAGATATATGCCGACTATAACTCCGTAGTCACCAAAGGCCAGCTCATAGCCGAAATGGACCGCGTGACACTGCAAAGCGAAGTAGCCTCGCAACGCGCCGCCTACAACGGGGCAAAAGCCGAGTACGAGTATCAGCAGAAGAACTACGAGCGCAACCGGGGACTGCACGAGAAACAACTCATCAGCGACACCGACTACGAACAGTCCGTCTATAATTATGAGAAAGCAAAAAGCAACTACGAAAGCAGTCAGGCATCACTTGCCAAGGCAGAACGCAACCTTTCGTACGCCACCATCACCTCTCCCATCGACGGCGTCGTCATCAATCGTGCGGTGGAGGAAGGACAGACGGTAGCATCCGGTTTCGAGACTCCTACGCTGTTCACCATTGCCGCCGACCTGACGCAAATGCAGGTAGTGGCCGACGTGGATGAAGCCGACATAGGCGGTGTGGAAGAGGGACAGCGCGTTTCGTTCACCGTAGACGCTTATCCCAATGACACGTTTGAAGGCACAGTGACACAAATCCGTTTGGGAGAGGACAGCTCCACAAGTTCCGGCAGCAGCACTTCCAGCACAGTTGTCACTTATGAAGTCGTAATCTCCGCCCCCAATCCCGACTTAAAACTGAAGCCGCGCCTGACGGCCAATGTCACAATCTACACGCTCGACCGCAAAGACGTACTTTCCGTTCCGGCACGCGCCCTCCGCTTCACCCCCGAAAGACCGCTTATCGGCGAAAACGACATCGTGAAAGACTGCGAAAGCCCCCACAAACTCTGGACGCGTGAAGGAAACACATTCACCGCGCATCCAGTGACAGTGGGCATCTCCAACGGCATCAATACGGAGATTATAAGCGGCATCAGCGAAGGTGCAACAATAGTGACCGAAGCCACCATAGGAAAGATGCCGGGAGGAGGAGCACCGGCAGACATGCAACAGGCTGCCGGCGGAGAGAGAAGCCCTTTCATGCCCGGCCCTCCGGGAAGCAACAAGAAGAAGAGCAAATGATAACCCATATCCCCATAAATATACATCATCAGCCATGAGCAAGACCGTAATTGAACTTCAAAACATAAAACGCAACTTCCAGGTGGGAGATGAAACGGTGCATGCACTACGTGGCGTGTCGTTCTCTATCAACGAAGGAGAGTTCGTCACGATTATGGGTACATCCGGTTCGGGAAAATCGACCCTGCTGAACATACTCGGCTGTCTGGACACACCCACAACAGGCGAGTATCTGTTGGACGGGATTTCCGTACGCACCATGAGCAAGTCCCAACGCGCCGTACTCCGCAACCGCAAAATAGGTTTCGTTTTCCAGAACTACAACCTGCTACCCAAGACCACCGCCATAGAAAACGTGGAGCTTCCGCTAATGTACAACTCGTCCGTATCGGCCTCCGAACGCCGCAGCCGGGCCATCGAAGCGCTCAAAGCCGTAAGCCTGGGCGACCGTCTGGAGCATAAGTCCAATCAGATGTCCGGCGGACAGATGCAACGCGTGGCCATTGCCCGCGCACTGGTGAACGACCCTGCCGTAATACTGGCAGACGAAGCCACCGGCAATCTGGACACGCGCACCTCGTTCGAGATTTTGGTGCTCTTCCAAAAGCTGCATGCAGAAGGGCGTACCATCATCTTCGTAACGCACAACCCGGAAATAGCCCAATACAGCAGCCGCAACATCGTATTACGTGACGGACAGGTGAAGGACGACAAAGTGAATCCCGACATTCTGAACGCCGCCGAAACTCTGGCAGCATTGCCCAAACAGGAGGACGACTGATGCGGCAGTCTCAGGCAGTCTCAAAAACATTTTTCATAAAACATCAAACTAATGAACGGAACAAACCTCTTCAAAATAGCTCTCCGGGCACTTGCCAACAACAAGCTGCGCGCCTTCCTCACCATGCTGGGCATTATCATCGGCGTGGCATCCGTCATCACGATGCTTGCTATCGGACAAGGCTCAAAGAAAAGTATCCAGGCGCAAATCTCCGAAATGGGCTCCAACATGATAATGATCCATCCGGGAGCGGATATGCGCGGCGGCGTCCGTCAAGACCCCAGCGCCATGCAGACCCTGAAACTTGCCGACTACGAGGCGCTGCGCAACGAGACGAACTTCCTGTCCGCCGTCAGCCCCAACGTCTCCTCCTCCGGACAGCTCATTGCAGGCAATAACAACTATCCTTCTTCCGTAAGCGGTGTAGGTACGGAATACCTTGAAATACGCCAGCTTACGGTGGACAACGGAGCAATGTTTACCGAAGCCGATATACAGACTTCAGCCAAAGTATGCGTCATCGGAAAGACGATACAAGAGAATCTTTTCCCAACGGGAGAAGACCCCGTAGGACGCATTATCCGGTTCAACCAAGTGCCCTTCCGCGTGGTGGGTGTACTAAAGGCCAAAGGATACAACAGCATGGGAATGGACCAGGACGACGTCGTGCTGGCCCCCTACACCACCGTAATGAAGCGTCTGCTTGCCCAAACCTACCTACAAGGCATCTTTGCCTCCGCACTCACCGAGGACATGACGGACAATGCCACCGAAGAAATCACCGAAATCCTGCGACGGAACCACAAACTGAAAAGCAGCGATGACGATGACTTCACCATACGCAGCCAACAGGAACTCAGCTCGATGATGAATACCACCACCGACCTGATGACGACACTGCTTGCCTGCATCGCAAGCATATCACTGATAGTAGGCGGCATAGGAATCATGAACATCATGTATGTGTCTGTAACGGAACGCACCCGCGAAATCGGCCTACGCATGAGTGTGGGCGCCAGAGGAGTAGACATCCTGTCGCAATTCCTCATCGAGGCCATCCTCATCAGTATCACCGGCGGACTGATTGGCGTAATCATAGGCTGCGGCGCAAGCTGGATAGTGAAAAGCGTGGCCCACTGGCCCATCTACATACAGGCTTGGAGCGTATTCCTCAGCTTTGCCGTCTGCACAGTGACGGGAGTGTTCTTCGGCTGGTATCCCGCCAAGAAAGCGGCAGACCTGGATCCGATAGAAGCAATACGGTATGAGTGAGCAAATGATTGGTGATTAATGATTAATCGCCAATCATTAATCCTAAAAAAATCCTATCTTTGCATTTGTATGAAACAGTTTCTTTATTCACGATCACGCATCATCGAATCTCTGATTCACATCATCGGCTGGGGAATTGTATTTGCATTTCCTTTCGTGATGATGACACGTGGAGGATTCGATATAACATTGGTGGAATACCTGCGCCATGGCAGCATTGTTCCACTTTCGTTTCTCATCGTCTTCTACACCAACTACTGCTTCCTCATCCCCCGGTATCTGTTCGAAGGACGCATCAAGCAATATCTCCTGCTGAACATAGTGCTGATAGTCTGCATCACCGCCGGAGTGCACTTCTGGCAGGAATATGCTTTCCACACCTACACCAAAGGAGGAAATGAAGGAAGAAGCCACATGGGACCTCCGAAATGGATATTCATCATGCGCGACTTATTCTCCATGATACTCACCGTCGGACTAAGCGCAGCCATCCGCCTTAGCGGACGTTGGGTACAAGTGGAAGCTGCCCGCCGCGAAGCCGAGAAAAGCCGTACGGAAGCGGAATTGAAGAATCTCCGCAACCAGCTCAACCCCCACTTCCTGCTCAATACGCTGAATAACATCTACGCTCTCATCGCCTTCGACACCGACAAGGCGCAAATGGCAGTACAGGAACTGAGCCGCCTGCTGCGCCATGTTCTCTACGACAACCAGCAAAATTTCGTGCCTCTGGCCAAAGAGATAGATTTCATCCGAAACTACATTGCACTGATGCGCATACGACTCTCGTCCAATGTGACTGTTGAAACACGTTTCGACATTCGCCCCGACACTCCAACGGAGATCGCCCCGATGATATTCATCTCTCTCATAGAGAATGCCTTCAAGCATGGAATCTCTCCTACCGAACCCAGCTATATCCGTATCTATTTTAGCGAAAGCGCCGATAGCGTGTGTTGCGAAATAGCCAACAGTTATCACCCCAAGAACGAAGCCGACAAGAGTGGAAGCGGTATCGGTCTGGAACAAGTGCTCAAGCGTCTGGAACTCACCTATCCCGGTCGGTACGAATGGCAGCATAGCGTAAGTGAGGATGAGAAAGAATATAAATCGATTTTAGTAATCAACCATTGACAACATGAATCTGAAATGTGCAATCGTAGATGATGAGCCATTGGCCTTGGACCTTTTGGAAAGCTACGTCAACAAGACCCCGTTCCTTGAACTTGCCGGCAAATACTCCAGTGCCGTACAGGCAATGAACAACCTGTCCGGCAAGGACATCGATCTCCTGTTTCTCGACATCCAAATGCCCGAACTCAACGGGCTGGAGTTTTCTAAAATGGTAGATATGCATACACGAATTGTTTTCACTACCGCCTTCGACCGGTATGCCATAGACGGCTACAAAGTCAATGCTCTCGATTATCTGCTGAAGCCTATCTCGTATGTGGATTTTCTGCAAGCCGCCAACAAAGCCTTGCAATGGTTTGAATTGTTGCAGCAACCCAAAGAGGAAGTGGAAAGCATCTTCGTGAAAAGCGATTATAAACTGATACAAGTGGAGCTCAAAAACATTCTCTACATTGAAGGTCTGAAGGACTATATCAAAATCTACGAAGAGAACTCCCCCAAACCCATTCTCTCACTGATGAGCATGAAGTCTATGGAGGAACTGCTGCCTGCTTCCCGCTTTATACGTGTGCACCGTTCCTACATCGTTCAAAAGGATAAGATACGTATCATCGACCGAGGGCGTATCGTTTTTGGCAAGAATTATATTCCTGTCAGTGACAGTTACAAACAAATATTTCAGGACTTTCTTAATAAAAGGAGTTAAAAAAGTTATCAATCCGTATATATTTTATTGATTCCGGCTGATTTCTAATAATATCCTATTGCATATTAAAAGATGTTTCCTTATCTTTGCAGCGAACAGATAGGAGTTGTGAAACTCCCCAATAGAATAGTTTAGTTAAGTCTAGTTTAGTTTTTGTGTAAAGCACTTCCTCCGTAAGCGAACGTTGGAAGTGCTTTTACATTATGGTATATCCTTTATTCAGGCATCTTCTCAAAGTGCCTTTTCTATTGCAGCTTTAATCAGCGGTTCCATGACATCATATCCCTCACCCGTCGGATGAACGCCATCTTTGGTATAGCGGGAGTTTAAAGCCTTGTTATCGGCAGATACCATTGCCTGATAATAATCAACAAACGGTATTTTGTTGGCCTCTGCATATGCTTTTATGCGGGCATTCAGAGCTTGGATTTTTTGCGGAGCATCCTTTATTTCCATTCTCCACTTAAAGGCGGCGGCAGGAAGTACCGAGGTCAATATAACCTTTATTTTATTGACTTTAGCAAGTTCCACCATAGACACGATATTGCCAAAGGTATAATCCTCATTATACGGATTCGTATTTTCTGCCACATCATTGGTTCCGGCGTTAATGACCACCAAAGCCGGAGAAAGATTGATCACATCTTCCCGAAAACGTAACAGAAATTGATATGAAGTCTGTCCGCTAATGCCGCGACCAATATATCCATTCGTTTTAAAGAAATCCGGATGAGTCCGCACCCAGCCTTCCGTAATAGAGTTGCCTAGAAAAACAACCCTTTTCTCCTTTTTGGCTGGTTTTGGCAACATTGCGTTTTCTTTGGAATAGCGAGCCAAATTTCCAAAATCTTTCTTCTGAGCACAAGCCTCCCCTATTGAGAGACAACAACTGATAGCTGCCAGCAATGCCCACTGGCCAATTCTTTTTCCTAGCATGTTTCTGTTTTTAAGTATTAACATTAGTTCTGGCAAACATACAAATATATCAGGAAAAAAACAAGAATTCTCAATTTGTACAAATAGCATCGCATAACAAAGATCGGGATCTTTCTCCTCCTCCCATCCACAATCCCCTTTAAACAAGACGGCACACATTTGTATATTTTAGTCAATTTATAGAGAATTATATGTATAAAATAATCACTGATTCGAAAATTAATATATATCCACATCCCTCACTCCGTAAAAATCAAAATAATATAAGTAAGTTTGCATTGACTTATCGTTTAGAGAAAATCTTTTTCTAGATGATTGTTTGTTTTGTTTGCATATCATCCTTTCTTTAAGCGTAAAGAAAGGATGATCTCAACACTTTCCGCATCTTCATTGTTATCAACCTAAAGAATAGTATATGGAACTGCAACTCTCAAACATACGGAAAGAATACAAGAAAGATAAGTTGATGCGCAACACCATCTCCGAAAACCCCTTTGAGCAATTCGCCTGCTGGCTTAATGATGCTTTGCATTGCGGTGAAGACGAACCCACCGCTATGATCGTGGCCACCGTTGCTCCCGACGGCCGCCCTTCCACCCGCACAGTGCTGCTGAAAGGTGTAGAAAACGGCAGATTCATCTTCTACACCAACTACGAAAGCCGCAAAGGACAACAGCTAGCCGATAATCCCTACATCTCCCTCTCCTTCGTCTGGCATAAGCTGGAAAGGCAGATACATATTGAAGGCAAAGCAGAAAAGTGCCCCCAAAAAGACTCGGACGCCTACTTCTCCACCCGTCCCTACAAAAGCAAAATAGGTGCAAGAATATCCCCACAAAGCCGGATCATCAACAACCGGACGGAAATCATCCGCGCCTTTGTAAAGGAAGCGATTAAGCTGACCGGACAGAGAATACAGCGTCCCGGCAACTGGGGCGGTTTTGCCGTTACCCCTACTCGTTTCGAGTTTTGGCAAGGGCGGGAAAACAGGTTGCACGACCGCTTTCTGTATACTCTTTGCAAAGAAGAACATATCTCCTCATCTTCATCTCCTGAATCCGACGGATGGAGAATAGTGCGTCTTGCACCCTGACCCGGCCTGCCGCACCGAACAAAACAGCTTCCCTGAAAGACAACTGTTTTATCCGGTAATTTCTATGTCAGTAAAGATGTCCACGTCTTCGGCATGATGTGCTACATAGGCTGCCGGACCGGTATCACCCGATTCCAGTATATCGTAAACGACACCCGCTTTACCTTTGCCTGTAATTAGGAATACAATCTTTTTAGCACTGAAAAGCAAGCAGCCTGTCATAGCAATCCGCGGCTGGCCGTTATAAGGATTTATACTCTCCTCATACGGCTGAAAGGATGATAGCAAATATTCCTGACCGGGAAAAATGGAAGAAGTGTGTCCGTCATCACCTGCTCCCAGCAACACCATGTCGAAAGCGGGAAATCCCCGGCGCAAGGGCACTGTGCTGCATACCAAATCCGAATAGCGTTTCGCCTCTTGCGACGGATGACGGCACGTGCCGCAGATAGGAAATACAAATTCATCGGGCATCCCCACTTCGCTAAGCAACAGGCGGAACATTGTACCGTAATTGCTGTCCGAATCATTGACAGGCACACAACGCTCGTCCACCCAAAAGATGCGCATCCGCATCCAGGGAGTTTCTTCGCGATACTCATGCGCCCAAATATCAAACATTAAAGAAGGTGTTGTCCCTCCACTGAAAGCAAAATAAAAAATCCGATCCGGCTCTCGGTTCATCATGTCAATTATGTATCGGATAAGAGCACGCGAGGTCGAAGTAGCAGTAGGATATATATAACTTTTCATAATTCGCAATATTCATCGGTATTCGTCAAATTCTTGCATGGATTAGTCCATTCGGCTCCATGCTCGTTCATCATTGCTTCGCTTTCCAAAGGTCCCCAAGTCCCCACAGGATAACCGTAAAGCGGTGCGTCAGGATGTTCCTGCCAATACTTCAACACTGGATTAAAGAAACGCCATGACGCATCCACAGCATCGCTGCGCGTGAAGAGGGTCTGGTCGCCTTGTATACAGTCCTCTATCAGACGGGCATACGCATCTCCGGCGGGCAATCCTCCCAAATCGGAATAGCTGAAGTCCATCATCACCTGTTTTACATCAAACCCCGGCCCGGGAACTTTCATTCCAAATTTCAGCACGATGCCTTCGTTGGGCTGTAAACGCAAGATCAATTTGTTGGCACGCGGGCAATGGCCGCCTTCGCAGCGAAACATCTGATGCGGTGTCTCACGAAAGTGCACCACGATCTCGGTTACTTTGGTCGGCATCTGCTTTCCTGTACGTATGTAAAAAGGAACGCCGTTCCAACGCCAGTTGTTGATACCGATTTTCATGGCAATATATGTTTCGGTACGGGTGTCCGGAGCAACATTCTTCTCTTCGCGATATCCCGGTTTCGTGGCAGATGCAGTGTATTGCCCGCGGACGATATGTTCTTTCAGATCTTCCCCGGTCAACGGCGAGAGGGATTCGTACACTTTCACCACTTCATTACGGAAGTTGTCGGCATTGAACACAGCCGGCGGCTCCATTGCAGTAAGCGCCACCAGTTGGATCAGATGATTCTGCACCATATCCCGCAAAGCTCCGGCTCCTTCATAGAATCCTCCACGCTGCTCGATACCCAAATTTTCTACTGCGGTAATCTCTACATAGTCGATATAATTACGGTTCCAAAGCGGTTCAAAGATACCGTTAGCAAAGCGGAAAGCAAGAATATTCTGCGCCGTTTCTTTGCCCAGGAAGTGGTCTATACGGTAAATCTGCTGTTCTTCGAACACCGACGCATATATGCGGTTCAATTCGCGGGCCGATTCCAAATCATAGCCAAAGGGTTTCTCCACAATGATACGCGTGTGGGGGCGATTCAAATGGGTAGCCTTGAGGTGAAGGGGAATCACCCCGTACAAAGAAGGCGGTGTAGCCAAATAATACAACATGCCATCCGGCTCCTGCTCACCTGTCAGTTCCTGAAGGCGTACATTCAGTTTCCCATAATCGGCTGCATCGGCGGGATTAAGGGAAAGATAGTGTAAGCGTTTACAGAAATCCTCCATGCACTCAGGCGCATATTCTTCCGAAGCGACAAAACGCTCCAATTCGGAACGGATGTAAGCGCGGTAAGTATCATCTTGGTATTCGGTGCGTCCCACACCTAATACTGCAAAACTTTCCGGTAAACGTTTCTCCTTATATAAGGTATACAGCGCCGGCATCAACTTACGCTTCGTCAAGTCACCGGAAGCGCCGAAAATTATCATCACAAATCTATTCATAGCTTTATTTATGTTTGAGGACATTCCACTGAGTTCCATTAAGAAGGGCTACACATTATATGTTCCCGACTTTGTATCTCCGCCATGTCCGGTCCAGTTTTCATGAAAGAATTGTCCGCGCAATTCATCTACACGCTCAAAGGTGTGCGCGCCAAAGTAATCGCGTTGTGCCTGAATCATGTTTGCCGGCAGCTTGACGGAAACCAATGAATAGAAATAGTTCAATGCCGACGAAAAGGCGGGAACCGGAAGTTCCTCTTTCATGGCCTGTGCCACCAGATGCTTCCAACCGGGAAGCAACTGTTTCATCTCATTGCTGAAATAAGGGGCAAGAAGAAGATGCTGCGGCTTCTCGTTCTGTTCGAAAGCTGCGGCGATATCATTAAGGAATACGCTGCGGATGATGCAACCGCCCCGCCACATGCGGGCAATGGAAGCCAAATTGAGCTGCCATCCGAAAGCCTCGGAAGCACGCTGCAATACAGCGAACCCTTGTGCATAGGACACCAGTTTGGATGCATACAATGCAGAATAGATGTCCTTCACCATTTCCGACTTGTTATATACCACATCCGTATGCCGACAGACAAAATGCCTGGATGCTGCCTCACGCAAATTCTTCTGCGCCGAGAGGCTCCGTTCAAAGACCGCCGTAGCAATCAGTCCCAACGGCATACCCAGTTCCATAGCATTGACCACCGACCATTTGCCCGTACCCTTTTGTCCGGCAACGTCCAATATTTTGTCTATCAGGAAACCGCCCGATTTATCTTTATGTTGCAGTATGTTGGCAGTGATTTCAATGAGATAGCTGCGCAACTTGCCCTCGTTCCAATAGGAAAAGACGGAAGACATTTCTTCATTGCCCAGTTTCAGGAGATTCTTCATCAGCCAATAGGCCTCAGAAATAAGCTGCATATCACCATACTCAATGCCATTGTGAATCATCTTGACAAAATGACCGGATCCAGCCGGCCCCACCCATTGGCAACATGGCGTTCCATCCGATGCTTTAGCGGCAATGCTTTGTAGAACAGGCTTTACTTCTTCCCATGCACTTACAGAGCCTCCCGGCATGATGGAAGCACCGTTCAAGGCGCCTTCCTCACCACCGGAAACACCTGCTCCAACAAAGCGGAAGCCTTTCTCTTCAGCCAGCGCCACGCGGCGGTTGGTATCCTCGTAATTGGAGTTTCCCCCGTCTATCAGTATATCCCCCGGCGACAGCAAAGGGAATAGTTGCTCCATCAGCTCGTCTACGGCACTGCCGGCACGAACCATCATCATTATTTTACGTGGAGTGGCAATGGACTCCACAAAAAGAGCCATGTCCGTATATCCCTGAATTCTTTTTCCGCGTGCTCTCCCGTTCATAAAACGCTCAACCACGCCTTCTTCCACTCCCGGAACCGTACGGTTATAGACTGAAACCTGCCAGCCTTTATCAGCCATGTTCAGAGCCAGATTTTCGCCCATAACGGCCAGGCCTATCAGTCCAATGTCTGTTTTATTTAAGTTCTTCATATACTTGTAAAATTTATCTTTATGATGAAACAAAAAGCAAAACCCATTTGTTCATGTGAAATTTGAAATTACCCCCTGCGATATAGTGCAAATGCCTAAAATATGAATAATTGTAAAATCATTTATCGCATTAACTTTGCCGTCTCACAATAAATCACGATTTTTGCACATCGAAACATGTAACGATCAGAAAAAACATAACATCAGAATCAATGAAGAAAGCTCTAATTTCCGGAATCACCGGGCAGGACGGTTCGTTCCTTGCAGAATTCCTGTTGCAAAAGGGATATGAAGTACATGGAATTATGCGGCGCTCATCATCTTTCAATACAGGCCGCATCGAGCATCTGTACTTTGACGAATGGGTACGTGATATGAAGCAGAAACGCACCATTAATTTGCACTACGGAGACATGACGGACAGCAGCTCGCTTATCCGCATCATCCAGCAGGTACAACCGGACGAGATATATAATCTTGCCGCACAAAGCCACGTAAAAGTTTCCTTTGACGTGCCCGAATATACCGCCGAGACAGATGCCGTAGGCACATTGCGTATGCTTGAAGCAGTACGTATCTTAGGACTGGAAAAGAAAACAAAGATATATCAGGCATCCACCTCCGAACTGTTCGGCAAAGTACAGGAAGTGCCCCAAAAGGAGACGACTCCTTTCTATCCGCGCAGCCCGTATGGCGTAGCCAAGCAATACGGTTTCTGGATTACGAAGAACTACCGCGAAAGCTACGGCATGTTCGCCGTCAACGGTATCCTCTTCAACCATGAGAGCGAACGGCGTGGAGAAACTTTCGTGACGCGTAAAATTACACTGGCTGCCGCACGCATAGCGCAAGGTTTTCAGGATAAGCTGTATTTGGGAAACCTCGATGCACGCCGCGACTGGGGATATGCCCGCGATTATGTGGAATGCATGTGGCTCATCCTCCAACATGATACGCCGGAGGACTTTGTGATTGCTACCGGAGAGATGCACACCGTACGCGAGTTCGCCACACTGGCTTTTGAAGAAGTAGGCATACCGTTGCGTTGGGAAGGTGCAGGAATAAACGAAAAAGGCATCGACACCCGAACCGGTAAAGTGCTGGTTGAGGTAGATCCCAAATATTTCCGCCCGTCCGAAGTGGAGCAACTGCTGGGCGATCCCACCAAAGCCAAAACCTTGCTGGGCTGGAACCCGCAGCAGACAAGCTTTGAGGAGCTGGTAAGAATCATGGCTGCACACGACATGAAGTTCGTAAAGAAGTTGCATGCCCGTTCAAAAGAAGAAGAATAACATTGCCAAGACAACATCAATCATGGAAAAAAATGCCAAAATATACATTGCAGGACATCATGGACTGGTAGGTTCTGCTATCTGGAAAAACCTGCAAGAAAAGGGTTACACCAACCTTATAGGAAAAACCCATAAAGAGCTCGATTTGCTGGACGGAGTTGCCGTACGCCGTTTCTTCGATGAAGAACAGCCGGAATATGTATTCCTTGCCGCCGCTTTCGTGGGCGGTATCATGGCAAACAGCATCTATCGCGCAGATTTCATCTACAAGAATCTCCAAATACAACAAAACGTCATTGGCGAGAGTTTCCGTCACAACGTGAAGAAACTGCTGTTCTTAGGCAGCACCTGCATCTATCCGCGCGATACCGAACAGCCGATGAAGGAAGATGTCCTGCTCACCTCACCGTTGGAATACACCAATGAGCCGTATGCCATTGCCAAGATTGCCGGACTGAAGATGTGTGAAAGTTTCAATCTGCAATACGGAACGAACTACATCGCCGTAATGCCCACCAACCTCTACGGTCCCAACGACAATTTCGATCTGGAGCGCAGCCACGTGCTTCCCGCCATGATCCGTAAGGTGCATCTGGCGCACTGCCTGCAACAGGGCAACTGGGATGCCGTACGCCTTGACATGAACCAGCGTCCCGTAGAAGGTATCAGCGGCAGCAACAGCAACGCAGAAATACTGGACATACTTGCCAAATACGGCATCAGCGACAAGGAAGTCAAACTCTGGGGAACCGGCACGCCACTGCGCGAATTCCTCTGGAGCGAAGAAATGGCAGATGCCAGTGTATTCGTCATGGAGCACGTAGACTTCAAAGACACCTACAAGCCCGGTGATAAAGATGTTCGCAACTGCCACATCAACATCGGCACAGGCAAGGAAATCACGATCCGCCAACTGGCCGAACTGATTGTGGACACCGTAGGTTATCAGGGAAAACTCACGTTCGACAGTACCAAACCCGACGGCACCATGCGCAAACTCACCGATCCAAGCAAACTGCACGCATTGGGCTGGCATCACAAGATAGACATTGAGGAAGGCGTGCAACGAATGTACCGGTGGTACTTGGGCAACGATTAACTCCAAGTAGTATTTCCCACTAAAAGTTTGTATTCTCTAATATAAACCCTTATATTTGCGCAATTTTCAACTAAATGTGCAATATACAATGGAACAAAGTTTTATCGCCTATATAGAGAATAGTATCAAAGCAAACTGGGATCTGGATGCCCTGACCGACTATAAAGGAGCAACCTTGCAATATAAGGATGTAGCCCGGAAAATAGAAAAGCTGCATATCATTTTTGAAGCAAGCGGCATCAGGAAAGGCGATAAGATCGCCGTCTGCGGACGCAACAGTTCACACTGGGGAGTAACATTCCTCGCCACGCTGACGTATGGCGCGGTCATCGTACCCATTCTTCACGAGTTCAAGGCGGACAATGTGCACAACATCGTCAATCACTCCGAAGCCAAGCTCCTTTTCGTAGGAGACCAAGTATGGGAAAACCTCAATGAAAGCGCCATGCCCCTGCTGGAAGGCATTTTCATGATGACGGACTTCACCCTGCTCGTGTCGCGTAACGAACGTGTCACCTATGCCCGCGAGCACCTCAATGAGATGTTCGGCAAGAAATTCCCCAAGAACTTCCGCAAAGAGCATATCGACTATCACAAAGACCAGCCCGAAGAACTGGCGGTCATCAACTATACCTCCGGCACAACCAGCTACTCGAAAGGCGTCATGCTCCCCTATCGCAGCCTGTGGTCCAACACCAAATTCGCCTTTGAAGTGCTGCCGCTGAAAGCCGGTGACAAGCTGGTATGCATGTTGCCAATGGCACACATGTACGGACTTGCATTTGAGTTCCTGTATGAGTTTTCTGTGGGTTGCCACATCTATTACCTCACCCGCATGCCAAGCCCGAAGATCATCTTCCAAGCCTTTGCCGACGTGAAGCCCAACCTCATTGTGGCCGTACCGCTCATCATCGAAAAGATCATCAAGAAGAGCGTATTGCCCAAGTTGGAAACGCCCACCATGAAACTGTTGCTGAAAGTGCCTATCATCAACGACAAGATAAAAGCCACCGTACGCGAACAGATGATACAAGCCTTCGGCGGTAATTTTGCGGCAGTCATTGTAGGCGGTGCGGCCTTCAATCAGGAAGTGGAACAATTCCTGCGCATGATAGACTTCCCCTACACAGTAGGTTACGGCATGACGGAATGTGGCCCCATCATCTGCTACGAGGATTGGACACGCTTCAAACCCGGTTCTTGCGGTAAGGCAGCTCCCCGCATGGAAGTGAAAATCCTCTCTCCCGACCCAGAGAACATCCCCGGTGAGATTGTTTGCCGCGGTCCCAATGCCATGTTGGGTTACTACAAGAATGAAGAAGCCACCGAACAGGTGGTGGACAAAGAAGGCTGGCTGCACACCGGCGACCTTGCCCTAATGGATGCCGAAGGCAATGTCACCATCAAGGGACGCAGCAAAAACATGCTCCTCGGTCCAAGCGGACAAAACATCTACCCCGAAGAGATAGAAGACAAGTTGAACAACCTGCCATACGTGGCCGAAAGCATCATTGTGCAGCAAAACGAGAAACTCGTCGGACTGGTATATCCCGATTTCGACGATGCCTTTGCCCATGGGCTCACCAACGATGACATAGAACGTGTCATGGAAGAGAATCGTGTGGCTCTGAACGCAGAATTGCCCGCTTACAGCCAGATATCAAAAATGAAGATATATCCTGAGGAATTTGAGAAAACGCCGAAAAAATCCATTAAACGTTTCTTATACCAAGAAGCAAAAGGATAAACGCATACTCTATTCCTATTCCCAAAGACAAACGAATCATGAAACGTATATTCTCATTCATCTGCCTGTCCTTGCTTTTAGCAGGGACAGTTGTTTATGCTCAAACAGACAAGCTCCGCCCTGCCCGCAAGGAAAGAGCAGGCATCAACCTCTCTCTTTGGAAGAACCTTGCCACACAACGTACGGACACAGTAGGGAGCACATTCCTCAATCTCGGTATCTTCTCTGCCATGAACCGCCTGAACGGTTTGGGAGTAAACGTATTGGGTTCCGTTACGGGCAGAGACATGAACGGTGTGCAATTCTCCGGCATATCCAATATAGTAGGCGGAAGTATGCGAGGCATACAGGTAGCAGGCATAACCAATATCAACGGTGACAATCTCTGCGGCCTGTCCGTTTCCGGCCTTGTAGGCATCACAGGCAATCATGCACAGGGAGTGGTATTCTCCGGTCTGGCCAACATTGCAGGCGACAACAGCAACGGAGTCATCATAGGCGGCCTGCTGAACATCACCGGCGAAAAGACCGGCGGCGTGCAGCTTGCAGGACTTGCCAACATTTCGGGCGGTGATTTCGCGGGTGTCACCACATCCGGCCTGCTGAACGTGGTAGGCAACAATATGAAAGGGATTCAGATCTCCGGTTTAGGGAACATCACAGGCGGAACGGCTACCGGCATTCAACTTGCCCCCCTAAACGTGGCTGTCCGCGCCAAAGGGCTCCAGATAGGTTTAGTGAACTATTACAAAGAGAAGCTGGACGGGTTTCAGCTGGGACTGGTCAATGCCAATCCCGACACCCAAGTGCAGATGATGCTTTTTGGCGGCAACGCCACCAAGCTGAATATGGCCGCCCGCTTCAAGAACGAGCTGTTCTACACCATTCTCGGCGGCGGTACGCATTACCTCGATTTCAGCGACAAATTCTCCGGTGCACTCTTCTACCGCGCCGGCTTGGAACTGCCTCTTTACAAGCAACTATTCATCAGCGGCGATTTAGGCTACCAGCATGTAGAGACCTTCAAGAACAAAGATTACGGTTTTCCGGCACGCCTCTACTCTCTCCAGACCCGCATAAACCTTGAGTACCGCCTGACGGAACGCTTGGGTGTGTTCGTGACCGGCGGTTACGGCTGGGACAGGTATTACAACCGAAATGCCAACTTCGACAAAGGAGTGATTGTGGAAGGCGGTATAGTATTATTCAAATACTAAAGCCGATACTGACGGAATAAAATCATCCCACAAGATAAAATAAATCATCCCATGAGACGAATAAATTCATCTTACGGGATGATTTTATTCATCCCGCAGGACCAAATTATTTATCCTGCGAGACGAATCCGAGTATAACTCAAAAAATCTCTTTCTCTTTGATCAAGCCGGTTCTATATGCCACCAACAGCTTTTTCAAGTCCTGAATCTGCGTTACAAGCTGCTTGCCTTTATCCGTATCCTTCACCATCATGCGCTGCGAATTGAACTCGATGACAAATGTTGTCGACTTAATATCCTGCCCTTCCTCAATCGCCTTCTGACGGCTTTGGAAAGGATCATGCTGCACCAGCTGCATTCCATGCGAATGATATACCAGCGTGTATCCCGCAATGCCCGTTTCGGGCTGGTAGGCTTTGGAAAAGCCACCGTCAATCACCAGCAGCTTGCCATCGGCCTTTATGGGGCGTTCGCCTTTAATCGTTTTTACAGGTACATGTCCGTTGATGATGTGTGAATGAGGGCCCGGCTCCACCCCGAACTCCGTTAAAATACTGTCACAGATATCGGCGCGGTTGCGAAGCGTATAATAATATCCCTTGTTCTCCTTGTGCAATGCCTTGTCGGCAACGAAATAACGCTCAAACGTCGCCATTTTATCCTTGTCGAAAGACGGTGCATCCGGTCCGCACCACATGTACCACATATAGTCCAGTGCAAAGTTCTTCTCCTCCGAACCGTCCTCGTCAAAGTACGCGGTACGAATCAACTGGTCCGTTTTTTGCAGCAGCTTATGTCCCCAATATTCTTTCTTGCCGATGCGCACATGCTTGAAACTTCCGTCTTCGTTCAGGGGTACGGAAGCGTGGTACAACAGGTTACTGTTGCACACCAGATACATGCCGCCATACGTAAACAGGCAACGCATGTGTTTCTTCAGCTTCTCGCTATTCATAAACGAAGCGTGTATCTTGTCCACCAGCTCCCGTTCCTCATCGGTCAGGCGGTACGGATCGGCCGGGTCAATGGTTGGGAAATTGGCATCGCGCAACTCATACTCTTTTCCTTCGTACACAAACACTCCCCGTTCAAAGTCTATCTTATGCAACAGCTTCCTGCTCTCCATGCCAAACTCCGGACGACGGTTGATGATCTCCGCTTCCAGCTTGAATTGAATAATCGTAATGGCCTTATGCATCTGCGTAATCAGGCGCAAAGTCTTTTCATTATAATTGGCATCGGCAAAATTCATCTTCGGGGCAAAGATGGCACAAGAGTCATCCGCATAAGTATCCATTGCAAAGGTGGCCAGCGGTAGCAGGTTGATGCCGTATCCGTCTTCCAGCGTCGCCAGGTTGGCATAGCGCATGGACATGCGGATTACGTTCGCTATGCAGGCATCATTGCCCGATGCAGCTCCCATCCACAGGATATCGTGGTTTCCCCATTGAATATCGAAGTTGTGATAGTCGCAGAGCGTATCCATGATGATATGCGCCCCCGGACCGCGGTCGTAGATGTCTCCTACGATGTGCAGGGAATCTATCGTCAGCCGTTGGATCAGCTTGCACATGGCTATGATGAAATCATCCGCACGCTTGGTCGAGATGATCGTGCTGACGATGACATTGATATACGCATGTTTGTTGGGCTCTACGCTCGACTCGTGCAGCAGCTCCTGAATGATATAGGAGAATTCTGCCGGCAATGCCTTGCGCACCTTCGAGCGTGTATATTTGGAAGAGACATTCTGGCACACCTTCACCAACTGGTTCAGGGTGATGAGATACCAGTCGTCCAGATCCGTTTCCTCTTCCTTTATCAGCTGCAGCTTCTCTTCCGGATAATAAATCAGCGTACAGATTTCTTTCTTTTCACTTTCGCGCAGCGTGTGGCCGAAGATTTCATTCACCTTCCTCTTCACCGCGCCCGAAGCGTTCTTCAATACGTGCTGAAAAGCCTCGTATTCTCCATGAATATCCGTAAGAAAATGTTCCGTCCCCTTAGGCAAATTCAGAATAGCCTCCAGGTTAATGATTTCCGTACTGGCATCGGCTATGGTAGGAAAACTGCGCGACAGTAACTGCAGATAGCGCAAGTCGCTGATTATACTTTCCGGAGTAATGGTTCCCATGACAAGATTTATGATTTTAGATTTATGATTCATATTCGGTTGTCCGTAATTAAAACAACTCTTCTTTTCTCAACTTTTTAATTCTCAACCCAGCAAGAACATCAACAGCACTTGCGCTATGATTACGCGCAGGAACATACACATCGGATAGACCGTTGCATACGCCACCGACGGATTGTCTCCCGGAATGGTGTCGTTGGCATAATTCAGCGCCATGGGGTTTGCCATACTTCCGCACAGCATACCTGCTATGGAACCGAAGTCCACTTTCATCCATTTAAAGGCGATCACGCCCATTATCAGTACCGGAACAACAGTCAGCACAAATCCCGCAGCAATCCACAGCAGACCCTCCGGACGGAACACCGTCTCGAAGAAGTGCGCCCCCGCATCCAACCCCAGACAAGCAAGGTAGAGTGACAGTCCCAACGCGCGAAGCATCAGGTTGGCGCTGCGCGTGGTATAGGTCACCATGTGCATGCGCGGTCCGAAAGTGCCTATCAGAATACCTACAATAATCGGGCCGCCCGCCAGTCCCAGTTTCACCGGAGCGCTGATGCCCGGCAAGGAAAAGGGAATTGCTCCCAAAGCCAGTCCCAGGACAATGCCTATGAACACCGCCACCAGGTTCGGTTCTTTCAGGCTCTTGATAGCGTTGCCCAACACTTTTTCCACATTCTGTATGGCAGCTGCTTCACCTACCACCGTCAGGCGGTCTCCCAGTTGCAAGGTCAGCTCTGCAGTGGCAAGAAGTTGTACGCCGCTACGATATACACGACTGATGTTGATGCCGTAATGGTTGCGCAGATGAAGCGAGCCCAGCTTCTTTCCGTTCAGTTCGGGGCGCGTCACTACGATCCGTTGTGATATGAGCTGGCTGTCTATGGCATTCCAGTCAATATCTTCCTTATTCCAGTCGGTATGCTCCTGTTCTCCGAACAGCACAGTCAGTGCCGGAGCATACTTTTCCGAAGTCACCACCAGCAAGCGGTCTCCCTCCTTAATTATCTTCTCGGAGGTAGGAATACTCACGTTACCGTCCCTCCACAAACGGGAAATGACGAACTTCGGATAGTTCAGCCCGCCTATCTCCTTGATGCTTTTATTGAAAATGGCCGGGTTGTGTACTTGAAACGCCGCAATGTAGGTTTTGTTCGCATCGTCCTTCTCTTTCAGCTCCAGATCTTCCTTGCGCACCAGCGCCTTGCGTATTGCCAGCACAGCAAGAATCACTCCCACCACGCCAAGCGGATATGCCACCGCGCAGCCCAAAGCCGGAGTACTGGACTCCAGTCCCATTTGCTTCAGAGTCTGCTGTGCCGCACCCAGCGCCGGGGTATTGGTCGTAGCGCCGCAAAGGATACCCACCATGTCCGGCAGCGAGATATTCAGCCCGTAACTGCCCAGCACAGTCATCAAAGTACCAATCAGCACCACACCCAGAGCCAGCATATTGAGTTGTACGCCTCCCTTGCGGAAAGAGCTGAAGAAACCGGGCCCCACCTGCAGTCCCAACGCATATACAAATATCACCAATCCGAAACTTTCCGCATAGTTCAGCATCTGCGGATCAATGGACAATCCGAAATGCCCGGCAAGGATACCGGCAAAGAACACAAACGTCACTCCAAGGGAAATGCCGCAAACATGCACCTTTCCCAAGCCCAATCCGATAGCGGAAATCAGCGAGAGCACCACCACTGCCTGCAAGGCAGAGTGTTCGACAAACAAACTATATAGCCAGTCCAAAGTTTTCTCAGTTTTATCTTATTTTTAGGAGTGCAAAGATAGGAAGTTCCTCGAAGCCGAAAAAAGATAAATACAGGAAAATCGCGTAAAGCCGAAAAAAACGGCAATTCATTCGAGCAAATCACAGGAAATACAGAATTTTACCCAAAAGATGTATCACCAAAGAAAAAACATGTAACACAAACATGACGCTTTTTCCTAAAAGAAAGCCTTATTTTGTAATTTGTAATAGTTTTCAAACACAAACCTTTAATTTATTATCACATGAAACATTTACTTAAATTACCCCTTTGTGCATTGGCCTTTGCCATGACTGCAAACACAGGATTCGCCCAAAGCAGTGCAACAGGGTTGAAGGATGCCTACAAGGATTACTTCTCTATCGGTGTGGCTGTCAACATGCAAAACATCACAAATCCCGAACAGATTGCCATCATCAAAAAAGACTTCAACAGCATTACGGCCGAGAACGACATGAAGCCGCAACCCACCGAACCCGCCTACGGACAATTCAACTGGGAAAACGCCGACAAAATCGCCAACTTCTGCCGCAGCAACGGAATCAAACTTCGCGGGCACTGCCTGATGTGGCATGCACAGATAGGGAAATGGATGTATCAGGATGAAAAAGGAAATCTTGTATCCAAAGAAAAACTGTTCCAAAACATGAAACACCACATCACAGCTATTATGGAACGTTACAAAGACGTGGTATACGCATGGGACGTAGTGAATGAAGCAATTTCCGACGGCGGACGGCCGGTCATGGGACAAAAGCCCAGCCCCTACCGCAACTCTCCCCTCTATCAGATAGCAGGCGATGAATTCATCAAGAAAGCCTTTATCTACGCTCGCGAGGCCGACCCCAACGTACTCCTTTTCTATAATGATTACAATGCCGCCGATCCCCAAAAGCGCGACCGCATCTACAACATGGTGAAGTCCATGAAAGAAGAAGGTGTACCCATCGACGGTATCGGTATGCAGGGACATTACAACATCTACGGCCCAAGTATGGAAGATGTAGATGCCGCCCTGACGAAATACTCTACAATAGTGAAGCACATCCATATCACCGAGCTGGACATTCGCGCCAACGAGGAAATGGGAGGACATCTCAACTTCAGCCGCGAGGCCGGCGACATCAGCCAGACAGTAAAACTGCTTCAGGAGGACCAATACACACGTCTCTTCAAGATTCTCCGCAAACATAAAGATGTGGTGGACAATGTCACGTTCTGGAATCTTTCCGACCGGGACTCATGGGTAGGCGTGCGCAACTATCCGTTGCCTTACGACGAAAACTACAAGCCGAAACGCGTTTACAGCCTCATCAAGGATTTTGATCCGGCAGCCGACAATGCAGTGGTGAAAGAAGACTTCCGCCCATCCGTACTCAATCAGCCCGGCCAGCAGTATCCCATGGTCAACTCACAAGGCTATGCCCGTTTCCGCGTGGTTGCTCCTGATGCCAAATCGGTCATCGTCAGTCTCGGTCTGGGCGGTCGTGGAGGTACAGTTCTCCGCAAGGATAAAGAAGGCGTATGGGTAGGTACGACAGACGGCCCCATGGACGAAGGTTTCCATTACTACCACCTCACTATCGACGGTGGCGTGTTCAATGATCCGGGAGCCAAGAACTACTATGGTTCCTGCCGTTGGGAAAGCGGTATCGAGATTCCGGCACACGATGCCGATTTCTATGCAATGAAGGAAGTGCCTCATGGCAACGTGCAGCAAGTTTATTTCTACTCAAAGAGCACCAACACTCACCGTCGTGCATTTGTCTACACTCCGCCCACTTACGGCAAAGACAAGAAGAAATATCCGGTTCTCTATTTGCAACATGGTTGGGGAGAGGACGAAACAGCCTGGTCCAATCAAGGACACGCCAACCTGATTATGGACAACCTGATTGCCGAAGGCAAGATTGAACCTTTCATCATTGTGATGACATACGGCATGACGAATGATGTGAGATTCGGGCATATCAACCAATTTACAGCCAAAGAATTTGAAACAGTCCTGGTAGACGAGCTGATACCTTACATTGACAGCAATTTCCGCACACTGGCCGACAAGAAGCACCGCGCAATGGCCGGACTCTCCATGGGCGGCTTTGAAACAAGACTGATAACCTTGCGTCGTCCCGAAGTGTTCAATTACTACGGACTATTGAGCGGCGGCGTCTATGCACCGGGCGACATAAAGGACAAGAATCAGGTAGCAAGCATCTTCATCAGTTGCGGAAGCAAAGAAAATCCTGCCGGTGTAACCAAAGCAGTGGAAGACCTCAAAGCTGCCGGCTTCAATGCAACCTCTTTTGTTTCTCCCGACACAGCACATGAGTTTCTCACTTGGCGCAGAAGCCTGTATCACATGGCACAGCTACTATTCAAGTAAAAGCATGTATGCAATGAAAGAGTTGAACGCGTTATAAAAGCAGGAAACGATATTTGGACAAAGCGTAATGAATCAGCCCGAAAAGCCGTTCATTACGCTTTGTTTTTCATACTTATTTTGTAAAGCTCCAGTAATCCATGCGGAAGAGTTCTCCCTCCTCCCCTTTAAACACCAGATACAAGTCATAAACTCCTCCCAAGTGCTTGACATCCGTTGTCATCGTCTGCCATTTCTCCCAACTGCCGGTCGATGAGACAGGAAGGGTTCCTATAAGCAATCCGTCCACTCCCTCTAAGCGTATTTCCACCCGTCCACTTCCTTTCAATGCGGAAAGTGAGGCAGCAAACTTTGATGCACCTCCGTTTTTGAAATCAACCCCGCGGATTTTCAAATAGTCTCCATTATGAATGGAAGTTACTATGCGGTCGGAACATCCTCTGGCCTTGAATTCCGTATCAATTCCATAGCCTTTTGCCATTGTTTCCGCTTCGTTTCTCCGGTAAGGGTCAACGTTCTTCAACTGTTCCAACCCGTCACGCGTCACTTCAACTGTTTGAACAGTGCCATCTTCGTTATGGAATAGACGGTCTATGCATACACTGCGCATATATTCACGAGAGCGCTGATCTTGTTCGTTATTCTCATAGGCAACTTTACGGTTATGATAGGCAATATACCATTCACCTTTAAACTGAAAGATGGAATGGTGATTGTTAAAGCCGTCATTAACCGGCGGATTGGGCAAAATGACTCCCGGATTCCTGAAACCTTCCATAGGCTTGTCACTCATTACATATTCTATATTGGCAGGTTTCCCAAAATAATGTCCGGCATAAGAAAGATAGTATTTACCCCTGTATTTGTGTACAAAAGAAGCCTCAAAAAATCCGGGAGTGTTGGGCTTGACCGCACTTCCGTCAACCTCCGTCATATTCTCTTTTAGTTTGATAATCCGGGAATTGTCGGGGTGAGCACCGCCAAAATACATATATGCCTGTCCGTCATCGTCTACAAACACACATGGATCAAAGCACCACATCCCCCAGTTCTCACTACCCGATATGGCCCCCGGCACTCCTTTTTTGTTTTTAATGCAACGGTTGTTCTCGTCGTAGAGGAGCACGCCCGGAGTATCCATGCCCACCACAGGCCGGTCGTGGTTGTCAATATAGGGTCCGGTCGGCAGATCGCTTACCGCTACGCCAATCCCACCGCTGTTGGCATCTCCATAATATAAGTAGAATTTTCCATTTCGGTGAACCACGCAAGGCGCCCAAGTCATTTTGGCCCCCCATTTAGAATCTTTCGCATGAAAAACCTCTCCATGATCGGTCCAGTTTTTCATATCGTCTGTGGAAATGCAGGTTATATCATTCATGAAATAGCCATATCCTCTTTCCGCATTGTATGTGTCATGTGAGCAAAACAGATACAAGCGCCCGTTATATTCTATCCCTGAGGGATCTGCCGCATAACGCTGCCAAAAAATAGGATAATCAGCCTTGGCACTGTGGCCGATACATAGAAACAAAAACAATAATGTCCATTTACTGTGTTTGTGCGACGAATAATTCTTTTTCATATTATTTCCCAATTCTGATGATTTATTATTCTCATAAAACAACAAAAAATCCATTATCCACAGACAACGGACTTTTATAAATCTTTTCTCAAGGTCCCGTATATATATAAGGACATTTTTATTCCATAGCTTTGCAACTATTTGTTACGCATAACGAGCCCAAATATACGCAAAAACTTCAAAAAAACAATACCTATCTCACTCAATGGCAATTGTTTCAATCGGCTGCTGTTTTACCGCATCAAGAGGCACAGCGCGATACTCCACCTTACCAAAGTCGATTTTATTCAAATCAAAACAACGAATATTACTGTTGTACATTGTACGATAATAAATAATGCGGTTCGTCATATCCGAAACAGCCGTCCATTGCGTGGCACTGGGTATATTGACGGGTATCTGCCCGGAAGGAAACTCAACACCTAAAGGGATGTCGAAATTATTCAATATTTGGAAACACTGCAAAACAGTTTCTTCGCCAGCATCCTGCTGTGGAGCAGAAGCCTGGAAGAAAGCGGCGCGTACAAATCTGGAAGGAGGAGTAACATCGCCGGGAATACCTAAAAAGCCACTGCCTGAACCAAATGGGGTAAGTACGATATCACCCAATGATTTCGTCTCCGCACTGCCCGGAAAAAGATTGACATAGTTATTAAGATTCGTCATTTGCCATTCAAAATCCGGTGAGTTAGTCAGTACCCCCAGTTTATTTTCATAAAAATGAGGTTCACCATCTATGATTTCCAAAACCAATTGACGTCCGGTGTCATCCGCAATGCGCCAGTGCACAGTTGAAGCCCGAGGATCAATGGAAACGACATGTACCCTACGAATCGCATCTTTAACTTCATCCACATTCGTGAAGTTACCCAATATCCATGATACCAGTTGCAAATCAGCTATACTCGAAGTGCGCAACGAGGGATTGTATTCTTCGTATTTACCGTATCCTGGAAAATAAAACAAACCGGCTGAAAGGCCAGCTTCATTCAAACCTTCAGCTATAAATTCCTTTTGCTCAACGGCCAAGCCCACATAACCATATCTGGCTGTAAATTTCATTCCCGACCCGTTTGTTTCCGGCACATAGGAATATTGCTCATAACCACGTGGCACGATGACGTACTGGCTGTGAAGATTGCTCCCTCCCCATTCAATGGTGCGGGCAACAATTCGTGAACTGTCTTTGGCAGTCAAGGTGATTCCTGTGCACGAAAGAACACGCTGTGGCATGGAACTGGCGGCTGCAGCAGCTATTAATAAGATAAACGTAAAATTTTTCATGACTTTGTTTTTCTGTAAAAACAATTCCATTCCCAAATTGTTTACCATCGAGTTTTTGCCTCACAAATTTGTAAGAGACACAAAAGGCAAGCATAGAAAAAAGCAGGATATGCAGAGAGAGCCCTAAAACAAGAAAAGTTCTGAAAATCAATAATTTTCAGAACTTTTCTTTTCATGTTTAAAATTCGTACACCCTCAGGGATTCGAACCCTGGACCCACTGATTAAGAGTCAGTTGCTCTACCAACTGAGCTAAGAGTGCATCTGGCGGAAGCTGGGGGATTCGAACCCCCGGTACGGTTACCCGTACGTCAGTTTAGCAAACTGGTGGTTTCAGCCACTCACCCAAACTTCCTTAGTGTAACCAGCATTCTTCTCAAATGCGGTGCAAATGTATGGTAAACTTTTGGACTATGCAAATCTTTCCTGCATATTTTTTTCTGCAATCCGACAAGAAAAGAGATAACACGTTAACACTCAAAATCTAAAAGGACAGAAAAAAATTAATAAATTTCCAAGCTCCCCTTCAAACGCCATTAAACAAATGCTATTTAATGAAACTTTTGCTCACCCACTTCATGCTGTACCAACGGCGGACAAAGATAGCCCCCCGGATGTTTTCGTCCAGCAAGAAAGCAACCCACATGCCACAAATGCCCCAGCCAAACGGAATTCCGAACAGATAGCCAAGCCCCACAGCCACGCTCCACATCACCACCAGCCCCACATAGAACGGATAGTTCACATCTCCTGCCGCACGCAGTGCATTCGTAGCAAAAATATTGATGGGACGTCCTATCTCCAGCACGACATCAATCATCAGGACAGTAGCCCCCATTCTGATAATCTCGGGATTGGACGTCAGCCAGCCAAAAATCGTATGCCCGAAGAGCGCAAGTATGCCGGACAGGATCACAGTGATCATTACAGACTTCTTCATCACATACTTCCCCATCAGAAAAGCGGCATGCGGTTTTTTCTCCCCTATCAGATGCCCGATACATATCGCTCCGCCCTGTGCCATAGAGATGCTGAACAGATAGGCGAACATAATAATATTGACGCAATAGGTACGTGTGGCAAGCGCCTCCACTCCCAGCATATTGATGAAATAAGTGATTACCACCTGCGACGAGCTGTAAGAAAGCTGCTCCCCGGCAGAAGGCAGCCCCACCTTCATCAGATTCTTCAGCTCCACCCATGGGAACGGACGGAAATAAACCCGCGGGAAACTATGGATATGCTTGCGGAACAGGATTACGAACAGAATGATCATCGATACACCCCGGCTGAAGGCAGTGGAGATAGCAGCCCCCTCCACCCCTAATTCCGGAAATCCGAAACGTCCGAAAATCAGAGAATAGTTGCCTATTATATTAAGGATATTGACCACCACCGTAACCAGCATCGGATACACCGCCTTATTGGCGCTTCTCAACGAAGCGGAAAGAGTCAGGGATAATGCCTGAAAGAATGCGAACGCTCCCACAATGCGCATGTAGTCCATACCATCCTGCATCAGTTCAGGCCCAAGCCCCATCAGGCGCAGAATAGGCCCTGCACAGCCGAACAACAGCATACTGATAGTGATGCCCACCACCAGATTGACCAAAATGGAAACTCCCACCACCTGCACCACCTGCTTATGCAAGCGCGCACCGATATATTGTGAACACAGTACGGAAGTACCGAGATTTATCACTTCAAACACCAGAAACGTCAGCATGATAATCTGATTGACCACGCCTACGGCGGCCACACTGTTATCCGAATGGCGGCTCAGCATGACGGTGTCCACCGCGCCGAGCATCATAATAAGTAGCGTCTCAATAAAGATAGGAGCCGCCAGCTTGGCAAGCCGTTTCTTTAAATTTTCCTGCTGTATCATTATATTGTAGAATGTGTTATGGTAAAAATCGCGCAAAGATACGGAAATGAAAAAAAGATGAGATTGATACATATCAAATAATTTTCCTATCTTTGCCATGCTAAATGACACCCAACCCTACATAATCGTTATGGATACATTACTCAAAGAGACGGTGGACCTTACAGTCAACTCCCGTTATCCCGGCATGGCTCCCGAAGGCAGACGGCAAATAGAAGAAGTCCTGATCCGCAAAGAAGTGGAAAAAGGAGAGATTCTATTGAAAGAAGGACAAATAAGCCATAATCTTGTATTCGTCGGCAAAGGCATGTTGCGCCAGTTCTACTATAAAAACGGCAAGGACGTCACCGAACATTTCTCTTATGAAGGTTGCATTATCATCTGCATTGAAAGTACCCTGAAGAAAGAGCCCACCCACCTCATGATTGAGGCGCTTGAGGACAGCATTGTCTACTTGCTGCCTTATGACAAGCTGATGCTGCTCACCGAAGTGTCTTGGGAAATCAATATGTTCTACCGCAAAATACTCGAATATTCCCTCATCACTTCACAAATAAAAGCCGACTCCTGGCGGTTCGAAACTGCACGCGAGCGTTACAACCTGCTGATGCAGCACCAGCCTGAAGTTATCAAGCGGGCTCCCTTGTCGCACATTGCTTCCTATCTGCTGATGACTCCGGAGACATTGAGTAGAGTGCGTTCGGGCATACTCTGACGTTTCTACGGGGTTGTCCGGACCGGTCATATCTGAATTTATATAGAATATTAACTTATTCTATGCCTAAACAGCTTCCTGTCTCAAATCTTTTTATGAGACAGCTTGTTTATCAAAAACGTTATTCATCTTAAAATTCAGATTATGACCACAATATATACTTTCGCACAAAGTGCGATCGAAGAAGCCCAAAATGCCGGACGCTATGGAACCGCCAATCTGTACACCAGCGCCATTAAAAGTTTCCGAAAATTCACCGGAGACAGACCTCTTACCTTCAAAGAACTCACACCGGGACTGATTAAGAAATACGAAGAAAGCCTGCTCCAGAAAGGGCGGCGCCACAACACCATATCAGCCTATATGCGTATGCTGCGCTCCATCTTCAACCAAGCGTACGTACAAGGCATTCCCGATGCCACATCTGCTGACGAACTGTTTCGCTTCGTATTCACAGGATACGAGCCTACCACCAAGCGGGCCATCTCTCCCGCCCTTATACGCCGCCTTTCACAGTTAAAGTTGGAGCAGCATCCTCATTTATGCTTCAGCCGCGACCTGTTCCTGCTTAGTTTTTACCTCAGAGGAATTCCATTTGTCGACCTCGTCTATCTTCGCAAGACGGACATGAGGCATAACACCATTTATTACTACCGCCACAAAACCCGCCAGCAGCTATCGGTCTACATCGAACCTTACGCTGCCGACATCCTGCGCCGGTACACTAACAAACATTCCCAATCCCCCTATCTCCTACCCATACTTTCGTCCACCGGTTCGGAAGGCTACCGGCAATACAAAAGCGCCTTACGCCTTTACAACCAACATCTGCACCAACTTTCCAAAATGCTGCATCTAAACGTGCCACTCACCTCCTACGTGGCACGCCACTCTTGGGCCACCACCGCCAAAGAAGAGGGAGTAGCCATTGCCATGATAAGCGAAGGCCTGGGACACAGCTCCGAAAAAGTAACAAACGTTTATCTCGCCTCCTTCAACAACAATGCAATGAGCAAAGCCAACAGGAAAGTCATTTCAAGAATCTATCCAAAGAAAAAGAAAAAAAGGTAAGTTAAAATGTAAAATATATTCACACATATAAAGAAAAAGCTAAAATATCTATCTCATTCTCTTACTTACAAGGTAAGAGAATGAGATTTATGGGGACAAAGGTAGAAAAAAAATCAACAAATAAGCAAACGATTTTATATTTTAATCAAATTATATGGTATTAAACCTCATAAAATATAAATAAAAACTATTTTTCATTATTGCGTTCATTTCGATTTTATTTACACATTTTTCTTTCCTGTTTTATTCTATTCTCTGACATCATTTTCTCAATTTAAACAATAATAAGCATCGTTAATGTGTAATAATCAGATGTTAACAAAAAGAGAGAGACTATTTACTATGCCTCATTTATTCTCTTACCTTGTAAGTAAGAGAACATAAAAACAGGAACAAGCAATTAAAGAGTACGGCCTAATTCTTTTTTTTATCGGAAAAAACTGATTATAAACGTATTACAAATCCATGAAACAAGTATTACGATTTAATAAAGTCATCAAGTTAATCATCATTGCCGGTGATTTATGTATATTGAATACTATCTTCATAGTATTATATCATATAATAGATGTCCAGACACTCGGCGAAACATTTGCCAATTCTCTCTCCCGCCTGTTGGTCCTTCTGAACCTGGTCTATATTACCTGTAACTACTCCAAAGGCATTATTCTTCATGAACGCATTGTACGTCCGGAACGGATTGTGACACGTGCCATACGCAACACTTTTTTCCATGCAGTAGTATTCATCAGCCTTATCAGTCTTGCAGATTTCGGAACTCTTTCCGCGCGTTTTTTTGTCTTGTTCTATTTCTTTTTTCTTATTTGCTTAACTATCTACCGGCTGACTTTCCGCCAAATTTTAAAGTCCTATCGTCGTTCGGGCGGCAACTCCCGTAGCACCATACTCTTAGGCGACGGTGAAAACATGATTGAGCTTTACCATGAAATGACAGGAAATGCAGCATCCGGTTTCAAGATAATCGGCTATTTTGCGGAAGCGCCTTCCCCACTCTATCCCGAACAATGCCCTTATCTGGGCCTTCCCCAACATGCACTTCCTTACATCCAACATAGCCCAACAGAACACGTGTACTGCGGACTTCCTTCATCATACAGCAAGGAAATTCTGCCCATCATCAATTACTGTGAAAATCATCTCATACACTTTTACAGTGTGCCCGATGTGCGCAGATACCTCAAACGCCACATGCATTTTGAAATGTTGGGCAACGTTCCCATTCTATACATCCGTCAGGAACCATTGGCGCAGCCGGAAAACAGACTTCTCAAACGAATGTTCGACATTCTTTTCTCACTGCTTTTTCTGTGCACGCTTTTCCCTGTGATATACCTGATAATAGGCACAGCCATAAAAATCACCTCACCCGGTCCCATCTTCTTCAAGCAAAAACGCAGTGGAGAAGCCGGCAAAGAGTTCTTGTGCTACAAGTTCCGTTCCATGCGCGTAAACAAAGACAGTGACACAATGCAGGCCACCAAAAACGATCCGCGCAAAACGAAGTTGGGAAATTTCCTACGCAAAAGCAACATCGACGAACTTCCGCAGTTCATCAACGTCCTGTTGGGCAGCATGTCCGTAGTGGGGCCTCGTCCTCACATGCTGAAACACACCGAAGAATATTCCAAGCTGGTTGACAAATACATGGTGCGGCATCTCATAAAACCCGGCATCACCGGATGGGCGCAAATCAACGGTTTTCGTGGCGAAACCAAAGAACTGTGGCAAATGGAAGGCCGCGTGGAACGAGACATCTGGTATCTGGAACACTGGACTTTCATGCTCGACCTATACATCATTTACAAAACCGTAAAAAACGCGATTCAAGGAGAGAAAGCTGCCTACTGATGAAAGTAAACAGTAAAAAATAAAATAGAACAAAAACACATGAAACAGAAAATATTTATTATCCTACTGTCATTGCCGCTATTATTTGCCGGATGCCAAAGCTATAAGCAAGTGCCCTACTTGCAAGGCAACATGCAACAGGCGGCCCAGAGCGACACAACCGCCCTTAATCCAACCTTATACGACGCCCGGATTATGCCGAAAGATTTGCTGACCATCGTAGTCAGTTGTCCCGAAGCGCCCGAACTGGCAGAACCTTTCAACCTGACGGTGTCCAGCCCCATCAGTAATACAGGCAACAAGTATCTCACTTCACAACCCGTATTGCAACAATATCTTGTAGACAACCGGGGCAATATTGATTTCCCCGTACTGGGCACAATACATCTGGGCGGACTGACCAAAGGAGAAGCCGAACAATTGATAAGAGAGAAGTTGAAATCGCAATTTCGTGAAATGCCCATCGTCACCGTACGTATGGTCAACTATAAGATTTCAGTCATCGGTGAGGTAACCAGACCGGGAACCTTTACGATCTCCAACGAAAAAGTCAACCTGTTCGAAGCCCTTGCCATGGCAGGAGACATGACCATCTACGGTATCCGCAACAACGTAAAGCTTATTCGCGAAGACAATAGGGGCCAACGGGAGATCATCACACTCAACTTAAACGATCAGGACATCCTACATTCTCCTTACTACTACTTACAGCAGAATGACATCCTGTACGTCACACCCAATAAGACCAAAGCCAAAACATCCAACATCAGCAGCAGTACCACCATCTGGTTCTCCGTTGTCGGCTCGTTAGTGTCATTGGCCAGCCTTATCATCGCTATCACCAAATAGCGGACAAATTGAGAGAAAAAAACAGTGCATAACACTTAATACTCAGAAGACGTGAAAGAAGACATATACGACGACCTGTTTGAAGAAAAAGAAGAGAAGACGGATTTCCACGCCGTCCTGTTCAAATATATCATACGCTGGCACTGGTTCGCAGCCTCTGTCATCATTTGTCTGGCGGCTGCATGGCTATACCTGAAGTATACCACCCCGGTCTACAACATCAGCGCTTCTGTCATTATCAAGGACGACAAAAAAGGAGGCGCTGCCGGCAGCAATTTCAGCGCCTTCGAGGATCTGGGCATTATCAGTTCATCCAACAACATCGACAATGAGATAGAAATTCTGCATAGCAAATCGCTCATTAAAGACGTGGTCTGCGAATTAGGGCTTTACATCAATTACTCCACTACGGGCGGTTTCAATACCACCGATTTATACGGTTCATCTCCCATACTCGTACACTTCCCGCCGGAAGATGCCGATCGTCTCACCGACCCCATACTTCTGACAATCAATTATCATGCCGGCGGACAAACGGACGTGACGGCCACAATCAACGAAACAGTTCTGAACAGGCATTTCACCAAGCTGCCCGCGGTAATCTCCGGCGAAGCGGGCACTCTTACCCTGATGCCCAACCCTGCCATCCCCATTGAAGGAAGCGGCAGCATTGAAGTAAGCATTGTCAAACCGTTCACTCTTGCCAAAGGTTATCGTAGCGCTTTATCCATTGAGCCTACCAGCAAAACAACCTCCGTAGCTACCATATCAATCAACGACACCCACCCTAAACGCGGTGAAGACTTCATCAACAAGTTAGTGGAAATGTACAACCGCGATACCAATGACGATAAAAACGAAGTGGCGGAAAACACAGCCCATTTCATCGACGAACGTATATCCGTCATCGATCAGGAATTAGGCACTACCGAGCGCGAGTTGGAAAGTTTCAAACGCGAAGCCGGGCTCACCGACCTCAGCAGTGACGCCAAACTGGCCGTCAGCGAGCGCTCCGAGTACGAAAAGCTCTGTGTGGAGAACGGTACGCAACTCAACCTCATACAATACCTCTCCGACTATCTTGACAAGCCGGAAAGTTCCTATACCACTCTCCCTGCCAACGTAGGGTTGAACGACAATACCCTAACCGGTCTTATAACCCAATATAACACCTTGATTCTGGAACGCAACCGCCTGTTACGCACTTCTTCCGAAGCCAACCCCGTCATACAACGGCTCAACAGCGATATCCAGAACATGCGCACCAATCTTGTCACCACCATTACCAGCGTGCGCAAAGGACTGCTTATCACCAAATCCGACCTCGACCGCGAGGCAGGGAAATATGCCGGGCGCATCAGCAATGCTCCCGCTCAAGAACGCCGTTTCGTCAGCATCCAGCGCCAGCAGGAAATCAAGGCGGGCCTTTATCTCATGCTGCTGCAAAAACGCGAAGAGAACAATATCGCCCTTGCAGCCACCGCCAACAATGCCAAAATCATAGACGACGCATTGGCAGACGAATCCCCGATATCCCCCAAAGGGAAGCTCATTTACCTGATTGCCCTCGTGCTCGGCTTCGGTATTCCGGTTGCCATTATCTACGTCCTGAATCTGCTCAGTTTCCGCATCGAAGGACGCAACGACGTAGAAAAGCTCACTACCGTCCCCATAATCGGTGATGTCCCCCTCACCGAATCCGAAACGGGAAATAAACATGCCATTGCCGTTCGCGAAAACGACAACGACATCATGGCGGAAACCTTCCGGAGCATACGCACCAGCCTGTTGTTCATGTTGGGCGAGCCGGACCAAAAGGTGATCCTCATCACTTCTACCATGAGTGGTGAAGGGAAAACGTTTATCGCATCCAATCTGGCTGTCAGCCTTGCCCTGCTGGGAAAGAAAGTAATCATCGTCGGGCTGGACATCCGTAAACCCGGTTTGAACAAGGTATTCAACATTTCGCACAAAGAAAACGGCATCACTCTGTATCTATCCTCTCCCAAGACCACCGACCTGTCTTCATTGATCCGTCCTTCGGGAGTGACCGACCACCTGGATCTGCTGCCGGGAGGAACCATCCCTCCCAATCCTACGGAATTGCTGGCACGCCAGTCATTACAGGACGCCATTGAGATACTAAAACAAAAATACGACTATATAGTACTCGACACCGCACCTATCGGCATGGTTACCGACACGCAGCTTATAGCCCGCGTAGCTGATGCCAGCGTCTACGTGTGCCGCGCCGACTACACATACAAAAACGATTACCAGCTCATCAATGAACTGCAAAACAATAATCGTTTGCCCAATTTGTGCACCGTCATCAACGGGCTGGATATGAAAAAGAAGAAATACGGCTATTACTACGGCTACGGCAAGTATGGCAAGTACTATGGTTACGGCAAGAAATATGGATACGGCTATGGCAGCACCTCCGACCGTAAATAGCATATACCCCATAAGTCCGGGGAACTTCTACATGAAATACTGTCCCTGTCTCCGGGCTTATATTTGTTTGTTTGTGGTATGTTGCGGCGGTAGAGCGCTGCCGTCGCACATACCTTTTAAACTAATGGATCACAAAAACAATGCAAAGTACCAAATACACAGAAACGGAAACCGACGCCGTTCGTCGCCAATGGCTGGTGGCTTACGTGCAGTCATGCCTTGAGAAGAGGACAGCCCGGCGGCTCGCCGCTATGGGCATTGAATGCTACCTGCCCATTCAGAGTGAGATTCACCAGTGGAGCGACCGCCGCAAACGGGTGGACCGCCTGATAATTCCGATGATGATATTCGTGCACGTCACTCCGCAGGAACGTGCGCTTCCGCTAAGCCTGCAAGCCGTCAACCGCTATATGGTGTTGCGCGGTGAAAGTGCGCCTGCCGTAATCCCCGACGAGCAAATGGCACAATTCCGCTTCATGCTCGATTACAGTCAGGAGGCAGTGGAGATGTGCAGCGCCCCACTCGCTCCCGGCGACGCCGTAAAAGTCATAAAAGGCCCGCTGGCCGGACTGGAAGGAGAACTCGTCATCCTAAACGGAAAAAGCAAAGTAGCCGTCCGTCTGGACAAACTGGGATATGCCCATGTGGATATGCCCGTAGGCTTTGTAGAGAAAAAAAAGAAGGCGCCAACCGGCGCCTTCTAAACAAAACATGCAACAAAGAGCATTGCGCTCTTACACTGTCAGGACATCTCCCCTCCTACACCGTCATCGCATTTGCCCCGAACACGCCCAGCACCGCCGAAGCCACTGCAATCACCACTTTCAGAATTGTATCCCAAATACCTGCACTTTTACTCATTTTCTTCTTCATTTTAAATTGTTCATAAAAACTTGTTCATCACTCTTCTCATCCCAACGGGTTTTCCTCTTCCCCATCGTCCGGAAGGCCGCCTGTTCCGCCCGAAGAACTGCCGCCGTCGGCAGAAACCAGTTCGTAGGTAATGTTATTCGGAGCGCCTTTCGTGGTGGCTACCGAATCGTTCACCAGTCGCAACGTACCGGCAACCTTGAAGTTGACCCGCACCTTATCAATGTTCTTCACCGTACAGTCCTTTTCCAGCTCCGTAGCCACACAATGGAACGAAGTGCGGAAAATCCCGAAATCATCCAGACGGACACTGTTTCCGTCCGCCAACTTCTCGCGTATGTTTCTCACGATTGCCTTGCCCACGTGCAGCACATCTTCCGCCGACATGCCACCCAAAGCCTCAATCTCTTCCGCGATACGCTTCAAATCATACATCTTCGCATCGCGCGGCTTTCTTTTCAGGGTATAAACCAGCGGAGAAGTCTTATCTCCAATCTTTTTGTAGCGCTGTGTACGCACTACCAATGCATTTGCCATAAATCTTTACTTTTTTAATGGTTGTTACTTTTTCACTTTTCAATTCTCGATTGTCAAATCTCTCAGGAGCTCCTTTTTTGACAATGCAAAGATACCTCCTCCACCCCACTCCGCTACCCCTTCTCACCCCTTTGCGCATCCTTGCACACCATAAGGAGAGTTACCGCGGCTTATGGCACCTTATGACGCAATAAACCTCTGCACATGCTTTCATACCCCGTCATTTTTCATTAACTTTACATCAACAATCGTAATAAAAATGTTCCAATGGAAAAATCCTCATTCACCATACGCAGTTACAGCAAAAGCGAGCTGGCCATGCTTTACAGCCCTTACATCACACCCAAAGCCGCTGTCCGGAAACTAAACCGCTGGATAGCCTTCAAACCCGGACTTCAAGAACAACTCCGGGCCAGCGGCATGCTTCCCAACGCCAAATGCTACACGCCGCTTCAAGTGCACACAATCGTGGAAGCGCTGGGAGAACCCTGACGTTTACAAAGCAAATGCCGGGCGTTGCTGCTGCAAACACCCGGCATTTCATGCGTAAATCCCCGAACTTTCAGGAGTAAAACCCCGGAAAAACAACCAAACATTTGATTCCTGCCCCTAAAATTCCTACTTTTGCATGATTTTTCAGAACAAATGTACGAACTCCTCTTTTTGTGAGAGGGGGCGGCGTAGCGTTTTCATCCCTCTTCCTTTTTCAGCAGTTCAATCCAGGGCAGCCTGTCCTTATCCAGCACTTTGCCCTGCATTTCTGCCATTACCTGCTGTTCCGACTCGCGCTCATCATACCGGCCGCATGGCTGCCGCACGAACAACACGCTGCCCGTCCGGCACAAATCCTGGTCGCGCACCTTCAGCATGTCGAGCCTCGTATAGTTGCGGTCCGGCTGGTTGATGCGGCTGATAGAAAAAATGAAGTCGGCAAGATTGGCCCAGTTGGCACTGCCCGAAATGGTGTACATGTCTATTTCTTCCAGTTCATCCTTTCCACTCTGCTTCTTCAGGCTGCGGGGATGCGCCACGATGATGACCCAGATGCCATTGCTGCGCCCCCATGCCTGCATCTGCGTCAGCATGGCCTTAATGGCCTGTGTTTCCGTATTGTAGCGTCCGCTTTCCATCTCCATGAAAAGATACGGGTCGATGATGAGATACTTCAACGGTACAGCTCGTTTCACCCGTTCCGCACGCTCAATGATATTGGTAGGTGTGGGCGAAATCTCATGCAGATCCAGATGCACCATGTGGGCGTTCAGAAAAGAGACAATGGGCTGCAACTGCTCCCGGGTATATGCCGTCATGTTCACTTTGCCCAACATCAGCCGGATGAGATGCGCAATGTGCTTATTCTTGTCGGGAACCTCGAAAGAGAGAAAGCAGACGTAGCGCCCGGTCTTGGCCATGAGGTGGCAAGTCAGGTCATTCAGAAAATCCGTCTTGCCGCTGTTGGGCTTCCCGGTAACGATTATCAGTCCGCCCTGATCGGTGGGATGAAACACTTGGTCGGTCAGCGGGCCATAGCCCACATCGTATCCATGATCGTATTCGCCACGCAGCACGTTCAGCACCTCATCCGTCCGTTCGCCTACGGTGATGATGTCCGCCGTATGCCGCGGACGTGCAGAGTCGATAATCTCGCGCACCACACCGGAACCGTATGCCACAAGCACATCGGATATGTCCTTGCAGCCGCCGGGCAAAGTGGTGAACAGGCAGCGGGACCCGAAGTAGTCGGCAAGGTGCTTCACGAGTGTCCGCCCCGGCAGGTCGCAATCACCGCAAATCACCAGTTCGCGCACCTGGTCCAGCCAGGGAACAAAAGCCTCGAAACTTTTGCGAAGGTCGCTTGCAGCGCCGTTGGGCACACTGATGACATAAGGGTAGCCCGCCTCGTACAGGGTCAGCACATCCCTTCCTCCTTCGGTGACAATCAGACGGGCAACACTCTCTTCGGAAATCCGCAGCGGGTTGATGCAGTCGATATTATAAGGCGGGCAAGGCGTAGTGGGCGAATCCTGACTCCAGCATTTGGTGTAGCCGGACGAGGAAGGGTCGCACGAACGATACTTCACGTTGACAGGTTGCCCGTTGACGTAGTTCACATAGGCAATGCAGTGGTACATCGTCCCGGCAGCGTTCTTTTCGTCCTTGCCGTCCTTTCCACCGAAGCAGCGGTGCGTCAGGCAACCGAGATGTGCACTGACAGCCGTTTTCAAGGATATTCCCTGGTCGGCAAGATAACGGCGGGCGGCAAGCTGATCAGGGTCGGCCGTCTCCGGCTCATCTGTCAGCGGCTTTATTCTGGCGAGCACGTCGGGCGAGAGATGTTTGTAGTCATCGGGAATCATCGAGACTTCGGACACGAAAGTTTCTCCACCACCGGCATTACCCGCCAACGCCGCACTTCCGTTCTTCCTTCCCGCCGATGCAGGGAAAGAAGCGGGCGGGCCGCCATACGCCCTCCCGGCCGACAGCGGGCGTTCTTCCCAAAAGTCTTTCAGGCGGCCATGAAAATCACATCCGGCATAGAAACAATGGTAAAATCCCGTCTCGCGGGAAATCGAAAGGTGTTTCTTGCCGCATTTAGGACACAGGGCCAGATAATTCTTACCCACGTTCTTGCGTTCAGGAAAATCGCAGAGATAATAAAACGGTTTCACAAGTTCCCTCCTTCCCAGTTATTGCTCAGCACATTCCACACGCTCCCTGCTCCCGGACGCGGAGACGCATCATCAGGGATGTTGACCATTCCCTCTATCGGGTCGTCATAAAAGCGCATTCCGGTTTCGGTGTCCGTCCACTCAAACTCGCACAGCGGATGATTGTTGCGCTGCTCGCTCCGCATCTCACGCATCGCCTGCTCCCTTTTCCGCCTTCCGGCGGTTGCGGCATCCTTCAGCAGGCGTTGTCCATGGGCAGACTTCAGCAGGTTGTTCAGCCAGCACAGACGTCCGCTGTGACCGGATTTCATGAAACGCTCCTGCCCCGCAAAGTGAGGAACCAGCAATTCGTTCACCAAGTGCACAAGGTTGGCACAGGCATCCCCGCGTGTCAGTCCCTCCTCCTGCTGGAAGCGGTTGATCAGCGGAATGAAGATCTGCAATTTCTGCACCGGGTTTTCGTTGATGACATGAAAGAAGTGCCGGGCGGCTTCCAGACATTCTTCCGCAGGAATCGGATTTCCTTTAGGAATATCTTTAGTAGATTTATAATTATTATATATATTATAATTATATATATCCGCTTGCGGAAACTTTTCCAGTAATTCTTCCGGTAATGTTTCCGGTAAACTTTCCGCAGCATCTTTTGCTTTCCAAAGATAAGAGTAGAAAGATTTCATTCCATACACATTGCCGTCCGGAACGATGCCGAACGAACGGCTTTGCCTGACCGCCTCCACCAGGCAGCGTGCATTCTTGAACTTCAACGACAGGCCGAGGTCGTAGAAATTCTCTACGGGGTAAACCGCTTCATCGTTCATGTAGGCGGTGACTCCCAAATAGAGGTCCAGCAGTTTCGAAATGGTAGAATCTGTTATTTTACGGCTTTTCCACAGCCCTATGGTCTTTCGCAGTTCGTATATGGAAAGAGTAGTCATGTTTGCTTTCATTATCTGTTATTTTTAAAATCTCGGCGAAGTTAACGCTTTGCCCCCGGAAAAACTGTACCCGACAGTTGGGTACAGATATACAGTTTATTATATTTATTAACATTTAAAAACGAAATCAGTATGATTTTAAAAGCAAAAAAAGCCGCCGACCACATGGAGTTCGGCGCATTCATCAGTCGTGAAATCCGTCTTCTAAAAATTGATCGCGCAATGTTCCGCGAAGAGTGTCACATGAGTCAGTCCTATCTTGAGGACATAAAAAAGGGCTCCATAATTATGAGATAGACTATTATGAGCACATTCTGAGCGCGTTCAGCAAATTTACCACTCCCGAAAACGCCCGGCGCATCTATCTGGAAGGGGTAAAAATCCTGTTTCCGAAGCTGAAAGAGTGATTTTTTTCCACTGCTCATTGCGAGGGAAAAAACATTTCCTGTCAAAATACTTGGTGTTCTGACGAGTTATCCGTAATTTTGCCTCGCATTTATCAATTACTATGGCTTTCGTCTTTCCTGCAAAATGTGGGAGAGGCGAAAGCGTAGCGTACTTGTCAGGAAGAAAAACTTCATAATTATCCCAAGCTGATTCCCATTTTCAGTCAAAAGCCAAGCTTGATCTTATAATTAAGCAACCTACATCATATGAGCACTACCAAACTATTTGCATCTATCCCTGCATTACGGTCTTCAATTCAAAAAGACATTGAAACTTATGAACTGCCAATTGAAAAGAATGACGTTAACAAGGCTTTCTTTGAGCCGAATAATGACACATTTGAAGCTGTTTGCATACAAGAAGGCAATCCACAAAAAATACTTATTCCGGCTGCCAATATGTATCCTTTCTTGTTTAGGGGGCAGACAAAGGATTTTGGCAAATGCCTTCCTTCCCTATATCGGGAGGAAGATAAACAAACGGCTCCCTATCTCTTCCTTGAAAGATTGCGAGAGGTTGAATTTACAGAACTGATAAAAAAACATCCTGTCGTCAAAGGATTTTTCGACCGGCACCATTTTACCGTAGACTTTATAGGCTTAGCTCAACACTATGGCCTGAAAACGGATGTCCTTGATCTGACCAACGATCTTGATGTTGCCCTCTTTTTTGCCATGTGCCCATACGACAGTCTCAATGACCAATACACTTATCATGACGATGGCAAACAGCATACAGCTATACTCTACGTAGTACCTCCGACTATCTACGCCCCCAGTCTACCCGACTCTTTTCTCAAAAGCAAAATCACTGCAATCGGACTCCAGCCTTTCAAACGTCCCGGTGCACAACGAGGCTTTGCTCTACATCTGCCTGATGGTGAGCAGCTACGAGCCTACAAATACGAGTTTCAATTCACTTGCGAAGATTCGAAAAAATATTTTGACCAATTTAAACAAGGAGAAGCATTATGGATAAAAGACGAGTTAATTGCAAAAGCCAAAGTTATTAGTCAAATGAAAACATTCTCGTATGACACCTTCAAAAAGGCATTTGCCCAATATCCCCCCAAGGGATATAGCAAAACCAGCATAAAGAAAGAGTTGAAAGCTATTGGCGTGGAAATTCTGACAAAAGGAGAAAGTACACACTTCACTGAAGAAGAAATAACATCTATAAAAAACGATTGGAACATCACAAACAAACAACAAATGCAAGAACAGATTACACGCATCAATTGGTTTGCTGATGATGATTGCACAATAGATCCTATCACGAAACAAAAGACTGTGAATCTTGACAAAAGACATCTCTACAGAAATCTAAAGATGCTCGGAGAACTGGAAATGATCCGGCTTGTACAGGCTGCGCAATTCTGTACCGGTGGAGAATATGTAGATTACAACCCCAAAAAGAAAGAAGAGAAGAAAACTCATCGTGAAACGGATTGGGAACGTATGGGAGGATATAGTGCAGATGCCAAAGGTAAGAGTTATTTGGAGGATACAGATATGATGTTAAAGTAGAACCAATCGGTAAACACTCTTATTTTGGTAATAATATCTATAATCAGTACGTGGCATGCGCACGACTGGAGGTGCATAGTTTTTTAGGAAGGATAAAACTCTAAATTATCAACACATTACTGTTATTACAAATTATATATAGACCAGGGATTGGTTCTAATATGCGCATGAATATTAGTAGCTGTAACTATTTTATATGGTTAATTACAGCATATTTGAGTCGCATATCTATAATTATAGTCATAAATAAATTCTTGTCGAGATTCAATATTCTAGCATATATCGATAAAAAGTCAATGTTATTTTTTGTTGTTCATTGGATACCATTAAGAATCGCAAGAAACATAATTAATTGGAAAATTCCCAATCGGTTCATTATTGAAATTTCGTCATTCTACATCATATTTGTCACTCTAACTCTTTTATCAGTGCTACTCCTTCAACAATATCTTCCTAAATGGGCATTGGGAGAACATTAAATTATTAGTAATTAAATGAGTAATCTGAAAAAAAATATATTCTTTGCCTTTGGTTCGCAGGGATTACAACTACTAAGAAGTATACTTGTATCTCTCTTAATTCCCAAGACTTTAGGTATTGAAGAATTTGGCTTTTGGCAACTCTTCATTTTCTATACCCAATATAGTGGATTTTTGCATTTAGGATTATTGGATGGCATATATCTACGAGAAGGTGGCAAGCATTATAAAGAATTAGACTTTAGATCTTTAGGAGCTCAATTCAGAATATTTCTAATATGGCAGTTTATTATTATAATTCCATTTATAATATTAGGATTAAATAGTTCTGACATCAATAGAACTATTATCATAATTTCAAGTTGTATCTATGCTATAATTAATAATACATTTACTTTCTTTCAGTATATATTACAAGCCGTAAACGAAATAAAAAAGACATCAGAGAAAAAAGGTTTAGTTTCTATACTATTCATTTTATCAGTATTTGCATTACTTCTATTTCGAACTACATACTTTATGCCATATGTATTATGTTACATAATGTGTCATCTAATAGGAATGTTATTTCTTATATTAAATGCAAAAGAGATTTTAACAAACATCTGCTATAAAATAACTCCCACTATAAAATCCGAACTTCTCTACAACTTTCAACATGGATTTATATTGATGACATCAACTATTACGGGCATGCTCATTCTTGGTTTTGGAAGATTCTTAGTCGACCTTAAATGGGGCATAAAAGAATTTGCAATGATTTCTTTTGCCTTTATGTTTGTAAACTTTTTCTTGATGTTCGTGAATCAGGTAAGTATAGTCTTATTTCCAGAACTTAAGAGATGGGAAAGAAATAAAATTGAAGATTTTTTCTCGGTAAATAGACAAAGACTTTCATTTATCCTTCCTCTACTTCTTTGGGGCTATTACGCTATAGAGGTTCTGATAAATATATGGCTCCCTAAATATCATGAATCAATACAATATTTAGTATTCTTATTGCCATTGTGTGTCTTCGATATAAAAATGAACTTATTATGTAATACGTTATTTAAAGTAACCAATAAGATAAGACATCTGATGGTATGCAATATTTTTGCATTACTTGTAAGTATCTTGTTTATTACAATATCAGTATATGTATGTAACAGTATGATAATGGTTGTCACATCTATGCTTTCTGCAATAATTATTAGAAGTATAGTTGCCGAATTTATCTTGACAAAGATACTAGATACGCCGTTAAACATAAAAGAGATGGTTACTGAATTAGCATTAGTGGCTATTTTCATTGTATGTAACACATGTTTCAATACGCTCACTTCTGCCATACTTTATGGACTCTGTAACATAATCCGCTTTGTTCCCAAACTGACTACTGCCAATATACTTCGATAAAACAGATTACAAAAATCCACTTTGTTTGTGTTTTATATTCTATGGGATAGGCTACTTTTCATTATCCTTCCTTGAAGTAGAAAACAAGTCATTACATATAGTAAGTTTGGGATTATTTATATACACAAGGTAATATAAAAAATAAACTAAAGAGAGAACAATATAAGCATTATACTATGAAAGTAAGTGTTGTCATTATCTGTATGAATAATTTAGGGAATCTTTATCCATGCTTAGACAGTATTATCAAGCACACGCATGTATCATACGAAATATTCGTTGTTGCATTCATGTTTTCTGACGAGAATTTACAAATATTAAAGAGAGATTATCCATCAGTAAAGATAGTTGAAAGTAATGAACTTAGAGGATTTTCTGAAAACAATAATTTAGCCCTAAGAAAGACGATTGGAGAATATTGCTATATAGTAAATGACGACACTTTGACTGACGACAACGTCATAGACAAATTATGTAAGACATTTGATTCAGGGAAAGAGGATAATATAGCAATTGTTAGTCCTCTTATTCTAAACAAAGATGGTAGTGTTCAACGTAATGGTAAATGTCCATATAACATTTATACTTACTGTCTACAAATATTCAAGTTAAAAAAAGTGTATGATAAAATGTCGAAATATACAGGCGGAAGTGGAATTTATCAAACCTACAATATCTCAGGTTCTTGTTTTATGATAAAACGAGATATATTTGAAAAAGTGGGGTGGCTGGATGAAAGGTATTATTTCTGCCCAGAAGACATCGCTCTTTCTACTAAAATAAATAAGATAGGATTTAAATGTATAGTAAATACAAATGCAGTGATAACACATATTCATGGAGGCACATGGTCTAAAATTCTCCCCGCTACAATGCCGACGGCAGCCAAGGGCAATTTAATTTTCTACACAGAAAACAACGCTTGGTTTAAACCTTTTTTCATACTAACATCATGGCTTTACTATGGCATTGGCGGTATCAAGTGGTGGGTTAAGTATAAAATTATTCATTCAGAAGAAGCCCAAGCTAAATATACAGCAAACATCAATTGTGTAAAGACTATTGCTAATAAAGAAACGCCCAAGCAGCTATTCGTACGCTTATATAATGAACTAAAAAGAAAAAAATAATGAAGGCTATAGGATGTGTAATAGCATATTTTAAAAATCACAACAATTATGGGACATCACTGCAAGGATTTGCTACAATCAAAGCAATCGAGCATGAAGGCTATAAATGTAGGCTAATTCAGTATCAAAAATCTGACAGTTTATTTAAAAAGATTCGTTTAGCTCCACTAATGTTTATCAGTGGAGGTTGGCAAGCATATAAAAAGAAAATCAAAAAGAAAAAAATAACTGAATCTACAAGTTCATATGCCAAGGATATTAATATCCGAACAAGCGTTAATAATCAATGGAAATCCCAATATATGGATTCTTATTGCGATCTATATATAGGCTATAATAATTTGAAGTCAGGCTCTAAGAACTATGGACTTATAATAGTGGGCAGTGACCAAGTTTGGACACCATTAGGACTTTATTCTAAATTTTTCAATCTACTCTTTGTAGATGACAGTATTCCTCGCATGTCTTATGCATCAAGTTTTGGGGTTTCAAAGATACCAAGCTGGCAAATAAAGACTACCTGCAAATACCTTGATAAGATAAATAAGTTAAGTGTAAGAGAAATTCGAGGGAAAGAGATTATCGAAGAAATTTCTCATAACAAAGCACAAGTTGTGCTTGACCCTACTTTACTTCTTTCTCAAAGCCAATGGAGGGAAGAAATAGGCGATAAAAAGCCAAAAGCTGAAGGAAAATATATATTTTGCTATCTACTAGGTAAAGACGAGAAGGTTCGTAAAGAAATAAATCATTTTAAAAAGATTACAGGCTTAAAAATCGTAGCAATGCGCCATATAGACGAATTTATAGCTTGTGATGAGGGTTTTGGAGACGAGGCACCGTATAATATAGACCCTTTAGATTTTGTACAATTGATCGCTAATGCAGAGTTTGTTTGCACAGACTCATTTCATTGTACTGTGTTTTCTACTATTTTCCATAAACAGTTTGTAACATTCTACCGATTCTTAAATACAAATAGTGATTCAAGAAATTCTCGTATAGATTCAATTCTTAATTTGTTAGGACTTGAAGACAGGCTGTATAATGGGAATCTTACAAGCCAGATGTTTAGCAAAATAGATTACAACACTGTAGAACAGAAAAAAAATCCACTTTTAAAATCATCATTAGAATTTTTAAAATCAGGATTAGCTTTATCGAAGAAATAATATGGAGAAAAAAAACATATCCTATACGGTAGAAAATGATTTATGTTTAGGATGCGGCATTTGTCAAGACGCCTGTCCTTTGCATGCTATAGAAGTGAAAGCGATTAAGGGAACTTTCAGCCCCATCGTAAATGAGGAAATTTGTGCTAACGGTAAAGGCTGCCATAGATGTTTTGACATATGTCCTGGCGTTGGTATAAATTTAAAACAAATCGCAAAAAATAATTTTAATCAAGATAATATCAATTATGATACTTATATAGGGCATTATCGGAGTTTTTATGTTGGACATTCTACAGACAAAGAAATTAGGTATCACTGTACATCTGGGGGCATGACATCACAATTTATTATATATCTTTTAGAGAAGAAAATAATTGAAGGGGCAATTGTAACAAAATTCAACAATAAAAATCCGCTTATGGTAAATACATTTATTGCCAGAAACAAAGAAGAGGTTCTTTCCGCAAAGGGCAGTAAATATGCCCCTGTTACAATGGCAGGTATCGTTGATTCCATAAAAAATAAAGACGGAAAATTTGTAATAGTAGGCTTACCATGTCACATACATGGATTTCGTAAACTCGAACTAATAGACAAAAAATTTAAACAAAAGATTTTTGCTTATTTCGGCTTATACTGCTCATGCGGACGTACTTTCTACCTAACAGATTATACATTAAAAAACAATTGCATAAGTCGTGACCAACTAACATATTTTGCGTATCGTGACAATGGATGCATGGGAAATCTACACATCCAGTACGTAGAGAAGAATTCTTTATCAAGAATTCATAATATTTCCGAAAACAAATTTGTAACGTCTTTACAAATACCTTATCAAAAATATTATCTTACACTCAGATCTTTCTTTAATGTACATCGCTGTCTCTATTGTATTGACCATTTCGCAGAACTATCAGACATTTCATTCGGGGACATCCATTTCGGTAAATATATAGAAGATAAATTGGGGATAAACTCAGTAGTTACTCGAAGAAATGATCTTGACAATCTATTGAGAGAGGCAAAAGATGAAGGTTATATTACCCTTGACGAAGTGAGTAAATCAAACTTACTTTCTTCTCAAAAATATGCCATGGTAAAAAAACATACTAATCCTGCCATAATAAAAATCTATCGCACTTTAGGTTTTAAAACACCACAATATAATGAAATATTCAAAACTGTTTCTACAGCAAAAGCAATGAAATCATTAATGATAAAGAAAGTCCAGATGTTTATTGGCAGTCATAAATCACTGTGGTGGCTAATTAAATTTGGATGTAAGAATATGCGTAATTGGAAATAAGTAATGCTATGAACAGATACATCAATGCTTTATTTACAAAGCACAAAAAGAAACATCTACCGTCGTTCCTACAAGGAACATGGTTTGATGAATGGATGAGTTACGGATATATCACCTTCATCACGTCGTTCATCTTCCAAGGTATGCTATATGCCAACTGGAGGGACAATGTTGTGAAAACAAGTATGGATGTAGCGATAACCTTGAGTTTTAGTTTTATCATGCCATGGTGGATAGGTTTAATTATTGCGCATACTGTCAATTACTGTATCAATGGTCAAGCTATCTGCGTATTCTATCATATACAGGCAGGAAATATAATAGCGCAAAAATTCTATGATGACACGATAAAAATGTATAATCGTTTACAAAAAGATTCTTGCATTGCAGTAGCTATTAGTTATGGGTCACTAAGCAAGGGAAAATGGCATAATTCTTCTGACATTGACATTAGATTTATTCCCCAGAAAGGTGAATGGAACTTCTGGAAGGCATGCTTTGTAGGACTACGTGAGCGTGCTTTGGCGTTTTTTAAAAAGTATCCTCTTGATATGTATATATTCTCGCTGAAACACTCCCATGAGGTTATGAGCAAAAATGAAATGCCAATTATATTTAAAGATGTAAATGACGAGAGCAAAAACTATTATCAAGAACTCATGTCTTTTGATGACTTTAAAATAATGTTCAAAAAAAAGTATCTGAAATGAAAGTAGGACTGAATACAGTAGATCTATTTCCTGGTCGCGAACGGTTAATGCCATTTAGAACTGTTATCGAAATAGCAAAAGCTATGAGAATGCAAGGTATAAAAGCAGACGTACTTAATTCTCATGTCGCTTCTGCAAATATCTCCGACTACATTTACCATGGTATTAATATTCGTCAATGCCCTCGCGAACTATACGAACTTAGCAAATGGGTCAACACCAATGAATATGATGTGTTTTTTTTCCCCGCCACATTTCGTGAAGGTCTAAAGAATCTCAGCGGATTGAAAATAATGAAGTGTAAGAAGATAGCCTATGTACCATCAGGCGTGACTCCTTTCAAGAATGCATTTTGGTTAATGAAATTATATGGTCTGTATGGTAAACAATGGATGCTTGAGGCAATTACACCCAAAACACTTATTGCAAAGAAATTGGCAAATGTAGGTTTCACAGATATAATTGGTCTTACAAATTACACAACCCACCAATGTGGAAATGCACTAAAGACTCATACAATTTATGCAGGTAAGGATGATTTTGAATATATTACAATGGATACTTCTATTGTTGAAAAGCATAAATTACAAACAAAAAAATTTTATCTCTTTACAGGTGCACCGGGACAAGTAAGAGGTGGATTAATTTTGTTAGAAGCTATTGACAAAATAGTAAAGGTCAACCCTGACATCAAAGTTGTTTTCCTACTACGCGATGATGTTGGAACACAATATGATGATTTTTTCAGAAAATATAAATCAATGCAGAATAAAAAGAATGTCTTGATTATAAAAGAAACTCTTGATTCTATGCAGCTAAAAGCATTTATGCATGCAGCCTATGCAGTTGTTTTACCATTCATATGTATACCAGCAGAAATACCTTTAACCTATTATGAAGCAATGTCTATTGGTATTCCTATTGTATCTTTTCCTAATGCAGGTTCAACAATGTATCTCGAAAAAGGAATTATGATTGCAAAGAATAACACCATTAATGGATTGTCTGAAGCACTTTCAATTTTATGGAACAATATTTCATTACGCAATAAGCTATCACAAGGAAGTATATCAATAATGGCAAAACATCCAACATGGCAACAGGTTAGTGAGCAATGGATATATCTGTTAAAATAATCAATCTCTTAAATATTTGAGATATGGAAAAGGAACTAAATAGCGTTATTTTGGGACTTTCCATAATATTGTGTAAATAGAAAACTACGGGATTCTTCTCGTAGTTT
>OGHE01000009.1_pt1 | contig 207886 bp, 162 predicted proteins | sample 1571431 | NCBI WGS metagenome assembly OGHE01 (sample SAMEA2581966, study PRJEB24529) | metagenome | biome: Human gut stool | place: China | collected 2011 | reverse complement strand
AGCGGATCACCAGAAAATCAGAGAGTTACACAAAAGTAACTCTCTTTTTTTATGCCTAAATTACGCTGGTTTACATGGTTCAGTTAAACCGAGATGTAAACCAAGAACGGAAACAACTGTGGATGTAACATACTACAAATCCATAGTGTGTTACAAGATAATATTATAGAGATAACCCAACATAACAACAAACAAGGTAATCACTCCAAAAAAAATTCCGATTAAACGCCATGTCATTACCTTCTTTAACAATGTGGCTTCAGGAAGTGAAAGCCCAACTACCGCCATCATAAAAGCGATTGCCGTTCCTATGGGAATCCCCTTAGCTACAAATACTTCAATTACCGGCACTATTCCGGCAGCATTGGCATACATTGGAACTGCCAAGATAACCGATAAAGGTACTGCAAACCAGTTTTCCTTAGACATATACTGTTCGAAGAATCCTTCCGGCACATAACCATGCATAAACGCACCGACACCAATGCCGATAAGGATATACAAAAACACCCCTCTAACAATACCCCATGCTTCTTGCATGATAACTGGCAGTCGTCTAAAAAACGGAGTATGCTCTTTTTCCCATATTCCAGAGTCGGAAGTTGAATTTTGCTGTATTTGTTTCACCCAATCACTCAAATAAGCCTCCAATTTCATCTTACCTAAGATAAATCCGCCTACCATACCCAACAGAACACCGCTAATCACATAAATAATAGTAATACGTAATCCAAAAGTGCCGATAAACAGAGCAACGGCAACTTCATTTACCAAAGGTGAGGTGATCAGATAGGCAAATGTTACCCCCAAAGGAATGCCTCCTTTCACGAATCCGATAAACAGCGGTATGGAAGAACAGGAACAAAACGGGGTAATAGCGCCAAATAAGGCGGCAAAAAAATACTGCAATCCATAGAGTTTGCGAGAAGTCAAATAATTGCGCAAACGTTCTATCGGAAAATAGGCATTTATAATACCCATTATCACACTGATAAAAAATAATAATATCAAAATCTTTATCGTATCGTAAAAGAAGAAGTTTATAGCTTTCCCTAAAGCTGTTGAAGCATCCAAGCCGAAGATATCATACACCAACCAATCTGCAAATCTTTGTATCATAATCCTATTATTGTTTGTAATAACACGAACAAGCTGCCTCAAAAATTAGCAGTTACAAGCACATTTAGGCAGTTCTTGTTTTTTTATCTCTGTAATGTAGAACCTGGTAAATTCATTCTTGATTTCATTACGCACTCTTTCAAATTCGCTTCTGATAAAGTCCGTTGTTCCTATTGCTTCCGAGGGGTCATTAAAACCAATATGCAACCGTTTCCCTACATTACCCTCAAAGGCCGGACACATTTCGTTAGCACTACCGCATACAGTTATCACATAATCCCATGTGTCACTTAAATAAACAGTTACATTGGTAGGAATATGCCTGCTTATGTCAATACCAACTTCTGCCATGGCCTCAACAGCCAAAGGATTAACTTTCTCTGCCGGATGCGTACCAGCGGAATACACTTGTATATCCTTGTCAAACGATTGCAGGAAACCATGCGCCATTTGGCTGCGACAGCTATTTCCCGTACATAAAATTAAAATTTTCATATTATATCCAAATTTATCAATCCATAATAAATGCCAACCAAGATAAACAGTACGGCTACCATATAATTAAACCACTTCTGAAAAGTCTGCACACGGTTATAAAACTTTCCTACCCCTGCTACACTGTATGCCAAAATCCAAGCGACAAGCATAACCGGAAGCCCTGTTGCCAATGCAAAAATGACAGGTAGCAAATACCCCTCACTTTCCATAGCCGACATGGGAATAAGCATGCCAAAATAAAATAACCCACTGGTAGGACAAAATGCCATAGCAAACAATATCCCCAGCAACAAACTACCCCATGAGCCTTTTAGTTTTTCTGTTTTTTCAGTAGCGGAAAATCCGAACTTGGGTAATTGCAATTTATCTCCGAATAGCATAAACAACCCTATCAACATCAAAGCAGGAGCAAGTAGCAGTTCTCCCCATTCGCTGATACCTTTTTGTATAGCAAACATATCTGCACCCTTTCGGAGTATTGCGATAAGTATTGCTCCTAATACAGAATAAGCCAACACACGCCCTAAAGTGTATAGAATACCATTTGTAAATATCCGGTTACGGTTATTTATATCCTTACTGATAAATCCGATAGCGGTTATGTTAGTCGCCAATGGACAAGGACTTACAGCAGTCAACAGGCCGAGCAGAAAAGCGGTGATAATAGGTATCTCACTATTATCCAACAATGTTTGCAAGTATTCCATAAAACTGTGTTATTTTAGCAACCTGTTGATTTTCTGTTTTAATTCTTTCTTGAATACCGTTGTATTGCTTCGGGCATTCTGAAAGCCAAAGCGTGTCATGTCGTTACGTTCTTCTTTACCGTTCTCCCATTTATTAACATAAAGAGATGACCAGCTTACACGATATTTTTCTGCCAGCTTTTCACCTTCAGGAGTTGAAATATCTATTTCTTTGAAACGTAGTTTACCATTTTTGACCAATTCCGCCAAATCTACATTAACTACTTCTTTCGTGTGTTTATCAATGGCTTTGCAAGTTGCACAACGTTGTTTTCCATGAAAATAAAGAACCTCCACATAGGTATCTGTGGCAATCTGTGCCATTCCCCAAATAGAAGACAAACAAGCAATGGTAAAGAATAAAAAGCGTTTCATAATAATCAGATTTACTTGATTAATACATCTTTTACCTCTTTGGCAGAAAGCTTGCCTTTTGCCACAACCTTACCGTCCACGACAAGAGCAGGAAGCGTCATTACATTGTATTCCATAATCTTCATCAAATCTTCTTCTTTGGTTACTACCGCTTCCAAGGCTAATTCTTTTACTACTTGCGTAACTGTTGCATACAGAGCCTTACAACCTGCGCAACCTGTTCCTAATACTTTAATTTCCATAATTTATAAATTTATCATATTAAATGTAATTCGTAAAACAACGAACGTTAAGATTAAAAAAGGGGACTATCAGCAACACTCCCCCGATTTACAGATACATTGCTCGAAAAACTCCTTAAAGAGTTCACGAGCCAGTTGCCAATTCTTTCGGTTGATACAATATTTCACTTTAGGTGTTTCAACCTCTCCCTGTATAAGTCCCGCATTTTTCAACTCTTTTAGGTGCTGCGATACGGTTGCTTTGGCAATAGGAAGTTCTTCATGAATATCCCCAAAGTAACATGTTTTCTGTTTTGCCAAAAAGTGCATAATGGCAATTCTGGCGGGATGTCCTAATGCTTTGGCAAATCTCGCCAACTGTTCTTGCGTAGCTGTATAATCTTTCTTTTCGTCCATACATAGAATATTGTTCGCAAATATACGAACAATATTCTAAATAACAAACCTTACTATATTCTTTTCAAGTACAAAAACGTGACAATTAAGTAATATTCACCTACCAACAAGCAAATAGGTTCATCAAAAATGTCATTAAACATACACAAGAGATCAAATATAAAGCTGTAAAAGAATGGATTACCCCCAATGTTTTTTTTGAAAGACAGTTGGAATCCTAAAAACAAAAAAACGAAAATATAGCATATGAAATGAGACTGATTGAATATTAAAACCCAAATACAGAAAGAAGTTTCTCTCTAAAAATGCAGTAGATATCATACTGTATATCAAACAAAAAACTCTTTTTAACAATCCCATCATGCAGCTATTTAAATGGGAACTGCATTTAATGCGCAAAAGCCGCCATAGATTGGCAGCACAGTATTAATCAAATTTTAAAATTAAAGAAAATGAAAAAAGTTTTTAAACCCATGAGAGTACTCGTATCAATGTTGGTACTTAGCAGTTCATTTTGTTTCACAGCTTGTAGTAATGATGACGAGAACACTCCACAACTTCCGGATGAAGTCACAACGGGAACAATGTTCGGGAATTATACAGGTAAAATGCTTACCTCCAGCTTGTCTCCAACAGAAAAAGAAAACAATGAAGAAGCGCCGGTTGGAGTAGATATATCAGCAACAGTTAATAATGATACCGTATATTTTGAGAAATTTCCCATTAAAGACATTGTTTTATCTATCGTCAAAGATGAAACCTTGACAGACAAAATTGTAGAAGCCGTAGGTGACGTAAACTACAAAGTAGGATACAAACCTACGCTCACAGCGGCCAAAGATAGTATTAAATTCGTTTTGAATCCGGAATCATTGAAATTGTCTGTTGCGATACCATCAGAAACCGAAAATGAAAATCCGGAAGCCTTACTTATTGAAGTAAAAGTTGAACCTGGCAAAGAAGCCGGATATTCCGTTGAAAGTGCAAATATGAAATTTAATTTTGCCGCAACGAAAGTTTTGCTTGGAGAAGGAGAAAATCAGCAAGAACTCTCGGACTTTGCTCCGACAACTTTCAATTTTGACATGAATCAACATAAGATTGTTCATTCACGTTTTTAAAGTAAAATCATTCAGTATTCAAAAGAGAATGTCTATATTAGCCTATAGATATTCTCTTTTTATTAATTACAGAGTTTTTTTTAAGAATAGCAGAATAAAAATGAATCATTTAAAATGTACGTTATTAGTTTTTTCAGCCGTATTGCTGACTGCATGCGGAAAAAATGAAAACATTGTCGGTAAATGGATGCAAACTGTCCCCGGGCTACCGGAACTCAAGCAGGGCTTTGTGCTCGAAGCGGATGGAAAAGCATCATCGGTCAATATGGCTACGCTGTCTTATAAAGCCTGGCAACAGGAAGGAGCTTTCCTAATTCTTTCTGGGAAAAGTGTGGGCAACCACCAGGTGTTACCCTTCTCCGACACGCTTCATATTGAAAAACTGACCCAAGACAGTCTGATATTAAAAAAAGGAGAGCTTATTCTCCGATATGCAAAAGAAGATACCATATCCCAGAAGAAGCTGAACGAAAACATTCCAGCCTCTTTAATTGCTCCAGCAAAAAAAACATTGAGTGTAAAGGGAAAACTGATAATCGGGGCAGAAGTCCGGTCATTCATTCCTGAAGGAAGCGATGAAGCTTATTGGGTCATAGACAAGACCGGGAAACTTTATCAACAATATGACAAAATAACTAAAGGAGTGAAAAACGGAATTCCTGTATACGCTGAACTACAGGTAGAAGACATGGGAAAATCAAACGAAGGCTTTGCTGCCAACTACAAGAGTGTATATCACATACATAAAATCAACAAATTACATAAATAATACACTCTGAGAGAGACATACGTTTTCCGAAGTGTCCACATCACCATGCCAACATACAACAAGCATTTACCCGGACACATTTAAGGATAAAAGTTACCTATTTATTAGATTTCAGTTTTACAATTTACCAATATAAAAGAAAGGGAAATTGCCATTTAAGTATCAAGGCAATCTCCCTTTTTACTACAAAATAGGAGACCCAATCACAATGAATAAACGAATCTATTGAAGAATCTTCCAAACTGCCACCTAATCCTATTTTAGTCCTATTCAAATCCTCTTAATCCGTATTTCATCACCCCAATTCCGTATTCAGGTATTGTTTTCCCGACTTGGGTAAATTAGACCGAAAGATGCATTTTTTATTCTATACTTTTGTCGCTGTTAATATAACATATTAAGAGATATACACATGAGAATAAAAGTATTTTTATGGATGTCCACAGTGTTTACACTGTTGGTTTCCTGCACTGGCAAGAATGAACAAGTACGGTCGGGAATGATTGTCAAAACTGAAAAAGCAGTTCAATATTCCGGTGGGAATGGAAAGGAATATGCTTTCATCTCCCGGCCATACCGTACTTCGGAATTATCCTTCCGAGTAGGTGGTCCGATAGACCGCTTCGATGTATATTCCGGTAACTATTATTCGCAAGGAAGCATTATCGCCGAGATTGATCCTCGAGACTTTCGCATACGCAAAGAACGGACTAAAGCCATATATGAACAGATGAAAACGGAATTTGACAGAATACAGAAATTGTATGAAAAGAACAATATTTCTGCCAGCCAATATGAAAAGACAAAGGCCGATTATACTACGGCCAAGACCTCCTTTGACATGGCTTCGAACGAACTGGAAGATTCACGTCTCATAGCTCCCTTCAATGGATATGTGGGCGAAGTATATATAGAGAAGTTCCAAGATGTAAAAGCTGCACAGCCTGTCTTGTCGCTGATAGACATTGACCGTCTCCGCATCGAAACATACGTGACACAAGAAGTGGCAGCCGCAGCCCGATCGCTTGATTCGGTGAAAGTGTGTTTCGACATGTATCCCGACAAAGTTTATAAGGCGGCAGTAATTGAAGTATCCAAAGGCACTACCCGTAATAATCTTTCCTACCTGCTAACCGCACTATTACCCAATCCGGACAGAAAGCTGCTGGCCGGAATGTCAGGCAAGGTATATATGGATATTCCCACAGATCAGAAAGCAGGTGTAGTTATCCCACAGTATGCCTTATGCCACCGTCCCGAAGTGGGTGACTTTGTGTGGGTAACCAACGAAAGTACTTCCAAAGTAAGTCTGCGCAAGGTGACAAAAGGCGATTTACTGCCCAGTGGTAAGGTACTTATAACCAAAGGGCTTTCCGCCGATGAGACTATTGCAACAAGCGGTTTGCGTTTCCTTTCGGACGGCATGGAAGTTGAGATCTCCTCTAAAAAATAAACCTATGAAGTTCGTAAAATATTTCTTGCAGAAAAGATCCGTCACCATTTTACTACTGGCGCTGGTACTGGCAGGTGGATTGTTTTCCTATATCAAAATGGGAAAACTGGAAGATGCGCCTTTTACTATTAAGCAGGCATTGGTACTGACTCCTTATCCGGGAGCTTCCCCATCGGAAGTACAGACGCAAGTAACCGACATTTTGGAAGAAGCCATACAATCCATGGGTGAACTGTATTACCTGAAAACGGAAAATCGTGCAGGTCTTTCCAAGATCACCGTTTATGTAAAAAAAGAGATTCGTGCAGATGAGATGCAACAGCTTTGGGACAAGTTGCGTCGTAAAGTGAATGACGTACAGGGGAAATTACCCGCCGGAGCAGGTGCCTCCATTGTCAACGATGACTTCGGCGATGTGTTGGGCGTGTTCTACGGGCTTACCAGTGACAATTACTCATTTCGTGAGCTGGAAGACGAAGCCAAGCTGATAAAGAATGAGCTGTTGAAGGTGAAAGACGTGGCCAAAGTGGAGATTTACGGTGTGCAGACACCTACTATTGACGTAACCATCAGCCCGGCTGTTATGGCACAAAGTGGAGTGACCACTGCGGACATCGCCCATGCATTTGAAGCACAAAACAAGGTGGTGGATGCCGGAGGAGTGGATGCTGGCAGCAATCGTATCCGAATCGAATCCACCGGCAATTTTTACTCTTTGGATGACATACGCGAGTTAACTATTGTATCACGTACAGGAGAACATTTCCGTTTGGCCGACATTGCCAATATAGAAGAAAGCTACCAAAACCCTCCGGGCAACATCATGCGGATTGACGGAAGTCCTGCCATAGGTATTGCTATCTCCACCGTCCCCACCGGCAACGTAGTGGATATGGCAAAGGCTGTGCAAATCACGCTTGATAAGTTTAAAGAGACAATGCCTGAAGGCTTTACACTGACTGCCATCTATGATCAAGGATATGAATCGGATATAGCCAATCAGGGATTTATCCTGAACTTGATTATTTCCGTACTCACAGTAGTAGCCATTCTATTGTTCTTTATCGGATTCAAGAATGGTATTCTGATAGGCAGCGGACTGGTATTCTCCATCTTCGCCACGCTAATAGTCATGATGGCTTCAGGCATAGCCTTGCAACGCATGTCACTGGCCGCAATCATTATCGCCATGGGTATGCTGGTGGACAACGCCATTGTGGTATCCGATTCGGCGTTAGTCAATATGGAACGGGGCATGCGCAAACGAGTTGCCATCATGCGTGCCTGTTCATCCACTGCACTGCCTTTACTGGCTGCCACTATCATTGCCATACTGACTTTCCTACCGATATACTACTCTCCGCATATCACCGGAGAATTGCTTTCGTCACTGGTCATCGTCATCGGAGTTTCCCTGATGTTCAGCTGGGTATTCGCCTTGACACAAACCCCATTCTTCATTCAGGAGTTTGTACGCCGTCCACGTCCGGAGGAGTTGAAAGCCGGTCTTTTCGACGGCAAATACTATAATATATTCCGTAACGCCCTCCGTTGGGTGCTACGCCACCGTACCATGACAGTCGCCTCTCTGGTAGTGATGTTGGTACTTTCAGCTTGGAGTTTCAAGTTTATACCGAAAGTATTTGTTCCTGCACTGGACAAACAATACTTCACGATGGACATGTGGCTACCGGAAGGCACTAACATTTATGAGACAGACCGTATAGCCGGCGAAATGGCAGATTATGTACGGGGACATGAAGAAGTGGAAATGGTTTCCAACTACATCGGCCGCACACCGCCGCGGTATTATTTGTCCAATATAGCTTTCGGGCCACAGTCCAATTATGCGCAGTTACTCATCAAATGTCATACTTCCAAAGATGCGGTAGCCATGCACTCCCTGTTGCAAGACTCCATCCGGCTGAAGTTTCCGGAGCCACTGATCAAGGTCAACAAATTTGAGCTGAGTCCATTGACGGAAGCGATGATTGAAGCCCGCTTCCTTGGTCCGGATGCCGCAGTTCTGGATTCACTGGTAAACGTGGCAACCTCAATTATGCGGCGCAACCCGAAAGCAGCAGATGTACGTAATGAATGGGGTAACATGACCCTGGTTATGCGCCCTATCTACACCCCTGTCAAAGCTGGTGCACTTGGCATTACCAAAGCACAGATGATGCAATCCGTAAAATCCGTCAGCGATGGACTTCCCGTAGGCATTTACCGCGATGACGAACGGAAAGTTCCGGTACTGCTGAAGTCTGATAACACCTCCGTAACAGATGCACACTCATTGGAAAATCTCTCTGTATGGAACGGCAAACATTCTGCACCATTGTCACAAGTCACCCAAGGAGTGGAAACTGCTTGGGAATGGCCTCAGATACGTACTTACAACCGCCAACTCTCCATGGCCGCCATGTGTGGTGTACAGCCGGGACATACAATGGCCGAAGTCCATGGAGAAATACGCAAGGAGATTGAAGCCATGGAATTGCCTGAAGGTTATACTTTCTTTTGGGATTCACAATATAAGGATCAGAACGAGGGCTTACAGGCACTTGCCAAATTTTTCCCATTGGCATTTTTAATGCTGATAGTGATTCTGGTTGCCTTGTTCGGAAACTTCCGCGAACCAGGTATCATCCTGTGTATACTTCCCCTTTCCCTTATCGGAGTGGCCGTTGGTATGCTACTTACCGGTTTCGATTTCGGGTTCTTCCCGATTGCCGGCTGGTTAGGCTTGCTGGGTATGATCATCAAAAACGTCATTGTGCTGCTGGATGAAATCAATGTACAGCGCCACGATGGGGTCATTCCCTATACGGCAGTTATAGAAGCTACCGTATCGCGTACACGCCCGGTACTGATGGCAGCTACTACTACCATTCTGGGTATGGTTCCCCTGTTGTTCGATGTTGCCTTTGGCGGCATGGCTGCTACCATTATTTTCGGTCTGACCTTTGCCACCCTGCTGACATTGTTCGTCACACCGGCTTTGTATTCTATGTTCTATAAAGTAAAAGAATCGTGATTATGTTAAAGAAATATATACTGGTTTTATTTTCATTGTGTGTTTCCTCCGTAGCTGTATCCCAGCAGAATCCTCTACTGGAAAAATACAGGTCAATGGCTGTTGAATACAGCCATGACCTGAAGGCTGCGGATAAAAATATTGCCGCCAGCCTCGAACTGGAGAAAGCAGCCCAAAAGGATTTATATCCCAAGCTGTCCGGAGGAGCTAACTTCCAGTACACAGGAAACCCATTGCAATTGACGCTGGATTTACCTTCCATGGGTAATCCGGTCACTTTCGAAGGAAAAGACATGAAATACGGTGCTTCCGTCTCCCTGCTGCAACCCATATATACGGGAGGACGCTTGCTGGAAACCATACGGATGGCCAAGTACAGGCATAATGTCAGCGGCTTTCAGGAAGAATACATCCGTTCTGGCATCTATTTACAAACGGATATGCAATATTGGAATACAGTGGCACGTACGGAGATTGTCCGCATATCCGATGACTACCGCAACTCCGTATCTTCCTTGACTCAGACCATCCGCGAACGGGTCGAAGCCGGACTCACAGACCGACAGGATTTGCTGATGATGGAGGTAAAACTGAATGAAGCGGAATACCAACTCCTGCAAGCCAAGAAAAATCTGGAGAACGGTCGTATGGCCCTCAATTCGCTCATTGGAGTGGAACTCCAATCACAGACCGAAGTGGAAGACAGCGTAGCGATAGTAGTGACAGATGACGCATCACTTTGGAGCGATAGCGGCTCTGTCCGTCCGGAACTGAAGATAGCCATGGAGCAGATAAAGATTGCCGAGAGCGAAAAAAAGCTGACACTCTCCAAGTATATGCCACAATTTTATGTGGGGATGGACGGAAGTTATTCCTCCCCCGGTTACAACTTCCATTCGGATATGGATCCCAATTATGCCGTATACGCTACGGTCTCCATGCCATTATTTGAATGGGGTAAACGTCGAAATGAGAAACGGGCTTCTTCCTTCAAAATGGATATGGCAGCTGAAAATCTGAGCAAAGTGACAGACGGAGTAAACCTGGAGATTCAAACGGCACGCAATTCCCTCCGGCAAGCAATAGAACAAGTGAACCTGACAAGAAACTCGCTGGACAAGGCCTGTGAAAATGAAACAATGGCTTTAGAACGCTATGACGAGGGTAAGTCCTCTGTCATTGAGGTGATTGATGCCCAAACCTATCGTCAGCTGGCACAAATGAACTATGTACATGCCAAGGTTTCGGCACAGAATTATTATTCCGAGCTACTCAAAGCGCTCAACAAATACTAAATCATCAGAATTTATAGTATCTTTATCCCCTATGAAATGGACCACAATAACATATATGCTATTATTTTCAGGGCTGGGACTTTTCTCCTACTTCCTGATTGCCAACTATACGGATTTCTCACCTAAGACGGCTGAGGCGTTTTATTCATGGGGAGCGGTTGTCTTCACCATACTCGCATTCAACCTGGTGGGATATTCCACACTTCGATTGTCCGAATGGGTAAACAGGCAGTATGTTATTAATACTTTCCGGAAATGGAAGCTCGTCATGGTCTATATGAGTGTCATTTTCCTCTTTCTGATGTTGAACTACGGTGTATTCGTAACGGCTAAAATTCTGGCAAATGTAGAACCGATATTCAACTTCTCGCGTAGCGGTTGGAATTTGCTGATAGTCGTGTGGATGGCAGAAATGGTAGTCATCGGGCTGTTACTCTCCAACCGTACCCTGCAAGCTAACTGGTTGTTACAACAGGAAGCCGCTAAATTGCAGATGGAGAACTCTCGGGCCAAATATACTGCCTTGCAAAACCAGCTGAATCCACATTTTCTGTTTAACAGCTTGAATACGCTGATTGCCGAAATAAAATATAATCCGGACAATGCGGTATGCTTTACCCAAAACCTATCATCCGTATACCGCTATGTTCTCCAATGTCAGGACAGGAACTTGATCCCGCTAAAAGAAGAATTAGACTTTATGAATTCCTACTTGTTCCTACACAAGGTTCGTTTGGGCGATTGCATCAGTTATGACTGCCGTATTCCCCCCGAATATATGGAACGGCAGATACCTCCACTTACCCTGCAATTATTGGTAGAAAATGTGATCAAGCACAATTCCATTTCCCCCGATAAACCCATGACTATCCACATCGAAATAGACAATGAATATTTGGTAGTCAGCAATCCGGTTTCTCCAAAGAAAAAAAAGGACTCCTCGTCCGGGATAGGACTGAAAAATTTGTCAAATCGATGTCGGCTGATGTCGAATAAGAATATTGTCATTCAGAAAGAAGATTCTGTTTTTACAGTTAAAATACCGATTATACAATGAAGCTAAATACAGTCATTATAGAAGATGAGATACCTGCGGCACGCCTGTTACACTCTATGGTATCTTCACTGCGCCCCGAATGGAACATTGAGATTATTCCTGGCAGTGTGGATGACGCTGTGGAATGGTTTGCCTCCCATGAACATCCCGAACTGATTTTTCTGGACATACATCTTACAGACGGAGATGCCTTCGACTTTCTGTCTGCAGCCAAGCCGAAATCAGCCGTTATCTTCACAACAGCATATGATCAATATGCCATACGCGCTTTTTCCGTAAACAGCATAGATTATATACTTAAACCGGTAGACGAGCAACGCTTATCGGATGCTATCGCCAAATATGAGGCTCTCCATGGTCAGGCATGGCTGAAATCGGAGAAATATATGGAAACACTGCTTGAGACATTGAAACATCCTGAAAAGAAATATAGAAGTCGTTTTCTTATTTCCGGGACCGATGAGTTCTGGTTGTTACGGGTGGAGGATATTGCCTATTTCTATTCGGAGGAAAAGACGACGTTTGCAGTCACCCCAAGCGGCCGGGAACATATACTGGACCTGTCTTTAAATAAACTGGAAGAACAACTGGATCCTGAACAATTCTTTCGTGTGAACCGGCAAATGATTCTTAACGTGGATGCCATTGATCGGGCAGCTCCCTTTTTTAAAGGAAGGATAAAGGTCGTAGTACATCCGCCATTCAAATCGGACATTATCATAAGCGAAGGCAAAGCCTCTGCGTTCAGGTTGTGGCTCAATTATTGATTAATATTTTTCAAGACAATCCTCTCAAATAAGGCCACATCTTGCCTCTCATCAATTTTTATTGAGCAACCAGTCATCAGATGGCCGTTTTTCTCTCCTCCACCGGTTCATTTTGTGTCTCCCATATCCCATTGTACCTGAACTAACTTGCCCGGCAGAATGTTATAACAGCACTAATTTAAAGAAGCAACCATTATGGAAAAGAACTTGATTCATAGTAATGAATTGCATTTCATTGACAAGAAACGCATTCACCGGGCAGTAGGACAGCTGGTTGAGTCATTGGAACTGGCAGCAGGTTCCACAACAGGATTCAATCTGTATGCAGTAGTAGAAAGTTATTTCACAGACCTGAACAAACGGAGAGAGATCAACCGTCTGCTCAATCCGGAACAAAATACTTGCGAAGAAACAGAAGAGGAACTCGAAACATACGGGAGGTAAAAACAGGGTATATACATTATATCAAAAGGGAGTAACACTTGGTGCAACTCCCTTTTGATATAAAAAAAATCCGGAACTTTATGAAAGTTCATCAATCCTTTGCCTGATGCACCGTCAACTGCGGGAACGGGAATCCGATTCCTTCCTCGTTGAATGTAGCATAAATAGTCTTGTTCATATCAAAATAAACTCCCCAGTAATCACTGTTCTTCACCCAAACGCGGATCACGACATTCACACTGCTGGCGTCCAAAGCATGAAGTGCCACGAAAGGTTCCGGAGTATTCAGGATGCGGCTATCGGCTGCAAGTATGCGGCGTACGGTACTTTCTACCTTATCATAATTCTCACCATACTCCACGCCGATGACCCAATCCACACGACGCGTCTCTTCACGACTGTAATTAGTCACCGTACCGCTGCTCAAAGCACCGTTAGGAATATAAATAACTTTGTTATCGGCCGTAGTAAGAATGGTATGAAATATCTGGATCTCACGCACCGTACCGGACACGCCCTGGCTTTCAATCCAGTCGCCGACTTTGAACGGGCGGAACAACAACACAATAAGTCCGCCTGCAAAATTCTGCAAGTTCCCGGACAACGCCATACCCACCGCCACACCGGCAGATGCCAACAGGGCAGCGAACGAGGTTGTTTCCACTCCCAACTTACCGATAACGGCTATAATCAGTAGGATCGTCAACAGTATGTTCACCAGACTCTTGATGAAGCTCTGAATACCGGCATCAATATGTCGCTTCATAAGAAGCTTAGACAGAAGTTTCTTGATGAAAGAGATAAGGAACCGTCCGACTACAAAAATTAGAATAGCGCCTATGATGCGCCCTCCGGCTCCTACTCCCCAATCTATCAGCTGCTGCATAAAAATCTGAAGTTTGCTGAAACCTTCTTCAGAAGTTTGGGCGGCAAATGCCGCCATAAATAAAGATGATAACATGATTAATTGTAGATTATAAATGATTAATTATTAGTCAGGGACAAAATTAACAAATAATTTCATTTCCCCGCCACTTTATTTGTACCTTTCGATCAAAAGAGATACTTTTGCATCCGATTTCAACTAAGGGGTGCCCTAATATGACGGGCTGAGAACATACCCATTGACCTGATCCGGGTAGTGCCGGCGGAGGGAAAAGAAGAAAAGTTCCCCTTTTCTATATTAATCATTAATCGTTAAAATTGCAAATGAAGAAGTATGCAATGGCAGCGTGTCTGTTTATGGCAGCGCTGAATGTCTGTGCACAGACAAAGGAAAAGGACAGCCTGCGGGTCATAGACTTGCAGGAAGTAGAGATTATCTCCACACGTGCCACAGGGACTACCCCGGTGGCGTTTACCAACATCAACAAAGACCAACTCAAAAAGCAGAACTTCGGCCAGGACCTGCCGTACCTGTTGAGCATGACACCGTCCGCCATCACCACCAGTGATGCCGGAGCCGGCATCGGTTATACGACATTGAGAGTGCGCGGTACGGACGGAACACGCATCAACGTCACCGCCAACGGTATTCCCATCAACGATGCCGAGAGCCACAACGTATTTTGGGTGAATCTGCCCGACTTCGCATCTTCCGTCAAAGACATGCAGATACAGCGCGGCGCAGGAACCTCCACCAATGGTGCAGGAGCGTTCGGAGCCAGCATCAACATGCAGACGGGAGACTTCTCCCTGAAGCCGTATGCCGAGCTGAACGGTTCGTACGGCTCGTTCAACACACACAAGGAGACGGTGAAAGTGGGTACAGGACTCATCAACGACCATTGGTCTTTCGATGCCCGCCTGTCCAACATCAGTTCGGACGGATACATTGACCGCGCATCGGTAGGACTGAACTCTTACTACCTGCAAGGCGGATATTACAATGACAACACTTCGGTCAAGCTGATAACTTTCGGCGGCAAAGAACGCACCTACCATGCCTGGAACTATGCCAGCAAAGAAGAAATGAAGGAGTACGGTCGCCGTTACAACTCCTGCGGATATATGTACACCGACGACAACGGCACAGCCCACTACTACGAAGACCAAACAGACAACTACGTGCAAAAGAACTACCAACTGCTCTTTAACCATAACTTCACCTCTGCCTGGAACGTGAATGCAGGTCTGCACTATACCAAAGGAGACGGCTACTATCAGGAGTACAAGGACAACCGCAAGCTGGTGGAATACGGTCTGCTGCCGTATGAGCATGACGGTGAGACTGTAAAGAAGAGCGACCTTATCCGCAAAAAAGCAATGGACAATTGGTTTGGCGGCGGTATCTTCTCTGTGAATTATAAAGGCAGCCGCCTGCACGCATCCCTGGGCGGAGGATTGAACCGTTACGACGGCGACCACTTCGGCAAAGTGCTGTGGGTAAAGAACTACATCGGCACCCTCGACCCCGACAAAGACTACTACCGCAACAATGCCACGAAGAATGACGGTAACCTCTACCTGAAAGCCGACTATGAATTGTGCGACGGCCTCAACGCCTATGCGGATTTGCAGTACCGCCACATCTCCTATAAGATGTACGGGCAGAATGACAAATGGAACAGTGTCACCGGCGACGGGCTGCAACAGCTTGCCATTCACGAGAAGTTCGATTTCTTCAATCCCAAAGCCGGGCTGTCATGGCAGATCAACCGCAATAACCGGGTGTACGGATCTTTCAGCGTAGCCCACAAAGAGCCTACGCGTAACAACTATACGGACGGCAAGTTTACCGAACATCCCAAAGCAGAGCGTCTGTTCGACTACGAATTGGGGTACACCTTTGCCAACTCATGGCTGAATCTCGGCGCCAATTTGTACTACATGGACTACAAGGACCAACTGGTACTGACCGGCGAGCTGAATGAAATCGGCGAAGCCGTAGCCGCCAACGTCCCCGACAGCTATCGCATGGGCATTGAGCTGATGGCGGGTCTGAAGCTACCTTGCGGCTTCCAATGGGACATCAACGCCACCTTAAGCCGCAACCGCGTAGAGAACTTCACCGAAACCCTTTACGAGAACGAAGATCCGGCAGGTGAGAAGTGGAGCACTTATTTGGGCGACACCCATATCGCCTTCTCTCCCGATTTCCTGCTGAACAATCGCTTCGGCTATACATACAAAGGCTTTGAGGCATCTTTGCAATCGCAATACGTCAGCAAACAATACATGAGTAACCTGGATTGTAAAGACCATATCCTGGATGCCTATTTCGTCAGCAACCTGAACTTATCGTATACATTTGCGTTACCCAAAATAAAGTCGATAACCGTAGGATGCACCATCTATAATCTCTTCAACGAAGAATATGAGAACAATGGCTACGCAGGCAGCGGCTTCTATTATGAAGACGGCCAGAAAGTGCGCTACAACTACGCAGGATATGCCGCACAAGCAGGTACCAATGTATTAGGGCACATATCCCTGCGTTTCTGACACCCAAATACCTAATTATGAATGTCCCAACATTCGGCACCCAAGATTTGTTATGGAGCAAACTCTCGAAATCATCGGAACACTTGTAGGACTTCTCTACCTTTGGCTGGAGTACAAGGCAAGTATATATCTTTGGATAGCAGGCATCATCATGCCTGCTATCTACATCTTCGTCTACTACAACGCAGGTCTATATGCCGACTTCGGCATCAACATCTACTATCTTGGCGCTGCCATATACGGCTGGATGATGTGGAAGTACGGAGCGTTCCTCCGGCGGACAATCCTCAAAAAGACCGCCGCGAATATAGAGAACCCGCAGCAGAAACCACCCATTACCCGTATGCCGTTGCACTATCTGCTGCCGCTCACTGCCGTATTTGCCGCCACGTTTGCAGGCATTGCCTGGATACTCATAAACTTCACAGACAGCAATGTCCCCTTGCTGGATTCTTTCACCACCGCACTAAGCATCATCGGCATGTGGATGCTGGCGCGGAAATACGTAGAGCAATGGTGGGCATGGATTGGCGTGGATGCCGTAAGCGCCGGCCTGTACGTTTACAAAGGACTTGATTTTACCGCTGCATTATATGCCCTTTACACAATAATCGCTATCTTTGGCTACTTCAAATGGAAGAAGATGATGAAAGGATGATAAAGAAACAAGGTGATGAAAGAAGAATATAAAGGCACAACGAAGTTGTATAGCCGCTGCACCGAAGTCGAGGCAGTGGTTCTGGCTAACGGGGAATATCCTACGGCTTCCCTTCCCCTGCATATACTGGAAAGCGCCCCTTATGTGGTTTGTTGCGACGGCGGTGCAGACGAATACATCCGGCAGGGGCATATTCCCAATCTTATTATAGGCGATGGCGACTCCATCTGCGAGGAGAACCGCCGGAAGTACGGCCATCTGCTCCACTGCATCTCCGAACAGGAGACCAACGACCAGACCAAAGCCGTCAGCTACTTATTGTCACAAGGGAAACGCCGGATAGCCATCGTAGGCGCCACCGGCAGACGCGAAGACCATACTTTGGGGAATATCAGCCTGCTTATGGACTACATGCGTGCCGGAGCCGATGTATGTACTTATACAGACTATGGCGTTTTCATCCCTTGCCGGGACACGTGTACCCTCCCCTGCCGGCCGGGGCAGCAGGTATCTATCATCAACTTCGGCGCCCGCAGGCTGCATGGAATCGGACTGGTATATCCCCTCAGCGACTTCACCAACTGGTGGCAAGGCACTCTCAACGAATGTACCGGCACTGAGTTTACAGTCGAAGCTGAAGGAGAATACCTACTGTTCCTGAATTTCCCCATTGAGCCTTGAGACATCGGAAACGGGTAATGCCCCAAAGTATCAGGACAATCTTTTGTCCGGCACAATGCGACAGTCCTGCTCCGGTCAGATACTCATCAGATAGCGTTTGAAGTCCTCAAAGCCTTTCGACATAGGCAAGCTCTTCTTCTCGCCGCGCATAAAGGCCTGCAATTTTTCCGGTATCTGCACAGCCTCGCCGATAATCTTCTCTACCGTATCTTTGAATTTGGCAGGATGGGCCGTTTCCAGGAAGATACCCGTCTCGCCCGCCTGCAACCCTTCTTGCAACGCGCGGAAGCCACATGCCCCATGAGGGTCGAGCAAGTAATGATTGCCTTTCCATACCTCTTTCATGGTTTCGGCTATCTGTCCGTCCGTATAAGTGGCTCCGCTTATCTCGGCGGAGATAGCTGCGTGACTACCCCCGTAAAGATCAAGCACACGAGCAAAGTTACTCGGATCGCCCACATCCATGGCGTTGGCAATTGTGGCAATGCTGGGACGCGGCGCATAAACACCCGTCTGCAAATACTGGTAGAAAATATCGTTACGGTTATTGGAAGCTATGAAACGTTTCACAGGCAATCCCATGCGCTTGCCGAACAGACCGGCCGTTATATTGCCGAAATTACCGCTCGGCACGCAGATTACGGCATCACCGGCTTTTCCCGCACGCTTCAACTGGGCGTAGGCATAGAAATAGTAAAAGGCCTGCGGGAGGAAACGCGCCACATTAATGGAGTTGGCGCTGGTAAGTTGCATATGCTCATTAAGCTCCTTGTCCATGAAGGCGGCTTTCACCAGCGCCTGACAGTCGTCGAATGTGCCGTCCACCTCAAGGGCTGTGATGTTCTGTCCCAGCGTAGTGAACTGCTTCTCCTGAATTTCGCTTACCTTGCCTTTCGGATAAAGTACATAAACATGGATTCCTTCCACACCGAGGAAACCGTTGGCTACGGCGCTGCCCGTATCCCCCGAAGTGGCAACCAGTACGTTCACCTGCTTCTTGCCCTCTTTCCTGATGAAATAGCCCAGCAGACGCGCCATAAAACGGCCGCCCACATCCTTAAAGGCAAGCGTAGGTCCATGAAACAGCTCAAGGGAATAGATATTCTCCGTCACCTTCACCAAAGGCACATCAAAACTCAGCGTGTCATACACAATCTGTTTCAACGTATCTGCCGGAACATCCTCTCCAAAGAAAGCATCCGCCACCCGGTAGGCTATCTCCTGAAAGCCAAGCGTGTCAATGCTGTCGTAAAAATCCTGCGGCAACGGTTTGATGGCAAAGGGCATGAAAAGTCCTTTGTCAGCGGCAAGCCCTTTCACTACGGCCTCTTCCAAAGTAGCATCGGGCGCCTGTTTGTTAGTACTGTAATATTTCATAATTCTTTCATAAATTCATTTATAAACTCATCTTCTTTCATCATGCCATAGCTGCCGCTGCAAGCGGCAACCTCGTCGAACGTCTGCACCTCATCCGGCTCAATGCCCGGATACCAGATGAAGAAAGGCACCGGCTCATTGGTATGCGTACGAAGTTCGCAAGGAGTGGGATGATCGGGCAAAACGGCAATGGCAACCGGCTCTTCCCAATCTTTCACCGCTTCATAGACAGGGCCTACGGCACGACTGTCCAAGTTCTCAATCGTCTGCATCTTCAAGGAAACATCCCCTTCATGGCCGGCCTCGTCACTGGCTTCGATATGCAGATAAACAAAATCGTCCGTCTTCAGTGCATCAAGGGCCGCCGCCACCTTATTCTCGTAATTGGTGTCGTAAAGTCCGGTTGCCCCTTCCACCGTCAGGCGACGCAATCCGGCATAGGTTCCGATACCGTTAATCAGATCTACGGCGGAGATGACAGCACCTCTCTTCACCTGAGGGAACTTATCCGAGAGCTTTTCCATTTGCGGACGATAGCCGGGACTCCATGGCCAGATGCTGTTGGCAGGGTCTTTGCCCGCGGCTGCGCGCTTCTTGTTGACGGGATGTTCCTTCAACAGAGCCTGCGAACGCATAATCAGGTCGTTTATTAAATCGGCAGTCTGCCGGGGAGTTAAGTCGGCTTCACCTTCGGGAACAGTGACATCCTCTGTGCCTGCCATCGGCTTCACCAGCAAGGGGCGATAGGGTTTCAAAGGAACATCGTGCGGGGGCGTGCAGTCAATGCGTTTGTCTCCGCCTTTTATGACCAGCAGGTGACGGTATTGCACACCTGTATGAAAGCGCACACGCTCATCTCCCAAGTGTTCCTGCAGATATTTCACCAACACATCGGCCTCCTCGGTCGTGATGTGTCCGGCTGAATGGTTCTTTATATCGTCGCCCTCAATGCAAATAATATTACAGCGCATCGCCATTTCACCGGGCTTCAGGTCTACGCCGATGCTTGCCGCCTCCAGCGGGCCGCGTCCCTCGTACACTTTCGGCAGGTTGTAGCCCAGTACGGACATATTGGCCACCTCGCTGCCCGGATGGAAACCGTCGGCAACAGTCTTGAGCCTGCCCACGCGCCCCATTCGGGCGAGTTTATCCATATAGGGTGTTTTGGCTGCCTGCAACAAGGTCTTTCCGCCCAAAGACTTTACGGGCCAGTCGGCCATGCCGTCACCTAATATAATAATGTGTTTCATCATTCTTCATTTAATTAAACGTTCGCAATGCTCATGATGTCCGCAAAGACACCCGCAGCCGTCACGCCTGCGCCGGCTCCGTAACCTTGTATCATCATGGGGTATTCCTTATAACGTTCTGTGGTCAGCAAGATGATGTTGTTGCTGCCCTCCAAACCATAGAACGGATGGTTCACACCTACTTCCTGCAAGCCTACGGATGCCTTGCCATTCTCCAGTTTGGCAACGAAACGCCAGTGCTTGTTCCCGGCTTCCAACACCTTGCGGCGTGCTTCAAAGTCGGCGTCAAGTCCCGGAACCTTCTTCCAAAAATCATCCAGCGAGCCTTCAAAGAAATCATCGGGAACGAACAGGTTCTTCTCCACATCGCTCTGTTCGATGCGATAGCCCGCTTCACGCGCCAGAATCACCAGTTTGCGAATCACATCCTTACCGCTAAGGTCGATGCGCGGGTCGGGTTCGGAATAACGTTCCTCCTGCGCCATCTTAATGGTCTTGCTGAAAGGAATGTCCGCACTGATTTTGTTGAAGATATAATTCAGCGTGCCACTCAGCACCGCCTCAATCTTCAGTATCTTGTCACCACTATGTATAAGGTCGTTAATCGTATTGATGATGGGCAGGCCTGCACCGACATTCGTTTCAAACAGATACTTCACACCACGCTGGCGGGCTATCTGCTTCAGTTCACGATAGTTCTCGTATTCCGAAGAGGCGGCAATCTTATTAGCTGCAACCACCGACACATTATGCATCAGAAGGTCTTTGTACAAAGACGCCACACCCGCACTTGCCGTACAGTCCACGAATACGGAGTTGAAGATATTCATGCCGATAATCTCATCACGAAGCGTATCCAGCGAGCTTTCCTTGCCTTTCTCCGCCAACTCTTCACGAAAACGTCCCAGGTCGAACCCCTCGCGGCCGAACATCGCCTTGGAGGCATCGGCAATACCCACCACATTCAGTTGCAGGCCATTCTCCTGCATCAATCTCTGGCGCTGGCTGTGAATCTGTTCTATCAGACTGCCGCCCACCGTACCGACCCCGCAGATAAAGAGGTTCAGCACCTGATATTCCGACAGGAAGAAAGAGTCGTGAATGACATTCAAGGACTTACGCAGCGACTTGCTGTCCACGACGAACGAGATATTCGTTTCCGAAGCACCCTGCGCACAGGCTATCACATTGATACCGTTGCGTCCCAGCGTGCCGAACAGCTTACCGGCAATACCCGGCGTATGCTTCATATTCTCGCCTACAATGGCCACCGTAGCCAAATCTTTCTCCGCCTGTATGGGCGAAATCTCTCCCATTTCAATCTCCTTGGCAAACTCCTCATTCAGCACCTCACAAGCCAGGTCGGCATCCGCATTGCGCACACCGATGGAAGTGGAGTTCTCCGAAGAGGCCTGCGAAACGAGGAACACACTGATGCCGTTCTTTGCCAAAGCTTTGAAGATGCGATAGTTCACACCAATCACGCCAACCATGCCAAGGCCCTGCACCGTTATCAGGCTCGTATCATTAATGGACGAGATACCCTTGATGGCCTTGCTCTGCGGACTGGAGACTTCTTGCTTGATAACCGTTCCCGCCCCTTCGGGATTGAAAGTATTCTTTATTATAATAGGTATGTTCTTGTGACAGACCGGATAAATAGTAGGCGGATACACCACTTTGGCCCCGAAGTTACAAAGTTCGGTAGCTTCTACATAGCTCAGTTCATTGATGGTATAGGCAGTGGAAATCACACGCGGATCGGCAGTCATGAAGCCGTCCACATCCGTCCATATCTCCAGTGCATCGGCATCCAGCGCCGCAGCAATGATGGCTGCCGTATAGTCGGAACCGCCGCGCCCCAGGTTGGTGACCTCACCGGTAGTCTTGTCCGTAGAGATGAATCCCGGAACCAGTACGCGTTTGGGCATATCCTTGAATGTCTCGCGCACCAAAGCGGTGGTAAGCTCCGCATCCAGCACATGCTTGGAATGCTTCTTCTCCGTCTTGATGAACCGGCGCGAATCGAACCATTCCGCACCCGTCAGTTGCGCTGCGATGATGGAGGAAAGGCGCTCGCCGTAACTTACAATCGTATCGGATGTCTTCTGCGACAAGTCTTTAATCAGGTAAATACCCTGGAAGATGTCCTTCAGTTCGTTCAGCAACTCTCCCACCTGACGCTGCAACGCCACTTGGGACTCGCCTGCCGGAATCACCTCTTTTATCATTTCCACATGGCGGTAGACAATCTCACGAAACTCATTCTCGTACGAAGCATCACCGGATGCCGCCATTTTCGAGGTATTGATCAGCTTGTCCGTAATGCCGCCCAACGCGGAAACCACTACTATTAAAGGTTCATTGATAGCTTCTACAATTCTCTTAACGCTTAAAATGCTGTTCGCAGAACCTACGGATGTTCCGCCGAATTTTATTACTTTCATTATATTGGTGTTTTTATTATTAATACTTGAAATACTCCCGGATGAGATATTCATCACAGAGGATGCAGGGGTCTCACAGGGCTTTTTTCTTTCCCGCCACCGGAATCACGCGGAACTGCACAAGCAAATTTTGTGAGACGCTGCGGTTCTCTGTGACGAAAGCTAAATAAAATGACTGAAAATTAGTGTAACACGTAGAAACACAAAATACTATCCCCAACCCCTAAGGGTCATGGTACACATGGATGTGACTGTATGTTGATAGTACTTGTTCATTGTCTCTTACTGCTATCGTTTATGATAAGTGTTGCAAAAGTAACAATAAAAATATTCAAACTATCACATTTTACGACTTTTTTGCGATAAAAATACATATTCGCTTCATTAAGGACAGAAATATGTACATTTCACGACTGACAGATTTGCACTTTCTGCCAAGGGAAGAGAGCAATCCGGACGCAGTTTTCTAACACTTTGCTATTGTTTTAGAGATATATTACTATCTTTGCATAGTAATCATGTAAGAATCGAGCGTATGATCCCAAATAATACTTCCGTTTTGTTAATTTACACCGGAGGAACTATCGGAATGATAGAGAACACAGAAACCGGAGCATTGGAGAACTTCAACTTTGAACACTTACAGAAGCATGTGCCCGAACTCCAGAATTTTACGTTCCGCATAGACACCTATCAGTTCGACCCTCCCATGGACTCTTCGGACATGGATCCGGATGCCTGGCGCAAACTCGTACGCATCATCAGCGACAACTACGAACGGTACACCGGCTTTGTCATCCTTCATGGAACGGACACCATGGCCTACACAGCATCTGCCCTCAGCTTCATGCTCGAAGGGCTCAACAAGCCCGTCATCCTCACCGGGTCGCAGCTTCCCATCGGCGTGCTCCGTACGGACGGCAAGGAGAACCTGCTGACGAGTATCGAGATCGCCACAGCGCGGCATCCCGGCGGACGTCCCTTTGTACCGGAAGTGTGCATCTTTTTCGAGAATCACCTGATGCGCGGCAACCGCACCACCAAAATCAATGCCGAAAACTTCAACGCTTTCCGTTCGTTCAATTATCCCGTACTCGCCTCCGCCGGCATACACATCAAATATAACAATGTGCAAATTCATACGGAAAGCACACAGGGCGGATTGCAACCGCACTACCTGCTCGATACCAATATTGCCATATTGAAGCTCTTCCCCGGTATTCAGGAGAGCGTAGTAGATGCCATCCTCTCCATAGAAGGACTGAAAGCGGTGGTGCTGGAGACATACGGTTCGGGCAATGCCCCCCGGAAAGAGTGGTTCCTTCGCCGCCTGCACGATGCCTGCGAACAAGGCATCGTGATTGTGAACGTCACCCAATGCAGTGCCGGTACGGTAGAAATGGAACGCTACGAAACGGGCTACCGGCTGATGCAGGCCGGCGTTGTATGCGGATATGACAGTACTACCGAATCTGCCGTCACCAAACTGATGTTCCTGTTGGGGCACAACTACTCCCCCGCAGAAGTGCGCGAATTGATGAACCGCCCCATTGCAGGTGAAATTACGATTACGTAACTATCTGGCTGACAACAAGGTTATAGTCCCACCCTTTTTCTTAGGGGTGGGACTTTATTCCCAATACGACTGAAAGCAGTTCCCAATACGACTGAACCTGCCTCCCATTACGACTGAAAGAGGCTCCCATTACGACTGTGTTCCCCTACCACTACCTCCTCCGGAAATACGCTCCGGACAACCGGACTTTTCAGGCAAAACAACAAAAATGCGGATCGGCATTAAAAACAACGCCCACCCTATCAACCCGGCGATGAAAAATCGTACCTTTGGGCAGTTAATTCTAATGGAAATTCTTTTATGGCAAAGGAGAAAACAGTCTATGTATGCAGCAACTGCGGACAAGAGTCGCCCAAATGGGTGGGCAAATGCCCGTCGTGCGGAGAATGGAATACCTATGTGGAAGAGATAGTGCGGAAGGAAACCGTAAACAAGCGTCCGGTATCGGGCATAGAGACAGCCAAAGCCAAACCCGTCACTTTAAATGAGATTGCCGCTGACGATGAGCCCCGTATCGACCTGCACGACGCAGAGCTGAACCGCGTACTGGGCGGCGGTCTGGTGCAAGGTTCACTGGTATTGATAGGCGGCGAACCGGGCATCGGAAAATCCACACTGGTGCTGCAAACCATGCTTCAGATACCGGAGAAACGCATTCTCTACATATCAGGCGAGGAAAGCGCCCGGCAGTTGAAGCTGCGTGCCGACCGCCTGACAAGCAACTCCGCCGACTGCCTGATTGTCTGTGAGACTTCTTTGGAACAGATCTATGTACACATAAAGAATACACGTCCCGACCTCGTTGTCATAGACTCCATACAGACCATTTCAACGGAAACGCTCGAATCCTCTCCGGGCAGCATAGCCCAAGTCAGGGAGTGCTCCGCCTCTATTCTGCGCTTTGCCAAAGAGACGCATACGGCGGTAATCCTTATCGGTCACATCAATAAGGAAGGAAGCATTGCCGGTCCCAAAGTGCTGGAACACATCGTAGACACCGTACTTCAGTTTGAAGGCGACCAGCATTATATGTACCGCATCCTGCGCAGCATCAAGAACCGCTTCGGAAGCACCGCCGAACTGGGCATCTACGAGATGAGGCAAGACGGATTGCGGCAGGTGAGCAACCCTTCGGAACTGCTCCTCACCCAAGACCATGAGGGGATGAGCGGCATAGCCATTGCTTCCGCCATAGAAGGCATCCGCCCGTTCCTGATAGAGACGCAGGCGTTGGTGAGCAGTGCCGTTTATGGAAATCCGCAACGCTCCGCCACCGGCTTCGACATACGGAGAATGAATATGCTGCTTGCCGTACTGGAGAAACGCGTCGGCTTCAAGCTCGCCCAAAAAGATGTATTCCTCAACATTGCCGGCGGACTGAAAGTCAACGACCCCGCCATCGACCTCTCCGTCATCAGCGCCATCCTCTCCAGCAATATGGACACAGCCATAGAGCCTGAGATATGCATGGCGGGAGAAATAGGGCTGTCCGGTGAAATCCGCCCCGTCAACCGCATCGAACAACGCATCGGCGAAGCGGAGAAGCTCGGCTTCAAGCGGTTCATACTTCCCAAATACAATATGCAGGGACTGAACACTTCCAAGCTGAAAATCGAACTTATACCGGTGAGAAAGGTGGAAGAGGCGTTCCGGGCATTGTTCGGATAAGCCCGTCACAGGGAATAGATCCGCCGCAGGGGCACAACGCCCCACAGAGTTTTTATTAATGAAGAAAAAAGAATATGATACAAGAATACCAACTGCGCGTATTGCCCGAAACAGCGGCCAATGAACAGCGCCTGAAAGAATACCTCATACAAGAGAAAGGACTGAACATACGCGACATCACAGCTACACGAATCCTGAAACGCAGCATTGATGCGCGCCAGCGGACTATCTTCGTAAACCTGACCGTACGCGTCTATCTCAATGAAATGCCGAAAGAGGGTGAGTACAGGGAGACTATATATAATAATGTGTCGGACAAACCGCAGGTGGTCGTCGTAGGAGCCGGTCCCGGCGGACTATTCGCCGCCCTGCGCCTGATAGAACTCGGCTTGCGCCCCGTCATCGTGGAGCGCGGCAAGAACGTACGCGACCGCAAAAAAGACCTCGCCTTGATAGGAAGGGAACAGACCGTCAACCCAGAATCCAATTACAGTTTCGGAGAAGGGGGCGCGGGAGCTTACTCGGACGGCAAGCTCTACACCCGCAGCAAGAAACGGGGAAATGTAGACAAAATACTGAACGTATTCTGCCAGCATGGCGCCTCGCCTTCCATCCTTGTCGACGCCCATCCCCACATCGGAACAGACAAGCTGCCGCGGGTCATAGAGAATATGCGGAACACCATTATCGCCTGTGGCGGCGAAGTGCACTTTGAAACGCGCATGGACGCCCTGATTATTGAGAATGACGAAGTGAAAGGCATCGAAACCAATACCGGACAGACCCTCCTCGGCCCCGTCATACTCGCCACCGGACATTCCGCACGTGATGTGTACCGCTGGCTGGCAGCCAACCAAGTGGAAATAGAAGCCAAAGGCATCGCCGTAGGAGTGCGTCTGGAACATCCGGCCGAGCTGATAGACCGGATACAGTACCACAGCCGGGACGGCCGCGGCAAATATCTGCCCGCCGCAGAATACAGCTTCGTCACCCAAGTGGACGGAAGAGGCGTGTACAGCTTTTGCATGTGCCCCGGCGGTTTTGTGGTTCCGGCAGCCAGCGGCCCCCGCCAAATCGTTGTCAACGGCATGAGCCCCAGCAACCGCGGCTCCCGCTGGAGCAATTCGGGAATGGTAGTGGAACTGCGCCCGGAGGACTTGGCCAATGACGAATTAAGAATAATGAGTGAAGAACCAACCGCACAACAAGACGGCGTAGCCGATCCCCGGCTTTCAACTCTCAACTCCCAGCTCAGCATGATGTACTTCCAAGAATCCCTGGAATACCTTTGCTGGCAACAAGGCAATATGAAGCAAACGGCGCCCGCACAGCGCATGGCAGACTTCACGAAGAAAAAGCTCAGCTACGACCTGCCCGAAAGCTCGTACGCACCCGGCTTAGTATCATCGCCCCTGCACTTCTGGATGCCGCCATTCATAGCCAACCGGTTGAGCAAAGGTTTCCAGCAGTTCGGCAAATACAGTCACGGCTTCCTTACCAACGAAGCCACCATGATCGGAGTGGAAACCCGTACATCATCCCCGGTTCGCATCATCAGAGACAAAGACACCTTGCAGCACGTTCGCCTGAAGGGGTTGTTCCCCTGCGGCGAAGGAGCCGGATATGCCGGCGGCATCGTTTCGGCAGGAATTGACGGAGAGAGATGCGCGGAAGCCGTAGGCCGGCTATTGCTATAAGAGTTCAGCCCTCAGCCGGTCGCACCAGGCTTTGATACGCCCGTCGGTCATCTCCGACTGATTCTCAAAGTCGAGAACCAAGCCGCACCATTCATTGCCGCGCAAAGCCTTCGACCGGTTGAATGAATAGTCTTTAGTGGGAGTAAATCCCACTAAAGAAGCTCCCGCCTTTTCAAAAGCATCGCCCAGAAGCCCCAGCCCATCGGCAAAATTATCGGGATAATTCACTTGGTCACCCAAGCCGAAAAGAGCGACGCGCTTCCCTTTCAAGTCCAACGTCTCCAACTCAGGGATCAGTTCGTCCCAGTAAGTGGGCAGTTCCCCGTCAAACCAGGTAGACACCCCGATAATCAAATTATCATAAGCCTCAAAATCATTACCCCATGCCTGTTCGGCGGGGATAATGTCCACATTCTCCGCACCCAGGACTTTACGAATCTTCTTTGCCACTTGTGAGGTTTTCACAGCATTGGCAGCATAAAACAATCCTATTTTTTTCATAAACCGTTCATCTTTAATTAAAATTCCAACAGCTTCTTAGCCGCTTCATAAATCCGGTCTGCATCCGGCAGGACAGCACGTTCCAATATGGGATTAAAGCCCACAGGAGTAAAGGTCGACCCTACCCGCTGCACCGGAGCATCCAGATAGCGGAACATGTCCGAGCCGATGCCTGCGGCAATCTCCCCGCCGAACCCGCCGAACACCTTATCCTCGTGTACGACCAATGCTTTCCCCGTCTTCTTCACAGACCCGTAAATAGTCTCCCTGTCCAGCGGGATCAAAGAACGTATATCAATGACCTCTACTTTCCATCCACCCTCCTTTTCGAGGCGTTCCGCCACATTCAGACAGAGGTGCGTTGTGTTGCCGTAAGTGATTATACTCAAATCGGAACCTTCCCTGCGGATACGCGCCTTGCCGAACGGAACCTCAAAGTCATCGGGTACCACCGTTGCCGCCTCCACCGAATTATACAATGCTTTCGGTTCCAGAAACAAAGTGAATCCCCGCGAGCGCATGCTCGTACGGAGCAGTCCGGCGGCATCATCCGCAAAGGAGGGATACACGATCCGCGCACCGGGCAGGGTGGCCAGCGCTCCCTCAATATTCTGCGAGTGGTACAATCCTCCGCCGATGTAACCGCCCGAAGCCAGACGCAACGTCACGTTGGGGACAAACTTGCCATTGCTGCGCCAGTATTCGTGCGTGCACTCCACATACTGCTCCACAGCCGGCCAAAAGTAATCGGCAAACTCCGCACCTTCTATCACGACACGTATTTTTGGGTCGAAACGACTCATACCGTTTGCCGTACCCACAATATAGTCTTCGGCAATGGGAGCACTGAACACACGCGCCTCTCCAAACTCCTGCTGCATGCCCTTAGTGACATTGAAAACGCCGCCCTTGTCCTTATTGGCAACATCCTGCCCCCAAATAAACGTATCGGGATTACGCCGGAATTCCGCTTTCAAGGTTTCATTGATAGAATTCACCAGAAACACTTTCTCTCCTTCCGTCTCGTGATGCACGCCGTCCTTATACTTTTCAGGTTCATAGGGTTCGGGCAATACATAATTGAATATGGCCTCCGGATCAGGATCGGGAGCTGCCAGCGCCTTACGATTGGCTGCGGACAAGTCTTTCTTCGCTTTTTCCTCAACCGCTTTCAGCTCTTCTTCTGTGAAACGTTTGTAGCGCAACAACATCCGGCGGAACTTCATCAAAGGGTCGGCAGCCTTGACATACGCCAGCTCCCCTTCATCGCGATAGAGGGTGTGTTTATCCGAATTGGAGTGCGAACCGATGCGCACACAGTTGGCATGCACAATCACCGGATTGCGGTTGAGCAATGCATACTCCCGCGCCTCGGTCATCGCATTCATCGAATCGAAAACGTCCTTACCGTTGCAATGGATGATTTTCAGGTTCTTGAAACCGGAAAAATTATCGGCAACCTTACGCGCCGCGGTCTGGTCCTTCTTCGGAACGGAAATGCCATACCCGTTGTCCTGCCAGACAAAAATGACCGGCAAACGCTCCAAGCTCGCACCATTGACAGCCTCATATACAAAACCCTCGGACGAAGCCGACTCTCCATGCGAGGTGATGACCACCCCTTTATGCCCGTAATACACCATGGCACGCGCCACACCGGCAGCATGCAGGTCATGCGTACCCGTTGCCGAGGATACATTCTCGATATGCCACTCCGGTTTGGCAAAGTGGTTGGACATGTGGCGTCCGCCGCTTCCCGGATCCGTAGCCTTCGAGATGCCGTTCAATATCAGTTCTTCGGGAGTCATTCCCGCCGAAAGCACCGTCAGCATATCCCGGTAATAAGGGAAGAGAAAATCTTCCCCTTGGGTAAACACTTGTCCCATTGCCAGCTGTATGCCGTCGTGTCCGGCATAAGGCGCATGGTACGACCAACCTAATGACTGCAACAGATAGGCAGGCGCTTTTTCATCAAGCGCACGCCCCAGAGTCATTAAATAGTACCACTTCTTCAACGTTTCCGTATCGGTGGTTTTTATATCATACTTCTTCATAATACTCATTTTTTGTTTTTACTCATTCCAGTTCTCCAGATAGTTCTTGATGAAATAGAGGAAATTGCCGCCCAGCGACCCGTCCACCACGCGGTGGTCGTAGGACAAGGAGAGATACATCTTATGTCGGATAGCTATCACATCCCCTTCGGGCGTCTCCATAACGGCTGGCTTCTTCTCTATCACCCCCACTCCCAATATGGCTACTTGCGGCTGATTGATGATAGGCGTACCGAACAGCGACTTGAACGTGCCGAAATTGGTAATCGTAAACGTGCCGCCCGCTATGTCGTCCGGCATCAGCTTGTTGATGCGCGCCTTGGCAGCCAAGCCGTCTATCGCAATGGCAAGCCCGCTCAGGTTCAGCCTGTCGGCATCATGCACAACGGGAACAATCAGGTTGCCGTCGTTTTGCGATACGGCTATTCCCACATTGATATGTTTCTTGAACAGGATATTGTAACCTTCTACGGAGACGTTCACCTGCGGATAGGCAACCAGCGCTTTGGCAGTCGCTTCGGTAATGGCAGGCATATAGGTCAGCTTCACCCCTTCACGTTTAAAGAAAGCCTCCTTGTTTTTTTCGCGCCACTTCACCAATTTCGTCATATCCACTTCCACCAGGGTAGTGACATGTGGCGAAGTGTGTTTGGACATCACCATGTGGTCGGCAATCATCCGACGGACACGATCCATCTCCTTCACCTCGATACCCTCTGCAACAGAGGTAGCCGTTACAGGTGAAGATTGAGGCACTGCCGCCACAGCCGGCTTCGCGGCAGCAACGCCCGCCGCACCATTCTGCTTCTGTATGATGTATTGCTTGATGTCCTTTTTACTCAAACGTCCCTGATAGCCTGTACCCGGTATCCTATCCAACTCCTCCTGCAATATCCGGGCTTCGCGGGCCAATTGGAGAACCACCGGAGAATACCAGCGTTCATTCTCCGAACCGGCTGCCTGCGCTTTGGGAAGTTCCTGCACCGGAACCGGGGAAGTCCCTGCTCCCGTATTATCCGCAACCGGAGCCTTTACGCTTTCTTTCGTACCGGCAGAAGGCTCGGAAGGCTCATCATCTCCGCCCATATCCACCACAGCCACCACCGTACCCACCGCAACGGTATCGCCTTCCTTAAATAGTATCTCCACTATCCTGCCTGCCACCGGCGAAGGTATCTCCGCACTGACTTTAGCAGTATTCACTTCGAACAGCACGTCATCTTCCCGGATAACATCGCCCACTTGTACCGACCAGGAAACAATGGTTCCTTCGGTTATACTTTCGCCCAGCTTGGGCATCTTTATTTCAAATCCCGACATATAGTTAAGTTTTAAGTTATTAGTTCTTGATAATAAACAAATCATCCGGAAGTAAGGTTTTCCCTACGCCGGAGCTAATGCCACCCTATCGTATATCCACTCTCCACAAGCATACTTTTCTGCTTTTAATTGCCCGATCGCCGCCAAGTCCTCAGGAGTAAAACGATAGACGCGGTTATCTCCTCCCTCAAAGAAGAAGTGGAACAGCAAACGGGCAAAGCGCTTCAGAGGTACGGCAGGCAGCAGATACTCACTGATATTCGCCACCGCACTGCGTACCGAAGGAACGGCCCGCAACACACGCGAACCGGGCAGCAGGTCCTCTCCGTCGCTCCTTCCGCACAATGCGGCATCCAGCGCTTGCAGATTGGCGGAATACAGCAGGGTACAATGATACATCACCCTGTTCTTATGAATGCACTGCGCACTGCCCGACACTTTCCGATCGTCTACATAAATGCCCATCCGCTTGTCGGTGTACGCCACTATGCCGAGGCTTTCGAGAAAGTCCACCGTCTGCTGCAAGTAGTATTCGAAGTCGGGACGCTCCACCGTTTCCATAAAGCTCAGATTGAGGTTGCCCTCGTCATGGTAAACCGCCCCGCCACCGGAAAAGCGGCGTGCCAACAGGATATTATTCTCGTGTATATACTTCTCATCCACTTCCTTCCGCACACTCTGATGCTTTCCTATCACCACAGAAGGGACGGACTGCCACATCATAAAGAAGTTGTCTTTCTTTTTCTTCAGGAGATATTCTTCTGCCGCCAGATTGAAATACACATCCGTACAGCGGTTATCGATACAGAACATCACGCAAAAAGTGTTTCGTGAAAGATCTCTCCCACCGTGGGATGCGGGAATACGCTCTTCTGGAACTCCTCCACCGTATATCCATGCTGAACGGCAATGCCCGCCACCACAATAATTTCCGATGCCGGATTGCCCAACAAATGGCAACCGATGATACGGTCGCCGTCATCCAGCACCAGTTTGCACAATCCATTGCTCAGCTCGTTCTCGGCAACAAAACGACCGGAATACGCCATAGGCAGCTTCTGTATGTGATAGCCGGTACCGAGTGCTTTCAGTTCCTCTTCGGTCTTTCCCACCCCGGCAACTTCCGGATTGGTATAGACCACACCCGGTATGCAGTCGTAGTTCATCGCATCCTCCACTCCCAGAATGTGATTAACCGCCACCTCACTCTCACGAATTGCCGTATGCGCCAGCATGGAACGGCCTGTTATGTCGCCACAGGCATAAACACGAGGATGGGAGGTCTGCATGTGCTCATCCACTTTCACACCGTTACGCAACAGTTCGACATTCAGCTTATCCAGCCCTACTTGGCCGAGGTTTGCCTTGCGCCCTACGCTTACCAAAATTTTCCCGGCCTCTATCAGCGAAGCCTTGCCGTCTTTTTCAACGGTCACCCCTTCATGGGACACAGCCGTCACTTTCGTGCCCAAATAGAAGTTGACGCCACGCTTCAAATACTCCGAACGCAGCATGCCAGCGGTCTCCTTGTCCATTGCCCCTAATATTTCGGGCATCATTTCAACCACGCTCACCTTCACCCCCATACTATTGAAGAAGGAGGCAAACTCCATGCCGATGACACCGCCGCCGATGATAACCAGCGACCGGGGAAGTTCCTTACTTTCGAGCGCTTCTTTGGAAGTCCAGTAATCCGTATCGGACAATCCCGGTATAGGCGGAATAACCGTATCGGAACCGGTACACACCAGCAGGTAAGTGGCTTCATAGGTTTCGCCACCCGCCACGATGCGGAACATTCCATTCTCCTCACCCGCTATCACAGCTTCTTTTTCCACAATGGCGACCCCATACGAACCGACCGTCATCTTCACGCCGCCCGTCAGCTTCTTCACAACTTTATCTTTACGGTCGATAATCTTTCCCATATCGAAAGCGGGCGCATCGGGAACGGTAATGCCGTACTTGGCAGCGCCTTTCATCGTATCCCACAGCTTGGCAGAATACAACAGTGTTTTTGTGGGAATACATCCCTCGTTCAGGCATACGCCGCCTATGGCTTTCTTTTCAAACAAGACGGTTTTCAGACCGCCGGCAGCTGCTCTCTCGGCAGCCGTATATCCGGCAGGCCCGCCGCCGACAATAGCTATATCATATCTCATAACGTTAAGGTTTTAAGTTAGTTATCAACTACTAACAAATAATATAGCGACAGAGTTCTTCGTTTCGACAAAATTCATTTCCTTAGTATTGCAAGGAGGATACAAAAATAATCCGTACTTTTGCGGGCAAACCCTGTATCCTTATGACAACCCCTGAAATAGCAATCGTCGCTCCCAACACACTTACCTCTTTGGGGCTGCAGAACCTTCTGGAAGAGATCATCCCGATGGCTACCATACGCGTGTTCCGTTCCTTTGCCGAACTTATGGACGACACACCCGATATGTATGCCCATTACTTCATCGCTTCCCAGATATATTTCGAACATACCGCGTTCTTCCTGCCCCGCAAACCCAAGACCATCGTATTGGCAGGCGGCGATAACCAGCCACAGCTGTCGGGAGTACCTACCCTGAACATCTACCAGGACGAGAAAAGCCTCATCAAAGATATTCTACGGCTGCACCGCTACGGACATCAGCAAGGGCATGTCGCCGCCAACACCCCCGATAACCACGACCTCTCCGCCCGCGAAATAGAAGTGCTGGTGCTCATTACCAAAGGGCTCATCAACAAAGAGATTGCCGACAAACTGAACATCAGTCTGACCACCGTCATCACCCACCGCAAGAATATCGTGGAGAAACTGGGCATCAAGTCTGTATCGGGACTGACCATCTATGCTGTGATGCATGGATATGTCGACGCGGACAGAATATGAAGCCGGTGGACAGTGATGAAATGATCAGCGAAAACTAACCATAATCCTCATAAATTAGGATTGCATATACTGGAGATTTCGCGTTACTTTGCAACCGAAATAAAACCAGTTATGAAACAATATAAGATTATCACCCTGATTTTGATGCTCCTCACTTCCGGCAACATGCTTGCGGAAGAGCTGGACACCTTGAAAGTAGTAGACGTAGAAGAGATACTCGTCATTGCAGCACCCAAAGAGAACCGGAAACTTCGCGAGCAGCCCACAGCCGTCACCCTGCTCTCACAACAGGATATGCAGGCAGCCCAAGTCAACTCCATCAAGAACCTGACGGGACTTGTGCCCAACATGTTCATCCCCGACTACGGTTCACGCCTGACCTCCGCCGTCTATATCCGCGGCATCGGCTCACGCATCAACACACCCTCCATCGGCCTGTATGTGGACAATATCCCCTACATCGACAAGTCCGCTTTCGACTTCGACTACTCCGACATCGAACGCATTGACGTGCTGCGCGGCCCGCAAGGAACACTGTACGGGCGCAATGCAATGGGGGGACTGATTAAGATCCACACCAAATCGCCTTTCTCCTATCAAGGGACAGACTTCCGCATGGGTGCAGGCACGTACAATGCCTACAACACCTCGCTGACCCATTACCACCGGGTATCCGAGCGTTTCGCTTTCTCCACCGGCGGCTTCTATGACTACGAAGGCGGTTTCTTCCGCAATGCCGCACTGAACAACAAGAAGATAGATAAAGGACAGTCCGCCGGCGGACGCTTCCGCGGTATCTACCTGCCCTCCGACAACTGGAAAGCTGACTTGAACGTGAGCTATGAATACAGCGACCAGGGCGGCTATCCGTACTACTACACAGGCAGCGTAAACCCCGCCGCCCAAAGCGAAGAGATGAAGCCCTACGTCGGCACAATCTCCAACAACCGCGAAAGCGACTACTACCGCAACCTGATGAACGCAGGCCTGAACCTTGAATATCAGGCACAGCACTTTACGCTAAGCGCCGTAACGGGTTATCAGTTCCTGAAAGACCGCATGTCCATCGATCAGGACTTTACAGCAAAAGACATTTATACACTGGAACAAAAACAACGCATCCACACATTGAGCGAAGAACTGGTGATGAAAAGCAAAGGCAACGGACGCTGGCAATGGGCTACGGGGGTATTCGGCTTCTATCAATGGCTGAAAACCGATGCCCCGGTGACATTCAGAAAAGACGGCATGGACATGCTGAACCAAATGCTGGGCAGTGTAATCCCTTCCAAGATTGAAGTCACCATGATGCCGGGCATGGGGCTGAACATATTACCCTCCCTCCAACTCGGCGGCAACGATTTGCTCATCAACGGCGATTTCGACACGCCGCTTCTCAACGGAGCATTGTTCCACCAATCTACATTCAGGGACCTGTTCGGCCTGAGGGGACTGTCTTTCACAGCCGGATTGCGCCTGGATTATGAAAAGATGAAGATGAACTACAACTCCGGTACTGCAATGGACTATACGGTAGGCATCAAGGGAGAAATGGTACGTGGCGGACAAATTATCAAAGAGATACCGATGATGCCCGAAACGTCACTCACCGTACAGTCGCGTTATCAGGGCTCCATTGACAAAGACTACCTGCAACTGTTGCCTAAGTTCGCCCTCCAATATGATTTCAAAGACAATCTGGGCAATGTCTACGCAACCGTAAGCAAAGGCTACCGTTCGGGCGGATACAACATTCAGATGTTCTCCGACCTATTGCAGTCGAGCTTGAAGAACGACATGATGAGACAAACGAAAGAAGAAGTCCTGAAAGCCATAGAGAACTCTCCCGGTGCGTCTTACAAGGATCTCATCAGTGAAAAGTTCCCCGATGCGGGCAAGAATCCCGACGCTCGTTCCGCCACCGAGTATAAGCCGGAGCAGACGTGGAACTATGAAGCAGGAACTCACCTGAACCTTTTCAATAACCGCCTGCGTACCGACGCCGCATTCTTCTGGCTGGAGACACGCGACCAACAGATCTCACGCTTCGCAGGAGCAAGCGGCTTAGGACGCGAAACGGTGAATGCAGGCAAAAGCCGCAGTCTGGGCGCCGAGCTTGCCCTGGCCGCAGCAATTACCACCGATTTTACGGTGAACACCAGCTATGGCTACACGTATGCCACTTTCAAGGATTACGCCACCAATGCCCGCGTAAACGGGCAACTTCAGGAAGTGAGCTACAACGGCCATTACGTGCCCTTTGTCCCCAAACACACGCTGACCGTAGGCGGACAGTACATCTTCCGCATCAATGCGGGATATTGGCTGGACCGCATCCAACTGAATGTCAACTATACCGGTGCGGGACGCATCTACTGGACAGAAGAAAATACCGTCAGCCAGTCTTTCTACGGCACTCTGAACGGCCGCGTCAGCTTTCAAAAGGGACGCGGGCAGATAGACCTCTGGGTGCGCAATGCTTTGGACAAGGATTATGCCGCTTTCTACTTTGAGAGTATGGGCAACGGGTTTATGCAGAAAGGACGTCCCATCCAGGCAGGCATCGAACTGCGTTGCAGGTTTTAGCCGACAGAGGAACAAACCCTTTCGGCAAGAATGGAATTCCTACTCGTTGATTGCCCCGCAATGCGGACAAACGCCTTTCGTCCCTATCTTTTGTCCGCAATTGCCGCAACGATAACGGGATGCCGCCAACGATGAGCGCAGCTTCCTGAAGAACACCCACACGAATACGGCAATAAACAAATATCCGATATATATCTGCGTAGTCAATATAAAGAAGAAATAACAGAAGATACAACAGGAAGCCAGCCCCAGCAGATAGAACACAGCCGCCGCCGGACTCAGCAGACGGAACAAATCGTCGAGCACCGCCAGCAAGACAATGACGAACAGCCAAAGGCTCATCAGGAAAACAGAAAGCACCAACGGAACCCTAAACGGCGAAAGCGTAGGATTGAAATAAAAATGCTGCCACGTCTCCGGCACAAATACCTGCATAGACTCGTACACCGTAGCGCTGAATGCCAGCAGCAAGCACAGCAACAGCGGGTATACGCTGTCTATATCATTGAAGCAGACCATTTGCAACTGCTTGCGCCGGAACGCACGAAATAGCCATACCGCCACAAACAATGCAAAGATTACGATAAAATAAGAAGCATGCGTCTCACTGAACAGATAAATGGCCTGTGAGATGCTGTCCGTAGGGACAAATGCCCGCATCATATCCTTTTCCCGAATCCACCCCTGTACCTCCTGTGAATGGGCGAGCTTCACCCATACGCTATCCACACTATCTGCCGGATGAATGGCAAACTCCGCTACCACAACCCTGTCGCCCCTGTACAATGTGTTATAGCAATCCTTTACAGGTAGGCAGGCGATAGTTACCGAGTCATCCAGCAGTTCCAAATTTGTATCCCACGTATAATGGCGTTCGTACAGATACCTCAACGAATCGCGCGTCCTCATCCCCAGCTCCCCGTCTTCCAAGTCGGGACGGGGATAATGGCAAGAGGCAAGACAAGGCAGAAGTAAAAGCAGGAGATATAGCGGATGCAGTATAAGGCATAAGGTACGGGACACACTGCGTACAGTAACGTTATGCTTACGGTTGCTCCTATTTAATTCTGCTTTATGCATCTCCCACATCTTATTTGTTATATCCTATGTTTTATACTCTTCGTCCGTTATATCCCATACTTCATGCTTTCTGCTTCAAACCTCCCGTCTCACTCTCCGCTCACCTTCATTTGGCAGTTCTTACAGTCAAAAGTCAGGCGAAAGCGCTTGCCGTCCGTCCCGACCAAGTAATAAGGTTCCCGGTATGGAGAGTGTCCCTTTTGATGCGTAGGACACCAGCCCATGCTATAACGCAGGCAATGCTTACAGAACATCAGTACGGCTTCCGGTACGGCCTGCTTCTCGTATGCCGGTTCTACGGAAACAACCCCATGCTCCAGATAAAAGCTACGGGCGGATGTATTCATCACATTCCCCAAATATGTCAGGGACGTCATCGGGAAACAATGCCGGGTAGGTTTCCAGACATGCAGTTCACGACGGTAAGTGATACGGCGGGCCGCTATCAGTCTGTCTGTCACTTGGCGACGCCAATCTGCTATCACCGAAGCCGGTATGAACCAGTTATGCGACAGGTTGATCGCAACAGCGGGAGCAGCCTTCACAGAAGTATCGTCCATACCTCCCAAAGCCACGACCTCAAAAGGGGTGTTACCTAATTTGCCAAGCTGGGTACGCAGATGCTCCTGTTGCGGAGTACGCGCCAGCTCTTTTGAACAGGGGAATGACAATGTCACACGATTCCCGTCTTCATCTGCGGCAGTCAGGGCAAAGCCCGAAGGGGTATCTGCCAGTTCCCACTCAATGCCTATTTTGCGTTCGGCAGACTTGCGGGAAAGGATGCGTTCAAACTCCTGATCGAAATTTCGATAGAGACGGGTACGCGGTTTGATGCGGGGCACTTCGCCTGCCGGATAGAGTTTGTTGCTATCCACCCGGTTGATACGGAAACCTTTCAAACGACCCTGCTCATCAAGGAAACAAACACCGTCTCCGTTATGGAAAGGCTTCACCCCGGCTACGGTAAGGTAATTGCCGCGTTGCTCCTTCATCGTTCCCATTTCCTCACCCAGGGATTTCGGCGTATCGAAAGAGGATATCTCCCGTTCGCGGCCTTGCAAGAAGTAGTGGGTAAAACCGCGACTGAAGCTCTTGTCCAGCTGAGGAACGAAATCGAAGCGGCAACTGCCCGAAGAAGCGCGTACATACTCTCTACGACGGGCAAATATGGCATCCAGCTTTTGGCGGTAGGCAGCTGTGACATTCTTCACATAAGAAACATCCTTCAGCCGCCCTTCTATCTTCAGAGAAGAAGCTCCGGCATCCAACAGGTCTTCCAGAACTTCACTTTGATTCAAGTCTTTCAGAGAAAGCAAGTGCTTGTCACGTACGATTGTTTTTCCGTCAGCATCTACCAAGCTAAACGGAAGGCGGCAGAACTGTGCGCACTCCCCCCGATTGGCACTTCTGCCGAAACACGCCTGACTGACGTAGCACTGGCCACTGTAACTCACACAAAGCGCACCATGCACAAAGACCTCCAAAGGCGTCTCCGGACAAGCCTCGTGGATATTACGTATCTCGTGCAGTGAAAGCTCGCGCGCCAATACCACCTGACGAAAGCCGGCATCCGTCAGGAAACGGACCTTCTCCGGTGTACGGTTGTCCATTTGCGTACTGCCATGCAAAGGTATAGGCGGCAGGTTCAAACGGGTAATCCCCATGTCCTGAACTATCAACGCATCCACACCGATACGGTACAAATCCCAAATCATCCGTTCCGTTTCGGCAAGTTCTTCTTCTTTCAAGATCGTATTCACCGTAACATAAACACGTACATTATACAAATGGGCATACTCTGCCAAGGCGGCAATATCTTCTAGGGAATTGACCGCTGCCGCACGCGCACCAAACTTCGGCGCACCTATATACACCGCATCCGCACCATGATTGACAGCCTCAATGCCGCACTCTAAATTTTTGGCAGGAGCCAACAGTTCTATTTTTCGTTGCTTTATCATATTTTCACCACAGAGGGACACTGAGTTCCACAGAGTTTTCGGGATTATTACTTGATCTCTTCAATATTGAACGGAGTTTCCTGATATACAAAGTAGTTCAGCCAGTTGGAGAACAACAGGTTGGCATGAGCCCGCCAACGCACCAACACCCCCTTGTCAGGATCATCGTCCACATAGTAATTGCGGGGCATATCAATGGGTAGTCCCTTGCTCAGGTCACGACGGTATTCCGTATCGAGCGTCAAAGGAGAATATTCGGAATGGCCGGTCACAAAAAACTCACGTCCGTTACGCGCCATCACCATATACACTCCCGCATCTTCCGACTCCGAAAGCAGGGTCAGCTCGGGAACCTTCAGAATGTCTTCCTTGCGGATCTCCGTATGACGGCTGTGGGGGACATAGAACACATCGTCAAAACCACGAAAGATAGGATACAAAGGTTGCAAGGTACGATGTTCGAATATGCCGAACATCTTCGCATCCAACGGATATTTGGGCACGCCATAATGGTGGTAGAGCCCGGCTTGCGCCGCCCAGCAGATATAAAGAGTGGACGTGACATGCGTACGCGCCCAATCGAATATTCCGGTTATCTCATCCCAATAGGTCACTTCCTCAAAGTCCATCTGTTCCACAGGAGCGCCGGTAATAATCATACCGTCGTATTTCTCGTCGCGCATCTTGTCAAAGTCCGTATAGAAAGCTTTCATATGCTCTATCGGAGTGTTCTTGGAAGTATGGCTTTTGATTTTCATGAATGAGATTTCCACCTGCAACGGAGTGTTGGAAAGCAAACGCACCAAATCGGTCTCCGTCGTAATCTTCAGCGGCATCAGATTCAGTATGACAATCCGTAGCGGACGAATGTCCTGCTGGGTTGCACGCGAATTATCAATAACGAATATATTTTCCTCTTTCAGTAGCTCTATCGCGGGAAGTTTATCGGGTAAATTTAAAGGCATAAGCTCTGTTCTATGGTTTAACTAATTACTGTTTACGATTTTAGCGTGTAAAGTTAGATAAAAAATCAGAGTGCCGTAAATAATTGGCAGAAGTTTTTGTTGAATTAGAATAGCCGATACGAAATATTAATATATATTTGCGGTCTGTATCTACCTATATGTGCCAAAAAAGAAGAAAGAAAAGGCCAAGCAATCAATTGTGACAACAGCTGGCAAGCAGCAGAAAGAGTAAATAACTTTCTTATATAATTGCGGTTCCTCTCAATCTAAATTTCTCGACACACACAAGTATTTGAGAATGAACCAAAGACGGGAAGATTTCCGTCTTACAAATTATTATATATGAAAAACCAAAAAGACCTTTTCAAGAAAGGCAGTATTCTGTTGTGTTTTGTTTTTGCCATAGCGGCTGTTTCTTGCGTCAATCAAATCAATGATGAAATCCGGGAAAGCAATATTCCCATCTCCTTTGTTGCAAAAGCGAGCAAGGGCAACACTAAAATAACGAAAAACACATTTGAGACCGGAGACAGAATGGGTGTATTTGCCATGCTGACCGGTAACGGCTTAAGCGAACAGCGTTACATCGACAATCTGCTTTTGGAATGTGGTGAAGGGACAACACTGATTCCCAAGAAAGAAGTTTTCTATCCGGAAGGAGATGCCACTCTGGATTTTATAAGCTATTATCCCTATCAGGCAGCCGGAATGGCCGGAGGCAGTTCTTTACTGCATGTCACAGTACAGGCGGATCAGAGCAAATCCTCCAATTACAGCTTATCCGATTTCATGACAGCACGAACCGAAAACATTGCCAACAGTAAAGAAGCCGTAAGACTGACCTACAAGCATCAATTTGCAAAAATAAAAATAGTTCTTACTCCCAAAGACGGAGAGAACGTAAATGATATGCTCAAAGCCAATCCCCGGATCATAGCTACCGGCTTCAGGACACAGGCGCTATACGACCTGCAATCGGACGAACTATCCGAAGTGGATGAAGAAAGTGAAACGGACATTATACCTTCCGGCGTATGGAAGGAGACCGACAACGGACTGTCCGGTAAAGAGTTCATTGTCATTCCGCAAACACATTCCGACAGCAAACAGGCTTTCAGCTTAGAATGGAACGGTAAAATCTATGCCTGCTCCCTGCCCTCAGCCATTATCAAAGAAGATACGGAATTGGAAATCCAGATCAACGCATTACAAAATGCCGGCGAATCCCTGACCGGCGTAATCGCCAGCATCAAAGAATGGGGAGCAAGCGAACAAGGAGACAGCGAAAATGAATATGACATCACTGCTATCCACACAGCCTCTTTGTCGTTCAAGACATCCGGTGTATATAGAGTATATCGCCAGGGGAAACCGGTAGCAGAGATCTGCCGGGAATATCTCCATACCCCTGCCGATGATGCAATAAATTCCAAAGCCATTGTGGTCTACCCCGTATCGGACAACGGTCGGACCGACCTGAACAATGGAACCGTTTTACAACTGCCCGACAAAACCGCCGCAACGCATGGCGGCAAAGTAAGCTGGAATGAAACGGACAACTCACTGGCTTATACAGGTGGACACTCCGGCCCCATTGAAAAATTCTACATCGATGGGGACCTGAAGATTGTTACAGAAAAGCCCGACAAAGCATTGACTGTCAATGTAAGCAGCTACACTATCAGAGATATACGGAACGGAATATTGCAATCTTATCCTATCGTAAAAATAGGAACACAATACTGGATGAGAGAGGATCTGCAAACCGCCTACTACAACGACAGTAAAAACATCCCTATACAAAAGATATTAGGAACAGGAGACAGATGTTTCCAATATTCCGTTCCCGGCTTCCTGCTTTATAACGGCGAGGCGGTACTTACCGGCAAATTAGCTCCACTGGACTGGAGAATACCGTCGGACAATGATTGGAACAGGTTAAAAGAATACATAGCCGGAAATGCTTCCGTACTGAAAAAAGCAGGAACATGGAGTTCGGATACCAACCCGGCGACAAATGAGACAGGATTCGGCATTGCCCCCAAAGGATTGCTGTTGGAAAGAGATAATGCAACAACTTTAGTAAACCCGGCCTCATCAACCGCCTATTGGACACGCAACGGCATGCAGGAACAATTGGACAAAGTAGTGATAATCACAAACAGCAATAATGACATTGAATTTAAAAACTCCGTCAAACCGGAAGGTAAGAAGTACTATAACGGATTTTCCGTCCGTTGCATAAAAGAATAGCCTGTCCTTCGGGGCATTTCTCATTTCTTTTTCGTATTTTTGTTCCCAATGTGCAAGGATTTTGCCAATTAGACAAAGACAACGAAGAAGAAATGAGAGTAATCGATCTGATAAACAGTAACGAAAAAACAGCTTTTTCTTTTGAGATATTGCCCCCGCTGAAGGGCACAGGCATCGAAAAGTTGTACGAAACGATAGATACATTACGGGAATTTGACCCTAAATACATCAATATAACCACACACCGCAGCGAGTACGTGTATAAAGACCTCGGCAACGGACTGTTCCAACGCAACAGACTTCGCCGCCGTCCGGGCACCGTATCTGTTGCCGCAGCCATCCAAAACAAATATAATATAACGGTGGTACCGCATATTCTTTGCAGCGGCTTCAGTCGTGAAGATACCGAATACGTATTGCTCGACCTGCAGTTTCTAAATATTACAGACCTTTTGGTGCTGCGCGGAGACAAGGCGAAGCATGAATCCGCTTTTACGCCCGAAAGCAACGGTTACCTGCATGCCATTGAGTTGCAAGATCAGATTAATCAGTTCAATAAGGGCATTTTTGTAGATGGTTCCGAAATGACGGTAACAAATACCCCCTTTTCATACGGAGTAGCCTGCTATCCGGAAAAGCACGAAGAGGCTCCCAACATCGATACGGATATCTATTGGCTGAAAAAGAAAATGGAAAACGGAGCAGAATATGCCGTTACCCAATTATTCTACGACAACCGGAAATATTTCGATTTTGTGGAACGTGCCCGCCAAGCAGGAGTTACCATCCCTATCATACCGGGCATCAAGCCATTTAAAAAGTTGTCGCAACTCAGTATGATACCCAAAACATTCAAAGTGGACCTACCCGAAGAGCTGACAAAAGAAGTATTGAAATGCAAGAATGACGCCGAAGCGCAACAAGTGGGCATTGAATGGTGCGTACAGCAATGCAAGGAATTAATGAAACACCATATTCCCAGTATTCATTTCTATTCCATAGGTGCGGTAAACAGCATTAAGGAAGTAGCCAGACAAATTTATTAACTTAAATATCACCGTCGTGTTTTTTAAAGATGTAATCGGCCAGGAAGCAGCCAAACAGCGATTGATACAAGAAGTGCAGGAAGGACGTATCCCTCATGCACAACTTTTCTGCGGCCCGGCAGGAACCGGAAAACTTCCGCTTGCTTTGGCTTACGCCCGTTATATCTGTTGCCCGAACCGTACGGAGACTGACGCATGCGGTACGTGTCCCTCGTGTGTAAAATGGAATAAGCTGGTACATCCGGACGTACACTTCGTATTCCCCATAGTGAAAAGCGCCAAAGGGAAGAAGGAAGTCTGTGACGACTACATAGCCGATTGGAGACACTTTGTGCTGAACAATCCTTATTTTTCGCTGAACCATTGGTTGAACGCAATGGGAGCGGAAAACGGGCAGGCAATTATCTACGCAAAGGAAAGCGATGAAATCACCCGTAAACTCAGTTTGAAATCCAGTGAAGGCGGATATAAGGTGACTATCGTATGGCTGCCGGAAAAGATGCATGAAGTCTGTGCCAACAAATTATTAAAATTATTGGAAGAGCCTCCTGAAAAAACGGTATTTCTTCTGGTATCCGAAGCTCCCGAGATGATATTGTCCACTATCCTCAGCCGTACACAGCGTTTCAATATCCGCAAAATAGAGGAAACGAGCATAGCAGACGCCTTGCAACGAAAGTATGGCGTACAGCCCATAGACAGCCAGACCATAGCGCATCTGGCAAATGGGAACTTCATCAAAGCATTGGAGACGATCCACCTGAACGAAGAGAACGAACTCTTTTTTAATCTGTTCATCAGCCTAATGCGTCTTTCCTATCAACGAAAAATACGGGAGATGAAACAATGGAGCGAACAACTGGCTGCAATGGGACGCGAACGTCAAAAGAACTTTCTGGAATATTGCCAGCGCATGATACGGGAAAACTTCATCTATAACCTACACCGGAAAGAAATGAATTACATGACTCTGCCCGAACAGAACTTCGCCACCCGCTTTGCCCCGTTTGTCAACGAACGTAATGTGATAGGAATCATGGACGAACTAAGTGAAGCGCAGATACACATTGAGCAGAACGTGAACGCCCGCATGGTATTCTTTGATTTCTCCCTGAAAATGATTGTATTATTGAAACAGTGAGAAAAAAATATCGTAGGAGGATATTTCCAAATGATGGGATGATAAAACAATAAGATAAGAGAATTAATATAAAGAGAATTTGAATCGTAAATAAATAAAGAAAGAGATGGAATTTAAACTACATAACGGAAGCGGCGGTCTCTGCTGTAAAAGCTGCGGCAGGCAAGACAAGCAACTGAACACCTATGATTGGCTTGCCGACATTCCCGGCAATGCAGAAGAATCGGAAATGGTGGAAATCCAGTTTAAAAACACCCGTAAAGGTTACTTCCGCAACAGCAATAAAATACCTTTGGAAAAAGGTGATATAGTGGCAGTAGAAGCTACTCCCGGACATGATATAGGCGTGGTGACCCTCACCGGCCGGCTCGTCCCGTTACAAATGCGCAAAGCAAATATAAAGTCGGAAGCGGACATAAAACGTATCTACCGCAAAGCCAAACAGGTGGATATGGATAAGTACAATGAAGCGAAAGCACGTGAGCACAGCACAATGATTCGTGCCCGCCAGATAGCCCTCGACCTCAACCTCAACATGAAAATCGGTGATGTGGAATATCAAGGAGACGGCAACAAAGCTATTTTCTACTACATTGCCGATGAACGCGTAGACTTCCGCCAACTAATTAAGGTGCTTGCCGACGCTTTTCACGTGCGCATCGAAATGAAACAGATCGGTGCCCGCCAAGAAGCCGGCCGCATCGGCGGTATCGGACCTTGCGGTCGTGAGCTGTGCTGCGCTACGTGGATGACGTCCTTTGTTTCCGTATCGACCAGTGCAGCCCGCTTTCAGGACATCTCACTGAATCCGCAGAAACTGGCCGGACAATGCGCCAAATTGAAATGCTGTCTCAACTACGAAGTAGATTGCTATGTGGAAGCACAAAAACGCCTGCCTTCCAAAGAAATCGAGTTGGAAACCAAAGACGGTGTTTTCTATTTCTTCAAAGCTGATATCCTCAACAATCAGATAACCTATTCCACTGATAAAAACATTCCGGCCAATCTGGTCACAATCAGCGGCAGGCGCGCCTTTGAAGTTATCGGCCTGAATAAAAGAGGAATCAAGCCGGATTATCTATTGGAAGAAACACACCGCTCCGAACCTAAGAAGCCGGTGGACTTGCTGGAACAGGAAAGTCTGACCCGCTTCGACCGTAACCGCAAAAACAAAAATAGCGGAGACGGCAACAACGGTAACGGAAATAATAATGGGAACCGGAACAAAAAGAAGAAAAAAAGTCCCAATAACCGGCCCCAAGGCAGCGAACAACCAGCCACCCCGCAACCGCAAGAACAGCAGTCCAAACCTCAAGGGAATGAGAAACGGGCACAAGGAGATGAGAGACGCCCGCAACGGAACAACAATAACCGCAAGCGCCCTCACAACAACAAACCTAAACCCCAAGGGGATAAACCTGTTCGAGATGACAAACCGGTTCAAGAATAAAACAAAACATCTGAAATATATCATTCTGCTGTTTATCGTAGGCGCATTGGGCGCTTGCGATAAACAGACTGTATATCATACTTTCCGGTCTGTTCCCCAAGAAGGTTGGAAAAGACAGGACACATTGTTTTTTGATGTCGCTGTGCCCGACTCACAGACTTACTACAAACTGACCGTAGAAATCCGAAACCGAAACACCTATCCTTATCAAAACATAAACCTGTCGGTCGGTTACGAAGATCCGGAAAGCAAAAGAGTACAGGTAGACACGCTGAAAGCCGTCTTAGCCAGCAAAGAAGGAATCTGGAAAGGAGACGGCTGGGGTGGTTTATATCAATCGGCATTCTCCGCCGGCAGCATCAAAATAGGGAGGTCCGGCAATTACCTCTTCAAGATAGCTTATACATTACCGGATGAGATTCTACCCGGCATCAACGATGTAGGAATCAAACTACGACGATAACATCACATATCCCTGCGAGGATATTACACCAGTCTTCTATTTCTTCCCGCATCGATACGCAGGAATATGAACAACAGTATCGTAAAGCCCCATAACGAAGAACCTCCATAACTAAAGAAAGGCAGAGGGATACCTATTACGGGAGTCAGCCCAAGTACCATTCCTATATTAATGAAAAGATGAAACAGAAAAATACTCAGCACCGAGTATCCGTACACCCTCCCAAATGCAGACTGTTGCCGTTCTGCCAGTACTATCAGACGAAGTATCAGTGCCAGGAACAGAAGCAAAACGACCGTTGAACCAATAAAACCCTCTTCCTCGCCCACTGTACAGAAGATAAAATCCGTATCTTGTTCAGGAACGTATTTAAGTTTGGTTTGCGTACCGTTCAGAAAGCCTTTCCCTGTCAAGCCGCCTGACCCAATGGCTATTTTCGACTGATTTACGTTATACCCCGCCCCTGTCAGATCTTCTTCCATACCCAACACAACTTTAATGCGGATCTGCTGGTGAGGTTCCAATACTTTATTGAAGAAATAATCGCTGGAATAAAGAAAGCCTATCGAGCCTATGGCAAACAAGCCTATAAGAAGATAACTCAAATGGCGCTCGCGCAAAGAAAGATAAAACAAATAAAACGTTACAACCACACATAATCCCCATTGCACCCATACAAGGTTGAAAGGGGCGACATACTCTGAAATAATATAAGCTATGAGCAATACCACAGAAGAACCACCGATAATATTACGAGCCGGCTCCCACCTCTTTTTATATACCCATACCATTCCACCGGCGAAAAGCAGCACCATCGACAATACGGCAAACTCTCCGATTGGGGTTGGGGTATCTGCTATAAGAACCTGGTCAAAACGGATTCCCACCACAAAATATACCACAGCGCAAATACCGGAAAAGAGCACCACTCCGGGCATACCTTCACGATAAAGCATCAGAAAGAAAGCGGTATACACCAATGCAGAACCTGTTTCCCTTTGAAGTATAATCAGTACCAACGGCAGAAGAATAAGAAAAGCCAGCATCAATGTATTCTTCCAGTTTTTCATAGTAAATGAATAGGCACTCATATACTTAGCCAACGCCAACGCCGTAGCAAACTTAGCAAATTCGGCGGGCTGCAGGCTGACAGGTCCCAGAATCAACCATGAGCGCGACCCCTTAGTGTCAGGAGCGATAAAGATAGTTATAATCAACAATAGAATGAGCCCTATATATATAATGTAAGAAAACATATCGTAGAGCGTATCCTCCAGCATCAGCAAGACAAACCCCAACCCAAACGAGCAGACAATCCACATAAATTGTTTACCGGCACGAGTGGAGAAATCAAGAAAGTCACGATCACCATAGTCATAACTTGCCCCGCAGACGCTGAACCAGCCAAACACAATCAGAATCAGGTAGATTGCGATTGTCACCCAATCCAACGATTTCCATATATTCTCTCTTCTTACCATTTGTTCTCTCAATATTCGACCGTTTACTATCTTTCTTCGTCTCCGTACAGTATTATGCGATTACTGAATTCCTCCGCACGTATCTCATTCTCCGGCGATAACTTGCCATGCAGATACTGATCCATCATCATAGCGCCGATAGGCACTCCATAAGTTGCACCGAAACCGCCATTCTCCACATAAACTGCGATTGCAATCTTAGGGTTGTTCATCGGAGCAAATCCCATAAATACGGAGTGGTCCTTACCGCGGTTCTGTGCCGTACCGGTTTTTCCGCATGCCTCCACGCCCGGCAGAATAGTCCCCACCATGCGGCAAGTTGCACTGCCTGTGCTTCCGGTAACAGCAGCGCGCATACCCTCCGCAACCTCGTCGTAGTATTCCCGATCAATCGAAGTTACACGCGGAGTGCGGTAGATGCTATCCAACTCATGATCTTGTATCTCCTTGACAATATGTGGAGTAATAAAATGTCCCCGGTTGGCAATGGTCGCTCCCAAATTGGCAATCTGCAATGGAGTGGTAAGGATTTCGCCCTGCCCGATAGAGATACTGATGACAGTCAGCCCATTCCAAGAACCCCGGTATGCTTTATCATAGAATTTTGCATTAGGAATTAAACCGCGCTGCTCTCCGGGAAGATCTGTGCCGAGACGATAGCCAAATCCTTGTGAAACCATATGGTCTTTCCACACCGTAATGGCGTTTTGCGGAGAACCATACTTCTTGTCGCTAAACATGCGGAACAATCCCCAACAAAAGTAAGAATTACACGAAGTGGCTATTGCTGGAATCAACGACAAAGGAGAGCCATGCCCATGACAACCTACATGCAGACTTCCATAATTGAAACCATGCGCACAAGGAAAAGTCGGGTAGTCTTCATGAATAATACCTTCTTGCAAGAATGTCAATGCCTGCGCAGTCTTAAAAGTAGAACCCGGAGGATACGCTCCCATAATCGCACGATTCAGCAAAGGTTTCCGCCTGTCCCTCTGCAACATCCGATGGTTCTTTCCACGCTGGCGGCCAATCATCAGATGAGGATCGAAGGTGGGAGAAGACACCATGCAAAGAATCTCTCCCGTAGCGGGTTCGATAGCTACGATAGCTCCAATCTTATGTTGTAAGAGACGCTCACCCAACCTCTGCAAATCAATATCAATACCTAATGTCAGATTCTTGCCGGGGACAGAAGGACGGTCGAATTTGCCATCCATATAATGTCCTTGAATACGCCCATGAGCATCACGAAGCAGAATTTCCACTCCTTTTTCTCCACGAAGATACTTTTCATAAGACTTTTCAATACCCTGCTTACCTATATAGTCTCCACGAATATAGTAATTATCCGCTTCAATATCTTTCTTTGACACCTCCCCTATATCTCCCAAAGCATGCCCTGCAGCATTATAAGTATACTGACGGATAGTGCGCCGTTGGATATAGAAACCGGGAAACTTGAACAGCTTCTCCTGAAACACACCACACTCTTCTGCCGAAAGCTGTGTCATAAATACCTGATGTGTATATTTAGAATAGCCGGGATTCATCCAACGGTTTTTCACATCCTTCATTCGCTTCTGAAACTGCTCAAGCGTGATGTTCAATGCATGGCAAAAATCGAGGGTATCCAATTGCGTCACTTCACGAGGCACAAATGTAATATCGTATGCCGGCTGATTAAACACCAATAGCTTGCCGTTACGATCGTAAATAGCCCCACGCGAAGGATATTGAATTTTATTCAGGAAGGCATTGCTGTCCGCATTCTTCTTATAATCATCCGTCATGATTTGCAAGTCGAACAGGCGAATAACGTAAATAAGGACAATGACCACAGCCGCCATGCCTATCACATATTTTCGTTTCTCCAGCGTATAATCCTTCATTTAATTATCAACTATCAATTACCGGTTACAAGTTATTTCTTCCGTATTCCCTCCACTGCCATTATACAGGTCACAGTCAACAAAGTACTTGTTACAACTCTCAACAGCAGTGTTCCAATGTGGGCAAAGGAAAAGAATTCGAGTGTAAGCAACATCCCATGATGCACCAAGACACAAACTACTAAATATTTTAGGAAAGGGAAGATGCCCATTGTGCGAGCTGCGGGAATCAACGTATCCAACGTATCGCGAGGCACGAACAGACGTAAGAATATCGGACGCAAGAAAGCCAGCAATACAGTAGCCGCCGCATTCATTCCCGGAGTATCGGAAAAAACATCCACCGTCAGCCCAAGAAAGAAAGCCCATAACATCAATGTATTACGGGACACATCCGACTCAAACTTTAATATCAGGTATATATATAAAAACGGAGTGGCATATCCGGCAATATGCACGTTATTCAGTATCAGTACCTGCAACAGTACCAAACAGATGAACCACCCTATCTTATGCAAATAATTGATTATCATTCTTCTTTTTCCAGAATATTCTGTTCTTCTTGTCCGCTACGCGAAATGACACGCACATTGCTCACTTTCCCAAAATCCGTAGCTAACTTTATCTTCAGCAAATACGAAAGCCCGTCATGAGAATCGGACATATCATCAACCGTCCCTACCATAACTCCCTCAGGAAAGACCGTAGAGTAACCGCTGGTTACCACCGTATCCCCCAAATTGAACTCCGCATGGCGAGGTAAATCTTTCAGATAAGCGAAGCGGGAGTCCCCGCCTTCCCATTTCAAATAACCAAAATAGTCACTACCCACAATCTTGCAACTAATGCTCGATTTACTATTCAACAATGGAATAACCAACGAGTAACGGGGAGAAGTCTTATATACAATGCCCACCACTCCGTTGGCATCCACTACGCCCATCTCCGGACGAATGCTGTCTGCTGAACCACGATCCAACGTTATGTAATTATCCGCCTTATTCAGACTGTTCTTAATAACATTCGCCTTGTATATACGATAATCAGCCGGAGCAAGACGCGCCACACTATACAGCTTCACAGAATCCAAGCCGCGCTCTTGCAGACTTTTTTCGAGAAAAGCGACACGTTGTTCCAGCCACATATTACGGTCAAGCAGATCCTCATTGACCGATTTCAAATGGAAATAAGAACTAATCCCCCCTGAAATCTCATAAACTTTCCCTGCCACTCCGTTGGCAGAAGTGAAATATACACTCTGCTGATAATGGTTGAAGCGGAATAATAAAACAAAACTGGTAACCTCTAACAGCAGAAAGAGGAACCAGTAATTATATTTAATAAGAAAGTTCAGTAAATTTCGCATGCCTATCTCATCAGGAATGAGAAGCGGTCGACATTCTTCAGTGCAATACCAGTGCCTTTGGCAACGGCATGCAAAGGGTCTTCCGCAATGTGGAACGGTATGTTAATTTTATCGGTCAGACGCTTATCCAATCCGCGAAGCAACGCACCGCCACCTGCCAGATAGATGCCGTTGTGCACAATGTCGGCATACAGTTCGGGTGGTGTATTCTCCAATGCGCTCAGGATCGCAGTCTCAATCTTGGAAATAGATTTCTCCAAGCAATGCGCCACCTCCTGATAGCATACAGGTACCTCCATAGGAAGTGCCGTAATACGATTCGGACCATGAACAATATAATCTTCGGGAGCATCTTCACCCAGTTCGGTCAATGCCGCACCGACATTAATCTTGATACGTTCTGCCATACGTTCGCTGACCTTTACGTTATGCTGACGGCTCATGTATTCCTGAATATCAGCAGTCAGATCATCACCGGCAATGCGGATAGAGTTATTGGAAACTATACCCCCCAATGAAATAACGGCAATCTCAGTAGAGCCACCACCTATATCAACAATCATGTTGCCTTCCGGCGCTTCTACATCAATACCGATGCCGATAGCTGCCGCCATCGGTTCGAATATCAAATAGACATCACGTCCACCGGCATGCTCGGCAGAGTCGCGCACCGCACGAAGCTCCACTTCCGTACTTCCCGAGGGGACACCTATCACCATGCGCAGTGAAGGAGAGAACAGACGGTTACGATTGTTCACCATTTTGATAAGTCCGCGTATCATCTGCTCGCAAGCATAGAAATCGGCAATTACACCGTCACGAAGCGGACGGATAGTGCGTATGTTTTCGTGGGTCTTTTCGTGCATCATCTTTGCCTTTTCACCCACAGCAATCATCTTGTCTGTACGACGGTCCAAAGCTACCACCGAGGGTTCGTCCACTACTATCTTGCCATTTGTGGTAATGATAGTATTGGCAGTGCCAAGGTCCATCGCTATTTCTTGTGTAAAAGAGAATAATCCCATATTTCTTAAATGAAAAATTAGGAATGAAAAATTAAGATACTATGCAGAATACCAACGCAAGCAAGCGCAGCCAATTCTTCACTCTTAGTTCTTCATTCATCATTAATATTAGTGTTTAAAATGCCGGAACCCTGTTGTCACCATTGCGATGCCATGTTCATTGCAATAATCGAATGAAAGTTCGTCCTTGATGCTTCCACCCGGCTGAATTACGGCCTTAACACCTTCATTACCTGCAATCTCTACACAATCGGGGAAGGGGAAGAAAGCATCACTTGCCATTACAGCTCCATTCAAATCAAAGCCAAAGTTCTTAGCCTTTTCAATGGCCTGTTTCAAGGCATCCACACGACTTGTCTGCCCTACACCACTTGCCAACAACTGCTTATCTTTTGCCAATACAATAGCATTAGACTTGCTGTTCTTCACAATCTTATTTGCAAAAAGCATATCTTCGATTTCTTGCGCAGTCGGAGCTTTAGTCGTTACCGTCTTCAAGTCTTCAGGAGTCTCCACTTTCAAATCACGATCTTGTACCAGAACACCATTCAGCAAAGAACGGAACTGCTTCTTGGGGAGAGCCGCCTGCTTACGGACCAAAATAATGCGGTTCTTCTTCTGACCGAGGATTTCCAATGCATCCACATCATAATCGGGCGCAATGATAACTTCAAAGAATATCTTATTGATTTCTTCAGCTGCAGCCTTATCAATCACAGCATTTGTGATAAGTACGCCACCGAATGCAGACACCGGGTCGCCGGCAAGCGCATCGTTCCAAGCTTCCAATACAGTAGGACGTGAAGCCAGACCACAAGCGTTATTATGTTTCAGAATAGCAAATGTGGTATCCGTAAATTCGTCAATCAAATCAACGGCAGCGTTGATGTCGAGCAAATTATTGTAAGAAATTTCCTTGCCATGAATCTGGTCGAACATAGCATCAATATTACCATAGAAATAACCCTTCTGATGCGGATTTTCGCCATAACGCAAAGTCTTTTGGTTATTGGCGGACTGCCGGAAAGCAGAACCTGCTTCACCGTCAAAATAGTTAAAGATAGCCGAATCATAATGAGAAGATACAGCAAAAGCCTCTTTGGCAAACCAGCGACGCTCTTCGAGTGAAGTGGTAGCGCCATGTTCCATCAACATGTCGCGAAGCGGCTGGTATTGAGCCTGCGAAGCAACAATCACGACATCGTTATAATTCTTGGCGGCAGCACGAATCAGAGAGATGCCGCCTATATCAATCTTCTCGATAATGGCAGGTTCTTCGGCACCGCTGGCAACAGTTGCCTCAAACGGATAGAGGTCTACAATTACAAGGTCTATTTCAGGAATTTCATATTTTTCAATTTGTTGCATGTCCTGTTCCAATCCGCGGCGGCAAAGAATACCTCCAAATATCTTCGGATGCAAGGTCTTTACACGTCCACCCAAAATGGAAGGGTATGTAGTAAGGTCTTCCACTGCTTTACAGGGATAACCCAGAGACTCAATAAATTGACGTGTTCCACCGGTTGACAGGAACTCTACACCTTCTTCATGCAGTTTGGTTATGATTTCATCCAAACCTTCTTTATGGTAAACGGATACCAGAGCTGTTTTGATTCTTTTAGTTTCAGACATGGATTTGCGTATTAAAGTAATGCGTACATTTTACTATTTGATTTGCAAAGTTACGAATTTTGTTTATTCATACATACATTCATATACAATAAATTAGGTATAATTAAAAAAGGGGCTTATTATTAATTCCGGCACTCTTACGTAACCGTATAAAAAAGGCCCCGCTGAAAAGGCATAAACACCCTTTCAGCGGAGCCGATTTTTTTATAGAAAAAGCTCTATTACCAAATAGAAACCCGTTTTTCTACCGGCACAAACATCGGGTCATTTTCAGTAATATTGAAAGCCTCGTACCAAGCTCCTATTTGCGGCAAAGCACCGTTAACGCGCCATTTGCCCAATGAGTGCACATCACTCTTGGTACGGTTCAGGACCTCCTCCGGACGAATATTATTTCCCCATACGCCTGCATAAGCAAGAAAGAAGCGCTGCTCAGGGGTGAAACCATCCATTACCGGCAACGGATTAGCAGCCGTAGCCTTCTTGAATGCCTGATAGGAAACCTGCAAACCGCCATGGTCAGCAATATTCTCACCCAAAGTCATACGTCCATTGCCATATAATCCCGGAGCCACTTCAATGCTGTCGAACACATTCACCATAACCTGGGCACGTTCATCGAAACGCTTGGAATCCTCAGCAGTCCACCAGTCTTTCAGATTGCCTTCCTTGTCATACTGGCGTCCCTGGTCGTCAAATCCATGCGTCATTTCATGGCCGATTACCACACCGATAGCGCCGTAATTGAAGGCATCGTCCGCATTCATGTCAAAGAACGGATATTGCAGAATAGCGGCAGGAAAACAGATTTCATTCGTCGTCGGATTATAATAAGCATTTACCGTTTGCGGAGTCATCAGCCATTCATCTTTATCTACCGGCTTACCGGCTTTAGCTACCATTTCCGCATGGCTCCATTCGTTGGCACGCTCCATATTAGCCCAATATGAGTCGTCTTTAATCTCTAATGTAGAGTAATCTTTCCACTGATCGGGATAGCCTATCTTCACATGGAAAGTGGCCAGTTTCTCCAAAGCCTTTATTTTGGTAGAGTCACCCATCCAAGCAAGGTTTTTGATACGCTCACCCAAACTTTCCTGCAGATTCTTCACTAAATCCACCATACGTTCCTTAGCTGCAGCAGGGAAATATTTTTCTACATACATTTGACCTACCGCTTCACCTAAAGCAGAGCTAACAGTACCGACAGCCTTTTTCCAGCGGGGCTGCATCTCTTGCGTGCCACTCATCGTACGTTCATAGAAATCGAAATTCTGTTCGGCCATGGCATCATTCAAAGTACCTGCGGCAGCATCAATCAATTTCCATTGTAAATAGAGGCTCTGTTGTTCAATAGGCAAAATATCCAGGATTTCAGCAGCAGCCTTCAAAGAAGCAGGCTGACCTATGATGATTTCTTTCACATCTCTCAAGTCCATTGCCGACAAATAAGCATCCCAATCGAAAGTCGGATAGTTCTTCTTCAACTCTTCCAAACTCATCTTATTGTAATTGGCGTGCGGATCGCGCAACTCCGTACGTGAACGGAATGCTTTGGCAAGGCGTGTTTCCACATCCATTACAACTTCCACACCTTTTTTGGCAGCCGCCTCACCAAAGCCAGCCAGTTGATACATTTTCTGTACGTGTGTGCGGAAAGCATCACGAATTTTAGCGGTAGCCGCATCATTTTCCAGATAATAGTCGCGTTCGCCCATACTTAAACCGGCCTGATAGGACTGTACGGCATTCATACTACTATTCATTTCATCGGCACCTACATACAGAATATTATAAGCAACAATGCCTTTTTTCTGCATCTCACCCAACAATGCATAAAGTTCTTTCTTGTCCTTCAAGGCACCCAGCTGATCAAGTTCGGCCTTAATAGGAGCTACACCGTCCTTGTTCAGTTTCACGCTATCCATTACTATTTTGTATAAATCGCCTATTTTCTGCGCTACGCTCCCCGGCTCATGCTGAGTAGCGGCCAATTCTTCAATAAGCCCCTGAATCTGCTTACGGTTGTTTTCCGCAAGAATGGTGAAAGAACCATACTGTGAGTATTCGGCCGGAATCGGATTGTTCTTCATCCAACCGCCGCAGGCATATTGGTAAAAGTCAGTTCCGGGCAAAGCCGTTGTGTCAAGATTGGCAAGCTGAATACCGGCTGTCAGTTCAGCCTGTTTCTTGCCTGTGCTGCAAGCACCCGTCATTAAGCAGAATGCTGCAATAGGTAAAAAATGAAATACTTTCATACTTAGTATAAATAAATGTTATAAGATTATTTTCTTGCCTCCTCTAACTCACTGGAAGCGGCATCCCATTCTTCCATCACATTGTCCAATTGCGCTTTCAACTTTTGGTGCTGCTCATAAAGCGCCATGTCCGAAGCACCTTCCGGTGTAGCCATTTTGGCTTCAAGGATAGAGATAGCCGACTCTGTCTGTTCTATCTCTGCTTCACAATCCGCCACACGACGTTCCAGCTTTTTGAGTTTCTTATTGAGTTCCTTTTGTTCCCCATAAGAAAGTTTGGCGGCAGAAGTTTGGCTTGCCGTTGCTCCGGCGTTGCTGCCGGCTACCGTTTTTCCCACAGCAGGTGAAGATGACAATGAAGGAGATTTCTGCAAATCGTTCAGGTTCTCTATCTGCTTTTTCTGCAAGAAATCATAGATACCTCCAAGATGCTCTTTCACCAGTCCGCCACCGAACTCATATACTTTAGTCGCAAGACCATCCAAAAAGTCACGATCATGACTGACAATTATCACTGTACCGTCAAAATCCCGGATTGCTTCTTTCAAAACGTCCTTTGAACGCATATCAAGATGATTCGTAGGCTCATCAAGAATCAGGAAATTCACCGGTTCCAGCAGGAGCTTAATCATGGCAAGACGGGTGCGTTCTCCTCCGGAAAGCACTTTCACCTTCTTGTCCGAAGCCTCTCCGCCAAACATGAACGCTCCCAATATATCCCGTATCTTCAGCCGGATATCTCCTACTGCCACACGATCAATCGTATCGAAGACAGTCCGGTTTTCATCCAGCAATTGTGCCTGGTTCTGTGCAAAATAGCCGATTTGCACATTGTGCCCCAAAGTCAGCTTGCCGGTATAATCCGTAATCTCATCCATAATGCACTTCACAAGCGTGGACTTACCTTCACCGTTCTTACCAACGAAAGCGACCTTTTCGCCGCGGTTAATAGTAAGATTAACATCATGGAAGATAACATGGCTTCCATAGGCTTTGGCCACATCCTCACAAATAACAGGGTAACTCCCACTACGGCTACTGCAAACAAATTTCAACCGTAAAGAAGAATTATCTTCCTCATCCACCTCAATGCGTTCTATCTTTTCGAGCTGTTTGATGCGGCTCTGCACTTGCACAGCTTTAGTGGCCTTATAACGGAAACGCTCGATAAAATCTTCCGTATCCTGTATCTGTTTCTGCTGGTTTTCATAAGCACGAAGCTGCTGTTCGCGACGTTCCTTGCGGAGCACCACAAACTCATCATACTTCACTTTATAATCGTATATGCGTCCGCAGGTTATTTCGATGGTGCGGGTAGTGACATTGTTCAGAAAAGCCCGGTCGTGGCTGACAAGCACCACTGCATTGGCACGAGTGGAAAGAAAATTCTCCAGCCACTGGATGCTCTCTATATCAAGGTGGTTCGTAGGCTCGTCCAGCAACAGTACATCCGGACGGCGCAGCAATAACTTGGCAAGTTCGATACGCATACGCCAGCCTCCGGAAAATTCACTCGTAGAACGGTCGAAGTCCTCACGACTGAATCCCAATCCCTGAAGGGTACGTTCTATTTCAGCACGATAGTTTGTCCCCCCCATCATCAGGAAACGTTCATTCTCATGAGTAAAACGATCAATCAGTTTCTGATACTCTTCGCTATCATAATCGGTACGTTCGGCAAGCTGTTGGTTCATTCGCTCGATGTCGGCCTGCATTTCAAAGATATGCTCAAAAGCCAACTCAGCTTCCTGCATAACGGTGCGTTCGTCACTGAGTACCATTACCTGGGGTAAATACCCGATAGTACATTCGCGTGGAACGGCAACAACTCCGGCGGTAGGCTGTTGCAAGCCTGCCAATATCTTGAGCATGGTAGATTTGCCCGCACCATTCTTGCCTACAAGGGCGATGCGGTCTTTCTTATTGATGACGTAAGAAACGTCTTCGAACAGAGCGGTAGCATTAAACTCCACCTTCAGTCCTTCTACGGATATCATAGTGTCAATGAATTTATCGTTTCAAGACTGCAAAGGTAGCGATTTTCAGCAGTATATAATAAGGAAAAGGATATAAATTGGGGCGTGCCTTTTTGTACCTTGCCTTGGTACGGCTTATATCTCACTATGGTACAGCTTGTACCTTGCCATGGTACAGACCGTACCTTAGTAAGGTACAAGCCGTACCAAACGGTGGAACAATCCGGTACATGCAAGTTTTTGGTTATCAAAGCAGTATACAAGAGAGGGGACTATCCCCTTACAGAGACAGTCCCCTCTTTATTTTTATCACCTACTGTCCGGCAATAACCGAACAACAGGGAATAATCACACAGCTTTAGAAAAGTTTGGCAGGATATTCTCCGGCGTCTACCAATGCCTGAATCTTATCAACCACACTCTGACGGTCTTCCGGATAAGTGACGCCGAACCACTTGCTGGTAGTATCGAGCACCTCGCAAGTTGCCACACCATCATTAATCAGTTTATCCACCATCAACGGAATAAAGAACTCGCTCTTCAGATTCTCCATGTTCTTCGGATCGCTAAGGAACGTTTTGAAGAACTCCTCGCTGTAAGCAAAATAATCGGGAGTGAATCCCCAGAAGTTCATGCTCACCGGAGTAGTATCAGGAGTAGCAGTCCACTCGCCATTATCATCGATATACTTCACTTCACCGTCCATACGCTGAATCTTGGTGCGCTCTACAACAGAGGTCAGCAAGTTGTTCTCATCCGTACCGCAAAGCCCGCGTGACACAGTGCCGCTTTCGCTTAATGTGTTTCCGATGCGGAAACCAACCATTGAATATACATTCTTAGAACCCTCAGGAAGTGCAGACAGAAACTTTCCCATTACCTGAAAAGAATCACGCCCATAGAAGTCATCGCAATTGATAACGGCAAACGGTTCCTTTATCACATCCGCCCCCATCATTACAGCATGATTAGTACCCCAAGGTTTGGTACGGTCTGCCGGGCAGGTAAAGCCTTCGGGGAGCGCATCTAATCCCTGAAAAACCAACTCGCAAGGAATATGCCCTTCGTATTTAGAAATGATTTTATCTCGAAAATCCTGTTCAAAGTCTTTACGGATAACAAAAACGAGCTTACCGAATCCGGCATTAATAGCATCGTAAATTGAATAATCCATAATAGTTTCGCCATTTGGGCCCAGTCCGTCCAATTGCTTTAAGCCACCATAACGGCTACCCATACCGGCCGCTAATAAAAATAAAGTTGGTTTCATATCAGTTATTATTAAAAAAAGGTTAGTGTATCATGGTTGATAACAGGTGCAAAAGTAGTAAAATTTATATCAGTTGGGGGGTATTTTAGTCCATTCTTTACAAGAATCGTCCAAAACCCCACCTTATTAACCTATACTTTCACTCCCAGCTCACATTTTGAGCCGATACATCTTATCAGAACGGATAACCGATGGCAAAATGCAACGCCAAGCTGTCTTTGAACTTCGGAATATTGTAGTATCCCGACTTTCCCGTTTCGTACGGGTCGTGCAATCCCACTCCGCAATCCAGACGGAAAACCAAGAAATCCATATCATAACGCAAGCCAGCGCCGGTGCCCAAAGCTATCTGCTTGGCAAAATTCTTCAAAGAGAATTCGCCGTTAGGGCGTGAATCATCTTTACGCATCAGCCACACATTGCCCGCATCCAAGAACACCGCTCCATGCAAATCGCCGATAATGCGGAAACGGTACTCCACATTAGCCTCCAGACGTATATCACCCACATGATTGATGAAAGAATATTTACTCTCTTTATCCGGCGCATATCCTCCCGGACCTATGTTGCGGGCAGAAAAAGCACGCACACTGTTAGCGCCCCCAATATAAAACTGTTCGGTATAAGGAGCCGCCAGCGCATTTCCGTAGGACCATATCACCCCACCGGCTATACGCGAAGCAATCAGCTGGTTCTTATCAATCTTGTAATGATAGCGGAACTCACTGTTTACCTTTAAGAACTGTGCAAAAGGAACGCCCATCAGTTTCTTGTCCTGCTCGCTGAAGGGCTTTCCGAAGATGCGGTAAATACACGAAGTAAGGTTACCGGCCGAACTTACGGTGGTCTGCCACCAGATAGGATTTCGTACGTGCGATAAAGGAGCGTTATCATACGTGTACATATATTCTATAACGGGAATAAACTGGTCGCGCAGACTGACATAAAGCGCCGGATTCTCCGCCTGTAACTCCTTAAAAGCCTCCGTAGGGTTACGAAGCACATTAAACGTCAGTTTGAACGGAGTGAAACTATGCTTGCTCGTACGCTTCGGCTGAAAATCATAAGTAGCGTTTCCTCCAAATGCCAGCAGTTTATAGTACTTGGCCCGATTCAACTGGTCGACATACAATTTAAACGTAGTAGTTGCCGGAAAGTCATACTCCTTATCACCAAAGCGAGGAAAGACCACACGCGGAAACATAAGAGAAGTAGACAATCCCATCTCATAGCTGTTCATTGCCGAAGAACGGTCTTTACCCGTCTGCCATTCATACGAACCATCCAGCTTAACATTCCACGCTTCGCCGCCGCCAAACACATTGTTCTTCGTTACAGTGAACGAAGCTCCCGGACCTGTTTGGTTATTACTTTTCATCTTCACATTGAAATCCAGCTCGGCATCATAAGGTTTGTCGAGAGCCGCATGAATATTCACATCCAGCGTATCACACACAAATGTCGTGTCGCGCGGAGTATACTGCATTTCAAGATAACGAAAGATACCCACGTTATTCAAACGCTCCTGCACACGAGTCTGACGATACAAACTATACAGGTTCTGCATGGAACGCCTGCGGGAAATACCGGTACTGTCCTGTACCTGACGCTTCTGACGGTACGCTTGGTAGTTCAGCCACCTGTAAACCATGTTGGGACGCACCCTCAGCTTGTCGTGATAATAAATACGCAACCCCTTATAATCCATACTGTCATTAGGAGCCTGCCCTTGCTTTCCATAAAGATAGAAGGCCCTTTTACCTACATAAAACGGCTTTTCGGCAACCGCAGGCATACCGGGAGCAGGCACCATGCGCATAGTGACATGTCCGCCGGGCACCAGAGTCGTATCTGCCTGATAGGTCAGATAGTCGGGACGGAAATAATAGCATCCCACATTGCGCAACAAGGTACTGATGCGGGTACGTTCTCCGTCAAGATCGGTCACATTAAACTGTTCGCCCGGACTGATGAGCGAACGGCGGCGGCTCATATTCATGATTTGCAAAGTCCGTTTACTGAAACCATGATAGTAAACCGTATCAATGAAATAGGGATTACGCATATCCACCGTATATTGTATCTTCGCCTTTAATGAGTCCTTAGGATTCAGGAATGTTTTATAGCTCACCGTACCGTTAAAGTAACCGTAATCCCGTAACAAATTGGCGGCTGCTTTCTGTCGGATATCAGGATTTACGGACGACATCAATACCGGTTTTGCGGCAAAGCGGTTGAATATCCATCTGCCAAAGCCTTTCTCATATTTCACAAATCCATTGTATATCCACAGTCCCATGGGGAAAGGTATACGAATACTGGAACTGCCCAGCAAAGAATTGTTGGGGGCAGTGGCAAGCGCAGCTTCAACCTCTTCCATCGCAATTTCACCTACCGGAGTGGTGCTGCGGTTTTCAACAATCATCGTTTTTTGTCCCGTATACAGGATTTCGCCTTCCGGCAGATGCTTGGTCGTGGAACATCCTGCCAAAAATAGGATACCTGCTATATATAATATCAGTCGTTTCATATCATTCTACAGTTTGTTTCTTCTTTTTCTTGAAGATGAAAAGTTCACCCAGGCGGTCCATCTTACGGCGAAGTACAAGGCCGACTCCTGTTTCCGTTATTTCTCCATCGAGTACACTCTCGTAGTTTTTGTCATAGAACACCCGGACATAACGCGTACCGGACGTGTCCAACCTATACTCCAGTGAGATATTATCGATGAATGATTCCGCATCGTTCGTGGCATTGGCACCGGTCGTCACCTTACCTCCGATAACAATCTGTACGCGATCGTTGAAGAGGCGCTGTGAATAGCGGAAACTATAATCGGTCTGTTTATCACCGGTTTCGGCCGCTGTACGGTCTTCCATACCCATGGTGAAACTTGCATTGATACTTTGAAAAGCAGAACCCGCCAATGAGTTAATCTGACTCTGGATAACGCTGTTCAAGGCACTACCCATAGACAATCCGCCACCTTTGACACCACTATTCATATAAACGCCCGTTGCCAACATGGCAATGGCCTGCTTACTGCGTTCTTCAGCTCCCATAGCCTGCAATTCGTTTTCAACTGTGGCATCATCCGGAGCTGTTATATCGAAGATCAGTTCGGGAGCATCAAGCCTGTTCTTTATGGCTATGGACACGTCAAAGTTCACCACGCGTGACCCGCCGTCATCGCCGTCGGCAACCGAAGCACGCATACGTTCCGTCGCTTTCAGGTTCAGTGTAGGATTCATCGGATCACCGCGCCAGTCCACATAGCTTCCGTTATTAATCTGGAACTCTTTCAACGGAATGACCGGAAGCGAATACTTCATGATCCCCCCCGAAAGCGTATAACGTCCCGTAAGACTTATATCACCCTGCGGAGTATATTGCATATTCAGGTCTCCACCGCCCTCCAGTTCTATAAACTTACTGCGGTCAGGACTCAAATCGGCACGCAGACGTACCGCATTGTCAATGTGTACGGACATAATCATATCCATACCGCCCAAAGACATAGCAGGAACCTCATCGGCACTCACCGAAGCCGTATCCGCAAAGGAAGTAAAAGTAACCAGTCCTTCAAGACGGTCTTCCACCGTCAACGGTGAGTCTGTCAGCACATAGGTAACATCCGTATTTCCCAGCAGATTCATATTTCCACGCATGGTCAAAGCATCCAAAGGTCCTCGAACCGTAGCATTCAAGTCGACAAACACCTTACCGTAGATCAGGCTTTCGCGGGTACGCGGCGCATCCAGCAATGTATAATTCTCTGCCAGCAACTTCAGGTTTGCCGTAGGACGTTCCAAGTTGCGGAAGTCCACCTTACCGTCAATGGTAAACGGATTCTTACTGGTAGTGTAGATAGCAAACTTATCAAATATCAGTTGGTTGTCCTTAACCTGTACAGGACGGTCGTCAAACCAATAACGCGCCCCCGCCTGACGAGCATATACCGACACACTGTCCAACGTAACATCCCCGTCCATCTTAGGTTTCTCCAACGGTCCGTAGATATGCACTCCACCGTCAATGTCACCGGTGAAAGACACCATCTGATCCGGAATAAAGGCATTGGCTATCTTCATAGGGAAGTGTTCAAAAGTAGTAGTTACCTCCAGTGTGTCTCTACCATTCTTTTGCGTCAGCATACCGTCCGCCACCAACACCTCCTGATTGTCATAACTGAAATAAGTATTTAAATAATGTGTAGCCCCCTTGTCTCCCGGAAGCCACGTAGCACCCATACCGACGTCTCCTACATGCTGGCGTTCGTACGTCAGTTCATCAATGTTGGCTTCGGCAGAAACCTGCAAAGAAGTAGGCGTCTGTATGTACTGCGCTTCGGCAGAGAACAAGCCGGTCAGCCGGGGCATATAAGGAAGCACCTCACTCAACTCACCCAACTGCAGGCGGCTGAGTTCCACATTCATATTCTGTAATGAGACACTATCATTCCTGTCCGATTGCATACGGAAGCCCAAACCGTTGTCGCTATCCATATCGATATTGGCGTAGACACGCATATTCTTATGTAGATAGACCCAGTTGCTATTATCCACAAAATGGAATTTACGGTACGCAATAACAGGTTCGGCAGGTGTCAGGTTAAGCAACACTCCATTGCCTTTACCCTGTCCCTCCGTCAACGGACGGGCATTAACGCCAAACAGCACTCCGGTCTGCCCCTCTCCGTCCACATAATTCACAGTCAGTTCGGCATCCTCACTCCGAATCTCTCCCGTCAACGTACTGCGGAATACAAACTGCGGATTCTTCGGTCCGTTGATCACACCGCTTTGCAACATCATCCGGGAAGTATCCTGCTTCACTGTAAAGAAGATTGTATCGAGTTGCAACGAGTCCACCCGTAAGCCATGAACAGCCGTCCGCCCATTGATGCCCCGCGTCGGTGTAGAGCCGAAACGAAGGATGAAGTCATTGAATGTTATATCTTTTGTCTTCAAGAAGTAGCTGACAGGATTGGCCTGTCCTGCCGTCAGCTGCATGCCAGCCGAAGGAAGCACCCGCCGCAAAGCCGCATGATCCAGCCTGCTATCCTCTATCTGCTTCGTAAGGATGGCAACAAACTCATCCGACTGCTCCAGCAACTCCTTCAAAGTGCTGCGGGCCCGGAACTGAAGGTTCATATCGCCGGCATCCATTTGCAACTTAATGGAGTCGTGGCGTGCCTCCGCACCCAGACTAAACGCAAACGGATGCTCCAAAGGTTTGGGAGCAACTCCCAGTTTGTATAAATCCAGCTCTTCTACATTCACATTCAACTTACCGTCCATATATTTACGGTCAAGCCGCATATCAGCCTCGGTCTGCATTTTCAACAATGCATTATCACTCGTCAGATGCACAGACGCTACCGACGACTTTAAGCCCGCATCCAAATCTACGCCCGAAATATTCCAGCGGGCATATTGCAATTCATCCAGCTTGGCTTCTACGCGGGCGATGGTTTTATGTGAAGCCACATCCACTCCCTGCCCTTTAGCGGTAACGCGGGCTGTAAGCGTATAGATAGAATCCTTGGGCAAAAAATGATGAAGTTGCAAAGCATCTATGGCAAGATCGGCGTGGTAGACCTCTGTGTTCAAGTTATAGGCAGCATCCAAACCCAGACTGCCCTCTCCTTCTTTGATTTTCAGGATTGCATTGCATTGCGGTCCGTCGAGACCGAGACGTGCCACAAGATTCATACTGTCGGGCACAATGATAGAGCCGTCGGGAGTTACTCCGGTGAGTCCGGTAAGGAAATTGAGGTCCTGCGTCTGCATTTCAAAGTCAAGTCCCCCGTTGCGTGTCAAGCTGTCCGTAAGGTTCCACAACTCACCGCCTCCACTCAAAAAGAAGGCACCGGGCAATTCAGCCGTAAAGCGGGAGATCTGCATCTGCTTCAAATTACCCTCCGTACCGGCATGGATCACCAACGGTCGGAAAGGATAAGCTTCCTTAAAAGTTTCGGGTAACCCGCCGGCAAAAAGCAGCACATCCTGCTTACCGATATTGGCATTGAAGCGGGCCGACAGATGTCCGGTAGTAGGAATATCTACCAGTTTCCAATAGGTCTGCGCCGTCAGGTCCATATCGCTGTGCGGGGTTTTGAGTTGCAGATAAGGGATACGGATAAGGGTTGAATCGGCAAACAGGCGCCCGGTCAACGAAGTCACAGTCAGTCCGGAACGGTCGTACATGGAGAACTCACGAATAATTGCGTTCATGTCACGACCGCAAGCCATCACCGAATCAATGCCGATACGAATATCGCGCAATGCGATATGCGAAGCGTCGAAACCCTCAACGGGAGCAGCCATGCCCGAATCATAATTCACAGCGGATTCCGTAAGCGTAAACCGCCGCCAACCATAGAACTGGCGTTTGAGGTCGACATTCGCATCCTCGATGCTTGCATCTCCGATATTGGCTCCCAACGCCATAGAGTCGAGTGGCATCTGCAAATCTACCGAAACATTTTTCAGCTTCAGGTTATGCAGCGCTATCCGCCAGTTGACAGCGGTCTCAGTAGAGTCTTTCGGAGTCTCGGTAGTATCGGCAAGCATTACCTGCATATGGGTATTGCTCAATTCCACATTGTTCAGTATGGCATCCTCTTTTTTCAGGTCGATGCCATGGCTTTCAAGGAAGAACCGCCCGAGTGTCCCCTTGATGTGCATTCCTTCCAGCAGATTGGAAGAATTTACGGCAACCTGTTGCAAGGTTATGTCGTTCACCTCTACCCTGCCTTGCAATAAAGGCCATGCCTGTACGCTGACATTCAGGCTTCCGAGGTTCAGCAAAGTATCGGGATGTTGGACATCAGCGGCATCCGCCTCTGACTGCACCACCTGTACGCCACGCACAAGCAGGTTCAAAGGAAAACGAAGGTCTATTCGTTCTACGGAGATATTCATGCCCGTAGCGTCCGATGCGATTGCCGTAGCCTGCTTCCGTATAAAATTCTGTACCGGAGGCACATACAGCAATATCATCAATATTACAAATAGGACAATAGGGGTGAGCAACACCCAAAGTGCCCCCTTTAACCATTTTCTTCTCATTGGAACGTCAAACTGTCATGTATTAAAAGTTGTACAAAGTAAACAATTAATTTTGAGATAAGGTTCCTAAAAAGTGAAAATACTGTGCTATACCGGTGTTTATGGCCGTCAACCCAAATCGGTCCGGGTCTGTGAGCGAAGAATATCCTCAATGAGGGCAAGCGAACGGAGAGCACGTTGTTCCTGTTCCTCAGTGAAGGAAGCCCCTCGCAGGCTTTCCAATATTTTGAGTTCCCCTACCAGTTCCGTAGCCCCAATCAACGTAAAGAGTGGAATCATCTTATGCGAAACGGCAGCCACCTCATCCATATCTGCCATGTCCACAGCCTTCTGCAAACGTCCGGCATTGAGACGGGTCTCGGAGATGAAACTCTTGAGAATGGAGTCGGCAGCATCCGAGTCGTCACCGGAGAAAGCGGTAAGCGCCGAGAAGTTATAAGGGCAACCCGGAGCGGAAGTTCCGGATGTATGTTCCGCCGGATGCTCCGCGGCAAATTCAGACACTCGTTCATCTTGCAAGGCAGGCATCTGCCCGATGCCCTCCATGTCCAGTTCGCGAAAAAGTTCCGCCACCGTAAACGGCTTATGCAGGCAACCGGCAAAGCCATACGCCTTAAACTCCTCCGGTTTCATGTCGCTACGGGCGGTGACCGCTATTACAGGAATGGTTTGCGCTTGGGGGAGATTCGATGCACGCAACAGTTTCAGCAGGTCGAAACCGCTTATTGCCGGCATCTGTACATCGGTGAGCAGTACGTCAAAAGTCCCGGAGCGTAAAGCATCCAGCAACTCATCCGGCTGCATGCACGACACAGAGGTGATGCCGCTATGTTGAAGCATGGCCGCGGTAAGTGTAAGCTGGATACTATCATCATCAATAAGCAATACCCGAAGCGAAGGCGAAGAAGGGACGGGAAGCGGTTCCTCCTCTTTTTCCTGCATTTCCTCACCGGTGCGCTCCGGCATCCGTACGGGGAACAGAGGCACGCGCAATGTGAACGTACTTCCTTTGCCCGGCACGCTGTCCACATCGATTGTCCCCTCAAGCAATTGCACAAGCATACGTACAATGGAGAGCCCAAGGCCGAACCCCTCCTTGCCCTGTGCACCGGGCAGGCGGGTAAACTCCTGAAAAATCCGTTCCCTGTCGGCAGGCCCCATGCCCTTGCCCGTATCGGCAACGGCAACAACCAGCCTACGGTTCTCATAACACGCCGTCATCGTCACACAGCCCTTGTCTGTGAACTTCACTGCATTGGAGAGCAGGTTATTGATTATCTGGCGAAGGCGAAGCGGGTCGCTGATATAAGTACCCTCCAGTTCGGGAGCAATGTTGCAATGCAGTTCCAGTCCCTTGGCAGAGGTCAGCGGTTCAAAGCTGACATGAATCTCTTCCAACAGTCGGGCCGGATGGAAAGTCACCCGGTTTATTTCCGCTTTATGGAGATCAAGTCGATGAAAATCGAGCAGGTCGACCACCAGTTTCAGCAGATGTTCCGAGGAAGTTTTCATGTTATCCAGATAGAAACGCTGCCGTTCGTCCACCGTCAGCCGGGAAAGCAGATCGGCATATCCCATAATGGAACCGAGTGGCGCTTTAAAGTCGTGGGTAATGGCAAGCATCATCTTCTCCCGCATGGCCAGCAAATCTTCGGCGCGCTTGCGGGCTTCTTCCAGCTCGCGACGGTAACGGTTGCTGCGCGCAATGTCACGCCCTATAATTATCAGGAAAAAGACGGACAGCAACACTGCCCCCACTGCAATGCTACTGATTATCTTAACGGAATGGCCGCGCACAGACTGCCGGTAGTCCGCATCTTCGCGAGCACGTTGCAAGGTTTCCTGCTCATATCCCTTCAACAAACTGTCTATACGGGCGGTCAGCATCTTGTCCATGCGTTGCAAAGTGAGCCTGCGGCGTCGCACAATCGAGTCGCTCACCTTCTTCTGTTGCGCCACAGCACGCAGTTTTTCCTGAAGGGAGTCTACCGGATTGTAGACATCGATCACTGTATCCGTAGCGTATTCAAGGGAAGTCTTCACCTGAATGGCGGTATCTTTTTTGGGCGGTACAAACACTTCGCCCAAACGGCGGAAGAAACCTTTCTTCTTGGGTTTGGTAACCACTGTGTCGCGATGCGTGATGATACGGCGTTGTACGCGCCGGTTGGTGACCACCGAGTCCTGCCGGGTGGCTATGATATTCTCTATCGCACTGGTAGACACCATGCTTTCACTGGTCTCGCTCAGCACACGCAGCATATAAATGGTATTCTCATCTTTCTCCCGGAGCAACGCAATCAGGCTGTCCGTCCAGTGCACATCCTGATTTTCGGAATGCATGAGATTCTCCATTTCCCGGTGCACAAAGAACAGGGAAAAGAACAACACTCCCAGCAACAGAGTGTATCCGACGACTATCTTTACTTTCGATACACTATTCATCGTTTAAAGAAAAAGGATAGGACCATCATTTCATCTCGCAGTCTTATACCGGAAGCGCAGCCATAGCATCAGCCCGGCGCTGGTCAGCCCGAACGGGAAAGCCATCCAGACTCCCACTAACCCCCAGCCCAGTACAAAACCGCAAAAATATCCTACGGGCAAAGATATAATAAAATAAGAAATAAATGCAATAATCATCATCGGCTTTACGTCCGATATTCCCCGCAGGGCATTGGCAAAGTTGATTTGCAAGCCGTCGCCAAACTGATAAATCAAGAAGGGGAAGAACAAAGACGCCACCAGCGCCGAGGCCTCCGCACTATCCGTAAACCAACCGCCCATTTGCCTGCGCAGCACAAAGACAATACTCAAAAGAATGATTTCCATAGCCATTATCAAGTGGAATCCGGCATACGTGGAACGGCGCACATTCTCCATATCACCCTGACCTTTGAAGTTGCTGACGCGCACAGCCACCGCCGCCCCCATGCCGTAGTACATCATAAACGTGAATTGCGAAATCGTGAGCATTATCTGATGGGACGCCAGAGCGATAGTGCCCAACCAGCCCACCATGATAGCACTAAGGCTGAAAGAAGCCGTCTCCATCCCCATTTGCAGGCCGACGGGCCAGCCCAGCGCATTAAGCTGCCTGAACACCGGGAACGACCACCCCATGCGTAAGAAACCAACCCGGTAGCGGAGGAACCGGCGGCTGCGGAGCACAATCACCGCAAAGACCGCCACCATCGCAATACGCGAGAACAGCGTGCTGATGCCCGCTCCCAGCAAGCCCAGTTCAGGAAAGCCCAGCTTACCGTTAATAAGGATATAGTTGCCTACGATGTTCAGCGCATTTCCACCCAACAATATCCACATAGCGGTCTTGGTATCCGTAATGCCATCCGTAAACTGCTTGAAACCATTGAACAACATAACGAAGACCAGCGAAGCAAGCAGCACCAGATAATAAGGCTTTATCAAAGGAATCAGCTCTTCGGGTTGCCCCAGACGCTCCACGTTGAAGTAGACCACCGTCATAACAAAAGTAAGGAGCAAAGCCACCAAGACATTCGCCACCAGGCTGCATCGTAATGCCTGCCCCGCCTCTGCAAAGCGACGGTTACCGTAAAGACTGCCCACAATGGGCGTCAGTCCGTAACTGAAACCGGTACTGAAAATTATACAAAGCGTAAACACATTGTTCACGAAAGAAGCTGCCCCAAGCTCTTCAGTACTGTGATGCCCTATCATCAGGGTATCCGCAAAACCAAGAATAATTACACCAAGCTGCCCGATTACAATGGGAAGCCCTAAAAAAATCAAAGCTTTGTAATGTTGCTTATAGCCGGCTATCAAATTCATCATCGTACAGTTTAATTTAATTCAAAAAGAATAAACTCCCAATTTATTCCTAATAAACCTCCGGTTTAATACTAATAAACTTCCGGTTTAATGGGAATAAACCAGAGGTATACTTAATAGGAATTTTTTGTATCATGCGAGGGAACAATTCTTCTTGAAAAACGAAACGTTTCCCTTTCCGCAAAGTAACGGAAATTCCCCCCTACATATCACTTATCACTCTTATAATATAATACTACGGTATTGTTTTCACAGAAAGCACGCTGTGCCACAGTGTGTAATTGTTCCGTTGTGACGGAACGGTAACGCTCAACTTCAAGGTCGATATCTTCCGCCTTTCCCGTCAACTCAAACCAAGCGAGGTTTGTAGCCACGTTCAGGTAATTGATATTGCCGAATATCTGGGTCGATTCAAATTTATTCTTGACCTTTTCCAGCTCCTGTTCGCCCACCGGAGACTGTCGCAACTCTTCCAGCTCCCTGCGTACAGCAGCTTCCGCCTGCTCCAACGACACACCTGCCGCCGGCTTACCGCTGATTTGCAACAATCCGGCATCACGCGTACCGCTGATATATGCATCGATACCGGAGAAGATGTTCTGTTCCTGCACCAGACGACGGTTCAGACGACTGGAGCGCCCGTTGCTGAGAATATCCGACAGAATATCGAATGTATAATAATCGGCATTCCCGCGATCGCACATGTGATAACCCATCAGCAGAGCATCCAGCGGCACATTCCTTTCTACCGTCAGCCTGCGTTCTTCCGTCTGCTCCGGCTCTTGGGGCAACCGCCGCACCGGAACGTTCCTCCGCGGAACAGGACCGAACCACTTCTCGGTAAGCCTAACAGTTTCCTCCCATGAAATGTTTCCCGTCACTGCCAGCACAGCATTGTTCGGAGCATAGAAACGATAGAAGAACGACTTCACCTCATCCAGCGTGGCCTGTTCTATGTGCGAAAGTTCTTTGCCGATAGTGGGCCAGCGATACGGGTGCACCCGGAAAGCCAGCGGCCGGAACAGATGTCCTATGTCGCCGTATGGCTGGTTAAGGCAGCGTTGCTTGAACTCTTCCATCACAACGCCCCGCTGCACCTCAAGCCCCTGCTCGCTGAATGTCAGCTCCAGCATCCGGTCGGACTCCAACCAGAAGGCAGTCTCCACATTCGTTTTTGGAACAGTGAGGTAATAATTGGTTATGTCATTGTTGGTCCAAGCATTGTTTTCCCCTCCCGCCAGCTGCAAAGGGGTGTCATAATCGGGAATATGCGCCGAACCGCCAAACATCAGATGCTCGAACAAATGGGCAAAACCGGTGTGTTCCGGATGCTCATCGCGCGCACCGACATCATAGACGATGTTCAGCGCCACCATTTGCGTACTGGTATCCTCGTGATGCACCAGACGCAAGCCATTGGGGAAACAATGTTTGTTTATTTTCATACGCAGTGGATGAAGATGTGGCAAAAGTCCATCATTCCATCACAGTCACTTTCGTAATCTTCACATCCTCTTCAGGACGGTCGCTACGGTCTGTTTTCACCTGCTGTATCTTATCCACTACATCCATACCTTCAAGCACTTCGCCGAATACGGTGTATTCTCCGTCCAAATGCGGTGTACCGCCGACGGTAGTATAGGCTTTCACCTGCTCCGGCGTGAAACGGAACTCCGGCTCATCGGCCACCTGAGCTTCGGCCTGTGCAATGAGCGTATCCTGCAAGTTCATCAATCCTTCCTGGTCACCGTCCTTACGCATCTTGTAGATCTCCTTCATGTGCTTCTGCGCCAAAGCGTTGAAAGCATTGTTCAGGCGTGCCTGATTCATCTGATGCTCCATGCCGAGAAGCGTAGAGTCATTATAGACCTTTCCGGTCACGATGTAGAACTGGCAGCCGGATGATTCCTTCTCCGGATTCACATTGTCACCCTGACGGGCAGCAGACAGCGCACCTTTCTTGTGGAAGTATTTGGGATAGACAAACTCTGCCGGAATGGTATAGCCAACATCACCTGCCCCCAGCATTTTGCCTTTCGGAGCATTTTTTGATTCGGGATCACCGGCCTGTATCATGAAATCCTTGATGACGCGGTGAAACAGAGTGCCTTCATAGGTACCTTCCTCCGCAAGTTTGATAAAGTTATCACGATGCTTCGGTGTCTCGTTATACAGTTTCACGATGATGTCACCCGCAGTTGTTTCAATCTTCAACTTCGTTTCTTTTTCCATATTTCCGTCTTTCTTTTGTCCCGGTTTGCAAGCCACCAGACTGCAAGCCAGGATAGTTAATATTACAATGAGATTTCTTTTCATCTGTCTTTTTGTTTAATTTAAGCCTGCAAATATACTAAAATCGAACAAAACGATTTACCTTTGTACCATAAAAGAGATAAAAAGCAGCAAGGATGAAATCCATATTAATCGTAGAAGATGACATCACTTACGGTATGATGTTGAAAACATGGCTCGGCAAAAAAGGTTTCCGGGTCAATTCTGTCAGCAGCATTGCCCGGGCCCAGAAACACATTGAGTCCGAAAATGTAGACTTGATACTGTCTGACCTGCGCTTGCCCGATCGTGACGGCATAGACCTGCTGAAATGGTTGGGTGAACATTCCTCGCGCATACCTCTTATCATCATGACGGGATATGCCGATATACAGTCGGCCGTACAAGCCATGAAATTAGGCGCGTGCGACTACATCGCCAAACCGGTGAACCCTGATGAGTTATTGAAGAAAATGGATGATGCATTCCTTCCAAGCGGATTGCCTGTCTCGTCCACACCGGCAATGCGTGCCGAAGCCGGCAGTAATTCTCTCCGGGAAGAAGCGGAAAGCGCATCTTCCGACTATCTGGAAGGTGAAAGCGATGCCGCCAAACAGCTCTATAATTACGTGAATTTAGTATCTCCCACCAATATGTCCGTCCTCATCAACGGAGCCAGCGGAACGGGTAAGGAGTATGTGGCGCAACGCATCCACAAGCTGAGCCGACGCTCCAAACAGCCTTTCATTGCCATCGACTGCGGCTCTATCCCTAAAGAACTGGCAGCATCCGAATTCTTCGGCCACGTGAAAGGCTCTTTCACCGGTGCGCTGACCGACAAGACGGGCGCATTCGTCGCAGCCAACGGAGGAACGATCTTCCTGGATGAAATAGGTAACCTGAGCTACGAGGTGCAAATACAACTGCTTCGTGCCCTGCAGGAACGCAAGGTGCGCCCCATCGGCTCCAACAAAGAGATACAGGTAGACGTGCGGCTGGTCTCCGCCACCAACGAGAATCTGGAACAAGCCATCGAAAAAGGTACATTCCGCGAGGATCTCTACCACCGCATCAATGAATTCACCCTGCGCATGCCTCAACTGAAAGACCGCCGCGAGGACATCCTCCTCTTTGCAAACTTCTTTTTGGATCAGGCCAATCGCGAATTGGACAAGCATCTTATCGGCTTTGACGAGAAAGCATCCAAAGCCCTTCTGGAATACCAATGGCCGGGCAATCTGCGTCAGATGAAAAATATCATCCGCCGCGCCACTCTCCTTGCACAAAGCAAGCTCATCACTTTGGACGAACTCAGCGAACTGCGAAACCAAACAATACAACCCACCGGCATGCCGCTCCGCAACGAAGAAGCCGAAAAGCAACATATCATCGAAGCCTTGAAGCAAACCGGCTACAACAAAAGCCGCGCCGCACAATTGCTCGGCATAGACCGGAAAACACTCTACAACAAACTTAAACTATACGGAATAGAACTATAATTGTGGAAAAACTCCACAATCTATTCCACACTTTCCACACTATTCTACACATTTTTTCAATGTGCCATTCTTCCACACTGAAATTAGTTCACTAATATTCAGAATGTTATCTTCCAAACTTCAAATCTTGGCATATCATTTGACGTATATTCCACGTGAACCTCAAGTTCACAATGTTAAAACAAAATTCGCCTAAACTGAGACAAAACAATATATCAACCTTTTAAAAGTAAAAAGCAAAAAATTAGTATTAGTAGCAGCCCTGTTTATGTTTGTTTGTGACGGATCGTTCTTGGCCTGAGCACAGATGCAAATGGCCAAGAGCATCCAATCCACAAATTTAAGTGGCCGAATAATAGTAAGCACACTAACAACAAAAAAAGCCGTTTCCTTCTTGTCTATTCCGGGAAACGGCTTTTTTTACTATATGTATAATAAGGCAATATCACTTCATCACCCTACCAATGTCTTTCCGGGTAGAGCTCATTCCACCACGCCGGGCTATCCTGCAACCAACGTGCAAACCACGCCATAATGGAGTTGTGCCACAACTCACGCTTGGGATAATCACTGATAAAATGGTTCTCACCGTCTACCGTTATGAACTCCACCGGCTTGCCCAATATCTTCAACGCATTGTACAACTGGATGCTTTCACCAACAGGCACATTCGTATCAACCGTACCATGCAGCAACAGCAACGGAGTCTTGATTTTATCCGCATTGAACAGCGCCCCATGCTTCGTAAACAGATCAGGATTATTCCATGGATAGCTCTCGGCAGCAGCAACAGAATTATAGGAATATCCCCAATAGCCCTCACCCCAGTAACTTGTCACGTTACTGATGCCGGCATGTGAAACAGCAGCAGCAAACAAATCGGTCTTTGTCTGTAAGTACATTGTCATAAAGCCGCCATAGGACGCTCCAATACAACCAATACGCTTATCGTTAACAAACGGATGAGCCGCACAGAACTTCTTCGTTCCTTCAATGATTTCATCGGCAGTACGTTCGCCCCACGCATTAACATGGCGGGCGGAGAACTCCTGACCGTAACCGATAGTGCCGCTGGGCTGGATGACATAAACCACATAGTCACGTGATGCAAACAGCTGCGCACAGTAGGGCGAGGTGATGCCGCGCGTAGTAGGCATAGTTCCACCGTAATAATATACGATAAGCGGATATTTTTTATTCGGGTCGAAAGCAGGAGGCAGGCACATCATACCTTTAATTTCCGTACCGTCCTCTGACGTAAAGTTCCATTCTTTCATTGTACCCATTTCTATCTTATCCAATACAGGCTTCATCGGATTGGCAAGCAATGCGGATGTTTTCTTCTTCACATCGTACGCATAAGCCACCCCTACACTGGTATTCCCCCCTCCTACATATGCAGCAACCGTTGGATTGTTTTCCGCCAAATCGAAAGAAGCAATCACATCTTCCTGAAGCGGCAACATCTCAAAGCTGTCGGTTTGGGGGATATAGCGGTAAATATGCTTGCAATCCTCATCCGTTGTATTAAAATAGATGCAACCATCTGTGCGGTTCCATTGCAGGAAGTCTACGGAAGGATTGAAATCACGCGTAATGGGAGTGACTTTCTTCGTAGCTTTATCCACGATGAATGCCTGTGTATCAAAATCATTAGCAATAGGATGTTCACCGCAGTTCTTTCCCACACCGCCAAAAGCCGAAGGACTGCCGACTACTAAAAGTCGCTTTCCGTCGGGAGAGTAAGCCCCTCTATTCACATAAGGATCCCATGCAACCAACGTATCTACACGCAGTGTAGCCAAATCGACCTCGAATATGGAAGTAAGAGAGAAAGGACACTGAGTGATGTCCGACTTGGAAGTGGAACACAGAAGTTTTTTCCCGTCAGAAGATATATCGTTCAGGTAGACGGCATGACTGCCATACGTCAGGCGCTCGGAAAGCCCTGTTGCAGGATCATATTTAACAAGATAATTACGGGAACGGGCATCGGGAATGCGATCATCGGGGTGCAGTAGCCTCTTCAAAGGACCACTGACCGCTTCCCCTTTATCATCGGGAGAATAAATAAGATAGTCCTCTGCGGGCGACCAGACAAAGTATCCTTCGGGAACATCTTTCAGCAGCACCTCCTCATGCATGGTAGCCGGATCGAACACAACCAAATCATTCCGTTTTTTGCCGGTCACTGTATAATAGAGCTTATTGCTACGGGGCATCCAGCGCATTTTCTCGTCAGCATCAGGCAATATCACCTTGCCGGTCTTTAGTTCTGTCAACTCGCAACGTGTTCTCGAACGCTTCAATGAGTAATTGTCTGCATAGCAGGTAAGCAGGTACTTGCCATTCGGAGAAAGGCTCACCGAACGTACACGACTTCCAAACGCCGTATTATGCAAAGCGAAACGCCTTTTCAAATCCGGTACAATCTGATAACCGACATCGGCAAACTCCTTATCCTTCTCAAACTCACACTTCAACACCGGAGTAGTCTTATCGGCAGCCACTGATAATAATTTAATGACTATCTCATAATCCACTTCCGGTTCCAGACGTAAACCAAGCACTGAAGGGGACACTTGCGACAAGCTATCTTCCGCAGTCGTCTTTGATTGTTTGGAAACTCCATTCACAAATACCTCAAAACGTGCGGGAGAATAGATATTCAGTTTTCCTTTCATGAAACGTTCCGCACGCAAATTAGTAGCAAACAGATAAAATAAATTATCTTTATCGGCCTTTGCTACCCGCACGTACCCTGCCGTATCGACTGGCACACGCTCATAAGAACGTCCGTCGAAGTCGAGGTCAATATCGGTTTTCAGAAGTTTATCGGCAGTGAATTTCTCTCCTGTAAAATTAATACTGTCACCCTGAATTGGAGTACGCACCACAATGGCAGGCCGCACATTGTATTCGGTCACTTTATCTTGTGCCCGGACTGCAAATGCCGCAAGCAGAGACAGCCCTGATAAAATCAGAATCTTTTTCATCGAAGTTGTTATTAACAGATTATCAAATCATTTCAAAACCATTCCACAGATTACCGGTAGGAACAGGGGCCTCCACCTCTATCAATTCCTTGGACACCGGATGTATAAAACGGACAAAGCGCGCGTGCAGGCAAATACTCCCATCCGGATTGGAACGGGGAGAGCCGTACTTCAAATCTCCTTTAATGGGACACCCCATTTTAGCCAGCTGACATCGTATCTGGTGATGACGCCCCGTTTTCAGGTCAATTTCCAGCAAATAATAGTTCTGCGATTTAGCTATGAGCCGATAATGCAAGATCGCTTTCTTGCTATTCGGCACTTCCTTATCGTACGCATAACTTTTGTTCTGCTTTTCATTACGAACCAAATAGTTCACCAACTCTCCTTCCGGCTCGTGAGGCTGGTTCTTCACCACTGCCCAGTAGGTTTTCTTAACCTCACCGTTCTTGAACATGTCATTCAGGCGGGTAAGCGCCTTACTGGTTTTGGCAAAAACAACAAGACCGCTTACGGGGCGGTCCAAGCGATGTGTAACACCTATAAAGACATTACCGGGCTTTTGGTATTTCTCCTTGAGATACAGCTTTACGGTTTCCGAAAGCGGTGTATCACCCGTTTTGTCTCCCTGAACTATCTCGGAAGCGGTCTTGTTGACTATAATGATATGATTGTCTTCGTATACGACAGTCATTTATTTAGCGATTAGCGGTTAGTAATTAGTGACTAGTGATTAAAAGCTGCGGTTAGCGGTCGGCAATTCTCATTAATCACTAACCGCCAATCGTTAATCACTATTTTACATATTCATACCACCGTCTACCTGAATCACCTGCCCTGATACATAAGAAGACATATCAGAAGCCAGGAAGGTAGCAATGTTGGCTACGTCTTCGGGTGTACCACCACGACGCAAAGGTATCTTCTTGCACCATTCTGCCTTCACTTCTTCGGACAAAGCATCTGTCATTGCCGTCATAATGAAACCCGGAGCAATAGCGTTGGCGCGGATGCCGCGAGAACCCAACTCCTGTGCAATAGACTTGGCCAATGCAATCATACCTGCCTTGGAAGCAGAGTAGTTAGCCTGACCTGCATTACCATGAACACCTACTACAGAAGCCATGTTGATGATGCTTCCGCCTTTTTGACGCATCATGATCGGAGTACAAGCATGAATGAAGTTGAAAGCGGATTTCAGGTTAACGTTGATAACCATATCCCATTGTTGTTCGGTCATACGCATCATCAGACCGTCACGAGTAATACCTGCATTGTTAACCAAAATATCAATGCGGCCGAAATCTGCATGAATAGCCTCTACTACTTTGGCAGTATCTTCAAAGCTCGCTGCATTAGATGCATATGCTTTGGCTTTTACTCCAAGCGCTTCAATTTCTTTTGCTGTTGCCTCAGCATTTTCATCAATCACCAAGTCAGTGAATGCTATATTAGCCCCTTCTTGAGCGAACTTTAAAGCGATAGCCTTACCAATACCACGAGCGGCACCGGTTACAATGGCTGTTTTTCCGTCTAATAATCCCATACTGTTTTAAATTATTGATTAAATATTCTTTTTATGTTCTATGCAACGCGCCAAACACAAGATTGACAACGTATTTATCGCGGGTTTCATCATCGAGCTTTGCACCGATATGTCCGCGTATATAAGGTACTTCAATACCTTTTACGCAATAATGCACCAGCTCGGCGGTCATGTCTATATCATCTATCCGAAACACGCCTTTCTCCACCCCTTCACGCAGCACATCCTTGAATAGCAGTATCTCTTTAGCATCAAAACGTTTACGCACTTTCTCCACCCGCCAAATGTCACGAAAGAAATTGGCCCGAAGCGTACCGTTACGAAACACTACCTCCTTCACCGCATCCAAACGCGTATATATCATTTCAATCATTTTCTCGTCCGGCGAAATATTTTTCTCTGCCACACGCTTCATCATATCCGAAAGCATATCCAGTTCCGACTCAACAACAGCCATATAGATATCTTCCTTACTTTTAAAATAGGTGTAGAGGGTTCTCCTACCTTTTTTAGAAGCGAGAGCAATATCATTCATCGTGGTATTTTCAACACCCATTTTAGCAAACAACTGACGGGCTACATCCACTAATTTAGCTTTTGTCTTCGATACGGCCATAGGCTAATTGCACATTGCTTAATAATTTGTGCAAAAGCGTGACTTCTTTTTGCACACTGACTATCAATATTTTACAAAACTATTCTTTTGTAAATCACACTTATATGCTTCAATTTGAGCGCAACAAAGATAGCAATTCTTTTTTATCCAAAGGAATTTTCTTATAAACTTTTCCCCTCGCCGGAAGCTCCCAAACTCTTATATATGAGAAAGCTTGAAGCGCAAGGCAGTATTCGATGCATTGGCTTCAAGCTTTATATTAACAATTCTTTATCAAAAAAACAATAGAATATTTAATGAAATGATGAGCATTATCTTTAGTATCCCACACGCGATTGCATCATTTCCTCATCCTCTATCGTAACTTTACTTTCGTCAAGCTTACTACGGTCAAGACTGAATACCTTGACAAAAAAATCATAAACAGCATTGCGCTTATTCGGACCGAAGTCGTGACGTTCTTTGGGTAGGTGCACATTCACAATGCGGTCCTTGGCTCCGTAAAATCCATAGACACGCTGCAAATAGGGATACTCCAACGTAGGAACAGAAGCGGTCCAATCTCCGCCATCGCTCACAACCAACATGGGACGCGGTGCGAACATAGCTGCCAATTCAGCATTACAAGTTCCACCACCTGCCAATTGAATGGGTTTCCCACTCTCACAGGGACATCCGCCATCAAAATGAGAAGCCAGACTTACAACAGGTGCCATAGCCGTAAAACGTTCGTCCAAGACTGACAATAACACAGTTTGAGTGCCTCCACCTGAACCTCCGTTTACTCCTATACGGTTCGTATCAATATCCTTACGGTTTTTCAACATATAATCAAGAAGCAACAGTCCATCCATAGCCTGCTTCACATGCGCCGTATCAGTTCTATGCGCTCCCGCACCCACTTGTTTTTCCGATTCTCCCCATCCATAAAGGTCATAATCCACACAAATGGCCCCCATTCGTGCCAATGTTCCCAAGCGCTGCTGTTGATCCTTACGATAACGCCCACGATAAAAATGCCCGTTAGGACAAATAATCAGTGCATGTTTTCCCTTTTTACGCGGTGTGTAAACAGAGGCATAAAGATATACTCCGGGCCAGGTTTCCATCGCCAAATTCTGTACCGTATAACCATCATATTTACGAACTTTTGACAAGATTGGCGCAGCCCCCTTCACGCAACGAGACAAAGCTTCATCTAACTCCAATCGCTCACGCACTTCTTTACGCAATACAGCACTACGTTTCTCCCATTCATTCCGGTTGGTGTACAGCCCACTGAGATAAGCCAACATTTTTTCCCCGTCGACAGCTGTACGGCGCGGATATTCATACGGCTTAATTTTATAACTCTTCTCATTCTGTTTTTGATACTTAAAGTCGAAGAAACTCAACACATTAGTAAGAGACTCTTCTAATGAGTAAGGACGAATACGAAAATCGGCATAAGGCAGTCTCTTACCAATAGTGTCTACATTATATTTGAACTTCACATCGAAACGCCGGGACAAATCGTTCATTACATCACTCAACGGGCGGGTAAACTGATTCTCTAAATCAAGTTTCTGCGCATAAACCACATTACCCGCAAACAATGTCGTTCCCATACACAGCGCAACTATTCTCTTTTTCATCATCGCCTTGCAGTTATTTTTCATATTTTATTTTCTCGCCATTGACATACACATCATCTATCACCAAGTCCTTGCAGTCACGAAACAGGCATTCCTCTTTAGCATCATTGACATAAATATCTCTGAACACAATCCCCTCAATGGGAGCCTCCGGCAGCCCATCCACTTTCAGCGGAGTTTGGGTACCGCGCACAGTAAGCCCGGTCACGAAGATATTACGAAAGACAGGCGTACGTTCGCTCTTTTTCTCCATTTTCATCTGACTATATTTCAGATTAAGAACTACCGCCTCCCTTTTAATATCACTCATCACTACATTGCTTACACGAATATCCTCTACCACGCCGCCACGTCCACGAGTTGATTTGATACGGATGCCACGATCGGTGCCATCAAATACACAATTACTGATGGTCACCTTCTTTACGCCTCCACTCATTTCACTACCTATCACTACTCCCCCATGCCCGCTTAACATCGTGCAATTTGTAATAGTGATGTTTTCACAGGGACGACCTATCTTTCGGGCTTGCAAGTCACGACCACTTTTAATTGTAATACAATCGTCCCCTACGGAAATATGACAGTCACTGATGTGCACATTGCTGCACGATTCGGGATTGATTCCGTCAGTATTAGGTGAAGGTACATTATTGATTGTAACTCCTTTCACCGTCACATTGTCACAAAAGTTAGGATTAACAGTCCAAAAGGGAGAGTTCACAATGGTAATGCCTTCTATACGAACATTCCTGCAACGTAGCGGCTGGATGAATGGAGGACGTAAGAAACGACGGTCCAACGTACTATGCCAATCGACATTAGTTTCTGCATAAAGCGTTTTCATGTCATTAGCTTGTTCAAAAAGAGGCTGATACTTGTTGATATCACGCTTACCGTTGTCACGTAAGTCTATAAGTACCCGGAAAAATTCCTTCCACCATGCTTTTCCTTGCCCATCAAGCTTTCCTTCACCTTTGATAGTGATATTCTCGGCATCTGTTGCATAAATCAACGGTTGGAAGCTCTTCATCATCACACCTTCGTGCCGCATTTCCACAAATGGCATATAATGGTCAAAATTATCACTGAAACGCAGCGTGGCTCCCGCCTCCAGTTCAAGTGTAATATTACTTTTCATGTGAATGGAAGCTGTGAGATAATCTCCTGAAGGGAAGAAGAGTGTACCCCCTCCTGCCTTGTTCAAACGATTAATCGTATTGTTTATAATCTCTGTATTTTTTAAGGCTTCCTGGTTGTCAACACCGGCTTCACGCATGTCTACACGTTCTGCAAAAACTTGCAAAGCTACAAAAAAAGCCATAAGAACAGTTATTGTAATCTGTTTCATAAGAATTTTACATTTAAGTTCCAACCGAAGTTAGATAATCCATTATTAATTATAATTGCATAACCGTTAGTCGATTGATGCAACGCCGGCCTTTACTTTGATACTGTCATTCACCATAGGACCGTTGTTTTCCCACACATTACCGGGACCATTGGCATTTTTGAGGAACTTGTCCGCCTCCGTCCAATTATCGCGAACAGTGATAAAGGAAGAACCTTCATCAGTATAAAGATAAAACCAATGATTGGGATCATGTACATAACCGGGTTTATAAATACTATGTACACAATTCTCCGTAATGAAGCTATGAGGCTGCGAACCAAGAGTATAAATACCTGCCACATCATACATGTGCTTCGCATAATGATGGATGAGATTGGCATGTACGGTGTTATTACGCATACACCCCACAGTGCGGTTCCAACCCCATCCCAGACTAATGGCTGTATAAGAAACCTCACTGATCGTATTATGTGCAATATTAATATCACGAACAAATCCGGCACAGATTCCATGTGTTCCCCAGTCTTCATTAGTCACATCAGTGATATAATTATTCACTATATTCAAAGCGCGGCACACTTCACGTTCATCTGCCGGATCATAAGGTAAATGCGTTTCGTGCGCTTCAGGACTAAAGCTACCTGTGAGAATACCGTTTCCGGATATATCTTCAAAACAACATCTTTCTATACTTCCACCTTTTGTACCCCACTCATAATCAATACCGGTAGACCCTAAATGGCGAAAATCACATTTTATGAAATCAATATTTTGAGCAGCTTTTACTACAACCGCCGAAACAGGCCGCCCCAACCATCCCTGATTGTCGAGTTTATGATTCTTGGAACGTACAATCTGCGGGCGAAGTTTATAAGCATCCGTCAAATACATACCAGCCTGCAAAGGGACATGCCCCTTCAATGAAGGGCGCATCCAGGTACTGTAACTGAAAGTAAGCCCTTCAATACGAATATTCCGCACCGGGCGATCCAACGTACCTTCCACACGCAGCAAAGTTTCCACTGCGGGCACGACAGCTTCCTCTATCAGTTCGCCCTGGCGAGGATAATAATAAAGCTTGCCTGCGCGTATATCATGATACCACTCACCGGGCACATCCAGCAGTTCGCGAGCGTTGGTAAGATAAAAGGCCGAATTATGTCCGTCCGTTGTCACCATAGGGCAGGGCCAAGGATGCTCAAACTGAATACGGCTCTCTGGATCATGAAAGCTCACAGCCGCACTGTCACCGGCAAACATTATATCTTTAATACGCAGATTGGCTACACACCACATTTCATGCAGCACCATCTCGGCATAGGGAGCTTTCTGAATTTTCCTCACAGCTGCTGCCGGCACCCATAGTACCCGCTTCTGCTTATCTACACGAATAATCCGGTACATATCTTCAAAATCAGCTACATCACGTGCACGTACCGCCTTCTTGCCGTTTACATAGAATTGCCTGAAATCTAACGGCCTGCCACAAAAATCAGGAACATCTGCCACCATCAATTTACCCTGACGCTTCCATCCGGTGACAGTCACCCCACCGCTAACTATAACCTCTCCCTCCCCTTTGATAATTGTGGGGGATGAGGGTGTACCACTATCCTCGGGACGCAGAAATAGAGGTTCATAAATCCGGTAGTTACCGGCTGCCACATGAATGGTAATCCCTCCCTCAATGGAAGGATCGTTCAAACGACGAAGCTCACGCGCCTGCCGAATAGCATCTGCGATACTTTCTCCCGGCTTCACATAAATATCTGAAGCCTGCAATAAAGTCGAAGCAAGAAGCAATATAGAGAAAATCAGTTTCTTCATTATCTTTTATATTTAGATTATTACCTTCCAAGCTGTTCGGCTAAAATCACCTCTTTACCGGCATCCATACTGTCATTTCGGACTTACCGCGATTCCCCCAAGCATAATAAGGAATGAGACGGATATGAACCGGTTTTTGAGTAGGATTCACTTCACGATAAAGCATCCCTTCCCACGACTCCGCCTCGTTCAAAGAAGCGATGCCTTCCAACACCATGACGTCACTGCCCGCGATCTGCATCTTGCGCGGCGTAAATTTGATGTTTGTAGGAATCTGTACATCATCAATACGCTTTCCACCATCAATATCCATACTTTCCAAACAGTATACAATAGGACCACGTTTTACTACTACCTGATTACGAATCTCTTCAGCAAGCGGATGAGCTTCAAGTAGTCTCACCGGCATATCCATCACCCACTCCACTATATCCCCTTCTTTCCATATACGATTTACATGGGCGTATTCGTTCCGTTTCCAGTTACCCGCTACAGCCTGACCATTCACCGTAAGCGTAGCTTTATCACACCACTCCGGCATCCGGAAATAGATTGAAAAGGCTGTCTTACGGGATGCACGAGGCAATGACTCTACAACAAGCCGCACACTACCCTCCCAAGGATAATCCGTATGCTGTGCAAGAGCTATCTTACCCAATCCTTCCAATTCGGTCTGAAGAGTATTGGAACCATAGAGATTACAATAAACGGCCTTATCCGCCAAAGTATAGGCATAATTCTGAGCTTGACAAACCGTACGCAACGTATTAGGAGGACAGCAGAAACAGCTGATATACTCTGTACGCACTTTAGGCCAGCGTAGAGTATAAGGCAAATCAGCACTAATGCGCAAAGGATTAGTATAGAAATATTTCAAACCATCAAGGCTTATACCACTCAACACACTATTGTAAAGGGCAGTCTCAACGATCTCTGCATATTTGGCATCGCCTGTAATCTCAAGCATACGCCAGTTAAAGAGCATATTACCGATATTCGCACAAGTTTCATTATGTGCAGTACTGTTAGGTAACTGATAAGGACGACCATAACTTTGATGCACTTTCTGAATACTATCCGGTTCATAGAAAGTTCCATCGGGCGAGGTCCCGTCATAAAGCGCTCCACAAGCACCGGTCACATACATTTTCCGATTTACAATATCGCTCCAAATACTTGTCAGGTTCTTCATCAATTGTTCCTCGCCCGTCTCGGCGTACACATCCGCAACGCCAGCATAAAGGTAATTTGAACGTACAGCATGCCCCATGGCATTATATTGTTCACGAAAAGGAATCCGGTCTTGATTATCATCAGTACCATTCTCTACCATGCCACGAATATTGATCAGATTTTGCGAAAGTTCAAGATAGCGAGTATTACCGGTGGCGCGATACATTTCAACCACTCCCATATAGTGTGAGGGGCAAATAGCATTACGTGCCAATTCTGCTGATGCTGTCTCATAAAAGTGGCAAAGAAAATCCGTAGCCTTTACAGCAACGTCAAAAAGAGTATTTTTTCCCGTAGCACGTTGGTGAATGATTCCTGCCATCATCAAGTGCCCCAAATTGTAAGCCTCAAAGTTCAGACGGTTGGCAAAAGCGCCCTTTTCGTTTTCGGCACCTACTTTCGTACCGATCACCGTCTGTTTATTGGCAACAGCATGCGTATCAATGCCCTTGTTCTTTTCATCAATAATAACCGGCGTATGAATATATCCATCAGCCCGTTGCGCCTTTACGACACGAGCAATAAAATAGTCCATCAGCTCGTCAAGTTCGGGATCATGATTGACCGCATAAACAGCAGCTACTCCTTCAAGCCATTTATACATATCACCATCATGAAACGGAGGTCCCCAATGAGTGCCTTCACATTCACCGGCTGCAATTTCAAAATTGCGGAACCCATGACTTACATCAGGATTCTTCCAGGTATTCCACATCCCCTGCAAAGAGTGTCGGCTAAACACATTAAAACGTTCTCCCCAAAAGCCGCCTGTCCATTTCACAGCACCAAGTTGTGTATTAGTCATTTTTGCGAACTTGCTTTGCCCCATATCGACAAGACCATTTCTCTGTGCCATAAGGTTATTCAAAACAGATGCTACTACAAATAAAAAGAGTATTGTTTTCTTCATGCTATATCATTAACAGTTTAAATTCGTAAATATATAAATTTACTTTAGTTCAATGGCTTTATAAGCAATACGCTTACGGCGCCATGTATAGACACAATGCAGTTTTCCGTCTTTTCCCTGAATAATACTGGGATAAGAATATTGGCTGATAGGGCTGTCCTCAAGCACAACCGCGTTCTTCCAAGTTTTCCCATCATCCTCAGACACCGCAATAGACACAGGTGTACGCACACCTTTAGGTGTACCAGGCAATGTAACAAAATCATTGAAAACGACCACCTGTCTGCCATCCGCCAAAGTCACTGCATCCGTACCCGAATTGTTATTAGGCAAATCACTAAGGACCACCTTACTCCAAGTATCTCCACAATCACTGCTATAAGTCACCGCCAGTTTTGCATTACGTGTGCGGCCAATAGCCATAAGCCTTCCATCTTTAAGCAGTAAAATACTGGGCTGAATACAGAGAATAGGTTGCGCCCCTTTCTCTGTCAGAACCTCACCGGCTTCAAGATCATCACCCGTCTCTTTTTTAATACCTGCCTTACGTAGGGCAGTGGGCAGTGAATATTCCGCATCTACGGGCCCTACATACTTCCATGTCTTTCCTTTATCATCCGAAATCTCGAAATGAAATTTCCAACCATTTCCCTCTGTACTTGACGGTGCTATGATGCGACCATTAATATAAACCGGTTTATTCTTAATGGGGCCCAAGAAACCTTTGGCAAGAGCTTCCGGTTTACCCCAAGTCTTTCCTCCATTCTTTGAACGAACTTGCCAACCGGTCCAGTCTCCTACTCCGTAACCTATTTTATAATACAGTACCAGATCCCCGCCGGGGATTTGGAATAACACAGGATTATAGCAAGGCTTACGCCAAGTTTCGTCTACCAAGGGCTTACCGCTATTCTTGGCGGGCGCCATCCACCATGGATAATTCTTGCCATCTCCCATAGGAACTGCCGGAGCAGCTTCCCTGGCTCCCCCCATACGCAACATTGCCTCGCGAAATAGCGCAAACCTATCTTGTTGTACAACATTCGGCTTATCTCTCAGCAATTCATCAATAATACTGTCACGCGCTGCAAATTTACTTAAATCTCTTTCACTGAAAGCGGTAGCCGTAAGTTTTGTATAAATACCATCGGCAGCTTTATACGGTTTAGTCCATTCTTTACTACCATAGGGCTTGCGGCAGGTCCAAATATTACAATCAGGATTCTTTTCGCGTGTCCCCCCAAAGAAAGCTGCTACCAAATCACCATTTTCCAATTCTACAACAGTAGCGCCATGACATTGAGGAAAGCCTGCATCTTCATAAAGGAACTCATCAGTCACAATACATTTGTCGGCAGCAGGGATATCCACACTAAAATGATACTTTCCCGAACCTACTTTTTCTACTTTTCCATTAGGAAGATAGACTGATGCAAACGTATTGACAGGTATCTCTATATCCCACTCTAAGTGTTGCAAGGTTTTCTTCCAGCGGCTTACTACCCTGCCATAAGGTGTGCGGTAACTGGCATCAACATAGCTAATATCTTGTATCTCAAAATTAGGACACATTCTGATATGTTTGAATCCTACCTTACCACGCCCACGTTCGCTCTTTATTCCAGCCATATTCTCATAACACCATGGCAAGAAATCACCCAAAAGCATTACATGGTTACCACTGTTCATTGCCGGATTCGCCGTATTCCCATTCCAAAGTTCCCAAATGGTAGTAGCTCCCTGTTCGGCCATATAGCCCCATGAAGGATAAGTAGTATTAGTTGCCAACATATAAGCCACATCGGCAAATCCTCGGCGTGAAAGTTCGCGTAACAGCCATTGTACTCCAATTACCCCACAACTGATATGTTCTTTATTAGTCACCACAATGGACTGAACAGTACTTTTTACCACATCATCCAAACAATCTTTGGGAACCAAACCAAAAGCCAACGGCAGAATATTGGCTGTCACTGTATTGTTGCCATAGTACACACTATCAGGGTATAACACATGCCCCGGCACAAGCGAAGTACCACGTTTCACTGTGAGATACTTCCGATTAAAAGCATCCTTCACTGCATGTTCCAAATCCATCCAGTACTGTTTATCGGTTTCATACCCCAGTACCTCGGCAAACCGATGAAGAGTCTGCAACAATTTGGCACCATAGGCAGTAGCAATCAGAGCTCCCTCAGTCACCCTTTTAGGATCACGACTGTGAATCATGTCAAGCGATTCAGGAGGCACGCACCAATCACCATAGCGATCTTTAGTAAAGATATATTCGTCAGTCATGTATTCCTCAACCATGTGATTCATCCAACGTTTCATGGAAGCATAGCTTTGCCGCATCGGCAGTGTATTGCCATATTGAGTGTAACACATATCCACTGACATAAACAATGCAGCAGGCCAAGTCATGTTGTCGCTGTAATAGTTCCAATAGGCAGGAGCCACATCAGGGATACAACCATCTTCACGCTGAGCTTCACAAATGTCACGTATCCATTTGGAATAGAGAGGTCCATTTCCAAACAAATAGCTCTCACCCCATGTTCCCATAGTGCGATCCCCCAGCCAGGGCTGGCGCTCATTACGCTGTGGACAATCTACGGGCATACCTTTATAATTACCCAAAATACCCCACCAAGCATTTTGGTGAATACGGTTCAACGTTTCATTTGAAGTGGTGAAAGTTCCAAGTTCTTCCATTTCATCACTGACTACCTCACCCACAAAATCATTAATAGTAGCAGTAGGAAATCCCGATACCTCTACATAGCGAAAGCCATGATAGACAAATCGAGGCGCCCATGTCGCATTATTTTCACGAGCGTTACAAATGTATGTATCTGTGACTTTGGCATCACGCAAGTTCTTCACATAAAGCTCCCCGTCGGGCTGTAGTAATTCGGCAAAGCGAAGTTTAATGGAATCACCCAACTCGCCACGTACATTCATACGAACCCAACCTACCATGTTCTGCCCCATATCAAGAATCCATTTCTCTCCCTGCCGGCGCATACTGACAGGTTTCAGAGACCTCAACACTTTCATATTAGGAGCCATTGCACCACGCAATGTACCGGTGGGAATACTCACCCGCTCTGCTGCCCCCCATTTAGAGTCATCATAACCGGCACAAGTCCATTCTCCCAACTCTTTGCGGGCATCATACCTCTCACCGTCATACTCATTGTTACTACGGATAGGACCATCTGCAGTCAGTTTCCAGCTCTTGTCAGAAACCAGCGTTTCACAGCTACCGTCAATATACTCAATAATCAAATTAAGACGTAATTTGGGATAACCAAAATTTGCAATTTTATAAGGTTTATAGTTCTGCCGCATAGTGTAGAACCTTCCATTGCCTAAAGTTACACCAATAGCATGTATTGTGTCGGACGCCAACTGACGAGTAACATCGAAGCTATTGTAAATAATGGTTTTGCGATAATCGGTCGGTGCAGGCGCCAGTACCTGCTCGCCTATACGCGTACCGTTGATAAAAGCCTCGTACATTCCCATACCCGCAATATGCAGAGTGGCACGTTTCACTACCTTCGAAGTAGCAAACTCCTTACGCAGGTAGCGAGAAGCTAATCGGCTCCATTGCGTTTCACTATCCCAAGGTGCCGGACGGTCCATGCCAATCCATTGTCCGCGCCAATGTCCTTCATTCAACAGTCCAATACCGAACTGTGCCACTTCACTCCATGAGGTTTCGCCTTGATTGGTATAACATTTCACCTTCCAGAAAGCTCGCTGATTGCTTTTAAGCTTTACTCCATTATAAGAAACCCACAGCGATTGTTCACTCTCAATGCAGCCCGAATCCCAAAGGTCAGCTTTATTTTCAGTAAGCATTTCGACTGAAGAAGCGACCAGTATCCGGTAAGCGGTCTGCATCACCCCCTGCCCATCGCTTTGCATCTGCCAACTGAAACGCGGTGTAGTCGTATCAAGCCCCAAAGGATTGCTCATCTGTTCAGTATAGACGGACGAGACTTTTACAGTAGTAGCCTGAGTTATCAGAGCTATAAAAAGAAATATAAATGATAAAGTTTTACGCATCAGTGTTATATTATTTAATGAAAGCAACTATCCTGTCAATACTCATATCAATGCTTCTCCGGCAGTTCTTTCCACTCCTTTTTTACATACTCTTTTGAAGTATCAATAGCGATAAGGACCTGATCGTTTCCACTCATATAGCCGCTGTCATGTTGAAAACTTGTAATCTTGCTGTCAAACTCGCCCAAGTATTCAAGTTTACCCGTAGCAGCACTCATCCACCACACTTTTTTCTTGTCACCACTGATTTTCGACAAATCAATTTGCATGGGTCGTCCCGAGTAGTTGTAAACCAACAGATAGTCATTGCCACGAGTAGCTATAGCACGATCATAGCGCTCGCCATTGGCACCGGCAATAATGCTCTGGTCGGGAATCCGTTCAAAGAAAGGAAAGGCCAGCATCAGGTATTTCAAATACTTCATCTGATGAAAACCGGGATCTTCAAGAGCATCCCACCAAGCTTTCTTCATGCCATCAGCACCAAAAGAGCCAAGCACGCCCGGACGGATAAATTGCATGATGTCATTGTGTCCGTAGCTATGTCCGAAAGATCCGGCAAATACTGACCAATAGGCATAACGGCGTACATCATGCTCATTCCAGCGAGTTTCGTTGGGATCATGCAACCCTTGAGGAATATTCTCATAAATAGGTTCATCGTCAATTACGGGTTTCAGGGGATTGAGTGTAGAAGCTTCCACAAAACGCCAGTTATCCTCTTCTGTGTTTTCTTTGATAGGATAATCACCATCTCCCTTACGCTGGCCATAACGGCGATGTCCGCTTTGGAACATATTAAAATCAAGCCATTCGCGATCATTAAACCAAGCAGCAGAAGTAGTGCGTCCACGAGGGTGGAAAGTCATCAGATGATCTTTGTCCTGCTGACGGATGCTGCGTGCCAAAGCATCCCAAACTTCCGTTTTCTTATCACCGCGAATATCGCCACCGATAATCCAGATAATGTTCGGATCATCTTTATAGCGGTTCACAAGAAATTCTCCATAAGCCACTGCTTCTTTCTCATTCATTAATCCGGCATCCACAGGGCTTCCCCAAATACATACCATACCGATATAGATACCTTTCGAAGCTGCCGTCCTAATGATATAATCCATGTGGTCCCAATAGCCATACTCGCCTTTCTTATCAATGTTCTTAAAGTTCCACCCGTCAGGATTAGAACTTTTTCCATAAATATTGTACGAAGGCACACTATTAAGCACCTGCACTTGAACCATATTATAGCCTGCCTCTTTGCACTTTTGCAAATAATAGTTCACTTCATCGCGATTTAGCCGCTCAGGCATCAGCCATCCGGTTTCACCCAACCAAAAGAAAGGAGTACCATTTTCATGTCTTAAGTATCGTCCCTCATCCGATACCTGCAATTTCCCGTTTTCCCAAGGAATATACGTTTTAGCTTTTTGAGCCATTACGCCGCTACCCATAAACATCAGGACAGCCATCGCTATCATTGAAATCTTTCTCATATATTTGAATTTATTATTTTTTGTATTTTTTAAATCGCACGTTCCTATCTACCGGCAATTGTATAGCTTTCACCGGCTTTGGTGTTCAAATCATAAAGATAAGTTTTTTTCAACTTAACTTCATGAAGTTTCGCCTCTTTATTCACAACCGGCTCCATGACTTGAGGCACTTCGTAAATGGCATTAGGATTTTCACCGCGTGCTTTCTTTAGTCCTTTGCCCTGAACAGGAGTAAGCGTACGCAGACGGAAATTTCCACCCTTCGACGAGTATATGGTAAGTTTGTCCAATTTTCCGTTTTTCCAGCAGAAGTCAAGTTCAAAACCGCCACGTGCCTTAATGCCGCGAATACGCCCTTCTTTCCAGTTAGCGGGTAAAGCGGGAAGTAAATAAACAAAACCATCATGGCTCTGCATCAGCATCTCCGCGATACCTGCCGTACAACCGAAGTTACCATCAATTTGGAAAGGCGGATGAGCATCGAAGAGATTAGGATAAGTCCCCCCTTTTTTCTTTTCATTGCGCACCAGTGTCAGCTGATCGGTAATCAACTTGTAGGCATGGTCGCCATCAAGCAAGCGGGCCCACAAACAGACTTTCCACCCCATACTCCAACCTGTGGAAGGATCACCGCGATGAATTAACGAAGTACGGGCGGCATCCCAAAGTTCGGGCGTACGGAAAGGAGAAATCTGATTGCTGGGGAAAAGCCCGTAGAGGTGCGAAATGTGGCGGTGTACATCCTTAGGATCATCCCAATCAAACATCCACTCTTGCAATTGACCCCACCGGCCTACTTGCATAGGCGCCATCTCCCTAAGCCGTTGTTCATAGTGAACAGCCAAAGTTTCGTCTGTATTCAATAGACGGGCGGTAGTAATTACCTGATTCCAAAGATCAAAAATCAACTGATTGTCCATAGTGCAACCGGGAGCGGTAGTTGACTTGCCTTTGCTACCCGCATGTACATTTTCCGGAGAATTACTGGGACAAACCACCAACCAATTATGCACCGGTTCCTTCACCATAATCTGATCAAAGAACTTAGCGGCCTCCTTCATTATGGGATAAGCAGTACGAAGAAAACCTACATCGCCTGTATAAAGATAACGTTCCCACAGATGACGGCACAACCATGCTCCGCCCGTAGGCCAAAGTCCTGAAGGAGCCTTATCAATAGCCCCTGTAACACGCCAAATATCAGTATTGTGATGAAGCACCCAACCTTCAGCGCCATACATAGTCTTAGCCGTTTCGCGACCGGTTTCACTTACTTCGCTGATAAGTTGCATTAGCGGTTGATGCAACTCACTGAGATTGGTTACCTCAGCCGGCCAATAATTCATTTCGAGGTTAATGTTACAAGTATATTTGCTATCCCACGATGGAAAAAGTTTATCATTCCAAATTCCTTGTAAATTGGCAGGTTGGCCGCCGGGCTGAGAAGAGCAAATCAGCAGATAACGCCCAAAACGAAAATAAGTCGCTACAAGAAAATCATCCTGCGTTTCACGAAAGTTCTGCACACGCATATCGGTGGTAACATCGGCGTAACGGTCGGGGCCCAAGTCAAGGTCCACCCTATCCATATAACTCTTGTAAATGGCCAAATGTTCCAATAATGATTGTCGGTAACTATGCTTCAAAGCAGCATGCAGATAGTTCTTGCTACGCTCCACCTCATTACCCGTAATATCCTTATAATTCACAAAATTTGTAGCGATAGAGAGATAGAAAGTAGCTTCATCCGCTTTTTCGACTGCTAACACACCATCTGCGCACGAGCTATGTCCCCCTTGTGTACGAACTGCCATACGCCCCTGAAAGAGAACTTTACCTTTCAATCCTTCGTGCCAAGAACTTACACCGCTCAGAGTTATTTCATCTCCTTCACTGGCAATCATTACATCTTGATGTGGTGAAGTGAGATGTGCATTACAAGTAATCATGCCGGGCCGGGAAGCCGATAGACGCACCATCACCACCTGATCGGCAAGCGAGGTTATGGTCTCGCGCCGGTAACGCACTCCGTCAACGGTGTAACATACCACTGTACGGGCGGAATCAAGACTAAGTTCACGATAGTAATCGGTGTAGCGGGTGTGACCGGGAAAAGCAATACGCAAATGTCCAAATGACTGATAAGGCATACCGCTATTGGTTTTTGCCATCACCTTTTCGGTGGCAAGCGTTTGCGCTTCAAGATACTTGCCCTCAAACACCAATTGACGCACCTTGGGAATATACTCCAAAGCATTAGGGTTGGCATTGTTATTCGGACGTCCGGCCCAAAGTGTCTCTTCATTAAGCTGGATATTCTCCATGGCAGGTGTGCCATAAACCATAGCACCCAGCCGTCCGTTACCCAGCGGAAGCGCTTCAGTCCACACCTGGGCAGGTTCGTCATACCAAAGCTTATAAATTCGTGCCTCATCGGCAACAGTCTGCATCACTGGCCTCCCGATGACTTCTGCAAAGCCCTGCAGAGCGGCACAAACGATAAATAAACAAATAGCGATATACCTTCTCATGTTTTCTTATAAGATGAATAGTGAGCACATAATTATATATAGCAGACGATTGAGAAACGGTATTGTACTGACTATTCAGAACCAAAATAAAGGTGTCCGGCAACATAGAAAAAGGCTGCCCACCTTTTCCTTATCAGGAAAAAGAGTAGACAACCTTTCTTACAGAGTAGTTTTGCCGAGCAACGAGTGATTTTTCCGTCAGATTTTCTTACCGGCTGCTTTTAAACGCTTATACCATTCATTGCGTTCTTTAACCAAATCATAACCACGCTTAGTCAGATAATTATTGATGCGGCCTTTATATTTATTGAATGCAGCATGTTTCTTATCAGAGTTCTCGGCATCCATCGAAAATTCCCGAGCCTCTTTATACCAGGCATAAATCTGCTTTTTTTCTTCCTCGGTCAGCGAAGGTACCATGTCTACCAATGACTCATATTGCACCTGCAATGAATTATATGTCATCCCATCTTTTATCGCATCAATCTGCTTGTCGTTGATATAGAGCGAAAGGGAAGCAGGAAATTCGAAATGGCAACGATACAAAGTCGCATCTTTCTCAAGTTCCGCTGCTTCAATGGCTGCTTGCTTGGACGCGCCCGTAAGAACGGCCTTGGCATACTTCACTTTCTGGTCACGTACCTCATAAATATCATTCAGTTTAAAATAGCGATTGGCCAAAATATACAGCACATTCTGCTTAACCGCAGGATCAGTAATACCAAGATTATCAACTATCTTTTCCGAGCGTTTCAAGATAGACTTTACATAGTTCGGGTCGCGCCCCAAGCTATCAAGCTCAACAGCTGAAGCCGAAAGGGCTACGCAACAGAACATGATGCTAAGAAATATTTTTTTTAACATACAAATTATATTTTATTATCGGTATAAAAATATTAACCCGCACCGGTCAATCAGAATAACTAAATAACTGGTGCAGGCATAATTTACTGATTACATCAAACGTCCTTTTTCTGCAAGTGTATCGTAGTTGTTATTCAAATTCGTCCAATCGGTACGATTAACAGTACTGATACCATTAATATATTTTTCAATATTAGTATATCCGTCTCCTGTGCAATCCTCATTTGCATCCGAAGCATCGTTAGGATTCAAACCATTGGCCTTTTCCCATTCATCCGGCATACCGTCTTTATCAGTATCCACATAAGGAGTTCCCTTATATTCCGGATATCCCCCCATTTGGTTAGGATGTGTAATAATACCTATTTTATAAGAGTCTTTAGGCAAACGACGATATTTGAACAAACCGTCCTCATTCTGTGACTTAGGAGAAAGTCCCCACTTGCAACCGAATGCATCCTCAGGAAGCTTCTTCATTTTCTTCTTATCGGTATAACTAGGATCAACATAAGGTACGCCTGTTGTTACTTCCTCTACAATGCGTTGGTCTACAATATCGCGGCAAGGCAATGTAGCTCCCACATTCTTCAACACAAAGTCATAGGCACTCTTTGCAGAAAGGATATTGACATAAGGCATCACAAACGGTTCATACTGACGAACATATCCTTCATGACCTTCTACGCCATTAGTTTCTTCAATCTGAATACCGCCTTTCCAGTTGTCCTCAGTGATTTCAGGATACCCTTCCATAATATTTCCTGCAGCATAGATACGGCCATAAACCTTATGATCGAGTTTGCTACGACCGGCTTCCGGTTTCAGAATACGATGGCCAACAGAAGTATCCTTAGGAGTAGCAGGGCCCGGCTTATAGTAATTGTTTATCATATTGAACATAGCCGTATAGTCACCGCCATCCGATGAACGATGCACCCAGTTGAATACTACATTGTTTACAAAATTAAAGATGCCATTCCAACCGATAGAAGGGTTGCGGCCCGAGTTACTCGCCCAAAGGTTACGTGCAAAAGCGCAATTTTCTCCACCCAAGGTGCTGCCAAAAGCATGATTGTAAGTATCCAGCGCTTTTGCCGAAATTGTATTTTGGATAGTGACATTCACAGTAGGCAGTTTTTTAGCTTTCACCTCATATTGTCCTTCACTTTCATCGAACATGTGACGGTAGAACGAGATATTTTCATCCAATCCCCATGTACAAGAACAGTGGTCAATCATAATGTTCCCCACAGGATTACCTCCGAAAGAGTCATCACGATGATATACATTGGTCTCTCCACGACGGAAACGCATATGACGCACTACAACATCATGAGTCTCCACCCAAAAAGATTCACCGGCTATACAAACGCCATCACCAGGTGCTGTCTGTCCGGCAATAGTAACATAAGGAGCGCGAACAATGATAGGAGTTTTCAGTTTAATAATACCTGCCACATTGAATACAATGATACGGGCACCACCTGTTTCGCAAGCCTCACGAAACGATCCGGGACCTGCATCATTCAAATTGGTTACAGTGATAACCTTACCACCACGTCCTCCAAACGAATACATACCTCCTCCTTCAGCACCTGGGAAAGCGGGAATTTTTGCCTGAGGCAAATCGTAAGGACGGCTTGCCCAAGGCACGTAAGGACGACCGTTTTGAGCTTCTTTCATCACAATGGGATAAGCCACAGCCCATGCCGAGTCCGAGTGTGCATATAGCTCTTTACGCATTTTCTGATAAGCTTGGCCTGCCTCAGAAGTCAGCTGAGGATATTGCGCCCATGCTCTTTCAGAAACGAAAAACGAAACAAAGGCAGCAGCCATAACAAATAGATTTCTTTTTTTCATGGTTCTTATAATATTATCAATTAGAATTCATCACATAATCATCAAACAGTTATTATTTGGACGAAAAGCAAGCTATTTTGTACTCGCGTTTTCCAACTGCATTTACCCTAAAAAATCACCTTTTATGGGAAAAGTTTGAGATTCAATGTCCTAAACAAAAATCCTAAATTATTTCAGGATACATTTACGCGCTTCCTGTTCTTCGGTCGCCTTACGCAAGTCATATCCACGTTTGGCAAGATAATTATTGATACGTCCCCGATACTTAGTAAACATCTGGCGCATCTTCCTGTCATCCAAAAAATCCATACTAAACTCACGAGCCTCAACCAACCAATGATAAACCCGCTCACGCTCTGCTTCAGTAAGTGAAGGCAGGAGATCTATAAAGTCATTATAGCGCACGAAAAGATAATTATTCGTCATCAAATTCTTCACAGTCTCTACCTGAGCATCCGTAAGGTAAAAATTAAGCCAAGCGATAAAATCGAACCGGGTGCGATAAAGATCATTATTATAGTTATAGTAAGACCGCTCAAAAGCATTGGCTTCTTTTTGCTTTGGCAATTTGAGAGCCCGGATAGAGTCATTACGGTTATCATAGCGATTATGAATGGCACACAGTTCAAGATAGCGATTCGCAATAACAATATGTACGTTCTCACGCGTAGAGTCACAAAGTTGTCCCAAACCTGCCACTATTGCTTTCGCCTTTGCTTCAGCTTTAGCGATGTCTGCTACACGTAAATTACGGGTATTAAGCGTTGCATCTGTAGCATAGACCGTCACAGAAAGTGCAAAAAAGAGGACAAAAGTACAAAAAATACGGTTCATAAGAAATATAAATTAAATGATAGATATAAATATAAGGAACCCGCCCAAAGCCCATTAGCATTCAGGCGGGTTCGTATAATAATTTAATGATTATCCGTAATAACACCACTGCATTTCATAAAGGCAGCCGATGTAATATTGAGGACAACCGAAGACTATTCCTCTACGGTACAATAGTAATAAGTACCATTCTGCTCATCGACTGTTGTGCACGAAGGAGTACGGTTTTCGATCATCCAACCAGCTGTTTGCTCAATCCAAGTATTACCCTTCCCTGCATCATACATATCGTAATGAATAGGATAAATATAGTACCATCCACGCCATGCAAACAAGAAATTACGATCTTTCTCCGTAGCTCCCGAATCCATACCATATTTGTCTCCCAGTTTCTCGATAGGATCGTAAGTCTTCATATTCACGCCTTCGTAGAATTCATCAAGTTTATTCAAAGCTACTTCACGCTCAGTTTCATTCATATCACGTTTAATGGCAGGAACCTTCTTATAAAGTTCATTGTCAATCAAAGGATGATTCACTTTATCGCCTTCATACTCATCGACCGCATGTATATTGTCAATATCATAAGCCCAAATTTTGCTCGTATGTTTAGTTCCCGACAAAGGTTTCATGCCAAGGCGGGTCAGAACATTATCTGTACGGGTATAGTTAGGACGGCCGTTCTGACCATCATAGATTTTCCATCCCGCTCCCCAAGCAAGTTCCGGGTCGTATGCGCCTGTTCCGGAATTATATCCGCCACCAATATTGGGGTCAAATCCAGCACCGCCTTCAAACAGCAACCAGCGCTTCAAATCCCAAGGACGTTTCCCTTCATATGCCAGTTCAATCTGACGCTCAGTTAAAACAGCCTTAATGAGTTCATACCGTCCGCTGATTGAACCTAATCCATAATTATCCGTAGATAGAATACCCACACGCGAACGAACCTTTCCAAGATAAGTCAGACATTCAGCCTTTCCTTGAGCTGCGTAACACTCTGCCACATTTAAAAGAAGTTCACCGTAACGATATTCCATAATATCCGTAGAACTCGAATTCTCAGCGCCTATTGCAGTTTTAGGATCACTCATCTTCCAAACAATAGCACGACTCTTACCGGACACTCCACTATCACCCTTACGTCCATCTGTGTAACGATACATGTTTCCATCCTTATCGCTATACTTGTAAGCAAAAAGCCAAAGGGGTTTCTCAACACCCGGCCATTCGCAACCTGAGAATGCAAATGTACGGTAGAAACGGGGGTCTCTATCACGATAGAACTTCTCATCATCATAGCCGTTAGCCGGAGTAGCTTCTTTACCACTCTTCATAGGGAAAACCCTCAATATCTCCTCGGGAGCAGGGATACCTGCCCCATCATTACTGGCTACGGCACTCGGACGAATCTTGTTTTCCCACTTATTAAATACACCAGGCACCAAAGGATCATCACACATCATTAAGGTAATAATACTTTCGGGGTTGAATGTATTATTGAAGCCATAAAAAGCCTTGTCCCATGAATTAATGTCCGTCACACTGGTTCCATAACCGGCATCATCGGCAGCCTTCAAAGCAGCAAGAGAAGCCTCGAGCGCTTGCTGCCAGCGTTGGCTGTCCGGGTTGTCCCAATTTGCATTAAAGATAGGACTTGCCATGAAAATACGGGCGCGGGCAGACATTGCCAAAGCCGCTACGGAGGTAAAACGGCCGTAATTCTCGTTATCCCATTTGGCAGGCAGTAAAGAGGCAGCCTGTTTAAAATCTTCACAAACTTTATCAATACATTCCTGCATAGGCATACGTGGCGACTTAGTGTCCATGTCAGGCATATCAATATCAGTACAATAATAAGGAAATCCGCCCCATTCTCTTGCGGCATCAAAGAAAAGCCATGCACGCATGAAAATAGCCTGACCTTTCAACCGGTCCCAAAACACATTATCCGCAATAAGTGAACGTGAACGTTCTATCTCCTGAATAAAGTTATTAATAACATAAACAGTGGGATAAAGGGTCTTTTTATCAAAATTATTATAGTTTTTCGTATCAGAACGGGGAGCATTCCAATAAGGAGGATTGGAAATGTGATTACCCGCCTTTACCTGCTTCTGGACCGAACCATCATAATAGCTTCCTTTCCAACCGGTCATTTCTTCCGAAAATTTAGCCTGCTGGCCACCGGTATTCTTATCATGCCGCATGATAGGATCTGCCCCGCAAAGAGGAGAATTATAAGTCTCAAAGCACTGTTTATAGAGTTTGGCAAGTACAGCCGTAGCTTGCCCTTTGTCACTATACACATCGACAGTAGTCATGTTGTTATAGTCTTTCTTTTCTTTCAAGAAGTCATCGCTGCATGAGGAGATTCCAACCATCAAACACGCAACACCGATATATGTCTTAAATAGATTCTTCATATTAATTGCTTTTTTTCTAAAAATCAGAATGTCAGATTCACACCAAGACTCCAAGTTCTCAACGTAGGATATCCTGTACTGATACCATCATACATATTCACAAAATGATCCGGGTACGGGTTGTGGAAGTCCCACAGGTTATTACCGCTCAGGCTGACAGAAAGCGCATCAATCTTTGCTTTTTTCAGCAGTGATTTTGGAAGTGAATAAGAGAAAGACATGTTTCGCACATACATACGGAATGAAGATACTTGCCAGAAATCTGACGTTTCTCCCCAAGCATTGCCCGCAGCCATAATCGGATAGCGTCCATTAGGATTCTCTACCTCATCGAACATATCAGTTACAAAAGAGTATTGGCTCCAGATGAAATCGTCCGCCTTGGCAGCTATACCGCGAAAATCAGTAAATCCACCCCATGAGGTAGCAAGCTGGGCTGACCAACTGAAGTTGCCCCACTGTAAGCGGAGTTTCGTATTGATAGTATGAATCCGGTTATCAGCCAATTCAACATAATCTTCACCATGATCCCTTGATATCACACCGTTAGGACCGGCAATGGTCTTGTTTTTCGTATCAATATCTCCGTTAACATCTTCGTATACCAACATTCCCGGATACATTTTTTCTTTTGAGGTAATGCCGAGGAAGTTTGGAGATGTACCCGCTGCCTCTGCCAACTTAGTCAGATAGTCCCAATACTTATCAATATCCGCCTGGTTGCGGAGAATACCATCGCCCGAACTTGTGTGTTTCCACGTCTTAAAGCCATAGGTACCACCCATGCCATGATAACCAGTCCAGTTCTTTTGGTTGGCTATTTCAGCGGGATAATCGAATGTAGGCTCGTCGCCAAGCACAGTACTGTTCCATGATATACCGTAATCCATTCCTATCTGATACTTAATCGGACCCCATTTAGGCAGAATCGCCTGGTTTATCTGATCTTTCCAGTTTACTGAAAATTCAAGTCCCCATGCATTCTTCTTACCATAGTTGATAGAAGGGAGTTTGGCTCCAATCACAATTGGTTCCTCGTCAGAAGATATCATCATGATAAGGTCTTTTGTCTTGTCATAATAGAAATCGGCTGATACAGACAGACGGTTATTGAGCATATTCATGTCTATACCGAAGTTCTGCTTGATAGTGGTGTCCCACTTAATGTCACGGTTGGCAGTACCATTGATAATGGCACCAGATGCGAACGATCCTCCCAGCGAACCGAAGCCCATACCGCCCGTAGGTTCTATTTTGTAGATTTGGAGCCACTGCCATGCAGCGACATTGTCCTTACCTGTCTTACCAATGCTGTAACGCAATTTGAAGAAGTCGAAAATTTCATCAAGTTTAAGGTTCTTGAAGAATTTTTCTTCTGAAGCAACCCAACCGAACGAACCAGTAGGAAAGAAACCCCAATAATTTTCGGGAGCAAACTTTGTAGAAGCATCCGAACGGAATACGAACTGAGCCAAATAACGATTATCGTACTTATAGCTTGCTCTTCCGATGTATGACAAAGCGCCGCTCTCATAACGACGATAATACGTACCCTGAGCATCAGAGCTCAATGTACCTGCCGTAGCACTTGTGCCTCCGTAAGACATACTCATACCTCTATACAGCTGCGACAAATCGTCACCTTCACTCTCAGCACGTTCCACAACCGCCGTAGCAGCAACATCGTGCTTGCCGAAAACGCGGGCATAATTGATAGCAAAACTCATCTGTTCGCTCTTAGTGGATTTCTTGCCATATTTCACACGTGGCTTCTTGTCCAAGTTATCGCCTTCGGGATCGCCATAATTAATATATCCCCATTCTGTATGATCACCCAAAAGGTGCATGCCCTCTTTATTGGTGTTGCCTGCACGAGCCAAGGCATAATATGCGCCAGCTTCTTCAGAATGTGTATTAGCATACGTAATAGAGTAGGTTCCCTTCAAGCTTAATCCTCTCACGAAAGGTACATCATAATTCAGCGAGAAATTAGCATTGTAGCCGTTCGATGTATTATATTTTCTTGACGTAGACTCCTCTTCAGCAAAATAGTTCCACAAAGGATAACCTGTAACCTGACTGTCCGGTTTGGTATCCAGCAACTTCGGACCGCCCCAAGGCGAAACAAAATGCCTTTTTGTCTCTCCCGTAAGAGGGTCTACGATCTGAGTATCCCAGGGAATAAACTTAGGCATGTGATTGAGTTGGACATAATCTCTAGAAGGGCTTTGGTTACCCCAAGGTCCGGAACCGATATTGACTTGGATATTATTACCCACCTTGTCCGTATTGTAGCCCGACACTGAAGCCGAAAGTTTCAGGCCTGAAGCTACCTTTACATCACCGCCTGCGCGGAATGACCACTTATTGTAGCTCTGAACCTTTCCTAAATTCGATCCTTGATCCTGAAAGTTAACCCCTGCAAAGTAAGTCACCTTGTCCGAACCACCGTTCACAGTCAGAGAGTGACGGTGAGAAACAGCCGGATCCCAAGCTTTGTCTAGCCAGTTATAATTAAGCCCTTTCATGGCTTGCAATTCTTCATCAGAATACTTATAATACGCATTACTATTATCTCCTTTCACCCGGTCTGTCTGATCGAAAAGACGATTGGTAAATACGCCCAATTCATAAGAATTCATCGTTTTAGCATGGCTTACGGCATCAGAGAAGTCGATCTTACCCGAATACGAAATTTTCGGAGTACCCACAGAACCACGTTTAGTCTTGACAAGAATAACCCCCGAAGATGCACGCGAACCATAAACAGCCGCCGAAGCATCCTTCAGCACTGTCATGCTCTCGATTTCAGATGAACTGAGCATATTAAAGGCATCCATAGAAGGCTCGCCCTCTGCATTGACCTGCACTACATCATCGATTACGATAAGAGGTTGGTTAAAATTGGAAGTCTTGTCAAAACTCATCGGCTGACGTATAGTAAATGAACCGGTAGAGCCCGGACGGCCATCTCCCTGGTTTACATCCAAACCTACTATCTGTCCGGCAAGAGCGTCTATCAACGAAGAACCCGGAGAGTCAGGAATCTCATCCATCTTCACATTTGATGCCGCACCAGTAAGGTCCTTCACGCGCTGCGTACCATAACCTACCACGACGACTTCCTCCAGCAACTGAGCATCCTCACGAAGAACAACCTTCAGTGCTCCTCTTGACGGAGCTGTTACCACTTGAGTAACATAACCGATAAAAGAGACTTCAATCTTAGCACCTTTAGGAGCATTAATCGAGAAATTACCGTCAAGATCCGTAATAGCACCGACAGTAGTACCAACAACTTTGACATTCGCACCAATTACCGGAATGCCTTGTTCATCCAACACTGTGCCTTTCACTGTCTCATTCTGCTGGACAATGTCTACCTCCGCTGCATGAACAGCAGCTACGGCAGTACCGGCAGGAATAGAGAATAAGAAAGAAACACAAATAGCCTTCGCTGTATTAAGGCATCTGTTGTGTCTACATAGAAAAGATTTCTTTTGTTTCATCTGATCAGTATTATGTTAATTTTTCATTTGATTATTTAGCATCTTGGAATACTTCTTTTAAGTACCTTATATTCATCCCGAAGTTTTTCTTCACATTACGCACATCCCCAGCATCGCGCGAACGCTCTACCACCAGCCAACCACTCCATCCCATCTTATCAAGCTGTTCCTTTACACGATGCATATCGATATTCTTACTGTGGGGAAGTGTCACGCCGTCAGTTTCCGAAATATGTATCTGACAGATACGCTTCCTGCCCAATGTCTTTAATTCTTTATATAAATCGCGTTTATTGTCCAATGCTTCCTGTACACTGAAGTATATTTGAATACCTTCCGAATTGATCTGTTCAAGAAGCTTGATATCCTCCTTGGCAGACAGACCTGTACGAATACCTATCACTAGTCCTTCGCTATGGGCCATTTCGCCAGCCACATGCAAACGACTCACCAACCGGCGGCGTTGTTCATCATCTGTTTTCCAATCATTGCCGCATCCCCCCAATGGCAGATAAGCAATCTTGGCACCCATCACCTGCATCGTTTTAATACAGTCATCGATTAATACCCGGTAATTACGGTGCTTCAGGAAACTCTGTCCATAAAAGCCCGACATTGCTATCGAGGGTACCTCAATCTGATACTCGGCAGCCGTTTTCTTGAATAATTCCTGAAAATACACTTGATGCAGCTTGTTATCGAAGGTGTCCCGTTTACCCAGGCCGCCCATATCCATCTCTACACCGTCAGCACCAATCTCATGCGAAAGTTTAAATTCGCCCAGCTTCTGTCTTTTCAACATCATCCAGTCGCAAGCCGCAACTTTGTAACGGTGCGAAAGCGTATTCGCCTGTTGTGCCAACACTGGTGAAAGTACCCAGCTTAAAATCAGCACAATCATACAGTATTTTAAATTACCCCTTTTTTTCATAATATTAATCAATTATCATAAACAAAGACGAAGAACTTTTTTGTTTGTACTAAGTACTTGCTTAATTTTTCTCATTAAAACAGAAAAAATCTCTAAAGCAGTCAAAGACATAATGCAAACCTGTTGTTTTTAATCCTTAGCCGCATTTCAACATTTTTTCAGGATACTAAAACTTTTATCTATAAAAAAGCCAATCCATAGCCTCATCATCACCGGCTAACCCAGCATTACGGCTCTTTTCAGGAAGCGAAGCGGTCTTCACAAATCCCAGCAACTGTGCAAAGCCCTTGGGAAGAAGTAGTGTATGTCTACCGGGAGCAAACTGATAAGCGTGTACATTGGAAAGCGGCATATCGTTCATCCGAACTGCTGCCGTCAGCTTAGCTTCAGCTTGCTTATAATCATTGGCAGAAGCATCGGTTTCGAGTTTGGGCGCTTTGGCATATTTCGTTTGATCATCGCGGAAATAGCCGACCAACAAACTGACAGGCTCTTTCGCTTCAAACTCAATAGCCGTACCTTCAGCACGCTGGCGAGCACTGCTCATCACATAAGCAGTCAGCCCCTCCAATTCAGGGGCCAAAGCCTGCACCTTGACGTCCCGGTCGCTGTAAATGGAAGCTCCTACTTGCAAACGGACGCTCTTTAAGGGAGTGATCAGTGTTACTTGAGCAGGCGTCATGGCAGTAATCTGCTTGTCCTCTTCGATAAACTCACCAGCAGCTTTTGCCTTAAGTGTGGCAATGTTCGCTTTGAAGTTTGCCAGCTCGTTTTCATAATGCACCAGCATTTCCGCCCAAGTCTTGTTCTTCCCGTTATCGCCGCCGATAGGAATACGGCGTTGGGCGGTCTGCATACTATTAGCGTACAAATAAGTATCTTTAGTCAGTTCCACCAACCGGCGGTAATAAACCAAACTCTCTTCCAACAAGGGCACAGCCGCATCAAGCTCTGCCATATCCTTGCCCCATTGATAATTCAGCACATGTTGGGCCGCATGCACTTTTTTATTAAAGAAATAGGCAAACTCACGATAACAGTGCATGTCGTTCTGTAAACGCAAGAATTCCTCTTGATTTTCTTTTACCTTCGGAGCAACACGATCAATAGCGTCGACCGCCTTGTCACCATGTACAGCAACCTGCGCCACAATATCGAGAGGTAACTCGCCTACATGGGGTTGCTTTTTCCACTCTTTCTCCACATATTCAATCAGTTTCTCGCCTTCGGGACCACAGCTTTCATAAAATCCGGGATAAATGGTGTATTTATAAGGATTCACCAACTGGCTCATAAACATGCCCAATAACAAAGTCTGACGATTCCCTTCGGTAATGCCAAAACGACGCAACAGCTTAGGAGCTATCTCGCCACTCTCCTCATACGCCATGCGAATAGCAGCACCATCTCCATCACTTGTTCCATAGAAGCCCGCAAACTGATTGTTCCAATAATTGATTTCATCAGTGCGATCACGACGGCAATTCCAGGCATAACGCCCCCAGGTCTTGTACCATATCCAATCTCGGTAGAGTTGCTTTTCACGTTTCCCATCCGAAAGTTTGTCGGCCGTATAAGGCCAGTCCCAATAAGAAGCCTGCGGATACAGATGCAAAGCATTGGCCCCATGCACATCGTGCATAGCATTGACTGTCTGCTGCACAAAATCGGGAGAGCCCCAGCGCCATGGCTCCAAATTAGCCAGAATATGCACATTGCTGATATGAATACTACCCAAAGAACTAAGATCGGTGTGAATCTTAGCCCATGGACCACGAGGTTGGTAAGTAGTGAGCGACTCACCGTTATACTTATGCATAGTATAGAGGTTCTTATAGAGTGGCAGGGCGGCATCCATCACCATCTTACTGTCAGTGTCATGCGCACGCACCAGCACAGGAGGCTCGTCGGTGCGTCCCAACGCTTTCAATCCATCCTTAACACCGGGAATGATAGTCTTCGTAAACCATTCCACATCATCCTCATACGTATCCATTGCCTCGCCCAAGCATACAAGAAGTCCTACATTAGGATATTTTTCAATGAAGGCAGCAACCGACTTACGGGTGTAGTCACTCACCAAAGGAGTAATGGGACGGTTACGATCTTGGGTCTTCAGCCCATAATGATCCGCAAAAGGCTTACTGAGAAGAATATTATAGAACATCTGAATAACAAAAATACCGCGTTTCTCCGCTTCAGTAGTGAGGAACAGAAACATGTCCTCGTTCTTCTTGAACGTTTCATCATCCACTTCCACTGCAAAAGGATAGTCTTTCAAACGGACCAACGATGCAAAAGGATGTCCGTTCCACAAATAAAGCGAGTTCATCCTGTTCTCCACCAACATGTCCAGATAATCTATCCACTGTGCCTTATCATAAAACCAAGGAAAATTCTCCGGCGTATAAGGATACTCGTATACACCACGTCCGGGCAGATACTCCATCTTCTGTATACCTACACAGCCACCCCGAAGAACCATCTCGGGCGCATCTGTAAAGGTAGCCGGCAAATCGAAACTGCCCTCATTGGCCTCCAGCCTGTCTATGATTTCACGACACCCATAGATAACTCCCGTTCCATCGTTACCCACCACACGAATCAGGTTCCCGTCAGAGGTAATGGTAAAGCCTTCTTTTTTCAAGCCTGTCGTATCAGATGCCTGAAGCAGACTGATGCAGATTCCCTTGTCTTGCCCGATAACCTTCGTGCTTTGCAAGGAATCAGTAACAACAACCGGATCATAGCCAAACCCGGCCAGTGCATCTTTTAATTGCCCTCCGGCATATATCACCCTCGTCGAAGCAGTACGAGGCATCAGAATAGTCACTTCAGTTTTGCTGCAACCCATCTGTAAGAAGATGACGCATACTAAAAGTAAAAGTTTAATTATTCGCATTATATTAATTTAATTAGTTATAGAAACCTATTGTATCTCAACGCCATCAATGGCAAAGCCATCCAGACTGTCGGCACTCAATATCAGCTTATAGTGGCCGGCATTGATAAACGTACCCGTAGTAGTGCTCAACATTCTCCATTTGCCGGGTGTAGGAGCAAACCGGAGCCAATCATCTTTTAAAACCACTCCTTTAGCATCGATGAACTGCAAACGAACCGGCAAAGGTTGTTTATTACTATTCATGAACTTAAAGCGAAGGGCATACACTTGCGCCAACCCTGTATTTATCTCCCAGATTATACAACTCTCCTTCTTGCTCTTTCCGAAGAAAATTCCTGTTTCTTTCTTATACTCACGTTTTTCAAAATTACCTTTCACCAACGCTTCTTCAGCCTGATATTTTACAACGCTACGGGTATTTTTGTCTTCGGGCAGCATTTCTTTCGGCATCTTGACAAGCGTATCGGCACCCATCGCACTCCAAGAGAAAACATCGGAAGCTTTCACCAACGGCAACATCGGACGTTTCTCCACTTCTCCCTTTTTAGCAATGGCAATAGCACATATAATAGCCTGCCCGGATTTAACTTCAGGAAAATCAATGAGCAGCTCGCCATTCACAGCCTCAGCCTCTACCACTCTGCGGAAAGCACCGTCATGCCCGCTTTTTGCCCAAATGTCAAGATCATCAATCAACGTTTTGCCATTTACGGCTACGTCAAAGATACGGAATCCCTCACAATCAGTTTTTTCACCGCCCCCAGTACCATGCCAAGGCTCTGTAAAATAGAGCTCTATACGATAGCGTCCCGGTTCGGATACAGGGAAACGATAGTTAAGATGATGGCGTCCGAAACGAAAACTTTGGAAAAGCGCCCAATCACGTGTACCATGTATAGGATCGAAAGTTGTACGTTGGCTTGCTTGATAGGGAGAGATAGAATCGAACTTTTCAGCCCATGAATGAGAGAACATGTGAGAATCCTGCATCCATTGCTCTCCATAACTATCGGTATAGGCATCTCCTCCGCAATTTATCCGATATAAGTAGGTATAACCGGAAGCCGGTTTCAACAGATCGGCATTGTTATCGGCAGCGGTAGGCACAATAGCCGATGGACGGTAGAGAGCTTCAAAATGGGGAGCTCGCTTCAGACCCTTCAGCACCAGCACATCCTCAGCTGCAGGCTTACCGTCATAGTAACCGACAGCACGTAGCACATTGTAGCGTATGTCGCGATTCTCCCATGTGAAATGGGTTCCACGACCATGATTCACCTTACGGCCAAGATACACATCATTGGTGGCATCATTATAGAGCAACACACTATCACAATTGCTATAAGCCTCAATCGTTGCACGACGACGCCCGCTTTTTTCAAACCGGTTGTTCCAAGTGTGCGAAACAAGGTAAACCATAGGCTCCTCCTCTGGCAAACGATAATTGGACTTATACATATAATATACATCAAGCGGTTCTTCCCAAGGAGTAACCAACCCCTTGTAATTGAAAGGCCCTACCTTGTCAATACGGCGCAAAGCCTCGTCCGGCTGACGACGCCCCGGATTGTCATGGCTACTGTAAATCCATTGAAACTGCCCGCAAACAGAATCCTTCACACTCTCTGCCTGACGTATCTTAGTTTCCATAAGCAGACACATGCGTTCCTCACTCCAAATGCCTTTAGCGTCAAAAGCTGCAGGCTCGGTGTGCAAATCAATACTGCGCCACGCGCCATATTCACCGTTTAACAATTGGTTGGGACGGGATAGTTCATATCCGTATTTATAAATATCCCCCCCGTAAGTTCCACTCCAGTTCTGAATAACATTCCAATCCGAACCATCACCACCATTACAGGTAGTTATAGGCCGCATAGTGACTGCCGTAGGATCCATCTCACGAATAATATCACAACACTCCTCGGCAAACTCACGTGGCAAGGTGCTCTCATTCTGTAATCCCCAAAGGGAAAGACTGGGAGAGTTACGGCGCTCCTTCACCCATTGGCGAAGCAGTTTCTTGAAATTCTCGCGAAATTCGGGAGTGTCATACCAGACATGTGCGGAGAATTGTGTCCACCAAACCATACCCTCTCTATCAAAGTACATTTGATAATCAAGATGATGTGGCTGATGAGCATCGCGAAATGCATTAAATCCAACAGCTTTCAGCCCCTTCACACGAGCCAGCACCTGTTCTTTACTGAATGCATGGCTCTGCCCAAACTGATGCTCATACTCACATACTCCATTGAGGAAGGTGGGAATACCATTGAGGAAAAAGCGTCCGTCATGACTTCCCGCTACAGGACCTTCGGGAGTAAAACGCTTCACCGGCCAGCTAAGGGTACGAATACCAAAAGGCGTGGAAACTTCGTCCGTAGTTTTGCCCGAACGTTTAATCATCGAAGCCAATTTATAAAGATAAGGCTTCTCCGTACTCCAACGGCTCGCATCCTTCACCGGAGATTGCTGGCGAATTACTCTTAACTCACCCGGTTTCAAAGTCAATTTCTGAGTCAAACGGAAAGTCTGTCTCCCATCAGCATCACTCAACTTATTCACAACCTCAATTTCTTGTAAGTGCTTGCTATAATTCTTTATTTCCAAATCAACAAACACGCTATCTGCTTTCTCATTGTTCCAAATGTGTACTCCGAAAGGTTCGATACGCACCTCATCGGTTTCAACCAGCGTCACAGGGCGAAAAATGCCAAACGGTTGTGATCCTTCGCTGAATCCCCATTCCGAAGAGCAACCGCCGCAGACCCAAGGCATATCGGCAATCAATTCCGGATGTTCGGCTTTTACTTCCAGGCAGTTCTCACCATCAACCAAGGCATCTGTCACATCGAGCGTCAATGTGGTACGTCCTACCGGCTGCCGACTAAAAGCCTTACCATTCAGAGCAATGGTAGCATACGTACCTATCCCCTCAAATTGAAGAAAATAACGGCGGCCTTCTTGTTTTCGGACTTCGAACGAACGAGTGTATAGGGCCGTCCCATGCAAATTGCCATGCGTCAGTTGACGGTACCCATAATAGTCATCCCAGTTATGCGGCAAGTTCACCGTAACAGGATGATGAAGTTTCACATACGGCTGATTGGCCTGTGTCGATTCGGTCAGCCAGGTTTTCCACCCTCTGTTCAAATCGGTAAAAATACGACGGCTTTTAATATCGCGAACTGGAAAACGTACGTCCGACTGTCCCATAGGACGGCTTGTAGCTACGGCAATACCACGCTGGTCCGCGTTGTTCACTGCACAATAAAAATGATATACCACACCGTCATGCTTCACAACATAACTTTTATGCGCAAAAAGTTCATCATATTCTTTTGAAGGGATAATCAAATCGGCTCCCTGCCAGTCAGTCCAGTGTACCAAGTCACGACTAACAGCAAAAGTATTGAAAGCCTTATAGGTGCGTTTTGGATCAAAAGCCGAGAAGTAGAACATTACATAGAAGTCACCCATACGCTGAATATGCGCATCACCGGTAATGCCTCCCGCAATTTCATGTGCAAAAACCGGATTGCCTGCATAACGGGTCCATTTCTTCATATTATCGGAAAGGGCAATACCTACACGTTCTGCCTTCTTGCCAGTCTGGGGGTGCACGCCTGCAGCATTGTAGAACATTACGAACTGCTTGCCAAAACGTTTCGACTTATCCCAATACACAGTACTCTTGTATTGCGTGAGTTTTTCCCACCATTGGGCGTCCTTATCATCAATATGCAGAATCGGCTTATCGGACGCCTGCCATTCATGCGCCTCTGTAATAGGTTTATCGGTACTTGCCACGCCCACATACAACGGTTCACGGACCGACTCGTAACCGGTACCCGAACCTCCCAAATAAGTCATCCAATGACGGCCTTTATATTGCTGTAATTGATAGGTACCTCCCCACTCCATATCGGCAAGTGCGGGGAAACCTCCGCGCTGATTACAGTCCCACTTTCCGTCACGATAAGCAAGTACGCGTCCCAAAGTTTTCCAATGCAGCAGATCGGAGCTTTTCGCCAACCAAGTCTCGTAGCCACGACCATCCTGCCCGGTTTTCCCATTGTAAACCACATAGGTCATATACCAGGAATCACCTTCGCGAAACACTGTGGGACAGTCTATTTTATGCCCATTATCCTGGGGGGCAATCACCATACCATACTTATAAGGGGTCTTTACCTCCTCGTAAATACGGGCAAGCTCATCTTGCGAGATTTCTGTTTGAACTTGTGCCGAGGCAAAAAATGCTGTTGAGAAGAACAACTGCATCAAAATCAAAAACTTCTTCATTATCACAGGGATTAATTCATCAATAATACGAAACCCGAATATACTACTTCAAGTCATTATATGAGACGATTATTCCCTGCAAATGTACTCGTTATTCCATTACAACCCTTCCTCCAGAAGCATGTAAACGAAAATGGACCTTCCGGTTCTTAGGCCAAGCCGGATAACGTATTATATTACCTTGCGCATCCTCCTGCATCAGCATCTCCTGCAATCCTATCATACCACTTCCTCCCCAATTATGATCGGGCGTCCAGTCGTATCCGGGCCCCCAAAATGCAGGAAAACGATGCGGTCCGTTATATAATTTACGTTGGTTAAGTGCCACCGCCTCATCAGTCAGTCCCAAGCAAGCAGCCCAAATATTATCTTGTTTCCAACCTATATGAGTACGGAACTTCTGTGCATCAACATCATAATAATAAGTATTTCGGGCTATTTCTAAATTTGGACGCCCCAAACCATACACACGCCATGGGAAAACCGGATAAAGCTGCGGAGTCTCCACATTATTCACACGTTCCCACACCAAAGCAGGCGAAATCATTATCTTATTTCCTATGGTATGAAGCGGAATCGAAGGAATACGCTGCTGCATCTCACGAACAAAAGCAAGAGCTTCTGCATTTTCTTTGAAATAAGAACCGGCAGCCTGAAGCACAACATGCAAAGCCGCCACAGTAGAGGAAGCATTGTAAGTCATTTTATAGGTCTCACACGCAGAACCGGGAAAAAGTACCAGCTTTCCGTTGCCGTCAAGTTCCTTGCATCCGCGCTGACGTGCCAAATAGCGATAATGTTCATCGAAGAAACGCAATGAAGAAAGGATCAGAGGCTCATAACTCCGGATATCCATGCCCCGATAACGGTGCGTCTCTAATATCATCAGACAAAACTCAAGTACGGTATCCCATTCATACTCTAACCAGGCGTTGTATTCCAAGCCTTTATCGAAAGCGGGCGGACGCTTAAAGCCATACTCAGCCGGATTGGGCAGCCCAAAGTTTTCAATCTGCTCTGCAAAGCAGGCTCCTTCATGGTTCCAATAAATACGACTGCGTTTCTCCGCTGTTGGGAGGATACGTAAATAGTAATCAAACTGAGGCAACATCATATCAAAGTCACCGTTCTTAAGCATAGGCCAGTAGACAAGCCGCTGATTCTGCGCCGTATGCGTACCACCTCCCCAACGACGGAAATCAGGTGTAAATGCCATGTCAGGATTCACCCATACAGGGTCAAAAGTAAACAACCCTCCGTTAAACTTGGTAGGCCACTTACTGTATGCATTGCATCCCAGCATATAACGAAAAAGAGTGTAATTGCGCACTGCAACAGCCAACGAGTCGGCAGGATCGACCAAACTCAAATCATCGGCATCCAATCCATGAGGATTGGCAAGTTGCCCGGCATCATCCAAATAGATATAACTCCGGTTCCAAAACTCATTCCACCATTTACGCGTCTGCTTCCGGTTTTTTACCAACTCGACTGACTTCTCTGTCTGTACCAGCCCTTCTTCCCATTCTTCAAATGATGACTGCGCAGTGTTCAAAGTCACTTGGAAATGATGATTCCGGCGAGCAACACCCGATGTATAGCACCAGGCGACATAGGGAGTAGATTGATACACCCCATTCCGTTTACCCTTATAAACAAGGTCCCCACCGCTAAGACGGCCTCCAAACGTCAACTGTTCCAACGGGTTGTAAAGGGAATCCATCAAATGGGTAAGTCCCTGTTGACGCATGGTCACTTCAAACATCGTCTCACCCTCATTACGATGAAAGAAGGTCAGTTGATGCATTTCAGCACAGATTGAATCACGACGCGTGACAGTTCCTTTGGGGACTGCCCATTTATAAGAGCATTGTTGTCCCTCAATCTTTTTCTGTACAACCCGATCGGTGACACGCCAATTCTCATAGGCTATTTCAGCACTAACCCTTTTCTCACTTTTCACTTCCACATGTACCACAGGCCGGAATACATCAGCCCAAAGTTGCACTTCCACCCCATTACAGGAAATGGACACATAGCCATCGTTCAACCGGAGTTGCTGCCGGAAGTCCACCGCATCCAAGAAAAGGTCGGGTTGCAGTTTTAACCGGAACCGCCCCTGTTTGAGAAGCGTATTGTTTTCATCGAACGATCCGCTACGCGATAAATAGAAGAGAATATCGCCTTGTTCCACCCATACATTCATCCCCACATCGCCCCCTCCGCAAGGCATTGATTCCGAAACATTCAAACTGGGCGACACCCATGTATAGTTTCCCGGCCGCCACTCTGCACAAACAGAGATAGCCATGAAAAAAAACAAAGAAAGAGATAAAAGGAATCGATTCATCATGAAGCGTGAATTAACATATTTCTATTTATAATATCACCAATTGTCCGAACGGAACGAGGAAACCGGCAGATCCTCACAATAAAGGTCGCCCTTGGCATAATTTTTGAATGCATAACGAACAGCTACCGGAGATTTCACCGCCTCACTCTTTACTTTTATTTTGCTACGTTCTATCCACGCTTTTGCAGGATGAAACACCCGGTCTTCACCGGCCACTTCAAAAAGATCGGAGGCAAACTTCTCTTTACAGTTAATCCACATATCTGCGCGATCAAAGAAAACAGTCACCGTATCATTCTTTACTTCCATTTTTTTATAGCAGGCAGACTGTGCCATGACACCTTCGACTCCATAATCGTTCACTAACGCCAAACGCGCCAGACGTTCGCCCACTACCCTTTTCCGAGCAGGATGAATACCTTTCTCCATCCCTGCATCCATCAATACAGCCATGCCGACATTAGGCACCATAGTTTCGGCTTTCAATTGCTGCTCACGCAAATAAGCAGAATTAATAACCGGCTCACCAGGTGCTGTAATGATGGCATAGTCATAAGGAGCGATCTGGCAATAATAAAAAGGAAAGTCGCCTTGCTTCCACTCTGCACGCCAGCCTTTTATCATGGTAGTAAACATATCGGCATACGTTGAAGCACGATTCCAGTTATCTTCACCTTGATACCAAATCACACCTTTCATGGCTAAACCAATAAGCGGATGAAGCATACCATTGAAAAGTACAGTCGGAGTGCGATTCTTCGACTTTATATCTTCCGGGCTTTGGGGTATTTTAGCTGCGGGGAATGCCTTGAGCCATTCAGGGCGCATCCAAGCCTCACAAGCCGATCCTCCCCAAGCAGCAACAATCAATCCTATAGGAACCTGAAGCTGTTCTTGCAACAAACGGCCAAAATAATATGCAGTAGCACTAAACTCACGTACGGTCTTAGGCTCTGCGTGATTCCAGCAACCGGTTACATCATCCACAGGAGCAAACTGCGAATTACGCTTCACCGTAAAAAGCCGGATTTGCGAATTACGGCTACGCAATACATCCATATTGGCGTCTTCCACAGGTTGATTCTTAAATCCTTTCATAGGCATCTCCATATTGCTCTGCCCCGAACAAATCCATAATTCACCCATAAGAATATCCTTAATCCGAGTGCGTTCACCATCATCAAAAGTAATATCATAGGGGCCTCCTGCAGCAGGAGTCTGTACAGTAAGTTTCCACTTTCCTTGCTCATCAGCTCTCGTAGTATAGGTCTGCCCATCCCAGCCGGTAGTCACCTCAACGATTTTACCTTTCGAAGCATTGCCCCAAAGACTGGCCTGACTCTGTTGTTGCATAACCATACCGTCCGAAAAAAACGCCGGCAAAGACACTTTAGCTTGAAGTGCCACTGCAACAAAAAAAGCACAAGCTATCATGATACATTTCTTATTCATATACTTTTCACTTTATAATTCACAAGACAATCTTTCCATATTGTGAGCTCTTATAACCATCACTTCATTCTTACCAATTCTACCGGGCCAAGTAATCCTGCCGGAAGCAGGCCATTACCGGGCAAACGATACTTGGCATTAGCCCATATGCCGTCAAAAGGAGCGCTACCCTGGTCCATTCCCCGAAGAGCATTTGCCCAAGTATTTACCACCTCGATTTCAAGACGATTGGCTCCGGCGACCAAAGCGGAAGTGATATCTACCTGATAGGGGGGAGTCCAGGCTATGCCGCATGCTTTCCCATTCACACGAACTGTTGCCACATTGGCTACGCGTCCCAGACTGAGAAGCACGCTCCCATCGAATTCATCCTGAACAACAAAAGAAGAAGTATAACAGGCACGTCCTGAATAGAACTTTACTTTAGCATCACTTTCTTTACTCCAATCAAAAAGTTCATCACGAACCAGTTTCACATCAGTTTTCTCAAAATGAACTGTCCATTCACTGTTCTCAAGCGGAGTGCGACTTTCCTCTTTCCATTCGTGCCGGACTAATCTTTTTGCCATATTCTCTGCCGCCACATTCTCCTCATGCAGAAGCGAATCACCGGCAAAGAGTTCAAGTGCATCCTTGCTTTTGAAGAAAATCACGAAACGTGATCCGTATGCCGGCAATGATAACGACACTTCGGTGCGTCCTTCCCGTTCCGCCCATTGTTCCGGGATATAAGTACGCCCGGTTACCGCATCGTATAATTTGGGGGCCAGTCCTTTCTGACGGAACGAAGCTGTAAAATTCCGGGCTTCATTTTTCTGATTTGCTATAAAGTAGATTTCCATATCATCTGCCGTACGATGCGCATATGCCACCTCAGCCGGTAACTCTATATCGCGTTCCAAGCCCATGGCTGCAAAACTTTCGGCTTTATAGGGCAACTCGGGAATTATCACTCCCTGTTCTTTCCACTCTGCTATTTTTTGCTCCACCTCTTTTGACAAAGGAACAGCAGTAGGATCCATAGGACGAGCCGTAGGCAATACCAGCACTTTGTAACGCCCACCGCCAGGCAATACAATATGGCCATCTTCCACCTTTGCCAAACGAAGTAAAGCATCTTTATTGAAAGAATCGTACTGATAACCACGAAGCGGGTTAATCCACTTATCGGGATCTGCCATATTAGCCGAATGAGTGACTCCCACAGGAACTACACGAAGCGGCTGGCCTTCATTAGCCAAACGAACCCGCTCGCTCTCCACACGTTCAGCGCCATAAATACCGGGTAACATACTCACCAGCCTGTCCGGTAAAATGGCACGCCGAGGCATCTCCTCACCGGTAAAAACAGCAATGTCTACAACAGGAGTTCCTTTTTGCAGCAGAGTTTGGCAACGGGTAGCATAATCCACAAACGCACTGCTCTCACGAAACCAAGTCTGATCGCGCTGATAGAAAAGCCCGATACCGTCAAGCGTCATGCCGGGAGCGCGGTCCAACCAAGGATTATGAGTGAAAACATGGAAGAAAAGTTTATTAATGCCCAAAGCATAATTACGGTCGAGCAATGGTTTAAGCATAGCGGGATCTTCGTCCCAAGTGCCACGGATTTCAGTAAATCCTTCGGCTTGAATCACATTCTTACCGTAAATATGAGCACCACTAACTGCATCAAGTACATCATTAAGTTTATCATGAGTAGGACTGTTTAGCCAGAATTCTCCCATAGGAAGATCCACCTTATCGTAATGGCGTAATCCGTCGGCCACCATAGTGGGGCTTACACACTCGGCCGAAAAGCGGCAATCGTATTCACCGGCACATTGGGCCAACACTGTGTAGAAAACATCAGTCACCAGTTCACCAATAGTAATGCGGACATCACGCAACACCTGTTCGCTTTTTTCAGCACTTTCCATTGGTATTCCCGCCAACAAGGGCAGATAGGGCATCAAATCATACCCGCGACGGCTCTTAAACTCTGCAGCAAACGTTGCGCTCCAGTTTTGCGAACCACACTCCCAGCTATCCACATGCATATATTTCAGAACTTCACGAGCCACTTTCGGTGTGGTTTTCTCAAATACTTGGGCAAACCAGTTGTCAAACTGTTTGCGAACAGCTGCAACACTGAACTTATCACATTCCAGTCCTTTACCGCCTCCTGCAGTGGCATTGACATGCCCGGTAGAAGTATGTCCCATACGAAGAATACGCCACTCTCCTTCGGGCAATTTAGCGGTAAGAGAACCATCCGTAAGTGTCAGTCGGCGCACCTCATTTAGTTGTACACAGGCCTCATCCGGAATTTCTTGCGAAGTGGAAGCATCAGCCACACGCCATACAAAGCCGGCTTTACCTTCCCACTGATGAATACGAGGAGCCGTATGCAAACGAATCTCCTTTATCTTCAAATTAGGTTTCCATTTAGCCGCATCCAAATCCTCACACCCCGGTTCACTGCCCTCCGGCGTCCATTCAAAACGAAAATACTTAGCCGTAGTGGGCGGCAAGCCATGAGTAGAGTGGCAGTCGGTATTCTGCCAACCATGCCGGGCAGGCTTTAACTGTTTCAAAAAGCGATAGTTCCTACCGTCATCACTCACAAGCACTTTAAGCCTATGCGCTTGATAATTATTACCACTCAAAACAATCTCTACATTACTTACTGTAACCGGTTGTTCATAAGTATAGTCTATCCGGCAAGGATAAGAAGAACGAATAACTCCTTTCTCATCCATATTGACCGCTTTCTTCTTATCTTTCACTTCGGTACCGGGAAGAGTAGCCAAACTTATAACTGGTCTCATCACAACATCTGCCGGTTGCTTACCCAAAGGAATGGCATAAGTAGCTATATCCTCACTATACCCCTCATAACCTTCAAGTTGAGGAAGAGGCAAACGTTCAATATTGCCGCCACGAATGATGGTATCACTCCAGACAATCTTCTGCATGGACTCCTGAGGTGCAATCCATGGTCCACCTGCCAATGCAAAGCCGTCACAGATATGCATCCCCAACCGAAGTCCCAACCGCTTTGCCTCTTTCATGCTATAATCTACCATTTCCCAAAACTCAGGGGTAAGCTGTTGGGCTTGTCCTTCATACTCCGGTCCCTGACCTACGCCTTTAATAGGCATGAGATAGGCACCGCCTAATCCAACTTGCTTCATAGCCTCCAAATCAGCTGTTATTCCTTCAGGAGTTACAGCACCATACATCCAATACCAGAAAGTCCAAGGACGAGCATCATCTGCAGTATAACGCACCGATTGCTCCTCCGTAGGCATGTTTTGCCGGGTACCGCATCCAACGAATGTAATACTCAGCAAAACAATTAATACTAAAAGATATTTTATCTTCATATCCAATTGATTATTCAAATCAAGTTAATTATTTGGCCGCTTTACTAAATTGCATAATAAATCCACCACCATACCGGCCATCAGCCCAGAATGCCTGTGATGAAGGACCTACCAAATCGGTGGTATTTACCTTGTTGCGTACAGGAGGAATGACGCGCATCAAAGCGATGCCGGTAGCAGGCAGACGATAAAGCAACTCATCACGACCATCGCGCGGTTGATAAACTCCCATGTACTGTTCGGGATTCTTATTGGCAATGCGAACAGTACCTTCCGAAGTAGACAACTCCATCCACTGTACATCGGCAAAGTAGCCTTTGAATTCAGGATAAAGGAAGCTTTCACCGGGGATAGGGTCATTGTAGTCATTAGCCCAGATACCTGTTTGCGGACCATGCAAGCGGTTCTGCCACACTCTGTAAGGCCCCTTCCCCAGCCAACTCTTACGCAGCATTTTCTCTTCAGGATAATCAAACATCACGCCCATAAGGTCGACTACTCCACTGAAATTATAGGAGAAATCGAGTTCAACAGTGCCTTCCGCATCAATCACCCAGATGGCCTTCTCGAATGAACCCAGCTTATAATTGGCTGTAATGTAAAGGCAACTTCCTTCACTCTTTATGTCGAAACCGGTGAAACGGCCTGCATCCTCGAAGGTGGTATATTGAGTCTTCTTTTTCTCGGCATCTTTATCATCGTGATTATAGAACTGATCCATAGACCGGTCGGCACGTTTGGCAGCAATAAAACGGGGGCCATTGCTCAAGCTGAATGTACTTCCTCCTAATTTCACCCCTTTAAGCTGTCCGTCGGCATAACTGAAAGTAAACTCCTTGTCAGCAACCGAAACCTTAAGCTGCTCGGCAGTGCTGGTATAGGTAGGCGCCGCACCTTGCTTGGCCAAAACTGGTAACGCTACATTCACCAGATTATAAGTCCAGGTAAACAGTTCACTACCATACGCATCTATGGCGGTAACATGCAGTAAGTTTGCATTATTTAGAACAGAAGCTATCTTCAAAGTTCCGGCAGTATGAGGTTCTATGTCAGGTCCATTCACCGTAGCACTTTTTATCACTTTGGTCTCCAAACCATCTACCGCCACATATTCATACTTAAATTTGCAATCTTTCAAATTACTAAAGTCGTAACGGTTCTCCAATTGCAACACACCATCAAAATTCCCATCGGGAGTATTCATTATCTGTATAGGACACCACACCTGACGAATGGTGTAGTAACTGCCTTCCTTCTCATGATGAGGCCCCACAATCCCATCTGCTCCATAGTTGCCTACATTATCGATAAAACCGTTCATATCCACACGCTTCACTCCCTCATCGGCCAACATCCAAAGGAAACCACCCGCACAACGGGGATGACGGCGCATCATTTCCCAATAATCGTACAACCCCGCACCATGGCCGCCATCGTAGAGTCCATGCAAGAACTCGGTAGGCATAAAGATTTCGGGCAAGCGCATATAGTTCTGACTTTCTCCATAAGAACGATAATGCATGGTTTCGTAACCTCCGAAATTGCCTTGCGGATGAATAACGGGACGCTTCTGTATGTCATGTTTGTGAAACTCACAATCAAGTTCGGTATTCCACCCCTTTTCATTACCGTTACTCCACCAAATAATGGAAGGATGGTTATGGTCGCGCTTAATCATCTCTCCCACCAGCTTCTGACCAACAACAGTCTCATGCTTGCCATGCCATCCACTCAACTCATCCATTACATAAAGTCCGAGGCTGTCGCATGCTTCAAAGAATTCGGGATCGGCAGGATAGTGGCTCAAACGGACTGCATTCATATTCATACTCTTAATAAGAAGCACGTCTTCTATATTCTTGGCTTTAGAAAGGGTACGACCTGTTTCCGGACGGAAGCTATGACGGTTCACACCTCTCACCGTCACACGCCGGCCATTGACATAAAGACCATCATTCGGGCGTGTTTCTACAGTACGGAAACCAAATTTTTGCCGTTCCCTATGCAACACTTTACCAGCTTTATTCATAAGAGTAAAATGAGCAGTATAAAGATTAGGAGTTTCAGCTGTCCACAGAGCCGGGTTCTTCAACTTCATATTAACAGACACCTCGTCTCCACCGGCGCGCACAACATCAGTCTGAGAAATAACTTCGCGTCCTTTTGCGTCACAGATCACCGTTTTCACCTGCGCGCCATCCAAAGCATGGTTAAGCATGCATTGGGCGATAAAAGTCCCGTCGGCTTGTGCATCCAACGCCACACGAGCTATGTTATCAGCCGGTTTCGCCACCATGAACACAGGACGGAAGATACCGCCAAAGTTCCAATAATCGGCACGACGTTCAGCAAGATTGACTCCCGCATTGGCACTTTCTTTGCTTACAGTCACTTCCAATACATTTTTCTTATCAGAACCGAAAAACACACGATCACTCACATTGTAAACAAAGCGATAAAAAGCACCTTGATGCATTTCACCCGCCTTACGCCCATTGATGGTGGCGTAAGTATCTGTCATTGATCCCTCAAACACAAGTTCCACTTGCATTCCATTCCATTCGGCGGGCAAATTGAATTCGTACCTATACATACCCTTCTCATCAGCCACACCGGCCGGAAAGGCTTTTCCATAAAACTTCATACCATACTGATAGGTACCGAAGCCTTGCAATTCCCAACAGGAAGGCACACCTATTTTACTCCACTTACCGGAATTATTACCACCGGTACAGAAGAAATCCCATTCCACCATGTCATCGCATCCTTTACCTGAAAGATATTGCCGCTGCGTTTCAACAGAAGGTTGCGCCCACAAACTCAAAGCAAGAATGAGGGCAGAGAGAAGAGTTGTTGTTCGTTTCATTATATTAAATAGTATTACTTTTCCCAAGTTGCGCATATATAACTTTTTCATATCATTCATGAGACGAAGTATGTATTTGTTTGTACTCACACTTTTAAGCGATCCATACGAACCTGTCTTCATCCTCAATAGGCTAATGTATCAGGTCAAAGAGGGCTGATGCGTACACGCAACCTATGTTCCTTTTTTTTCTCAATGGCATATTTCTTGAGCACTCCCGGCCCGCAGCTACTATTCCCTAACCCCAGCACAGCCGCATCAATGCTGACAACTACTTGCTTACGGGGAACCAACTCACAATCATGCGTCGCCCCGGCAAGGTCTTCGGCCGTATAAGGCAGTGCCGAGAAAGAAAAAGGAGTGTCGATTGCACTGATACGTATACCATGCCCTCTATGGTCGGTCAAGCGGAGATCCGTCACCTCCTCATGGTTCCCTCCATCCTGAGGACGAGGGTAAGGAGTATACTGTTCTTCCAAAGTACTTTCCCAACGGCCAATGTAAGTAGCTTCCTTACGATCCGGATAACTTTCTATCGGTCCTCTGCCATACCAACTGATATTTCCATACTGTTCGCCAAGCATAAAGTTGAGCCCCAAACGAGGCAGTTCCGGAAGTTCTCCTTCAAAACGATAATTTTGCTCTATATCCACAGTACCGTCAGTATAGGTGAGGTAATCCGTCGTCACCACAATGGCGCCTTTCTCATAGCAGTATTTCTCTACTTTATATTGATGGGTGTTTCCGTCAGCCCTCATCGTGTCACGCAAAGGAACAATGTTTTCCACAACAGGAGCATTCAAACGATGATTCTTCCAATCCTTAGCCAACCAGTTACCGAAACTTTTATCATTATCAGTAGGTGCACGGAAAGCCTGCATACGCAGACCAGACAACATACCAAGTACATCATGGCGCGGACTTTCACCAATAGCAAGCGGTTTCAACGGACGCCGGTCAGTCATGGCCATCATTGCTTCATTCAGAGCAAAACGAAAAGCCGCCACTTCATGTCCGGCTTTTGCCCAAAGCTCGTCTTTGCGCAATACCAGCCGCACATGCAAACGGACATCGGCTTCCGTATCAATCCTAAAATCAGGCAACGCCACATCGGTTGCCTGCCCAGGAGCTACTTCGGGCAGAATTATTTCACCCTGTCTTGCAGAACGTCCGTTTTTCAATAATGTATAAAGACAGCGGTAATTCTCCAAACCTACATGATGATGCCGGTTAGTCACTGTAAGGCGAGAACCTTTAAGCACTTCCTTCTCCACCTTTCCCCGGATAAGTTCAAGAGATATCGGTGAATAAACCTGCTTTACTTCCCAATATTTCGGTGTAGTTTCCCGGCCACTGCGTACAATGCCATTAAAGCAAAATGCTTTCAGATTGGGCTTGTCGCCAAAGTCACCGCCATAAGCTACCATAGTGCGCCCGTCGGGCAGCTGCTTATAGATGCCTTGATCCACCCAATCCCAGATAAAACCGCCTAACATACGAGGGTGACTATATATCTCATTCCAATATTCCTGAAAATTACCAAGCGCATTGCCCATACTATGAGCATACTCACTTGTCATTACGGGACGATTGTCATTGTCACGCTCGGCAATCTCAAGCAACCGTTCCCAACGGGCATTCTCCGCACGTTCCTTATCTTCACCTTCGGGAATACCGGGATTAAGATAGTCCTGTTTCAATCGGGTATAAAAACGGCTGATCACGTCAACGGTCACCGGATCGGGAGCGCCATCCACCCCCTGCACCCCTTCATAATGAACCGGACGTGTGGGATCGAAATCGTGCAGCCAAGCGGAAATAGCAGCGAAATTAGGACCGTACCCACTCTCATTACCCATACTCCACATCACAACTGATGCATAATTTTTATCACGTTCGGCCATGCGTACGGCCCGATCCATGAAAGCGGCATGCCAATCGGGCGTACTCGCCAAAGTACCGCGAAGCCCATGTTCTTCAATATCAGCTTCATCCATCACATAAAGCCCGATACTGTCGCACAGCTCATACCAACGTGTCACATTAGGATAATGGCTGGTGCGTACAGCATTGATATTGGCTTGTTTCATCAGAAGAATATCTTGCAGCATCGTCTGTTCATCCATCACTCTGGCATTGACCGGATGATGTTCATGGCGGTTTACTCCCCGAAAGCGAATAGGAGCGCCATTGACCAACATCTGCCCGTTTTTAATTTCGACAATCCGAAATCCTACCCGCTGTTCTATCTGTTGCACAACCTCTCCCTTCTCATTCATCAGCGTAAGATGAAGTTTATAAAGATTAGGTGTCTCGGACGTCCAGCGGTGAGGGGACTTAACAATAGCCTGCATGCGCCCCATTCTGCGGGGACCGCGCTGGGGATACCACAAATTCATACGTGAAGCCTTATGCTCCAAATCGAGGACCTCCGGCACATCAACTTCAAGGCCGGACACCTGCCTACCTTCCAGATCGGTCATCTCCACAACATTACCTTGCATATCCTTCAGTTCAGCTTTTGCCCGGTAACCTACGCCAAGTTCCCCTTGCCGTACAACAAACGCAGGATCCACCTGTAATATAAAATCATCATAGCAGCCCGGCTTGGCAGGCAACGTGCGTACAGTATAATCCCGAAAAGCCACTTTATGTGTATGAATCAGCGTAATGTCGCGATGAATTCCACCAAAACGCCAAAAATCCTGGTCTTCAAGGTAAGACCCGTCACTATAACGGTACACCTCTAAGGCTATTTGATTTTGTCCTTTCTGGAGATAACGGGTAACATTAAACTCACTTGCCTCCATGCTGCCCTGGCTATACCCCACCTTCTCACCGTTAATCCATACGTAGAAAGCACTCATCACGCCGTCAAAGCGTAACAACACTTCTCCATCCCCTTCCCAATGGGCCGGCAATGTAAACGTCCTGCGATACTGGCCGACAGGATTACGTTCCTTATAGGTAGTGTAATCTTCCTTAGGAGTACCCATCACACGAGGTGGGTCAATACGGAAAGGATAGCCTGCCGACACATAAATGGGAGTGCCGTATCCACGATTTTCCCAATTGGAAGGCACTAAGAAATCCTCCCACCCCGAATCATCGAATTCCGTCCGGTAAAAGTCAAAGATACGTTCGTCAGGCACCGGAGTCCAGCGAAATTTCCACTCTCCGTTAAGGGAATAACTACTGTCGCCTACCTTCTGCCGATAAGGGACAAAAGCAGCACGAGCAGGTAACCGATTTATGTGCAGCACATGATGATTCTCCCAGTCATGAGAGAAATTATCAGCTTTCACAACCTGAGATACGGTCGGCGCACTCAATAAAAAAAGAGAAATAAAGAATATGTTCATTTTCATCATACCATTATCCAATAAATATACCTATAAAAAAGACGGATACACAGCACTTCTGTACCCGCCATACAAGCAAGAATGTTATAAGTTGTCAACCTCGCCTATCAACATGAGTACAACAATTATTTTCGACCGTCATTATGTGTAAATTTGCATATTTAGTTAAACAAAGAAAGACAATGGTATTAGGAAGCGTAGCAGATTTGCTGACGGATGACATCTTTTTGGAGAAGATTCTCGGTAATTATCCGCAACCATCTATCGACATAGAGCAATGGTTGCGGAACAATTACGGAGATTCCTTGGAAGAAGCTTTTGCAGCCAAAACTATCTTGGAGGGATTGGACCGGGAAGCACCCTTGATGACCAAGCAAGAACAGCTTGAAGTCAAGGAGGACATAGCTTATTCTCTGAAACTATACGATTTACATGGCAGATAATAATATATGAAACATCACTATTTATGGCCGATACTGCTCCTGATAAGCTGCAGTCCGGCTAAAAAAGAAAAGTGCGAACCGATCTACTCGCAAATGATGGTAGAGACACACGGCTTAGGCGATTTTTACTGCAACAGACACCATCAGGCCAAACTCGACACCACCGGCTGGGATTATGTATCAGGCTTAGTCGCTCATTCTGTTCTGAAAGCCTGGAGTGCCTATCCGGAAAAGAAAGCCTATTATGATGCCGTCAAAGCGTTTGCGGACAACAGCCTCAATGAAGACGGCACTTTCATTCACAATAAGAAAGGTAAAGACGCCCTGCGTCCCAGTAACATTGACGATTTGCCCGCAGGAAATATCTTCTTCGGACTTTATGAAGAAGAAATGCGGCAGGGAGATACTTTGGAAGCGAGCAAATACAAGACTGCCGCCACTCTCATACGCAACCGGCTGAAGTATGATCATAGCCGCATCAAAGCACCGCTTCCGGGTGCCGGCTGCTTTTTCCACAAGGCTGTATACCCCAATCAAGTATGGTTGGACGGGCTTTTCATGGGCTCACCCATCTACGCGCAATGGCAAGCCAAGTTTGGGAAAGAGGACACGAAGGACAACAACGAAAGCTGGAGTGACATAGCACTGCAATTTAAAACAATTCACCAATACTCATACAATGCCGAAAAGCAGCTGAACTATCATGCCTGGACTGCAACTCCCGAAGATGAAAATTCTTTCTGGGCCCAACAGGACGGCAAGTTCAAAGGATGCAGCCCCGAATTTTGGGCAAGAAGTATGGGCTGGTACATAGCCGCCCTGGTAGATGTATTGGAGTTTATGCCGCGCGAACATGCAGACTATCCGGCGATGCACCGGATTCTGAATGAAGTAGCAGCCGGACTGAAGCGTTGGCAGGATCCGAAAAGCGGTGTATGGTATCAACTGCTACAATACGACCACTCAATGGCAGCCGATGGAAAAGGTGATACCATAAGCGGCAAAGTATATAATGTAGGCACGCAACCCAATTATCTGGAATCTTCCGCTTCGGCAATCTTTACTTATGCCTTTTTGAAAGGCATACGCTTGGGTCTGCTTGACAAAGATGAATATCTCCCCGTAGCAGAAAAGGCCTACAACGGAATATTGAAGCAGTTTGTGCGCCAAGAGGGCAACAAAACGCATATCATCCAAGTATGCGCTTCAGCTGGCTTAGGTCCTAAAAACAATCCTTCACGCACAGGTACAATCAACTACTATTTGGCAGGCAAGGATGTCACTATCACTGAGAATGAGGGAAAAGCCATCGGTTCATTTATAATGGCATCAGTGGAATGGGAGTTAATGAAGAGATAAAATTATAGAAAGCCATCGTTTCTTATCTGATAAAGACAATGGAAGGTGTCCCCGGCTATACTTGTTTTCTGGAAATGAAACGAAATCCATTAATTTTACATTGAGAGGACGGATAATTTTCAGCCATATACCGAACCTCATTCGGTCGTATACTGGCTCACCTGCAAAAGTATGTGGGTTCATTCGATGTTTAAACCTACATCTCCAATAAATAACGGTTCACAATTAATTCATATCAGGAACTAAATGGGCTCGTTTCTTTGCGGTGAAAAGATTCATAACCGCAGGAAGAGAGCCCGAACCTATGTCCTAAATATCATTTTCCCGGCTGTATTATATCGAAAAGATACCGGATAAATGTAGCTGCACTTCAACAAAAGCCTTGTTTTCCAATTGCGGGCTGTAGGGTTTCCACCTGCGGGCTGCACAGCCCGCAATAGGCAACCGCCCGGTTCGCAATTGGAAAACGGAGTTTATCAAGGTACATAGCGGCATTACATCTGCTTGAAAAGTATAAAAGCAACCGGGTAAAAGTACATTTATCTTGTATGTTTGGGATGAAAAGCAAAGGAATGAGTGCTTTTATCCCCTAATGCGGGCTAATTTCAGCAAGATACGGAGAGACAGGAGATTGCTGACAAAAGCATCAGATTATAAATAAGTTATGTGGCAGGAAACCTCAAAAGAGGAAGCATTTAAGGTGATGACAAACGTTTGTCGTCACCTTGTCATCACCCATGTCGTTGCTCCTGTATCCTTCTCTGGTAAAGGGATAAAGGCATATTGTGTTGAGTGATGACAGAATCTCTGTTTTTCTTCATTGTTTTATGGTTGAAGATATAGCTTTAAGCATCGAATGAAACCACATACTTTTACGGGTGAACCCGTATACTGAATGCCATTCAATCGTATACTGAATTACCCCTCTCTTGAAAGTACTTTGGACAGGAATAGGCAGCACCGGACTGGCGGTGTAAAAAGAAGACAAATGAGGTTGTAAGAATGAGATAACCGGACGAACAATACAACGAGATCAGACAGCCATTGCCAATTCACGCAAACGATTCAAGCTTCGACACACAAGGTTTCTGACAGACTGGTAATTCATGTCCATAATCACGCAAATATCCTCGTATTTCTTTTCTTCCATATAATATAAGGTAATAGCTTGGCGCTGACGCTTAGAAAGCTGACGCAGCAATGACTCAACCTTCACACTCTGAAAAAACTCAGCTTCATGACGCAAGTAATCCTCCTCTACATCGGCGTCTTCAGCCACACGTTGAAGACTGTCCACCTGGACATCGCTGCCGAACACCAAACGACGCAACTCGTCACATATCCGGTTTTTGAGAGAGATAAAAAGATAAGAACGGAAATTAACTACTTCACTCAGCTCTTCACGCTTAACATAAATTTTAACAAATACGTCATGTATACAATCCTTAAGTAACTCGCGATCCGTTGTTAGGCGCAAGCCAAAATTGAAGAGTTGATTGACATACATATCATAAAGTTGCGCGAAAGATTTGTGATCCCCCTGTTGCGTGCGGGCTACCAACAATCGGGTTTGTTCTATAAAATCTGAGTTCGTCATAGCTGTTATTTATAGGTTGATATTCTGGTCTGGCAATTCCCCATTCCAATGATGCAAATATAAACAGCCCTATAACAGAAGAACGGTAATAATTCGTCTATAATAAGAAAATACAGATAACGCAAAGAAATTACATACAAAAAACAATTATTACCATAACAAAGAAGGGGAGCCTGCCTCAGACTCCCCTCCCACTATATAAAACATTGACTACAACCGATGCAACCAATAAACACACTCTTCTTGAGAAGCACCAAGAATTTCATATTCACCACTGATTTTCAACTTATTACTAATCAATCTTTCTTCACCAGTCTCTACATTCACTTGTTTCAGCATGTATTTACCTGCCGCTACAGGAATGGTAAATTTTGATTTCGAATGGGAATATATGATAATATCCGTATCAGATTTTACCATTTCACAAACATCGCCCGCCTTTCGTTCCATTGGAACAGTCCGGGCAAACGCTTGCAACAACTCTTCACTCACACCTTTTATTTGCGGACAAGAACCACCGGCCATAGCTACTGCCCATGCCATTGCCGGATAGTTTTGCGCATAATAAGTCACAGCCTTTTCAGGATAGCGAAGCCGATACTCGCTTACGGCACGATAAGCCTCGGCATAAGTCACCTTTCCCACTCTCATTTTACGGGCATGCTGGCGAGGCGCCAAATTCACTCCACCTTTAGGAGCATATAGCTCTTTTGTATTGTAATGCCAATAACGTATGTCAATAATATCAACAATCTTACTACGCACCGGATCATCCAATATAGCATCTTGCACATCTTTTGTAGCACTCAGTGCCACGAGAGCGTCCTTACCGGTTTCAGCCTCCCATTCCGCAATTACGTCAATCCAAAACTGCACAAAATGAAGCGGACCCGTATATTCGCTACTGACAAGCTGAACTACATTAGGTAAGTCTGCCAACTCATTCAAACACGTACGAATATACTGGCGATGAAGCTGGCGGCGCACAGGATGAGTCACATCATAAAACATGTCTGCTACAAAGATCCGCTTATCACCGGCAAAATTGACAGGCTCTGCAAAACCTGTATTATTGATATTATTGGCACTACGCCAAGGGCTATCTACCCAATGCGCGCCTGCTTCCAATATGTTGTGCTGAAAGTAATTCTCGTGGTAGAGCAACACTCCTTGTTCAGCACCTTTCTCGGCAAACTGTCGCAAACGGCTCCAATACCAACGGTTAGGACGGGTCAGATCATACTTAGTCAATCCATCCCAAGCTTTTCCTTGCCCGCTACGCGCAAAAGGCTGTTCATAGAAAGGAGCCCATGAATCAGCGTTCCGACGCCGGATACGTTCATGATCATCCCGACGTCGGTCGAGCCAAAGACCATAATTGTGATCGAGTACAACCAGATTGTTGCGTTTCATATAATTGACAGTAGAGTCTATACGGTCCGTATAAGCAAAGCCTTCACGCCCGGGGACAAAACGGGTCACATGAGGCTTATAGCTATGGATACGGTTCTCCTTGAGCCACCCATTCCACCATTGCACATCAAGTTTGCCACCTGCAAGGAGGGCGCCGTTCACCGATAAGACTCCCTTATTCAATGCAAACTGAGGAACATCCTGTGTTTTCTCCGGACGATTCTGCTGCCGATGCAGATTCTTAATCTGTTTTATATGAGCAGGCTTCAAAGCATCTACCGTCATTAGTCCTACAGAAGACACAGAAGCCGTATAAGGGGCCTTCTCTATCCAAGAACGCAAAGTAAGCAAAGGAGAGTAGGCCTCGCGAGCCAACTGCATAGCCTTTTCGACAGTGGGACTGCTACTGGCATTTACGGCACGCGGCAGAATACGCGCCTGACATTCGAGTTGGTTTGGTTCCATCTCACCCATATCGCCCATTTGCATACGTTCCTGCAACTGCGCATAGAACAGACTGCGAGGGGACACATGATTATTGGACTCGCCCCACTCACCATTGCCTTTGAAAGCAGACCAACAACCATAAGCATAATTACGGGCATCGACAGCAGGCGAATAGCACTCTATTTCGGCGGCTGTGCATTGCCAAAACATACTGTTCGAAGCATTCCAGCCCAGTCCATACATGTCTTGTCCATGATTACTGAAAGAGAGCATGTGTCCGTCTATATCTACCACATCAAAAAGCAGTCCGCAAGCCCAAGAGCCCACCGAACCGCTGAACCCTAATGCCTCAGACGCCTCACACTGTACAAATGCATTCGGTCCGGCTGCCAAAGCACCTGCAGAAAAATCATGAATACCTTTCGATGAAAAGCATCGCTGAAAGAGAGTCTGTTGACCGCGCGTATGGAATGTCCAGCGGCGATGTCCCGCTATCTCACTGACAGGTTCCGTAGATACACAATCTTCTACTGTTACCTTTGAGGTTGTTTTCTGCAACACCACCGCACTACCGGCCAAATGACGGAAACTTAAACGGCGCACCCAACAATTAGTAGCATTATCCATATAAACGCCTTCCCAACAATGATCTTCATCCATAGGATAACAAGTGTCGTAGTCAGAATCTATCGTAAGATTCTCCACACCAATGCGTTCAATGCGCCCTTTCCACTCATACCGCAATAAGAGAGGCGCCCCCAGTTGCTTGTCAATTGCCATTGTCAACGGCGCATCGAGCGTGACTTCCATTCCATTTACATCAGCTACGGTACGCATCCAACGAAGATCAATGTCACCGGGTTTCCAGCCAAGATAACCAAGTCCGCCACCGAAATGATCACAATCCAGTAAATCAATCCACGCTTTGGTTGAAGGACGATAAACCATAATCTCTTCACCCTGTTCCACTTTACCGTTCACTGCAATTTTAGTACTATTGCACGCCAGATAGTCATTGGTTATCTGGAGCGTATCGGTAATCAGAAGATCGTTATTCCCCTCTACATAAATAGCGGCGCCACGATCTGTCCCCATTTTTTTGAGTATAGTTCTGTCGCGATGAATCCCGCGAAGGACTACCCCGGAAGTAGTTAGACGCAATGGCTGATGTAAACAGAAAGTACCTTTATCCAAAAGTACCGCCCCTCTGAATCCCTGCGCATCAGGTTTCAGAATAGAAACATAGTCGATTGCCTGCTGAATACGGGCGGAACAGTCACCTTCCTGCCAAGATACAAAAACCCGGTTTTCCACATCGGGAATAGGCTTATTGCTGTTCTCATAACCACACGAAGAATAGTCGGGAATACGATTTCCCTGTTTATCTGCATGGTAGGTTATTTTTCCCTCTTTTACAGAAAGAGGAAACTGCTGCGCCCTCACTGAGAGCGAAGCAGTTAACAATAAGGTTAGAAAAAAAAGTCTGTTCATAACATCTTAAAAAAGTTTCTTTTTACCTTCAAGCGTATCATGATTGTTCTTCAAATCAGTCCAATCAATTTTCTTTGTGGGATCAATGCCGTTAATGTATTTCTCAATATTATTGTAGCCGTCACCATTTATATCCTGTATAGCATCAGAAGCATCATTGGGATTGAGTCCATATTTCTCTTCCCAAGCATCAGGCATTCCATCACCATCGGTATCAAGTACAGGAGTACCCTTGTACTCAGGCAGACCACCAACTTGACGGGGATCCGTAATGATGCCTTTCTTATAGGAATCAACCGGCAAGCGCCGCTTCACTGTCGTTGGCACGAATTCATAATTGGCAGCATCTTTAGCATAAATAGCTTTACCGGTTTTTACGCTTTTCACCATACGGTGATCTACGGCATCACGTTTTGGGAAAGTGGCCCCAACATGGCTCAGCACATAATTATAGGCTTTTTTCGCATCCATTATAGTTACATGAGGCATATCAAACGGCTTGTCCATCTTAATCTTAGCCAGTGTTTCTTCCATCTTATCTTCAGATACCGGAGGCTGTACGCCGCCATCCCAGTTATCTGCTGTCACACGCTTGTTCCCATGGACAATATTGCCATTCACATAAGCTTTTCCATACACATCTTTAAACTCTTTGGCACGTCCCGCTTCCGGCTTCACAATACGATAGCTGATAGGCTTATCAAGCGGAGTTATGGGACCCGGCTTAAAGTTATTATTGATGATATTGAGCAAACTCTTGTTATCGCCACCGTCAATAGAACGATTCCACCAGTTATAGGTGATATTATTAACAAAGTTAAAGTCACCGTCCATACCGATCGAGCAATTCCGGCTGATATTCGAAGCAAAGAGATTACGGCAGAACATGCTGTTATGACCGCCGATCGTTGCACCGAACGCATGATTATAACAATCAAGCGCTTCAGTAAACATAGAGTTCTGAATTGTGATGTTCACAGTAGGCAGTTTAGTGTATCCCCCATCTGCCCTGCGATCGTACACATGACGATAGAGCGACATATTCTCATCCAATCCCCAACTGGCAGAGACATGGTCTATGATAACATTGCCCACACAGTTACCACCTAAGGCATCATCCCGAAACACCACATCCTGTTCTCCACGTCGGAAACGCATATGACGGATAATAATATCATGTGTATCAAGCAGGAAAGAAGCTCCCGTCACACAGATACCGTCTCCGGGAGCTGTCTGTCCGGCAATGGTTATGTAAGGGGCACGCACATTAATAGGTGACTCCAATTTGATCACACCAGCCACATTAAACACAACAATACGGGCACCACCTGTTTCACAAGCTTCGCGCAATGTGCCCGGCCCGCGATCAGCTAAAGAAGTTACAACAATTACCTTGCCGCCACGTCCGCCGGGCGTATAGGCACCGCCTCCTTCCGCTCCGGGAAAAGCCGGAATCTTAGCTTGTTTCAAGTCGGAAGGTTTACTTGCCCAAGGAACGTAAGGACGCCCTTTAGCTGCCTCTGACATTACAACCGGTAAAGCGCGTTGCCAAGCCTCGTCAGAAAGACGATTTATCTCGGCTTGTATTCTTTCGCCACGCGCTTTTTCAGCAGCAGGAATTGTGGGATATTGAGCCCAGGCAGATGCTGCACTTGCTACAAAAACCACCGTACATAAAGTACGTGTTAGTGAATTCTTCATGTCTATTAATATTTTATATCTAAGCTGACAAGAAGACGTTTGAGAGGAATACTTTGTACTCTTTATTTCTTTCCCCGGTATGCATTTATATATTCACGCGGAGTCTGGTTATACTTTTTACGGAAACATTTGCTAAAATAGCCGGAGTCGTTGAATCCCACAGCAAAAGCTATTTCAGAGATAGATAAATCTGTCTTCTTAATAAGTTCGACAGACTTGTTCAACCGTATTTCTTTCACCCAATCGACCGGAGCCAACCCCGTAAGGCTCTTGAGTTTCTTAAAGAAAGCAGAACGGCTCAAACCGACAGATGCTGCTATGGTGTCGATATTGAAATCACTGTTTTCCATATTGTCCTCAACCACTTGATGAATCTTCTCTATAAAATCCAAATCTTTCTTTTCCAAATAACCTGCATAATTATCCGAAAGCTCGACTTTATCATTCATCTCCCCATTATCACCACACATTTGCTCGCGGAACCGCTTACGTTCACCTAATAGCTGTTCAATACGTACAACCAGATAATCCTTACTGAAAGGCTTCACAATATAAGCATTAGCCCCTTGGGATATAGCTTGTATCTTGCTATCCTCATCTCCCTTTGCAGTAAGCATAATCACCGGTATGTGACTTATTTGAAAATCGCCACGAATACGTTTAAGCATTTCCATACCGTCCATGCAAGGCATCATTTGGTCGGTCACCACGACATCAGGATGATGAAAGTTCACCATCTTGAGTCCCTCCACTCCATTATGTGCCAAATGAATATTAAACCTATCCTCAAGCTGCAACTTCAACATATTACACAAATCAACATTATCATCCACTACAAGCACGCTAGGCAATAAGGACGCATCACCGTTCTTTTCATCAGCCACCCGTTCATTACAGTCAGGCACTTCCTTTACAACCTGTTCATCCAAATAAAAATCCACCTCATTCTCCTTGTACTGTTCTTTGCCCAATAGCAGCCATACCGTAAATTGTGCACCTTGCTTACCATTGGCGGCAAATATCTCGCCATGATGCAATTCTACAATTTCTTTCGAAAGAGCCAGCCCGATACCGGTACCTTGATAATAAGCTCCTTTTGCATTATCAGCCTGTGAGAAACGACCGAATATTTCGGTCAGTTTATTTTGAGGAATTCCTACTCCGGTGTCTTCCACACGAATAAAACAATGTTTACCATCTTCTGCTAAACCGGAAACAATCCTAATTGAACCTCCGGAGGAAGTAAACTTAAAAGCATTCGAGAGTAAGTTACGTACCACAGTTCCTAATCTCTCCTTATCGCCCCATACCATAAGTTCCTCTACTTCCGGACAAAATTGTAAATTTATCGCCTTTTCTTCTGCCATTATCATAAACTCCTTTTCGAAAAAAGCAAGTAGTTCGGTAAGATTGAAGCATGAAACATGCAGGCGCATCTTTCCATTCTGGATCTTGCGGAAATCAAGAATCTGATTTACCAACTTCAACATGTGCAAAGTATTCTTTTCCATCAACTCCACATACTTTTTCCCTTTGACAGACAGTGCCTCTGTTTTCAGTTCCTGTATGGGACCTTGTATCAGTGTGAGTGGCGTACGCAACTCGTGCGACACATTGGTGAAAAAACGTATTTTCAATTCCGACAAACGCTGGTCAATATACACATTATTTCTCATCCGTATCAGAAATACGGAGAGGCGGATGCCCATATAGAGAACTCCCGCACCCAATAAAACATAGATGACGTAAGCCCACCAAGTGGCCCACCAAGGAGGACGAATGATCACCCGCATTTTACACTCCGAAAAAGAGTCAACGCCATTATCATCCATCGCTTGTACCCTGAATACATAATTGCCCGAAGGAACATTCGTATACGAAGCAAGACGATTAACGCCATTAAAATGCCATTGCTCCTCATAGCCTTCCAGAATATAACGATAACTGATGCTATTACGGTCTACATAACTCAGTGTTACAAATTCGAAAGAAAACATTGACTGATCATGGTTAAGCTTTATTTCATCAACATAAGAAATAGAACGGTCCACAATCGAAGGATTGTCTACCAAGCGAATATCCTGATTTCCTATTTGACAATTAACAATGAATGTTTTACTGGTTCTATCCACTTCCTTCAATTCATCAGGATGAAAAATAATGATTCCTTTTGTTCCCCCCATCCAGATTTCACCGGTCGGAGTACACACTCCTCCTTCCTCTAGTTCAAAGTCAGGAAAGCCATCATAATGGGTATAAGTACGAAAGTTACCGGTTTGCCGATCAAAACAAACGACCCCTAATTTCGTCCCTAACCATAACATACCATGCCTATCTTCTATAATGGAAGTAATTACTTCATTTTTCAAGTTTCCCACAAGTTCATAAGCAACAAATTCCGGTTCATGTTTTTCTTCATCATAACCTACCAGCTTATTTAATCCTCCACCAAAGACACTGGCCCATACAGTATCCTTACTGTCTTTATATAGTTGGCATACATCACTATCAGCATAAGCCCTCCGCATTCTGCCACGATAAGCTTCAAATTTAATATCCGACACATTGCTGAAATTGCCATCGAAAGAGATCAGTCCATCCATCGTACCAACCCACATACGCCCCTCCTTATCTTCTACAATATTGCGCACCTCCATAGGGAGCCCATAAGCAGAATAGTTTATGAATCCGTTCCGATCATTAAAAAAAGTAATGCTCCCGCCCTGTTCATGCAACAGGTTAAGACCACCGTCAAGTGTACATACCCAAATACGTTTATGGCTATCTTGATAGGTATAATAGATTTTGTCTCCGCTAAGCGAAGTATTGTCAGAGGGATTATGTTTGAACCGCTGGAAACGATAGCCATATTTCGCTTTGACATCAGGCGTCAACTTTACCAAGCCATCGCCCTTAGTAGCAAACCAAAGATTTCCTTTATCATCCTCCATTACATGATAAACTGCTCCAAAAAGCTCTTCATAGGCAGGATAAGTCTGCACCAAATACCCTTTTGAATCAAACCGGAATACATCCTTCATACGATTTCCGACCCAAATATCTCCATTACGGCTCTGAAAACAAGCACGTACGCCTGCATCATCTTTTCCCGCCGCCTTATTTGTTACAGGCAAGACAAGGGTACGAAACTGCTTTTTAGGGAAATAGACATGATAAACGCCCTTTTCTGTTGACGAAAGCCATACAGTACCCTCATCGTCTATAAAGAAATGAAAAAAAAGTTGATTTGGCGAAACATCCATGATAGACTTTATCTGATTGATAGAACACATTGTCAAATTGTCCCTATCAAAAAAAAGGGCTTCGCCTGCCGGTGAAAGAAACAGAACGCCCTGCTCACCGGCATCTTCAACGATAAAAGACGTTATTTTACCGGATACCGAAAAAGGATATCTGCGCGACTTATTAGTCACAGGATCATAATAAACAACAGCCCGTTCGTTTTCATGAAACCATAGTTTATTATAACTATCAATAAACGAATGGCTAACTAATCGTTCATTAACGTCCACATTAATTTTTTTCGACTTTCGTTTATCAGGAGAATATTCAAAAACTCCCTTATTTGCAACCGACACATATAGCGCCTTTGCCGATGTAGTCAATATATCAGTCACCGCCCCCATATTCTGAGGTATATAATGCCGGGTTACATCACCCTTCTCACTGTCTATACAATAAAAATAGCCGTCACTGGTACCCAACCACATCAGTTTGTCCTGAATGACACTGGATGAAAAGTTACTTCCCGAATTAAGTTTCACTTGATTCAGAAAGAAGTCAGCTGGTTTTCCCTTCAAAGCCTCTCCTTTAGGAAGAACATTTATCTTATAATCTACACCGATCCAACCAATATACGCATTATTTTCAAAAAACAGATTGCTCTTCAACATATAGTTGGAAGAGTCAATATAATCTTTAGCTTCAAAAAGTAACTCTATCTGTACCTTTCCCTGCTCATCTACCCGGGCCAGAAAAAGATTCTTATCTTTGGTAAGTAATAACACATAGTCATCAAAAGCCCGTTGCAGTTTAATAACCTGAACATTTGCCACAAACCTTTTAATATTGCCATAGACTGCCTTAAAACATTCTTTCTTTTTATCAAAAAGATAGAGTTTATGGTCGATAGTCTTTATCCAAATGAAGCCTTTGGCATCATCAATGATATATTGTATCTTCCGAGGAGGCACATCATGATCCAATTGGTAATGGTTATATGTAAGTACCTTTTCTCCATCAAATCGACATAGTCCGTACCAGGTGGCAAACCACATAAAACCATCAGAATCTTTCTCTGTCATGCTAACCATATTATTAAGCAGCCCCTGATTTTTCGAATAGTGCTCCACTATAACATTTTGTGCTACAAGTAGACATGACAAAAGCGACAGAAAAAGAGTTAACAAATATTTCATAATATTAGATCTCCAATGAATGTTAAACAAGGTAATTCTTCTAATACAAAGATAAAGTTCATTTGTCCCCTCTTAAAAACGGCTTTGACTTAGGGAAAATCAATTCTCAAAATTTTTATCTTTGCAAAAAACTCAAGAGAACGTAAACTGACTGTAACAACGACCATCTACAAGCTTCTTGCATTTCCAGACGTTAAGTGCAAAAATACAAAAAGAATCCGAAAGTAAAAATCATAAGGTTTACAAAGTTACTTACAAGGCGAAAAGTGCCACATCAGCGACTTGCCATGTGGCACTTTTTAAAGAGTATAAAACTATTTTCCTATACCAAATTCCGTCTGTTGCTTTTCCACTTCATCCAACATTTGTTTCTTTTCCTCTTCAGAAAATCTACGGCTATTAACTGAATCCTGTTCACGATCCGACACAACCCGTTTTAGAACAGTATCCTGTTGCTGTTCTATATGACAGAATGGCAATTGACAAGGAATGGATTCAAACTCTATTTCGGCTGATGTAGGAGCATGCGTTCCTTCAAATTGTACATGAGCGGTCACCTTTACCTTACCGGCCCTACCAGTAGAACGCACCAACAAAGGGGCTGTTCCGAACTCAACCGGACGAGGATTGGCGTGAATGGAAGCATCTCCGACTATTTCACCTTCGCCTTCAATTGAAAATACAATATTCTCTTTTGCCAACCGACGGACATTGCCACTATCATCCGTCACTTCTGCTACCACAACAATAAAATCCGAACCGTCTGCCACCAGTTGCTTTCCTTCAGTATCCAACTTCAAACGCAGTTTAGTACTACGACGCGAAGGCATGCGCTTAGTTGTACATACAACTTTTCCGTCAATAATACCTTCCGCCACCATATTCACCTTCTGCCAATTCTTTTGTTTATAGCTAAACTCACGTGCTTCCCAAAAGTTCCACACGTTCTTGAATACTACAGGTGCATTGGGCATGTGCCCCTTGGCATGTACCACAGGCAGAACCCAACTCTTTGTACCATCATATACGGAAAGGCGGACAGAGTCGCAATTACTGAATACCACTACATCAGCATCACTGAAAGGTGACATCTCATGTGCGATATATACCATGGGGCCACTTTCAGCAGTCGGATGATTCAAGTGAGCCGGCGACTGACTGCGGAACATTTCATAAGCATATTTCGGTTGACGGAAAGCATCATAAATTCCGCCGAAATAGGGATCAGGATGATAACCACGCTGATGATCAAAAGGATGCCACTGTGCACCACCGATAAACTGTCCGGTAGTTCGATACATTTCATCATAGCTTTTAGCCAAAGAGAGAGCCTGCACTAACTGCGGACGTTCTCCCCAACCGCGGCAAGCACGATTGTTATTGTTATGAGCATACCAATCATCTACATTCTCACCAAACTCACGAGTAAAAATACACTGTTTAGGACGGTCAGGTTTCTCATCATCACCCGGCCAGCCGTAAACCACGTCATAATGCTCGGCCACACCCGCTGAATGTACATCTGCAGCCGCTACCGGGCGACCTTCATAAGGATATTCATCTTTAGTTATCTCCAACGCTTCAAGAGCAAAATCAAGAGGATAAGACGTTTCATTCAAGATAGGTTCCCACATCAATACTGAGGGGTGGTTGCGGTCACGACGAATAATCTCACGCGTGTTTTTGTGCACCAACTGAGCGAACTTAGGGTCTTTATTCCAATACTGCCATCCTGGCGTAGCAACAATCACGAAAAGTCCCAATTCATCACAAGCATCCATAAAAGAAGGATCTTGCGGATAATGGGCCGTACGAATAATAGTACAGCCGGCATCACGCAACCGCTTGGCATCACGCCATTGTTGCGAATTGGGAAGTGCATTACCCACATAAGCAAAATCCTGATGCCGGTTAGCACCCACTAACTGCCCATAAGGTTTCCCATTTAAGATAAGTCCTTTCTCTGCATCAAAAACAAAAGAACGGATACCGATGCGCGTCACACCGCCATCCAGCAATATACCGCCATCCAATACGCGAGTCTGGACATGATATAGATAGGGCGTTTCCGGTGTCCAAAGTTTGGGTTTGCGCACTGCCAACCGCTGTTCCACTGTTCCAACTTCACCGGCTTTCAGAGCTAGTTTACGACGTTTTTTTCCAACAATACGTTGGCCTGCATCAACTAATACAGTTTCTATTGTCACTGTACGATTCCTATTCTCTTTATTCTCCACTTCACTCTTCACTACCACTTCCGCATGTTGTTCACTGATATTTTCAGCATGGACAAATACGCCTCCACCCGCCACACGATTTGCCTCAACAGCATCGGTCAGCGCTGTACGCCCCTTACTAATCAACCATACATCACGATAAATTCCACCATGATAAGAAAAGTCGAGTGTATACTGAGGCTTTCCCGGTGGAAAAGTCTTATCATTACTGTTATCTACCATTACAGCAACCACACAAGTGTCTCCAGCAACAACTCCCTGATCGGTTAGGTTCAAGCTAAATGGAAGATAGCCTCCCTGATGTTCACCTACTTTATCTCCATTCAAATAAAGTACTTGTTTACCCATAGCGGCTTCAAAGTGAATTGACACATCCTTTCCTTCGGTAGATTCAGGCACAACAAAACGTTTGCGATACCATGCTATCCCCTGATAATTACGACATCCACTGGCTTCAGAAGGCATTAACTGCACTGAATGTGGAATTGACACGACTTCCCACTGCAAATCATCAAAGACAGCAGCTTCAGCTCCTGCCACATCACCTCGATGAAATCGCCATCCTAAATTAAAATTATAAACTGTCCGTCCGCTTCCCCGACTCACTTGTTCGGGGAGAGGAAAGAATCCGGCTACCGAAACCGCAGTCTGCGACGAGACAGAGAGAGAAAGGAAGCCAAACAACAGCATAGAAAATATCTTCTTCATATTACCACATTCATTAATAAATATCTATAAGTTTCATTATTAATGACGATAGAGCCAAACATTTGTAACCGCCTTACATAATTTTCGCTGCAAAACACAAGACATTTTCCAAATCCTTCTTAAAGATTACCATTTATAAACATTACAAAAAAAGCACACACACGTCATTTTTTAGAAAGTAACGATCCATTATAAAAAAGAAAAATATGAGGAAATACATTACCGTTTTACTAAGTACCTGTCTTATAACCTTTACCAATGCCAACGCACAAAATAGTACTCCCATTCCAAACTTAAGCGAAGTAGGCTCCCATTGTATGCCCCATGATATTGCCCCTATCTCCAATACCTACTTTAATATTCCCCAGCTCAAACGTCCACAATTCCCCGACCGTACTGTAAATATGGGCGACAAAGGGCTGAGGGCCGATATCCCCATTCACACTCTAGTGAACCGGACTATCGAACAACTAAGCAGCCAGGGAGGTGGTACTGTAATCATCCCCGCAGGAAAATGGATTTCGGGACGCATCGAGCTGAAAAGCTTTGTAGAACTACACATTGCACGTGGCGCAGAAATCGTATTCGGTGGTTGTGCCGAAGATTATCTCCCCGCTGTCTTCACACGACATGAAGGAGTGGAAATCATGGGGCCCGGCGCTTTCATTTATGCCAATAACCAAGAGAACATAGCCATCACAGGCGAGGGGCGTATCCTCGGTCCTGATATGGACGCCGAAATCCGTAAGCGTCCCAACGGAGCATCAGTAGTAGAAAAAGATATCCCTTGGGACATGCCTGTTGAGCAACGTATATATGACGGCATGGATGGAAGAACCTTTTATCGTCCCAAAACAATCTCTCCCATCAATTGCCGTAACGTACTTATAGAGGGAATAACCATGGAACGAAGTACTCTATGGAATGTAGTTCCCATATATTGTGAGAATGTCATTATCCGGGGAATCACTGTAAATTCCACAGAAGTGCCCAGCGGTGATGGGATTGACATAGAATCATGTAAAAACGTACTTATTGAATATTGTACTTTGAATTGTGGAGATGATTGCTTCACACTAAAAGCCGGACGTGCCGACGATGGCTTACGTGTAGGAAAAGCAACCGAAAATGTTGTTATCCGCCATTCATTAGCCCAGCATGGACATGGCGGCATCACTATCGGCAGCGAAACAGCCGGTATGATAAAAAACCTTTATGTTCACGACTGCGTGTTCGACGGCACAAGAACAGGAATACGCTTTAAGACCCGCCGTAATCGTGGGGGAGGCTCCAATCATACCATTTACGAACGTCTTCGCATGATTAATGTAGGCAAAGCTTTTACATGGGATCTTTTAGGCAACGCTTATTACATGGGCGAACTGGCAGCCAGATACCCCGAACGCGCTGTTGACCATTTAACTCCAAACATTTCAAACACAGTCATTAAAGACTTCATTGTAGAATCATCTAAGCAGTTTTTCACAGCCAACGGTATTCCTGAAATACCGTTCAGCAATACTTTGATAGAAAATGGAACCATCCATTGCCAGCAACTCATTAGCGCACTACAAGACGCTAAAAACTTCCAAATGAAAAATCTTATAATTCACAGCCAAGACAATACAATAAAGTTATTAGACTGCAACCGCCTAACTCTACAAGGCATAAACTTCGACATGCCGCAAAACGAACTGATTATTGAGGCAGAAGGAGATAAATGCAAAAAAATAGAAGTGAAAGAATGTAATGTTCCGCACTCAATCAAAAAAACGTATAAGCCGACCAATCAATAAATCAAATAGGAAATTAAACATCATGAAAAATAAGATCATCATTCTTCTAAGCACGCTTACATTTAGCACCACAATCTTTGCTCAAACATGGATTTGGTATCCGGGCGATTATGAAATATGGCTCGGCAACAAGATGAATAACCGGCGTACCGAACGTGGGGCTTTTTTTCCACCATTCTGGAAAACAGACAGTCATTTTGTAGTTGTAGAATTCAGTAAGCAGCTCAATCTTCCACAACCCGAAGAAATTGAAATAGCAGTAGAAGGCACCTTCAACATCAAACTCGATGGCAAGTTACAATTTGGTATGCCCACACGGTTCAAACTTCCGGCAGGAATACACAGTCTTAATATCAAAGTGTGGAATCAAGCTACGCCACCGACTATTTTTGTAAATGGAAAAACTGTAAAGAGCGATCGTACATGGCGAGTCACTTATGAAGACAAGGAGTGGATTGATGAAAGTGGAAAAGCAAGTGACACCTCAGCCACAGTTTATCTGGATGCCGATTGTTGGAACTTTAACACCAAAGAACAACGTCCGTCTCTTTATCAGCTGCCCCGAAAACCAATGGAAGCAGTAACATCAGAAAGAAAACGAGATGGCATACTTTACGATTTCGGGCGCGAGACATTCGGTTATCTTGTATTGAAACAGCTGAAAGGAAACGGTACGGTGAATGTCTATTATGGCGAAAGTTCTGAAGAAGCATTGGATACCGAGCATTGTGAAACCTTGGACCGAGTTCTGCTTTCTACAGCCGACAGCTACACATTCAGCAACAGTAAAGCTTTTCGCTACATTTACATTGTTACCGATAAAGGTATCAGTGTGGACCACGTAGAAATGGACTACGAGTATGCGCCAGTAGACTATCGTGGATCGTTCCGCTGCAATGACAAAGAAATGAACCGCATTTGGGAAGTGGGCGCTTATACCATGCACCTTACCACACGCGAGTTTTTTATTGACGGAATCAAACGCGACCGTTGGGTTTGGAGTGGTGACGCTATCCAGAGTTATCTGATGAATTATTACCTTTTCTTCGATAGCCCTACCGTACGGCGTACCATTTATCTGCTTCGCGGCAAAGACCCCGTAACCAGCCACACTAATACGATAATGGACTATACTTTCTTCTGGTTTTTAAGTGTATATGATTATTACCTCTATACCGGTGACCGCCATTTCGTGAGCCAACTTTATCCTCGCATGCAAACCATGATGGACTATGTGTTAGGACGCACCAATAAGAATGGTATGGTTGAAGGTATGACAGGCGATTGGGTATTTGTTGACTGGGCTGACGGCTATCTGGACAAACGCGGTGAATTGTCCTTTGAACAGGTGTTACTATGCAAGAGTTTAGAGACAATGTCACTTTGTGCCGATTTAGCAGGATGCGCCCAAGATGCAGAAAAGTATAATAATTTAGCAACCGATCTTCGCGAGAAACTGTTACCGGCTTTTTGGAATGAAAAAAAACAGGCATTAGTGCACAATCGCCGTAATGGACAGCAAAGCGAAAGCATCACCCGTTATTCCAATATGTTCTCTGTATTCTTCGGCTATTTAGACCAGTCAAAGCAACAGGCCATCAAGCATAGTGTATTACTAAACGACAGTATCCTTAAGATCACGACTCCCTATATGCGTTTTTACGAACTTGAAGCTCTCTGCTCAATGGGCATGCAAACTGAAGTTCTGAAAGAGATTAAGGCCTATTGGGGAGGAATGCTTCGTGAGGGAGCCACCAGCTTTTGGGAAAAATATAATCCCGAAGAAAGTGGAACACAGCATTTGGCTATGTACGGTCGTCCTTATGGCAAAAGTCTTTGTCATGCGTGGGGTGCAAGCCCTATCTACTTGTTAGGTAAGTATTATTTGGGTGTGAAACCTACAAAGCCAGGTTATACAGAATACGCCATCTCTCCCTGTTTAGGCGGTTTGGAATGGATGGAAGGCACTGTACCTACCCCACAAGGTGATATCTACGTTTATATGGACCAAAAGAAAATTCGCGTAAAAAGTCCCGGCGGTAAAGGTTATCTGTCTATCCCCTCTTCAAAAGGGATAAAAGTAGTGGAAATCCCGGCAGGTAAAGAAGTTGAGTTCAAGTATTGAAGGGAATTTCGTATGTAATTGAAGAGACAGATCAAAATCATGTAATGAGTACATTCCAAACTCCTTTTCGTCTTCTCTGAAAAATACAATAACAATTACACTCAATACGTATAATCAGAAGAAAAAATAATAATGAAAAAGTTTATTTGTTTGATATGGGCTGTCCTCACCTTGCTTTTCATTTCGTGTAATCAAAATGAAAAGCAGCTCTATGTATTCACTTCATTTCATGAGCCTGCCACCGATGGCCTCCGTTTTCTGTATAGCGAAGACGGCATGCACTGGGATTCACTGCCCGGTACCTGGCTCAAACCCGAAATTGGGAAACAACGCATCATGCGTGATCCTTCCATTGTAGCTACCCCAAATGGTGTTTTTCACTTAGTATGGACCACCAGCTGGCGTGGCGATTTAGGCTTCGGTTATGCACATAGTACCGATTTGGTGAATTGGAGCGAAGAAAAATTCATTCCTGTCATGAAGCATGATACAACTACCGTCAACGTATGGGCCCCGGAACTCTTTTATGATGATTGTAATAACGAATTGATGATTGTTTGGGCTTCGTGTATCCCAGGGAAATTCGAACGCGGTATTGAAGATGAAAATAACAATCATCGTCTATACTATACAAAAACAAAAGACTTCACCACCTTCACACCCACTAAGTTATTGTTTGATCCGGGATTCAGCGTGATTGACGCAGTAATTACCAAGCGGGCGGAAAAAGACTACGTGATGGTGCTGAAAGACAATACCCGTCCCAATCGCAATCTAAAAATTTCGTTCGCCCAACAGCCCGAGGGTCCTTGGTCTCCTGCCAGCCAAGCTTTTACGGAAAGTTTTGTTGAAGGTCCCACAGTCGTTCAGGTTGACACAAACTATCTTATATACTTCGATGTATATCAAAAGAAAATCTATGGAGCCATGCGCACAACAGACTTTGTGAACTTTACAGATATCACCAACGAAATCAGTGTTCCTAAAGACCACAAGCATGGCACTATTTTCAGGGCACCGGAATCTATTATCGAAGCTATGAAGAAAATAGCTTATTAAGTCAAAAAGTAAAACAATACCTCCTATATGTATATGAAAAAGAATAGATACCTCTTGTCTATCGCAATAACGCTGATGACAGGTGTAGCTCCCTTAGCAGCTCAGACACCCCAACTCGTACATTACACAGGTACTGAGTTGTCCAATCCCTATGAACATGACGGACAACTTTCACCTGTGGTAGGCGTGCATAACATTCAGGTAGTACGTGCCAATCGCGAGCATCCCTCGAAGGAAAATGGCAACGGCTGGACATACAATCATCAATCCATGATGGCTTATTGGAACGGACAGTTCTATATGCATTATCTCTCCGATCCAAAAGATGAGCATGTTCCTCCCTCAGTCACATATTTAGTCACCTCTAAAGACGGTTACAACTGGACTGCACCCGAAATTTTATTTCCTTCTTACCGCATCCCCGACGGCTATACCAAAGAAGGCCGTACAGACAGTGCCAAAGACTTAGATGCTATCATGCACCAACGCGTAGGGTTCTATACATCCAAAAGCGGAAAGCTGATTGCCATGGGGAACTATGGCATAGCCCTCGACAAAAAAGACGACCCGAATGATGGGAACGGCATTGGCCGCGTCGTACGTGAAATCAACAAAGACGGTAGCTTCGGGCCAATCTATTTTATCTATTATAACCACAACTTCAATGAGAAAAATACGATTTATCCTTATTTTACCCGTAGTAAAGATAAGGGATTTGTAAAGGCTTGCCACGAAATTCTAAACAATCCACGTTACCGCATGCAATGGGTGGAAGAGGCCGACCGGAATGATCCGTTGATTCCTTTGCACAAAGGATATAAAGCATACTGTGACTATACACTTCCCAACGGTGACATTGTAGCATTGTGGAAACACGCATTGACTTCCGTAAGCAAAGACGGTGGGCTCACCTGGCACCAGCCTGTAGAACGTGCCAAAGGATTTGTAAATAGTAATGCCAAAATCTGGGGACAACGTTTAAGTGACGGTACTTATGCCACAGTCTATAACCCTTCCGAGTTTCGATGGCCGTTAGCCATTTCATTGAGTAAAGACGGACTCAATTATACCACACTCAATTTGGTACATGGCGAAATCACGCGCATGCGCTATGGTGGCAATTATAAATCCCATGGGCCGCAATACGTACGAGGTATCCAAGAAGGTAACGGTATTCCCGAAGATGGTGATCTTTGGTTGAGTTACAGTGTGAACAAAGAAGACATGTGGGTATCACGTATTCAAGTGCCTGTACAGCTGGAAGCTACTGCCCATGCAAAAGATGATTTCAGTCAAGCCGAAACATTGGCAGACCTTACGGATTGGAACCTCTATTCTCCTCTTTGGGCCCCCGTAAGCCTTGAGGGGAAATGGCTTAAAATGAGCGATCGCGATCCCTTTGACTACTGCCGCATAGAGCGCAAGATTCCTGCCAGCAAAGAATTGAAGGTAGCCTTTGACATTAAAGCAGACCAAAACGATAAAGGGTTACTTCAGATAGAGTTTCTCGATGAGAATAGCATAGCTTGTGCACGCATCGATCTTAATCCAGATGGTACCATGCTCAGCAAAGGAGGGGCGCGCTACGGCAAATTACTAAATTACGAAGCCGGTAAAAGCTATCATGTCGAGGTCATACTATCCGTATCCAAACGTATGTCCGAAGTATTTATTGATGGGAAAAAAGCAGGTCAACGCATGTTTTTCGCACCGGTGGCGGCTATTGAGCGTATAGCTTTCCGCACCGGTGAACGCCGTACATTCCCCACCATTGATACTCCTGCCGATTGGGACGGTACATTGGCAGATGCTGGTGAACAAGAGCCATCAGTAGCATACAGCATCTCCAATTTCCAAACTTCATCGACCGACGTAAGCGCTTCCGCAGCTGTACTCAACTATAACAACTACAAACATTACGTAGATTATTTCAACGGCATGGAAGATGAAAACATAGCTCAGGCTATCCCAAACAGTGAGGCATCGGCTTGGATGGAGAAGAACATCCCTTTATTTGACTGTCCTCAAAAGAACTTTGAAGAAATGTTCTATTATCGCTGGTGGACACTGCGTAAGCACATCAAACAGACACCCGTAGGCTATGGTATGACTGAGTTCTTGGTAAACCGTTCCTATGCAGACAAGTACAACCTTATAGCCTGTGCTATCGGTCATCATATCTATGAAAGCCGCTGGTTACGCGACTCTCAATACCTCGATCAAATTATTCACACTTGGTATCGAGGTAACGAAGGCGGTCCCATGAAAAAGATGGAAAAATTCAGTTCGTGGAATATTGATGCAATGCTGGGACGTTACCTTGTGGACGGGAACATGGATTTTCTGAAAGATATGCTTCCTGACCTCGAAAAGGAATATTCCCGCTGGGAAAAGACTCACCGTCTGCCTAATGGGCTTTATTGGCAAGGTGATGTGCAGGATGGTATGGAAGAATCCATCAGCGGCGGGCGCAGAAAGAAATATGCCCGTCCCACTATCAATAGTTATATGTACGCCAATGCTAAAGCGCTCTCTGACATAGGTATCCTACTCGATAATCCCGAAATGGCGCGTAAGTATGGCATGAAAGCTGATTCACTGAAAACTCTTGTTCAAAATAAACTTTGGAATGAGAAACATCAATTCTTCGAGACTCTTCGTGGCGATACTTGTGCGGCAGTACGCGAAGCAATCGGTTTTATTCCTTGGTATTTTAACCTACCCGATCGTGAAGCCCAGCATTATGCGGAAGCATGGCGCCAAACAATGGATGAAAAAGGATTTGCCGCTCCTTACGGATTGACTACTGCCGAGCGTCGTCATCCCCAATTCCGTTCACATGGTGTAGGACGATGTGAATGGGACGGCGCTATTTGGCCCTTCGCATCTTCCCAAACATTGACTGCTATGGCTAATTTCTTGAATAACTATCCTCAAAACGACATATTAGCCGATTCCACTTATTTCCATCAGATGGAACTTTACGTAGAATCCCAGTATCATCGTGGCCGACCATACATCGGCGAATATTTAGACGAGAAGAATGGAGCCTGGCTAATGGGAGACCGGGAAAGGAGCCGTTATTACAACCATTCTACTTTCAATGATCTGATCATCACCGGTCTGGTAGGACTTCGTCCCCGGTTTGACGATAAAATAGAAGTGAATCCACTAATCCCAGCCGACAAATGGGAATACTTCTGTTTAGACAATGTCAGCTATCATGGTCGCAACATCACCATTATCTGGGATAAATACGGAAGCCGGTATCATCATGGCAATGGACTCACTATTTTAGTTGACGGCAGACCTGCGGGCCATAGTGAAAAACTAGAGCGTTTGATTTGTGAAATGAACTAACGGCTATATCAATCAAAATATAATATTATGTCCTTCATTCTATGAATATTCGAAGACTATTCTCCATGTTTCTCTTATTTGCCGCCTGCTCCCTGCAAGCGGCAAATATTGATTTAACCCGGATCACTGCAGAAATGCGGAGCGGGCTCGTAGTGACCACCCGAACGCCCCGGTTGGGATGGCAAATGATCTCCTCGGACAATACCGAAGTACAGACTTCCTACGAATTGGAAGTAACAAATCGCATAAGTGGCGAGATGGTTTTCCACACTGGGAAGGTACAGAGCGAACAGAGCCAATTGGTGAAAATCAAAACACTGCCGGTGGGAGATTATAACTGGCGTGTACGTGTTTGGAATAAAAGCGATGAACCTTCGTCATGGAGCGATAAAGGACGTTTCATCATCACAAACGTAAAAGCATCTTTTGGTGAAAGTCGCTGGATTGGCGCCATCACCAAGGCAGATGCCCACACTCCGGAAGGCCGTATCTTTCATGGCAGCGAAATGAAAAAAGAAACGGTGAAAGCAGCCTGGGCAGCAGCCGACTCCCTTTCACGTAAGAGCATCTATGTGCGCACCACTTTTACCTCGCAACAAAAGAAAGTAAAACAAGCTGTGGTGAATATTTGCGGCCTTGGTCTTTATGAGCTGTCTATCAATGGCAAGAAAGTAGGCAACAGCGAGTTTACTCCTCTTATCTCCGATTATGACAAATCTGTGTGGTATAATACTTACGATGTAACCACACTGCTTCAAAAAGGCAATAACGCTATCGGAGTGCTGCTGGGTAATGGCTTCTACAATGTACAAGGAGGTCGTTACCGCAAGCTACTCATCAGTTTCGGTCCTCCTACCGTACGCCTGCAACTCACCATTCACTACGAAGATGGGACATCACAGACAGTAGCATCGGACAAAACATGGAAATACGACTTCAGTCCTGTTACATTCAACTGTATTTACGGAGGGGAAGATTACGATGCCCGACAAGAACAAAAAGGGTGGAACATGGCTAAGTTTAATGATACACTTTGGAACCAAGTAATAGTTCAAGAAGGGCCCAAAGGTGTGTTGCGTCCGCAAATAGCAGCTCCCGTAGCTATTATGGAACACTACTCGCCAATATCCGCCACTCATCTGCCTGACTCCCTGCTGGCCGCTGCGTCCAAATCTACCAAACGTAAGGTAGACGCCTCGGCCATAGTACTGGATATGGGGCAGAACCTTGCCGGATTCCCCGAAATCACAGTTAAAGGAAAGAAAGGGCAGACAGTAACATTATTGGTCGCAGAGGCATTGACACCTGAAGGAGCCTGCAATCAACGCCAAACAGGTCGTCAACATTACTATCAATACACATTGAAAGGCGACGGTGAAGAAACCTGGCATCCACGCTTCTCCTACTATGGATTTCGATACATCCAAATAGAGGGCGCTACGATGCAAGGTGAGAAGAATCCTCAGAAGCTCCCGGTTATCAAAAGAATACGTTCATGTTTTGTATACAACTCTGCTCCCAAGGTATCAACTTTTGAATGTTCCAATTCCATCTTTAATGGTGCACACCGTTTGATAGAGAAAGCCGTAAGAAGTAACATGCAAGGAGTATTTACCGACTGCCCACATCGCGAAAAATTGGGATGGCTGGAACAGGACCATCTCAATGGCCCCGGCTTACTGTTCAACTATGATTTAACAGGATTCATCCCGCAGACTCTACAAAACATAGCCGATGCCCAGCATCCCAATGGAGCAGTACCTACCACCGCCCCCGAATATGTCTACTTTCAGGGGAAAGGGATGGACGACTTCGCTGAGTCTCCCGAATGGGGATGCACGCTGGTGGTGCTTCCTTTCATGTATTATGATTTTTATGGTGATGACTCACTCATCCACACCTATTACAAGAACATGTCCCGTTATGTTGATTATTTAGCAACACGCGCCGAAGGACACATTCTCTCTTTCGGGTTAGGTGATTGGTACGACTATGGCAATTTTCGTGCCGGATTCTCACGCAACACACCGGTACCGTTAGTAGCCACAGCACATTATTACATGATAGTAAAATACATGATCAGGGCAGCTCAAATGGTAGGTAACAACTACGATGAAATCTACTTTACCAATTTAGCAACCGAAATCCGCAACGCTTTCAATGAGAAGTTCTATCAAGAAGAGAAAAAAACATATGGTACAGGCAGTCAGTGTTCGCTATCGCTCCCACTCTATTTAGGACTGACACCCGAAGGTGATGAAAAAGCTGTACTCAATAATTTGATAGCCGACATCAAGAAAAACGGAAATCACCTGACAACAGGTGATGTAGGGAACCGCTACCTCTTCCAAACATTAGCCGAGAATGGGTTGGACGAGCTAATGTACACAATGCACAATCATGAAGATGTGCCCGGTTATGGTTTCCAGCAAAAGTTTGGCGCTACAACTCTCACCGAGCAGTGGGATCCTCGCCAAGGTTCATCATGGAATCATTTCATGATGGGTCAAATAGACGAATGGTTTTTCAAAAGTTTAGCGGGTATACGAAGTGCCAAACCGGGAATGAGCGAAGTTATTCTATCCCCCCGTACAGTAGGCGACCTTCAATATGTGAAAGCCTCTACCGAATTACTTTACGGTAGGCTTACAGTGGAATGGAAAAAAGTCGGTGACAAGATAGAAGTAAAGTACGAAGCACCAATCGGTTGCAAAGTTAAGCTATTAAAGGAATAAAAAAATCTGTTTTATTATATTATTTATCAACAGTTTACACAAAAGCCTGCATCTTTTATGAAAAATAATTCAGATATTATTTGCAGATTCCAATAAAAGCCGTACCTTTGCACCCACAAAACATCGCGGAGTGGAGCAGTTGGTAGCTCGTTGGGCTCATAACCCAAAGGTCGTCTGTTCGAGTCAGGCCTCCGCAACTAAAAAGAGGATAAACAGCTAATAAACAGCTATTTATCCTCTTTGCCGTTTAAAAGGTCGGACAAATCTCGGACAAAAAAAATGGCATAATATTAATCATACGTTTTCGCACTCGAAAAACGTATAAAAAAATGTCTTCATCCAAAACTCGCAAAGGTGCATCTATAAATAATATAGTAGATTATACCCTTCCCAAACTACATACAGGAAAAAATTGGTACGTCGACTTCACCTGTTTCGATCCAGCAGACGGAAGAATGCGGCGAAAAAAATATATGCTGGACTCCATAGACAAAGTTTCCGACAGAAAGAAAAGAGCGGCCATGATTATCGCTAACGCAACCGCACGACTTCGAAATGGTTGGAATCCATGGGCAGAAGCATCAACAGAACGTCAATATTCCAAATTCTCAGAAGTGACCTCCTTGTATATAAGATATATCGAAAAACTCACAAGTAATAATACTCTAAAGAAGAAAACATCCTATGATTATCAGTCAAGAATGAATATGTTGCTTGAATATAATTCGACCAGAAGCATCCCTATCACATATATATACCAATTTGATCAACCTTATATCAGTGATTTCTTAGACTACATACTATTAGATAGGGACGCCACGGCCAGAACCAGAAATAATTATCGCACCTGGTTGTCTGCTTTCTGCACTTGGTTACAAGAAAAAAAATATATAGACACCAATCCGACAGAACGAATAAAACCATTAGCAGAAGGTGAAAAGATACGTTCTGCACTGACTACATCAGACTTGATAAGATTAAAAGAATACCTTACAGAAACAAACAAAAGTTTCTTACTCGCCTGTATGATGGAATATTATACATTCATCCGCCCAGACGAATTAAGCAACATACGCCTAAGTGATATAAACATCAAAGAACAGAAAGTATTCGTCTCATCTTCTATCAGCAAAAACAGACGAGATGGCATGGTAGGATTAAATGACACCGTTATAAAGATGATGATAGAACTGGATATATTCAATAACCCATCACACTGTTATCTGTTTGGCAAACAATTCAAGCCAAACACCAACAAAGCAGACTCACGCATATTCAGAGAATATTTTAATAAGGTAAGAGCCTTTCTTAAATGGCCAAGCTGTTATCAGTTTTATAGTTTAAAAGATACTGGTATCCGCGATCTCGCAAATGCAGAAGGAATAGTAGTAGCACGTGATCAAGCAAGACACAGCGACATATCGACCACGAATAAATATTTAAAAGGAGATTCATTATCAGTACACGAAGAAACAAAGCATTTCAGGGGTGGATTATAGAAAGAGCAGTTTATTCAGCCGCTCCTTCTATAAATTCCTTCAACCGATATAGCCGAATAATAGCCGGGTTATAAAATTCATCGGGGTAGTGCTGCTTAATATCGCTGATATTTGCTCGGACATACAGAGATGTATCGTAGATGTATTCGGATTCCGACAATGCTATTTCTTTCGGTAACTGTGTGGTTTCCGCCCAGTGTATAATAGCCTGTACTGAAGCTTCGTCGAATTGGTATTCTTTTTCTTGTGTCATAACAATGATGTCTTTAAGCTAAAGATTTAATAATGAATACTGTTTCTATAAATCTTCCCCGTTTGCAAAATTATATTCATTATCATAAAATATCGCAATGTAATATTTATCAGAATAGCCCGATATCATAAACCAAACAGGCCTTTTTAAATATAATTCTGATGCATGTTCTGTGTAGACCTTAGATAATTCTTTTTGCATTTCCTTTGTTGGATTTTCCAATTGTTCCTCCGTATATTTAGAAGATATGATTGATTTTATATTGTCTAATGTAGCAACAACAGAAGCAGTAGTAGCCGGGTTCTGATAAAAAATAGCCTCATATTTCTTCTTATGAACAGCAATTTCATAGGCTATATCTTCTTCTGCAGGTATGGTATAATCCTGTACAAACATGTACTTAGAATTATTCTCAAATTGTTTACATAGTTTATTAAATCTTATTTTAATATCCACCTCATTCATCAAATGAGCATCACAAACCATAATACGACAAACCTTATTGTTATTTGTCACAATATGTATATTAACGTTCATTCCATTAAACTCACCATCTAAAACATCTTTACTATATGGATTATCTGTGTATCCTTTATCTTTTATTTTTTTTATCATTTCAGCTTTACTTCCATCTACCGGAATCCCCAAAAATTTGGTTACATCTTTTTGTGCATATAATGATATTGAGAATATGAGCAGTGATACAGCTAATACAACCTTCATAATTATTTGATTTTTAAACGTTCTACAAAAATACAAATCAAGGAAAAATTATCAAATAAAATACTAATAAAAAGGCCTTAATCTTTTAATCAGAATATTACTCACCAGAAATCATAAGTACACTAAATTTTACAAATAATAATAACCTACCACTGCCACAAATCATAGCTCACTCCAGCCCCAACATAAAAACCGCCCGGATACCCATACCCAGCCTGCAAACCAAAGCCCCAACGCTTCTTCTTTGGCTTAATGGTATGAAAAATATCATTCGTCACCGTCTGATAAACCATCCTCGGATATACAGTCATACTATCCAGCCGCGGGTCTACATATCCGCTCACCACCGCACGATACAAGCTATCTTCATACACAACCCGTTTGCGATGAAGTAAGGTATCACCGATACGTACTGTATCATTCGGCAATATCTGCCAAAACACTGCCATCGGTGCAGAGATAAGAACCGTATCAGTCTTAACAACCGTCTGTATCTTCGTCTCGGTACGTATTTCTGCCGACAAAGGCTCATGCGGACGGAACCAAGCCGCTACACAAGCGATTACCAACAATACAACTAATCCCCATGATAATGCTTTCATAGGCCCAAATATTTCATAATACCCCACACATGAAGCGAGACAATAGCCCTATTGCCTTTCTCGGACAACAAAAACTCTACATTCTCCCTATTATCCTGGAACAGATTCTCAGTAAGAACAGCCGGACAATTCGTATGCCTCAGTATGTAAAACTGTGATTCTTTGTCCGGATCACCATCTGCCATATCCTTGCGCATGTTCATTCCCGGCAAACAGTGTTCAGCACCCTCGTACAGACAAGTAGCCAGTTTATCAGCCTTTGTTTTGCCAACACTGGTCCATGCTTCCCAACCGCGGGCAGACATCCAATCACTTCCATTACCGGCAGCATTGCAGTGAATAGAAACAAGTATAGCCTGCGTAGGCTTGTATTCATTCGCCCTACGGCATCTCTCTGCCAATGGAACATCAATTTCTTCCTTGACGATACGTTCAGCGTCAATTCCGTTCTTTCTAAGCTCCATCACCAGACGTTCAGCTATCTCACGAGTATAAGCATACTCTCTCAACCGCCCGTCCGGAGAACACTTGCCAGGAGTGTTACTACCATGCCCGTTGTCAATCAAGACTTTCATTTCTTATCCTCCTTACCATTATTCATATACTCCACTACAGCCTTAGCGATCTCAGTAGGGTCAGCCTTATGCTTCGCAATCTCTGCAGCCAATGCTGCCACCTGCTTCATCTCCCTGCGTTCCTTTTCTTCAGCTTTCTCATAGATGGACTTCACCTCAATGGCAGCTACACCAAAAGCTCCTAACAAGGTTATAAACGGGAAAACCGGTATATGATACCCATAATAGTTATCCAAATACCAAACACCTGCCATCTGCATACCATCAACTACCACAAGCGCCAACAACGCATTATAATACCTCGCTACTTTGTTGACAGTACGTTTCCAGCCATCACTGGAAATCTTTTCATTCCTCTGCTTGGCCTTTCGTATTCCGGCCCATAAGTCAAATGCGATAAAAAACAGCGGAGTCATCAAAATACCGAATAACATCCACGCCACAACGAATAACTCATCTAATCCTTTCATCTTTCCTTTTATTTAATTAATTATCAGATATCACAAAAATAAGTAAGCCTTTAGCAAACATTTCATCAATTAAAGATATTCCACTGACATGGAATGTCAATGCAAAGTTACCAAGCTACGCTTCCACGAAAAAGGACATAAAAAGAACCCGATAACAACGTTAATTACCCACAATATCCAGATTATAAGCAAAGGTACTTTAATCAGAGCTACCCATCCTTAATAAATGATCATCAAGTGTTTTTGGATTACATTTCAGCTTCCGACAAATAGCTGCCTTAGAATAGCCGTATTCAAGCATAGTTTTTATTAAAGATTCTTTCCCCGTAAGCTTATAATGTGAGTTACGCCCCCCTTTGTGCCTGCCCAATTTCTGTCCTTCGGCAACGCGCCTGGCAAGCCCCTCTCTCGTCCGCTGGCTTATCAAATCACGTTCTATCTGGGCAGATAATCCGAAAGCAAATGCAAGAATTTGAGACTGTATATTGTTGCCTAATTCATACTTCTCTTTCACTGTAAGAACAGTGATATTTTTTTGCATAAGTGTGTTTAGGATAGACATGACCTCCATTAATCGACGACCGAGGCGACTGATTTCCGATGCAATAAGGGTATCTCCCTTCTTTAATTTCTTAATGAGCGGGCCGAGTTTTCGTTTTTTGGCAGATTGAGTTCCGGATACTGTTTCACTTATCCACTTATCAATATTTAACTCTCTGATACGAGCAAATTTTTCAATCTCGAATCGTTGGTTTTCGACAGTTTGTTTGTCCGTACTAACACGAATGTAAGCGTAAATCATTTTTGTCGTAAAAGTAAGGATAGTATCTGTGTAGACAAAACTTATATCAGACGCCCCTAAAAAGTACAAAAGTATGGCAGATAGACCCATTACAGATGCAGAAGTAATAGAACAAATTAGATCAAGTTTACCGATAGCATCTTTAGAAAAAGCAGGATTAGCCGCTAAATGTCAAGGAAAAAGTGAGTATTATTTACAAATTGGAGAGAGTGTAGATGTATATCTTGATTATGGCATATATATATTTGTTAGTGAACAAATAGAAGGGTCAAGTTTTTTATTTCAAAAAGCGCATCATACCTACAATCTTAAGATTCTATTGGACCCTGCAAATGTACATAATCGGTATTTCAAAATAGAGCAGTTAGCAGACGGTGATAAATTTATACGGGTAACCAATTTGATAAATAATAATCAAAGATTTTCTATAAATAGATTATAGCTAATCACCACTATGTCTTTCTGCCGTATCTCATGCCCCTAAAAAGTGCAAAGTATGGCAGATATTAAAATGAGTGAGTTTAAAGAAGTTGATAAGGTCGATAAACTCTTAGGATTAGACGACAGTGGGAATGGATGCTGTATACGTAATGATGTATTATTGGATAACCTTTTCCAAGTAAGAGGTACAGTATCAAGCGATTTAGATAATTATACCAGCAATGGTGTTTATGGAATTAATAAAGATGTGTATAATATAGGTCTTTGTGCTCTTGGTATGCTCATCGTTTTTAGCGCACCTGGTACAGCTTATGGGGGAAATCCAATAGTTCAATTTGTTATTAATAGCAACGGGGTAATTATTACCAGAATAAAGTGGCATGTCAATGATTGGTCGGATTGGAGAACAATATCTTTTACTTAATTTGTTGCCATTATTAGCTGCTGTCCTTTTTGCTACATCTCATGCCCCTAAAAAGTATGAGGTATGGCGGACAAGAAAGAAAATGCGATGGGTGATGGCATTCCGGCAAGGTTGCGTGGATTGGATACAAATGGTAACAGCATATCACCGACATTGACAAAGGTAATGGATGCGATGGGATTTAAGCGGTATGTCTACGAACTTATAGACGGCCAAGAACTAAGTCTTGAGACAACAGATAATGGTCTATATATTGTGTATATATCTTATTACTCGTATATAGCTTTATATATTATCGGTCCCTATGGCCACAACTCTATAACTACGCCTGATTCAAATTTTTTTGGAAGCTTTGTTGCAAACACCGATTTAAAAATATTATTCGGGAGAAAAGCAAATGAGGGCGTGTTATATATTAAAAATAATAGTGGTCAAAAAGTAATAGCAAACATCAAAAAAATTACTATCTAAGAGTAGGCTAATTTATATGTGACTTTTCTTGCCGTATCTTCTGCCCCTAAAATCTATGAGATATGGCAGATAAGAAGATGAATGATTTTATGACAGTGAATGATGTGGCGTACTTATATGGAGAAAATATGAATAACAGTCAAGGTAAGATTGAAAAGAGCACTTTCCTGAAAGTATCTGCTTACGCACAGTTTGTTTCTAATTGTAATTTTGATGATTTACTACCTGGAGAATATTACGTCAGTGGAGAATTACAGAACGCTCCTTCGGCTGGTGATTGGTTTATGGTTAAGGTAATTGGCACAAGTGACTTAATTCAATTTGCAATATCTGTAACTGATGATACATTATGGAAACGAACCAAAATGAATAGTTTTTGGAAAGAATGGAGATCTATATCTTTTACTTGAGTAAGATATAGATGCTCTTCCACAATTTTACTGCCACTTCTTCTGCCCCTAAAAAGTAAGATTATGGCAGACAGACCCATTACAGATGAAGGCGTAATAGAACAAATTATGGATGTAATGCCAACTGTTTCAAATACGGAAAATGGCATATATACATCAACCCTGTTTAAAGGAACATTAATTGGAAAGAATGTAGGTGATATTACAAACTTGAATGATTTGATAGTGAATGGAATCTATCAAATTTCCCCATCACTTGCTAATAACGTTGTAAACTCCTGGGGATTATGTATTACATTGGGGAGTAACGGATATATATTACAATTTGTAACGAGTGTAAATGATTGTATGTTATATGCAAGAACTTCTTCCTCTAATGGGAATACATGGACTAATTGGAAGAAAATATCTTTTACTGAATAGAATTCATTTTCATTCAGTATTTCTTTTCTACCATATCTTGTGCCCCTTAAATGTACAAAGATATGGCAGACAAGAAGATGAATGAGTTTCAGCAGGTGACAGATGCAAATTATGTATATGTAGAAGATGCGGCCGGTTCCCAAGCTAAAATGACATTGAAAGACCTTAATAGCAACCTTCCACGCAATTTATGTTGGAGTGGGATATTAAACAAAGGGGAGACTGTTGAATTAAAGGCTGAATATAAATTGATTTACGTATGTGAAACGTCGAAACATGGAGCACAAGCAATGTTCTCGACCGGATATGGAACTATTATGAAATTTTCAGGATATGATATGTGGACAACCGATGATACTGATGAACGTTTCTGCTTATTGAGTACAGGTGATGCTACGTTTTTGCTTAAGAATAATTATATAGACGGATGTTCGTTTCAGGTATATATCTTATAGAATTATTGCTGGGTACTTAGTCCCAGCAATAAACTATTATGATATGAAAGATATTTTCCTCCACGAAGTCCACTGATTATAATTTAAAAACCTTACAGAAATGCTGTTCTCGGTAATATTAAAATATATTTGAGATATATAGTTATTACTGCAAGAGAGTACTAACAATACGGCCTCTCCAACCGTTCCTGCAGGTCTATTAGTAACAGTATTCAATGTGGATGTATTAGAGTGCCCATATACTCCATTTCTTTTATAATTATTCAGATCGTCATTCTCTTGAAATCCTTTGTAACCAACTACATCACCTTGATCTATGAGTTTACTTATCGGCAATAAAACACTGTTATTTCCTTTTATAGCCCTCAAATAATCCACAGAATCAACATTGGACATTTCGTTTTCTCTCTTATCTGCCATATCTTTGTACATTTTAGGGGCGTCATTTTTACTATGAAAATCAGCCCAATTTAACAATTAATTATTATCTCGTTTTTGTAAATTAAAAATCATATTTTTCCGTAATATCTGAAGAACTCAAAAGGCATCCTCACATCAAGATATCCGTCTATCATTTCATTGGATTTTGCCTCCATTTCGAACGCTGAATTCCCATACGATATTTTGTTCCCGTCCGCTCCATGTACACCTTTGAAAAAATGGTAAACACGAGAAACGACATATTCCAACCCGTACTGCAGATAGAACCACAACGGGCACAATAGATACATCCACACATTGAACCCTGTAAGGAGCATAACAAGCGTCAACAGAATCGCTGAAGCAATCATGCACTCCTCCCATTGCCTCACATGGATGGCTTCATGGTTAAGAACCCGCTGCTTCATTTCCTCCTTCGTTTTCTTGGTAAAGACGAAACAACCTAAAGTTATGGTGCTGTAGCCTTGCCACAGCAGCCACTTTGCTAATTTGCTTTCATAAAATACTTTCATACAATTATCTATTAGGATAAGATTTGGTTATCACATTATTCTTTAAAAAGGTTATTCCAGATGTATTTATCATGACATCATAAAAATCATTGCCATTATTTTCTGAAACATTTATAAGTTGAGGTCTTATTAATACATTGTATCTTGGATTTCCAGAAGCATACTGAGTCAATTGCATACGAGGATATGTTCCTCCGTCATGATCTATAAAATCCATAGTACCCACTAACAAATCATCTGAGCCATACATTCTAAGGCTGTTCGTTGCAGAATCAATCACAATACGTTTTCCATTGACCGATGTAGATACTTTGCCGGTAATTTCTATATCTCCGTTTTCTTTGATAACAAAGGAGTTATTGGGTGATTTGATATTTTTAAAAGTACCACTCGTAGCATTGACTTCTCCGGTTATTTCTGCATTTTCAGCATGTACTTTCCCGCCTTCAGTAACCCGGAAAGGAGCATTATCAGGAGTGGGGCTTCCGGCCCACATCCGTATCTTCTCACCGGATTGGCTTCCGCTAAGTCCCGCTGTTACTGCTCCATCATCCTTCTTAATAAGCAGCTGATTCCCCTGCATAAAATCAATCTGCGCATCCTTCGCAATGATAAGTGAGGTGAAGATAGCTGTCGTATTAAGCCCGAATTCTTCCCAGTAGGTAGAATTGCCCGGAGCATTGGCAAGCGAACTCGTATGAGTAGTTTTACATTTGTACGCCTTCCATCCGGTGGCAACTTGGCCGTCTCTCACAAGGGCTACATCAAGATATCTTGTGCCGGAAGTGAGTGACTCATCATTGCGCCATTCTACGCCAATCTTCCATTCTCCTTTGCGGATGATACAACCTTGTATGCCCGGATCACCTTTAATGTTCGTACCGTCCTGGGCAACAAGTTCATATTCGGCTGTATTGAGTTCCCCGGTCAGAATATACCCATAAGTCTTCCCACCGTCCTGTGTCTGTAATAATCGGTTGCCGTCCTTATCGGTGATAGTCCACATAGGAGGATTATCAGTACCTGCAGGAACCGTACACTGCCACGTAGCATTTCCCATACGGACAATACCCAAGTACGGAATATGTATGCCAGTCTGCCACTGCCCATGGTTACTGACGCTATCGCCATCTTTACCGTCCTCACCCTTGAATTTGCTCCATGTATAATCAGTCGGATCGGTGCTCTCAACAGCAGTTTCTTTGTTCACAGCTATACCTATGTATTTCGTATTTTCATTAGGCTGCTGATACATACCGCTACCGTCGGCGTTATCAGAGTATGCGACCCAAGTGTAGTAAGTCTTACCGTCTTCTCCCGGAGTACCGATACCATCTTCTCCTTTAATATCACTCCATTGATAATCCTTTGGATCGTTACTCTCTACTGAGGTTTCTTTATTATGAGCCAGTCCCAGAAACTTTTTTCCGACGGGGCTGTCGCTGATTCCGTTACCTTGAGCGTCATCAGCATAACGTATCCATGTATAGAGTACTTTCCCATCCTTGCCAGGTGTACCAGGTATACCATCCGTACCATCCTGAGCTATCATTATATACTCGGTGGAATTCTCGGTTCCGGTCAATATATAGCCATACGTTTTCCCACCGTCCTGTGTCTGCAATAATCGGTTACCGTCCTTATCGGTAATAGTCCACATAGGAGGGTTGTCAGTTCCTGCAGGAACCGTACACATCCATGTGGCCGTCCCCATCTTTACGATGCCTAAATAAGGGACATGCATACCAGTCTGCCACCTTCCGAGAACGCTTACACTTTGTCCGGCCGGACCTTGAATACTTCCTTTGTCTTCAAATGTTTGTCCATTCCATACCCAAAGATGGCCGGCTATAAGATACCCGTCACCAATAGAATTTCCTTCTGCCGGAAGCTGCGATATATCATCCAGTTTATCCTTAATGGTAAAAGAAGTTCCATCCGCACCCTTATCCACTTGAAGCAGCCAGTCAACATTATCTTTCGAGGGCATCGCACTTGTTCCGTCCTCATTGATACATAGCCAAATCCGACCGTCATATGACACACGATCATAAAAATCACACTTCATACCGGTAGTCCATGCTCCCCGGTCATTGACTGTAAGAACAGGTGTACCATCGGGCTTTATCTGTTTGATAACTCCGGTCAAATAGACATTATTCACATATTCCGAATAACCGGACATTTGCAGACCATGAACGGCCAGATTACTCAAATCACCACTTTGGGAAGCTATGTTAGCAGCCGATATTTCCCAAGTATTCTGTTTCCAAAGCCTACGGGTATAAGTGCGCGTAGTATATGTGGACGTCTGCCTATCAGCATTAGTAAAGCTACCATAGCAGACAAAGTGCATAGCCTGACATGGATGGAAAGTCAACTTCCAGCGTTCGCTGACAGGACGAAGCTGGTATCTGAATTGCTTGTTGTTACTTCCGGTTATTTCGGTGATGGTGAAATAACAAGTATAGAAACCCGCATATTGAAAGTTGCCGCAACTGTCATCACTGTCTGCAGTAGCATTATCTTCTGCCTTTTCACTGTGAAAGATACCCATGCAAATGTCACCTACATCAATAGCACCGTATTCTCCTTCCTCAAGCTTCAGATATCCGGTTCCGGTCATCTGTAAGTTACCGTCCCCATCCATATCAGGTTCTATTTGCTCGATAATGCCTGCTCCCGGAGCATTCCACTTATCACCGAGTGTGACAGATATCCGGTTATAGCGTAACTCCGGAACTTCAAGGAATCTGCGGAGAATAAGGCTTTCCATTTCGCCGTTACCATTCTCATCTATCCTGGCACCGAAACCGGTCAGTCCGGATGCAAAACCATCTTTTCCAAAAACAGCGCCTGCCAGAAAAGATAAAAGAAAATTAGTTTTGTCCGGACGATCCTTTCGAAGGAAGTTCTTCAGTTCTTCGATAATGGCATTAATCCATTCTTCGAACTCTGCATCTCTGTTTACAAGTTCTGAAAAATTGGCAGCTACCTTGGAAAAGTTACGTTCCAGTTTCATACGCACATCTCGTCCGGTATCATTGGCCCCATTCCAAGGTACTATATTTTCATATTTATTATCCATATCTATTTCAGTTCCAATTCGATACCGTTAAACTCAAGAAGAAGAGGTTGCCAACACATTCCATGCTCCATTGTATCCATATCAATGAAATTCAGCATATAATCAGCAAATCGATTATTTTTCTTATGGCTTTGTTTACGAAGCCGGGCATGTTCGATCTTCACGACACCTTCACTTCTCCGACGTTCATAGCTATAACTCATGAACGCAAAGGAAAAAGTCTCCCCGCGTTCACTGCATGCCCTCATTTGATTTATTGCCTCATATACATTCATGATGTTGCAAAATTAGTAGCTCAAATGTTCAAGAAAAAGGACAGCATCAACGGCTCACATTACTTTCCAATTGCTCCACCCGCCTTATCCCATCACGTACTTTACGAGGATCCACAACTAAATCTTTATCACGAATAGCGACCAACAATTCATTGTTCCTTCGCAACAATTCCACAATCTGTGAACGCAGTTCCGGAGTCAATTCCGTAGAAGATGATCCAGCAAAAGATTGTTGTGAAATGCCGTTACCTTCTTCGCTATATCCCCCACTGTACTTGCCACTACGAGTACGGACCTGCTCTAATATCTGTGTAGTATTAAGCATACGGATTGTTCCATTCTTCTGTGCTACATCAAACACATCAAGAAACTGGCGAACATGCGGATTAGCAACCCCTTCATGGTTGGCCACGAACTCATTCTTATGTACGGGTATCACACCAGCCACATCATCCGGATTCCCACTCTTAGTATACCCCTCTACATAATCATCAGAATAACCGCCGGACTTCAACCCCTTCGCTTCATCACGTTGTTGTTTCGCAACAGCTATTTGTGCAGCACCACTGGCAACAGCTGCCGCAGCAGCAATGGCTCCTAATGCCGGTCCAACAATCGGGATCCCGGCCATGGCCTTATATGCTTCCATTGCAGCAACCGCAGTGCTGGCCGTTACTTGCAATACTGCGGCAGCAAACTGTTTATCCGCATATTTCTTCTTTACCTGATTAATAGCTTCTTCCTTTTCTTCCTCAAGTTTTGTGGTATCTTTACCAGCTTTCTTGGCAGCAGCTATTTGCTTGTCATATTTACGAGTAACCTTACTTATTTCTGCATCTTGTAATGCACTGACAACTTGACTGGCTGCTGAAGCGGCCTGTCCTATTACATCCAATGCAGCTCTTGCCGTATCTGCCCGCTGTTGTTCGCGTTCCTCTGCAATCCGGGATTTCTCATCCTGATATTCTTCATAAGAAATCAAGTCTGCATCATACATCGCTTGTAAAATGTTATTTTTTTGAGAGAAAGAAGTAGTTTCATCTATTTCCAGGAAACCTTGTTCACGCTGTTTTTCCTTGCCGTCCTTCTTATCAGCCATATCCATATCCTGCAGTCTATTGTCAATGGAAGAAGTATCCTCTTCATAAGCAGCCAGCATATCTCTCCGTTCTTCCAGATATTGACGTTCCAACTCCTTCAGCTGTTCCAGGTAGTCAGCTTCCTGCTGAATGTCCCCTGAAACATAAGCCTGCTTCAATGCAGTTCTTTGAGTCTGGTATTCTTCATCAATAACAGCCAAATTATCAGACTGCGCATTTTTATCGGCTGCTTTAGCCGCCTGTGCCAAACGGTCTGATTCTGCAATCATCTTGTCATAGATCTGCCCTTGAATACCTGAGACATCCTTTCCATAAGCCTCCAACAAAGCCTTACGATTCAAAAGATAACTCATTTCTGCTCTATATAATTCTTGCTGATATTTTTCCTGAAGCATGCCCTCGTTCAAGAACTTCTCTTTAAGCAAGTTTTGTTCTACCTGCATCTTTTGCCTCAGTTTTTCTTCACGCATGGACAACTCTTTGTCCAAAGTTTTTTCATCTGCTGTAACTACCACCCCCGACGCTTTATCGGGAACCATAGAAACAATCTTCTCCAACTCTTTTTTCTTATCCATATATCCGGCAATAACCTGCATACGCTCATGCAAATCTTTTTCAAGACCATTCATATATGATTTTTTCAGTATCTCATTATCTCCTGCCAACTTCAATAAGCTCTTTTTCTCCGACTCGTACCATTGTTTATTGGTAATCATACCTTTGGTTATCAGGTCATCTAATTCGTCAATTCCTCGATTAGCATCTTCTTTCAGCTGCTCTTTCTGCTTATCTGTAAGGAACTGTAAATTCTCAGCACTCACTTTCACGCCAGCGATTAAATCCATTGTAGATTTTGTACGCTCTAACTCATCATTCAATCGTTTTTGCGATTCCGTAACTTCATCTGATTTCGTTTTGAAAACAGTAAAGTACGAAATCACAGCCGATACCCCAGCTGCAACAAGTCCCCAAGGACTTGCCTTCGTTGCTTTATTAAACAGATTGGTAGCTAATGTAGCTGCTTTAGTTATAGTATTATAGGCGGCAGTTGCAATCGTTCCGGCCTTTATCCACAAAGTATATGCGGTTATTGCTGTAATCGTTGATAATATGATCCCTTTATATTCAAACAATACGGAAACTACTGCTTTCAACCCTTTAACCGTCAGGCTACCGGTCGTAATCATGTATTTCATAACCGGCTGTAGTTTTTCACCAAGTTCTACCCGCACATCCTTAAAATCCTTCTTAGCCTTATCAAGACCAGCCTGCACCGTATTATTCTGCACATTGAATTCATTAATGATGCTCGTACCATCTCGATACGCATCATTCGCCAATCTCTGTGCCTTACGAATATCATCTATTTTGCCGGCCATCGTACTGATGACGCCGGAAGCCCGAACGCCATCCAACCCCATCTCCTTGAACATGGGAGCCAGCTGATCAAGCCCTCCTTTCTTATTCAATGTCTCCAGAAACTGAAGTATTGCCTCATTCGCATCCTTTTTGATAAGCGTGGAAAAGTCTTCCACGCTCTGTCCTGCCATTTTTGCAAACTTAGCCGGTTCCTGATACATCTTCATCATCAGTGTCTGGAAAGCTGTCGCCGCCATTTCCTGCTGCTGCATGTTTTGATCAAGTACAGAAGCATATCCCAGGATGTCCCCCTGAGCAACCTTTGCCTGATTCGCTGCACCCGCCACACGAGCTGTGAATCCAACCAAATAATCCTCGGCCGCACTGGAATTCTGCGCTACCTCATTGATAGCACTACCGGTAGATAACATTGCACCGCGCAATCCAAGTTTTTTATCTTCGCCAAACATCTGTGCCAGTTTTCCGATGTTTTTAACGGCATCTTCTCCCAAATCTTCACCCAGTGCCACATTGATTTTATCAGCGGCATCTACAAACTCCAATACATCCTTTTTGCCTGTAATTCCCAAGCGTCCCGCATCACCGGCCAAAGCATTTAATTTCTCACGAGCAGTACGGGTATCCATGGCTTTGAATTCTTCATTCAAAGCCGCAACTTCTTCTTTGGTCATACCCGTATATTTGATAACCTGTGCTTCAGCCTCCTGCATTTCCGCATACTCATCAACACATTTACGGGCCGTCACTACCATACCGGTAAGCGAAGCAACTGCACCAGCACCAATGGCTGCATATCTATTAAAACCATCCGCCACCTTTGAAAGAGAAAACCGGGTATCCCTTGCCTGTATTTCCAGCTCTTTCATTCGTTGCTTAGTCAGCAGGTAATCTTGACGTAAAGCTTTCCATTTTTCAGAACCGGGAGTGGCCCTATCCATTTCCCGTTTCAGCTGTGACGCTCCTTTCCGCAGTTCCGCATAAGACAACGCCGTTTTCACTCCTTCTTTACGATATTCAGCCAGGCTCTTATTCAGTTCATCCTGTTTTTGTTTGAGAGCCTTGTATTCTTCAGAGTTCTTTTTACCCTCCGAAGCCAGTTTTTCCATTTCTGCCCGTACAGAAGCAATCTGTTCTTTGGTCTCCTCAAATTTTATTTTAGCCTCCGAATTATCAATCCGGATCGCCATTCTGAAATCATTTATACTTATCGCCATACTACCTACACACTTAATCAGTGCAAAGGTATTCCCACTCATTCCCTTAAAAAAGGACAGAAAAAAGGCCTGATAGAACAAACTACCAGACCTTTATCTATTAATATCGAACTATTCATCCAACCAGCGTCCATTATCCAGCCAAACTCCACCGTCACGCCATTTTCCGTCAGTAAGTATCCAGCGCTGCTCTGCTTCCGTATCACTAATGCGGATCGGATAAAAAGCACCTGTCCAGGCTCCCTTACGGCCATAAGCATCAAGAGTATATTCCATTTCCTTGCAAACATAGCGTTTGTTACGTATTTCAAACAATCCACGCGGATCGTAGAGATTCGGATCATAACTATTAAGTTTAATCGGATGCAGATAATCAATATCATATCCGCCTTGATAGAAATCTGTATCCAAAACCCGAAAGCTAAGAGACTCCCCCTGACTAAGGGAAGGATTTAGCAATGCCCCACGTTCACCGATATACGTACCCAGTAATGTGTCCGCATACGGTGCAGGCTGCCGCATGGATACCCTATTATAAACCATAGCCACGGCCATACCGGAATAAAAAGCCAATTGAACAGGTCTCTTGGATTCAGAAGCAACGGACGTATTGTTCCGGACCATATCAATCAACTCCTGTTCAGTTTCTTCCTGAGGCGCACCGCTTCCAGACACAGTAGGAATATATCTCCATTTCTTCTTAATCTCATGATAATTATAGAAAATAATCTCATTACGCACAAACGTAGCCGGAACGATATCAAGCCCTACAGTATGGGAAGTATCCTTTCGGGTGAGTTTTCCGAACTGGTTTACTAAGAAATAGCTATAATCCTTTGCATTGTCATCCTTATAATAAGAACCGTACAGATATTCATGCCCATCCAATTCATCCATATAAATAGTATCCGTAATCTGATGCTCTTCCATGGCAAACCAACTGCCAACACGTGTATTTTGACCAGAACCTTTAAAATCAGCGGGGATTACATCCCGCTTTGCTTTATTCATTACCGTTTCAGAGAGTGACGCGTACCGCCAAAATTCACTATCTTCATACTTATATTCAAGGTTAGATACAACAGGATCATCTATTTCAGAACTCTCCTCTACATTAACCTCGTAGACATCCGTCACCTGGCGGACATGGTTCATCTTGTTACCGTCATAAAATGAATTCTTGAACACGCATCTTACTTTCCGGCTTTTATTGTCTACCAGGAATGACAGATTGAATAATGTTTCCAGCTGTGTAAGAAACTCGTTCACCTTCCAACCGGGAAGCATCTCACTCCACTTACGAGTACGTGCCGCATTGCATATATACAGATATCTGTATCGTGTCTCATCTAATTGATTGTATTCCAGCTCATAGCCAAGCGCCCTGATGAGTTCTGCCACAAAACAAATAAGATAAGGTTGTGGGAATATATTTCCCATGCTGTTCATCCACATCATGGGGTCTTCATTGGCCACGCCATCAATATTGGTAGTCATTGCCCAGTTATTGATAACATCTCCGGTAGATTCATCAACTATCGGAGCAAGACAAAATTCCACCTCCGGATAAACTTTCTTCACGAAATTCACAAGCAGCTGCCCGGCTGTGTCAGTCGTTTTCATATCAAGTGATGAAATAAGCGCATCACCTCCTATAAAGTAGTTGAATTCAGAATTACCCGAAGCAATTTGGATACTAACGGCCTTTTCAGTCCATCCGGTTATGACCTCCGTTCCATTACAGTAGGTCCGATTATCCGCCAGTAATATGGCCGAACGTTTCTTGGCATTCGCCTCCTGTATACTGTTAATACGATTAATGTGCTGGTATAGCGCAGCATTAGTCGGATTTGTAAGTGGCAACGTAATATCATAAGTATATTCTCCATTTTTCGTAAAAAATGGATTCTCACGTTTCACCTGCACATTGAAATCTTTCGGAAGTTCAGCATGTACACCATCAATGATGAGTTCAGTCATAATCACTCAATTTAAGTCCGATACTAAGTCCGTTCCAGCCGCCGAAAACGTCATATTCCCATTCTGTTGTTATATTCTCAGCCCCGGATATATATCCGCACGTAAAATCCATTTCACGAAGTTGGGTTTTAAGAAGTTGCACTACCCGTTGGATACTTTCGTAGTGCATCAACTCTTCTTCATCCGTCTCTTGACCGGAAGGCACTTTCTCAAGTAAAAACAGTATCACATTATTATGATCGGTATAGCTATCTTCAACACCGACAGATGTGGAGTCTGGATAGTTGGAGCATAAAATCAATCCGTCTTTATCCTTTAAATTTTTCACCAGGTGTTTTTCGCTGACAGCTATCACAACACCGTCTATTTTTGTTCTGCTGACAGCATTAACCCGTTCTTTCAGCTCCAGCATCATTTCTCTATATTTCAGTATGTTAATCATAGCTCTATCAGATTATTCTGTTCCGGATTTGCCATTCGAAAACTAAATTCAACCGTCTTCAATATACTACGACGAAACTCGCGGTCAAACTTCTGTTTAGTAATCACAATCGGTATCCATTCGTTATTTACGAAGATGCTTGCCTCTTGTGTATTAAGCAAGTTATGCCATAGTTTATAATCACTCTGTAAGAAAATGCACCCGCTATTAGCCGTATATTCATCCGTCACTTTCACTGCAAAATTACGATCGACACCGTACATAACAGCCGTATCACTCTCATTGCTACCAGCCATTTTCAGGCCTCCGGTTACAGTCAATGTTTCCGGCATATCATACACATTTTTAAAGCGGAAACACCACATGTCCATATATCTGGTACGGTTAACAGTAAACAAGATCGCTCCATTAGAAACCATCACTTTATATTGGACGATATCGGGTTTGCCAAACAGAGTGCTTATGCGGTCCGGACTGGCATCAAAAGTATAAACTGCACTATCATCCCCCTCCGACGTGATCGCAACAAATTTCGTTTCTTCGGTATTATCATCCCAATACGCAGTTATTTTAACACCTTTCCTGCCGGCTTCCATAATTGGGAAACCGCTGACGTACTCCTTAGTTGCAGGATATGTTACTTTCTGAGTAATCTCGCTGAGACATCCCGGAGCTGCAGCATCCTTTTTGGTTGCCAACCGGCTGAACATTACAAAGCAGGTCATATCCTCCACCCCATTGATGAGAAACGTAAAGTCACCGGCTGCATCCGTCTGAGTCGTATTCTCTCCGGCACACCACACTCCCCACAATGCCAGTTCGCAGAACTTACCCAGCCCGCGAGTACGCACCTTATAATCCGCATCCGGCACATACTCCTCTTCGAGAATAATTCTACCGCCGTAGCGGACCGAAAAACTTATGGAGCTATCCGTATCTATGATATAATCACGCATCGTACCGCAAAACTCTCTTGCATTAGGTCTTTGTACTACATTCATAATCGGCAATATTTATTTCGTTTGTCATTCTTTGGAAGCAGGTCATATTCCGGAATACTACCATCACGTGCTCGCTTCATTTCATCAATCCATACAGCAGCATCATCCACCAGCCATTGTGAAACCCTGTTCACATCTTCCAACAAAACCGGTTCGCTTTTACCCATACCGCTTTCTGCCATAAACTTACGTACAATTCCGCCCGGTATCACGCTCAGTGACAACCGGCGAAGCGCCATACTCATAGCCAGCAATGCCACAGCCTTGCAAGCTGCAAAATGGGCATCCGTCTCCGGTACTTCTTTTTCTGTCACCAGCACATCCCATGACGTCACGCCATAAGCCCGCTTCACAGTAAGCTGTTGCGCTTCCTGTATAAACGGAAGAAGAATGAGAAACATCCTTTCACTTTTTTCGATCGGGAAATATCTATCGAATGATGCGCCATTACGGATAAGCAATGTTTGGGATAACTTATACGTATCACTATTCGTCCATTCTTCCGGTTCTTCATCGTTCAAATAGCGTATCAGCACATCTACCGCCTTGTAGTATTCTTCGAGATGAAGCGCGTCATCACGATCCAACTGCCATTCCCAGGGTAGCTTTTCACTATTATCAGTCGCTACTTTAAATTTACGGCCATCATCCTCATGGCTAAGATCGTTTTTCTGATACAACCGAAGTGTAGCCAACAATGCAATCGGCCGCTGTACTTTACGAACGAAATCCAAATGTTCCTTACTTTCTTCCGAAGTATTATAGTACTTTTCCGCCAAATTCATTACCGGCTTTCCAACCAGTTGCTCCAATTCATCAGCAGCCAGTTCTATTTCTCCAATTATCTTGTTGAAATCATTATTTGCGTAATAATTGGACGTTAACTCGCGCAATTCCTTTGCTCCGTTCTTATCCTTATTAAATATCATAGCATTTATTTTTTGAGGTTCCTCATCATTTCATCCGCCCGCTGTTTATCATCCAGCAACTTCATCATCACACGTAATAGCAATGTATTGTCCGTAGCATCGACATTACCAAAAATTCCGCTTTCGGCAACCGAATAAAGCACGCTGTTCATACCAAGGTTTTGAATGACACCCGGCTGTGCATCCGGGCTTTTCCTATGACGTTCGAATAGCGGTGCGAAACAAAGTTCCAGCCCGTCGATGATAAAGATTCCGGTAAACAGGTAGTGGCAGAAATATGCAAACCAGGCATACACTCCCCACTGAATCCAATCCGGCATATCCCGTACCAATCCCATGTAACGCCCCATATATTGTGGATGAAACGGTTCCCGCGAAATACACCCTTTATCCTTGACTGCCTTACGATAAAGAATAGCACACAACGCACGCAGATCTGCAGGATCCTGTCCGGCATTGTATTTATTCATAACGGCCGCCGCCTGGCGGAACTCCCCAAAAGTCAGGTCCGCTCCATGGCTGGCAGGCCCTCTAAGATAGCGCCATACAGGAAAAAGGTTCTCCGTACTATCATAAGTAAGTTCAACCATATCTCCCTCCACTTTCCACATCCAATCCAGCGTATCGGCCAACCTATCAACCAGTAACATATCATCCACCTTTGACTTAAAACGATAACCCCGCTTCTTCAGCACATAAGCGCACCACTCGCGTTTCACATCTATCAGAGCCAATCCCCGCTGTTTCATTAACTTACTGCGCATCTTGAGCAAATGAAGCCATTCCTGCGGCTTCACCTCTTCCCAACAATCCGGGAAATCGATATCTTTCTGCTTCATACTCTTATACTTGATTCGTCGGCCTGTCAGGAGCCGATACATTATCTTCTTTGTTTATTACTTTTCGGTAAATACCAAGAAAAATTCCTTTCTTATGAGGAAAATTAATGCGTATGGCATCATTAATGGCTTCCAACGCAATTTCTTCCGGTATCTGCGTATCCGCACCATAGAATATTTTAAGGGCATAGAGCATCTGGCTTCCGCTATCACTCTTACCATCGATAATAATGTTCGCCAGTGCCGGAGAAAGCCCGAACCCGCTCGTAGTAGAGCTATCCGCTATACGGGAAATCTTTGCTTGAGCTTCGATGTACTTATCGATATTCATTTCAATCGGTTCTATTCTCCAGCTCTGCGTATGACCATCGGCATCCACGAAGTCCACACAGCTAAAGAACTTGCCGGCATTCTTCTTGCCTGCCATGACATTTGCAATTGTTTCGGTCAGCTCATCCTTCAAACGATCCATTTCTTTCTGAACCTTCGCTTCATCCCAATCTTCGTGCATGGTCATAATCAGTTCACGCTTCTGATTCCAATACTCCTGAGGGCTATGCACCACATAGGCAGCAGCAATCATGTTTTCGTTCAAATGACGAATAATCTCCGGGAGGTTATTCGCATTTTCAAGCCAGGGAACAGAGCCATAGAAGCAAGATATAGCATACATGCTCCTACCGAAACTACGCATACAATGATACCTAATGGCTGTCTCATGTTGGGTCGGATGCCATTTGTCGAACTTCGGATATTTACGGAAAGTCCTGCTTCTGAAAGAATCGAAATCACCAGTCAAATATTCTTTCACATTTTCAAGCCTCCGGCTATCATCATCCGGCCATACCAAACGTGCTTCACTACTATGAAGAGATTCCAGCCGCTGCACCCAGGGCCGTCCAATGCGTACTCCCTTACCCATATAGTACTTTGTAAAATGCCCATTCATGTGGGTGTATTCTACCAAATTGTTACGAATATACTCCTTATAATCCCAGCTATCCAGCCATTGCTGAATTTCATCATCTTCCAGCCATTCCTGAATACGTTCATTATTCTCAATCCTCACCCGATACAACATCGGTCCCTGCCCATACAGAAGCCCGGTCTTACGATCCAAAATGCCGGGGCCTAAATTGTTTTTCTCCAGCAAATCACGAATGGCATTCGGCATATTGTTATCCAGTCCCCAGGGAACAACCTGTACTCCGGCTACATTTACGGGGTCGCCGTCCCAATCCTGCGAACCAGCATCAAAGAACTGGCTCATACTTTGGCTCCAATTCATATTGATAGCATACTGACCGGCAACCGTATCTACGAAACTAAAGTTGCCAATTTTCCTATTTATCCTACTCATAATCATGTATTAATATAAATTCTTGTAGTATTCACAAGCAATGTCCCACAGTATTTTTTCACGATCTCTACCAGTTCCGGAATATGCTGCTCAATAATAGGATTGAACCAGGGTTTTGGCTGACGGTTCCACTTATCATTTGTAGTTTTGGTAAGAATACGCGTTCCATTCTCCATATTATAACCCTTACCTACGCCCAAATGCACATATACGCCTTCAGCCTTGAAGCTGAACCCGATACTGGTTATCTCCTGTCCCTCCATAGGCGGTTGACCGTAGTGACGGTAATTTTGCTTCAATGACCTGGTGAGTTTCTTATCCGTATCAATCCAATCAGATATAGACAGACGCAAAGCGGAATCGACCTTCTTCCCCCAGGCCTTTACATCAGCATTAAAATCTGCCACAGCTTCTTTATTCTGCTGACGTTCAAACTGCTGGGTATAGCCAGTATCACCCTCAATGATAACATCAAGCGGATAACGGTTATCGAATACATTGCCTTTTTTACGCCAACCATTCCGGTTCTGCCCCTGTGCCATTCTCTCTGCGTGTGCACCCATTGCTATATTATTAATCCGATACAAAGATATCCCGAAGAACTACCAAGAAAAAGGACATAAAAAAAGCCGGCTATCTTCGCAGACCACCGACCCCATATATTAATGTATAAAAAAATGTTCCTTATTTTCTACCCCTTCGGTTGCGCTCTATATAGGCATCCTCACTTAATTCACCACGTATTACTGCTATGGCATCTTCATAAGAAATACCAATACTTATTGTCGAAAAAGGTTCGTAGCAGAATAATAAACTTTTTACGGAAACACCGAACTCAGAATTCAACTCAATAAGTGTTTTTAGCAACAAAGCCAAATCACCTTTATCAGCAGAAGTTACCAATGTAAAATCAGCTATATATTTTTTCTTGAACTCGTTCATCTCACGCCTCCTTTCTGTTTTAGTTCACCATATTTACCACCAGGTATAAGTTCCATTCCTAATTTCGGATAAGATTGGAAAAATACCTTAAGCCGTCCTTGCAAGATGCCTTTCTCATAAGTTAGTTGCTGGATTTCCTTGTAATATTGCTTATTCTTGGTTTCCAGAAATGCAATGTATTCGTCCTTAGTCATTCCTTACCTCCTTTCCGGCATTTCTTTGCCTTATAAACGCACAATGCAGTAACTGCAAACAAAAGCGGGAATACCAATCCTATGCAAGTAGCAAGGATAGCACCGAAGTACCAACGATCAGAGGAACTGTGAAGATCACAGTCAGGAGCCATGCTACGATAGTAGCGGCGTTGCAGATTATTCACTTGCTCATTCAGAGCTTTTACACTTTCGGGTACACTTACCCCTGTGGATTGCGGTGCATACAATGCACCTGAAGTTTGATTTTTCATTTTGGAAGTCATTTAAAATGAAACAATATGTTGATTATTACGGGAAGGGAACAAAAAAAGTTCCGCTCCCCGTTGACTTCCACCTTGAACAGGCAGTGGGCGCATTAACGCTCCACACGGGACGGAACTATATGATAATCCATGGGCATAAAAAATGCCAACGGCTATGTTGGCGGTACTATCCGCCTGTTCAAAATGGAAGTCACTGCAAATATGGGGATAATATTTGGAAGTGCAAAAAGAAAGCGGAGTTTTTTGTTCCGCCTATTTCTATCATAGCAATATCAGATATATTTTAGTGTTTTCAAATTATTTATTATCAGTATATTCAAAAAAGAACCGTTTTTTTATAATTTTGCAATTCATCATCCAACATTTTAATATAAAAATGAATTTTATCAAAGCACTCCTTTCACAATCAGATGCCAGTGGTTCTAAATCAACAATATTAAAACCACTTACTGGCCTCATAGCAGTTTTTGGAATTATTTTTCTCAGCGCACTTAAAATCGGAGCAGCAGCTTGGTTTTATTGTATTATTACCATTATGATTTTTTTGACTTTTATTCTTTTCCTTTTTGCGTATGTATTTTGTTTGCTAAAAGATAGAGATGCATTAAGAAGCGAAAAATTTTCCATTAGAAAAATGGAAATTGAAAGGGGGATATATGGAGATAACAACTTTAACTTTATAGGGAACCCTGACAACAAATTCAACGAAAGTTCATCATTAATAAGTTCAAACGACGAAGAAAATATATGAGAAAGAAATTTATCGTAAATATCGATGGGGAGATTACAGAACAATCCTCAAATGCTTTTCTTACTTATCTCAAAGAAAACAATTTATTATGGTGGCATTGGCTTTCTAATACATGGTTAATTGTAGCTCCTGATGGTAATATTGAAATAAATATCTTACGTGATAAGACTACTGATATTTTTCAGAAAAACAATCTTGTATTAGAAATAAAAGAAGATATTTGGTCTGGATATGGTCCTAGAGGAGCAAAAACCAACATGTTTACATGGATAAAAGAACAATGGGAGTAAACTTCAATATAAAAGCGGAGCTCAAAAGCTCCGCTTTCTTTTTTTATTTGATAATCGTTATTTCTGACATTATCATTCTATGCTATATTCAATGGCTTACGTTGATTACAAATCAATAATAGAGACACTTCTATTCTCGTACTTAGATTTTTAATAATTCTTTTTGATAGTCATCTAATAATAAATGATATAAAATCTTTCCCCCTTAAAGTTAATCTACCATCTAATGTATGAATTGGATGTCCATTAGTCTTTACTCTATAATTAGCAGATTTCTCCGTAACCAACCGATTAATTTCTAAAAAATACATTGCTTCCAAAACATCTTCCTTTTCTGCTCTTATTAGTTCACATAATACTTCAGAAAATTCATACACCATAGAATAGTGTATCATATTCCTAACACCAGGTCTAGCCTGATTAGGATCTCTAATTATTTCTCCTTGTAGCTCATTAAATCTCTCAGGATCCCAAAGTACTCTCAAAATCAACAATTCCAAACTATTCATCTGTTCTAACGTACGCAAAAACTTTTCTGTTTTGTCATAATTACAATCTTTTTTTATCATGCTATTCAGAAAAATATTTCTAAACAAAATCCTTTTTTCTTCTGTACGTTCATTCACAATGTAGCGGGCTGTAAGCTCAAATATGTCAAGAAAATCCGGCTTACTAATAAAAGCAACGTCTAGTTGCTCTTTAACATTTTCCAAATCATTCTTCAATTCCACATAAAAGTTTTCAAGCCTTTCATGCTTCCTTTTTGCCTGTATTGCTTCAATATCTGACCACACCGTAGTTAAAGTTCCACCAAGTGCAGGTATCAACGTTGCGATACTTTTTAAAGCGATCAAAACATTCTCTTTTGTTTTTTCTCTATTCATATCATCAAATACCGAATAAAATAATTGCTTCGTCAATAATCATCTCGCTTTGGATATTTAAAAGTTACTACACTATGCACTTATACTGATAAGACCTAGAAAGTAAACATTTCTTCATACATTTATATATTCAATTAATAATAACCCATTTCTCTAAATATTGAATTCGGCTTCTCTGTCACCGCTATTGGATAAGCCCCAGCTTCAATAATATCTCTCAACACAGAAGCACTTGGAAGCTCATACTTCCTGAAATTGCAAGAAATAATAGATAAAACTCCAGGCCTCAATATTGCAGCATCAAAATTTCTAGCAGAGCCATGATGAGGTACCTGTATAGTACCTATCTCTACTCTTCGCATACACTCATTTAGGCGCTTATTTAAGCAACTTATAAATGTTGCTTTCTTTAAAGAAGCATCACCTAAATAGAGACAGTTTAGATTAAAACAGCACCTCACATAAAATACATCTCTCTTTCTGTAACAGAGCATCCCCCACCAGTTTGAGTCAGTACCCGAAAATACAGCTAATGATATTTCATTCTGCTTATCACCTGAATATAAGCTCGTATATACCTCTCGTATTTCTTCATAACGATCAAGAATATAATCCGTATTTGCCAAAGATTCATAGTTTACCCCCTTCTCCCTTAACTTATCTTTAAGAATAGAAATTTGTTCCTGATAATCATAATTAAAAGGAATGAAAAACCAATCTGAAGAAATCGGTAATCCTACAGGTAACTTAACTCCACTTCGAAAAATCTCTTCGTGATCATTATTCTGCCTCCCCTCAAACTGCTCTGATGCAATTCTAAGTATCTTTGTATCCCCTCCAAAATATGCTTCCGTATCCATTACTAATTGCTCATACGATTCCAACTCACTATTAGAATAAGCGAAAAGTGCTCTATCTTCTTTAGGAATATAAGGAATTACAACTTTTTTAATGCGGCAATATTGTTTCAAAAAAGGAATACCACTTATATGGTCCTTATGAAAATGGGATATAAACAAAATATCAATCACCATATTGGGTTTTGGAAATTGTTCCTTTATAGCCTTTTCCAACAAAGTTTGTTGAGATGATGTCCCACAATCATAAACAATAGTCATTGTAGTGCCATCATCACTTTCATGTTTTTCTGTATAGAAAGCGCCAAAACCCACAGGGTAAAAAGTACGAATTAAATGTGTCATAGTATTAACATTCCACTCTTCATATCATGCGCCAACCGGAACCCGATTGTCTACGGGTTACACGATATAAGGGGATAAATTACTTGGTTTATATTGGCAGTACAAATATCAACAAAAAATTTAACAAATCCAATATTAATGCAAAAAAGGCTTCCAACACGTGGAAGCCTCAGAAAACAAAGCTGCATAATACGTCTGTCAAACAATAACTACACAACTTCCATAAATTCCTTTCCTATACGATGAAGCCCTTCAACAATACGTTTTCTTTGTTCGATACGGGGAACACGCAAACCGCTGGCATAATGAGAAAGCTGCTGTTGATTAATGCCTGATACGCGTGCTATGGCTGCCAAAGAAGTAAATTGCTCACATTTACGAAGTAAGGCTGCAACACCTAATTCAATATCAAATTCATAATCCCCAGTAACCAACCATTCAGGAACTGTTTCACCATCCTGCAATAGTCCTTCAACGTGTTGGCAAACTGCATCGGAGAGTTCTTTCATAAGCCCGTCATAGCTCTTAGAAGTAGCGACAACCACACCACACAATACATCATCTTCGGTAACTGCACCGAAATTCTTGTCACACCAATCAACTTTTACTCTAATCTTTTCCATATCTTCTCCTATTTTTTTAAGCAGGGTGTTATTTCCACCCTGCCTGTTTCCAAATACTGTTTAATAAAAATTGGTTCAAAACCTCACTCTCATGACCTCTTACCGTCACTCTACCCTTTTTGGTGGGATGCTTGAACTGCCGATGATCACCTCCTGAACCTTTTAATTTGACCCATCCGTCAGCTTCAAGCAATTTAATCACCTCTCTTACTTTGTACTTTTTCATAATGTGATCGTTATTGTTTGACAACACAAAGATATAAATATTTATATCATTAGCAAAGAAAAAGATCAAAAATGATATATATTTTTATATCATTTAATATTTATCCTAATACTCCCCCTTCGTGGTTGAAGGAACGAAGAAATAAAAAACACCTCTTTACACCCGCTTCCGTTTGTGAGTGTGCGAGCAAACGGAAGCGGGTGCGGGGCGGCACCCGTTCCACTTCTATAAGCGCCCCTCATCGGCAAAGCTATAATAAGTATCGCCTGCGATTATAACATGGTCTATCAGTCTAATATCAAACACCTTACCCGCTTGTATCAATTTCTCTGTCACCTGTTTATCATTCCCGCTGGGTTGGTTATTCCCGCTCGGATGATTATGTACAACCACAAACTGCGTTGCGGATACTTCCACCAATATACGCATGATTAGCCTTACATCCGCTGCCGTCTGACTTATGCCACCAACTGACACCCGTACTTTCTTTATCAAATGCGAAGCATTTAAAGCCAGAATCCAAAGTTCTTCATTCGGCAAATCCCACAAAAACGGCTGCATCAGTGCATTAATATCCTGACTGCAACGGATAACGTCCAGCCCGTTATACCTGCTTTGCAGCCGCTTGTACAGTTCAACGGCAGCCGTAGCCACTTTTTTACGGCCGGGTGTCAACGAGGAGAATAAACCGTTCAAATCGTACTGTCCGCTGTTCTGTTCCGTTTCGGCAACAAGTTTCTTACTATTCGTTATCTCGTATATCAGTTCGCTGTCGCTCATGTAGCGGCAAGCATTATCAAATAAAGTTTCCATATATCTGTATTTTATCAGAGACAGCCCGCCCGAAGCGGGCTATCCTGTACTTATTACTCACTGATTAAAAGCTGCTCCAACTCTTCGATTTTAGACTGGATTTTCTTTTTCATAAACTTGGTAAATTCCTCTAATAAAAAGCGGTTGGAAATCGTAAAGATGTCGTTGTTATTACCGTAGCTCGAAGCTTCCATAAACCGCAATTTATAAAGTGCTGTTTCAAAGGAATTTTCTTCTTTCAATTTGTCGGCCGCTTCATCCAATTTATCCATAGCGTTGATGAATGCGGTACGCTGGCGGGAAATCTCCTTTTTCCGTTCAAGTTCGGCCAAACATCTCTCTAACTCTTTCGTTTTGCAGTTTATCTCCTCCTGCAGCTTGGCCGCTTCATCCTTTTTTGCACCTTTTCCCTTACCTTTAGTTGGTGTATCGGTCGGCTTCTCTTCTTTGGCAGGTTGTTCTTTAGGGGCTGATTTTCCCGTCTTACCCGTTTCTTTCATTGTCTCAACTGCTTTTGTCACTTCTTCACCGATTGTTTTTACTTCTTTTTCCATGTCTTTAAAATTTAAAAAGTTAATAATTAATGATTTATATTACGCCTCTATGATTACAAAATCCTCTACCGTCTGAAAATAAGGGTCAGCCGTTGAAAGCAATTCCCACTTTTTCCCATTTGCATCCCGAAAAAGAATACTTAGTTCTCTGATGCCGTCAAACTTCCTAAGTACCTTGTACCCTTGGAAATGCTTATTCAAAACCTCGATAGCCTGTTTGTAAGTGAATGTTTTCATAATGCTGTAAATTTTATGTTGAACCTTGAGCTTCCGGGTGTGAGCCTTATCTAATTGGCTGTTTCCCTGATTGGAGCTTTTTTTTTTCTGCGTCGCCTGTCGCTACGCGGTATGTTTCGCCTTTTTTACGCTGCATCAAAAGGTGTTGTAAGGAGCAAGAGCAAGTTTTTCAGAAAACGGGAACAGCTTGAATACGACCCCAAGGGTGGAGATTTTTTATGAAACGTCAGCCTGAACTTGAGCCAGTGACGTCAACATTTACCTTTGCAGCTCAAAAAAGCGAAACTGCGTGGTGATAGGAGACAGAATAAAGGGCGACAATCAGAAAAGGAAACAGCCGCAATACATAGTTGAAAACTATACCGCTCTGCCCGGTCTCTCCTCTGAATGGGCAAAACCGGGTGTACCCTGCATGAATGCGAAAAGAACAGACAGGAAGCACTGCTTTCTACCGCTAAAACGCGGAAAATCCATGTGGCTAAGTTTGGTTAGGTCTGTACCCCTGTACAGTTTACATAATCAAGTGTGCCACATGGATTTTTCGCGCTCCCTCATTTCATCGGGCTGACATCTTCCCGAAAGCGGACGTTTTTTGACGTGAAAATGTCCATCAGAAAAAGATACTCCTCTGAAAAACAAACAATAAACCCATTCCTGTGATTTTTATCACAGGGATGAAACAGCTTGCTGCCCGAGCCGCGCCGTCGTATGTTTGCGATTGCAGACGCCCGTCCGCCCTCGGAAATATGATAAAATCATTACAAATACAATTTTGTGTCCCTTGCGACATCCCACCTGCTTCGGTAACTCTCTATACAAAAAGCCCTACTATCTTCACAGACAGTAGGGCCAAACTACTAAACAAACAGAAAAAGAAGCTCACACCGAAGCAGCCCCCGATACGCTTCTACCTAACCTCCAAATACGAATGTATTCCTTACGTAAAACAAAGTACTTCAGTGCATCCGTCAGGTTGGTTGACTCCTTTGGCAACCTATGAGTAGGTAGCTTATCTCCTGTCTTCTGTTTCACTATCAGACTGGAGTTGTTAGGGCCGCTGGCTATCTTAGTCTCCGTTACTTCCATTTCCGATTTAAGATTCGGGCAGTTATGTTGATCTATCAATAACGTAAAGAGCGTGCGCTCCAAATTACCACTCAACAAGTCCATGAAGAACCTATACTCCAAATTACTACCGATGTTTCCCTGTCCCAACGACATAAGCTGTACCTGCCAGCCTGTACGATTGCCGGCAGCATCCGTCTCAATATTCTTTTTTATCTGCGTAGCCATATCCGCCCCCACCCCTTTATAATTATTCATGGAGCGGTCATAATACAGCTTGAGTATTTTACGTTTGTGAGGCTTGAAGTAGTAGAGGAACTTATTGGCCAGTACACGTACGGAGTTGGGAGGAAGCGTATAAAGCTCCTTCAATATGCGCATTGTATGTCCGTTTCTCTGCCCGAATACCATTGAAAGCATATTACCCGCATCCATCCCCGCCTCCAATGGTTTGTGCATGTCTAGGTAACGCAGTACAGAGCAATCCTGTTCCCACCCGAATGGATGCTGTTCAATTACTTCATTCAGAAAACCATCCGCATAGAAATGCTTCACAGCCAAATTGCAGTAGAACATCTGGCTGGCTTCCAACTTGGGAATAATAGATAGGATATTACATAGAATACCCTCAAGTCCCTCGGCGAACTCATCCGAAAACCAATCCTCACCCAATACATCCACATTGACATAAGAGGAAGATATAAAGAAGAAAGAAACACCCCTGCGTGTTTTAATCCAGCGTTCCTCCCAACGCTTCATGTTCTTCCCGGCAAGTATCATGGAACGTTCTGCAGCATCCATTTTAGCTTGTAAAGAGCGATCAGAACGGAACGCTGCTTTCAATTCCTTATAACGTTGCATAGCCGCCACGTATTCCTTTTTCGTCTCATTGTAGACAAACCCGGTCTGCAGCATCAACAATATTTTCTTCTTATCATTCTGTTTCGCCAACTTGAGGATCCAATCATATTCCCCCAGGTGATTCGGATTCGGCATATCCGTAGTCAGCGTACGACTACGATACCATACACTATCTCCATACTTCACGCGGAATCCACGCACAGCTTTCAGCAAGTTCGTGAACTTCTCTTCCGGAAAATATTTCACTTCATCACCAAACACACCGACATAGGAACGCCCGGCACCAATGGCCGGACGATCCAAAGAAATGAAAGTGAAATTGAAGCCAGTATAGAACACCATAGTATTGCGCCAGTCGGAACATACGTTGTACATACGATCTTTCCATTCTTTCGGCGGTTCCTGATTGATCACGTAATGAATATCCAGTTCCCACCCCAGCAACGAAAGCCCGTCAATAAGCGACGGGATCACATTTTTGTGTAAATCAGAGTAAGTATCAGCCACCCAAGCGAACGGTGCACCCTGACAATCCCAGGCTACTTCCTGCACACGTTCAGCCAACACCTGCACCGTCTTGGCTGATGCGCGTCCGGCAACCCAATATAGGGACCATGGCATCATCACAGCAATGAGCTGCGCCATCCAATTGGAATAGCGTTGCTCCACATCATCCGATATCTTTAGTTTTTTCTTCCTGGTCATCGAGCATCTCTTCTATATTGACATCAATAATGTTGGCATCCCGTTTAAGACGTCTTTTCTCACGCATCGGCACGTCCTGCATCGCATCAATCTGTGCAGCGAGCAACTGCCGATTAGCCGACGGTAATCCCACTACTCCCGGATCGAGGTCATAAAGTTTGATGTTTTTTTCATCTATTTCTTTGGGTTTTATCGGGTCAGGTTTATCCAACTGTTTGATTTTGGCCGCCTGAACGGTCAGGTTACCGTACACTTCCATATCCTTAGAACTGGTAGCGTTCTGAAGAACCACCTGTGCGGCTTTCATCAGGTTATCGTACATCATATTGCGATGTGCATTGTTCTCAATGCTATCGCAGAGGTAAAACAAATTAATCGCCTCACTGTACATCTGTCGGGCGCGGATCCTTTCGACATTAAAAGGTTCGTGCATAAGGAAAGCAATAGCATTATCCTTACCATATTTACGATTTATTCCAACCAATGCATATAGAACGTTATAATAGTCCAACTCTTCATCAGTCAGTTCTATGGTACATCCTGAAGCTATGTAGTCCTGTAACGTATCGAAATGAGATTTATCAAACATCAGCCTATATCATCATAAAAGATTTTACTAATAGAATTGCGATACCCGGTCGCCTGGCGGAACTTGTCGAACCGCTGCGCCTGGGTCACATTGTCACCGGTCTCCGCACTGGCTGCCATAGCCAACCCCTCTTTAGCCCGTTGAATCAGCTGTCCACGCTCATAATGGTATTTCAGTGGGGAGCCTATCAAATTAAAGTACCAAAGGAAATCGTCCTCCGCTATATGGTAATACATGGCTATCTGTTTCGGTTCATAACCGATACCTGCCAACCGCTCAAACTCATTCAGATCTATCCTGTTAAACCATGGCGGTTCTTCACGCCATTTCACCAATTCGTCCGCTACGAAACTCATACACTTCCTTGTTTTTTAAGAATACATACTGCTCTTCCATTGCATTTTCTCCGTAATTACCGGATCCTTCCACAACAAAATAACCCGCCATCGTATCCAGGCAGGTTATTTTCTTATGGCTCCAAGAAAAGGTTAGTTCAATCGTTCCTTCCTGATGGAGCTGCATCAACCGTTCAAAGATCTTCGGCATACGGAATTTAATCGTCTCCGAAATATGCAAGTGAATGTTTCCAATCAGTTCTTTCTCCCGCCAGCGGAGCAACGCGTTAATAATACGTTCATTCGTCGAATAGGTTGCCACATACAAGTGATTCACCCGTCCGGCATGCTTTATCAGATATACTATAAAAGTAAATGCCGTAAAGCTCTTTTGGGTTTCGATAAAGAACGCCTCGTTATCCTTTGGTAAACGACCGCATAGTTCTTTCAGACTATTCAGTTTGAATGTCAACATCGTTTCAAACCGCTTGGAAAACATCCGGGAATCAGACATTTCCTGTCGAAGTTCTTCCAAATTGAAATAATAACTCATTCCAATAGTCGATTTATATCTTCCAATTCTTTCTCATAGCCAACCAGCCTTTCGCGACGGATTATATCCAAATGCGGTTTATCTCCCTTGGCCATTTCCGATTTAACCCGCCAGATATTATTCTCTACCTGCCGCTGCCGGCGCACCAACTCTTTGACTGGAAGTTTTAAAAGCTCACTTCTACGGCGGAATTCTGCAAAGGCCGGATGTTTTCCCAGCAGAGTATGATGTTCCTTGTAATAGTTCAGCTCTTCCCATATCATCCGGTTGTCTATGTAGTTATCAATCAACTTACGGCTGACATCCGCACATTCTTGAAGCGAAGTACAATCGCGCAATTTCGGATGTAACCGCACATAAGCATGATATTTTCCAAATTTCCGCGAAGCAAGTGTTTCCAACTCCATAGGACAATCCGGATCATTCAGAAATGGAAACTCTTCACGAAAAGAAACCGACTCCCTGCGTGAAGGCAGCTTCGCCCTACCCCTTCACTCTTCAAAATCGGAAGGAGACGGAAAACAATCCTCAAGGAACTTCTCCAACCAGGGCGAATACCCCGAAACGGCATTATTCATAAATACTTTACGTGATAGCATCTCCGCCACTACCTTTTCATCCGGCTGTTTAGAAACAACAGGCAATAATACCTGATCTGTTTTCCAGTCAAGATATACTGGTTGCGTCGGATATGGCAGAGAATTATAATATACAGAAGAAAAGAGATACCCGCCATTCTCCAGTTCCGGGAACCGTTCAAACATGGCAGTCAGTTGCCCCTTATCAAACAACAGAGGGGTATGTGTACCATAGTTCAGGCATAACAATCCGTTCTTCTCCAGTAGCAGTTTCGTGCGTTTCATATTTTCCGCATAAAGCCCTTTGTACTTATCCGAATTGAGAGTTCCCAGTACTTTGGGTAGTTCGATGTGAGCCAATGAAATGGGATTCATTACATAAATGTCATCATTAGTCCAAATAAACCGTCCGGTAACCTCCGCCGACTCAACGGCAACCCTCAATTTCGCCAGAGTATCTACCTGTGCATTATCAGATATACGTTCATGCTCAATGAAAGTAATCTCGTCACTGAACCAGTCTTCACGATCTCCGATTACTACGATATTGATACCGAAACGTACATTATGCTGCCAGGAACGGAGTGCAAAAAGCAGCTCTCTACCTTGAGCAAATTCCTTGCAATAAGGAATAACCACTGTTATATGATCCTGGACACTCACTTCTTTCGGCGCATCCGTTTCAGTCTGAGCTAAAGCGGTTGTTTCTGCAGTAATCGCTTCCTCAATTCTTTTTTCTGTTTTTTTCGATTTTGCTGTCATAGTTTTTTTTTTAAGTTCGATACAAAAATACCCCCTGTTAACAGTTTATAAAAGGACACAAAAAGAGGCGGATGCTATGCAAACGCCTCTTTTACTAACCAACCTTTAAACAAAACAGAACTAACTAAACTCCAGCACCACCGGAAGATGAACTTGCTTCCGCAGTCAATCCAAGTACTGCATTAATTTCTTCATTGTCAGTTGCCGGAATAAGGTTCTTGGCAATATGTCCGATTGTACCACCGCGCAAAGAACTTGCCAAGTTAATAGTGTTTTTATCACCTTCCTTATTATCCTGTGAATCCGCCTTAGTCATCTTAAGCGGAGTACAAGGAGTTCCGGCTATCTTCGCATCATCCCCCGAACATCCGAACACGATTGCACCCAAATTCTCATTGATATTGTTATTGACAAACTCATCATGTTCCAGCTCTGTACCCGGATGCTCATAATCTACATGATGAATGAATCCACGTGCATCATCTTCACCCTCACTGGAGTGATAGATGTTTATCGTAGAATCCGTAGCATACACTGCTATGGGCTTCTTGCCTGCCATCATTTCAAAGGCACTCACCTTTACACCTTTTTCATCGCGGGTATAAGTTTTAACGTCTTCCCAACGGAAGAGCACGATATAAGATTTCTTGCCCTTCGGACGTCCGGCATTTGATGTTTTCTTGGGAACCGAAACCATTGTATAAGCTGCTTCAGCCATATATACCTCCTATATTAAATTATTAAACACCTTCTGATGAAGAAGAGGATGAAGAAACGCTCTCTTCAGGCGGCAGATAAGCAAAAATAGCTTCTGCCAGCCAGAAACCGGTAGCTTCCCACCACTCCGCGAATATCTTCACATCGTAGTTTTCTCCCTGCATCCAAACCTTAGCATTCTGAGGATCCTTACTACGCAGATGCTTGAAATTCTCTTTCGGCGTGATAAAGAATACCCCCGTACCTCGCATTCCTTCAAGCGGTACAAATGTGAATTTAGAGAAGTCAACTTTGATTTTCTCTCCATCTTCATTCTTCAGCCAGGGATACAATTTACGGTAAGCCTTACCATAGCGAGTCACCAAGTCCGGATCGGCATGAATAAACATAGCCTTATTCTTATACAGAGGCTTCACTTCATCAACCGCTTTTTCAATTTGGGTTACCAATGTCGCATCTGCAAGTTTCTCACCATCAAGCAACCAAGTAACATCCTTATTATTCGCTTTTTTCAGTTTTTTCAACTGGGTGATATAACCGTCCATGACATCATTGGCATCCGTTGCAGCATCACCATCTTTCGCGGCCGAAGTTTCCTTGAACTCGCCAATCGCCAATGCGATTTCACGTTCCTCGTTCAGCTTCGGGAAAATCAGCTGGTACAAGATGTACTTAACTACCGGCATATCTTCCGGCTTCAGATCTTCATCATATAAGTATCCGAGAATATCTTCCATGATGTCTGACGGAGTAATAGGTACGTTGATCTTGCACTTGTAGTTCTTGATAGTCAACGGAGTGAATTTTGATTTTCCCTTAGGCGTCCACTTCGGTACGAACTGTTGGAGTACAGAATCGATGGCCGCCTGTTGCGCACGCACTTCTGTCTTATCCGTAACGATGGTAGACATATATTTGGTAGACTCCGTAGCGCCCATCAAGCCTTTCAGTATTTCAAGCCGTTCGGAAGAAACATACTTACCGAACTCTTTCTGAAGCTCTGTTGTCTCAATGGTCGAATTACCACTATACGCCGCACCTTTAAATGCAGCATCTAAATATTGGTTGTGTGCCAGGCTCATGTCCGGCTTAAACTTGTTGCCCATTTCGTTTTCACCTCCTGTTACTTTTTCTCCTGCATCCGGTGCCGGTTCTTTCGCCATTTTCGCAATCTGGGCATCCTTAGTGGCAATCTCCTTTGCCTGCGCGTCAACTTTAGCATCCAGCTCTTTCAAACGCTTACGGGCATCAGCAAGTTCCTGTGCATTCTTGTTGCGCTCCGCCTCTAACTCCGCCCTTACTTCATCGGTAACCGCATCTTCCGCACTTTTACCATCTTTTTCAAATTCCGCGAGATCCTTTTTAAAGGATTCGAGAAATACATCACCGTACTTTTTCTTGAGTTCCTCTTCCTGCGTAGAGAGAAGGATGGATTTTCCTTTCTCATCTTTGGCAAATGCAGAGATTCCCAAGATACCAAGTACTACGCTCATTACTTTTGCAAACATAGTTTTTAGGATTTTGAGTTGATATAATTGTAAATAGTCATTTCAGAATTAATTTCACGACTGCGCTTCACTGCATTGTCCTGAGTACCGATACTGTCTATCAGACCGACTTTCAGTGCATCCTCCGCATAAAACATACGCCCGCGGAGCAGTCCTTCAGTCTCCAGCTTCAAGCAATTCCCCCGGTTCTTCCTGACATTCGCCTGGAAGTCGCGTGCCAACGGATCCAGCTCTTCATCGCGAATGGAAGCATAGTCTCCTTTCTTAGCTGCTTCAAAGGGAGCATTCTTGTAATCAGATAGATTGGAATAAATGGTATGCATTTTAATACCGGCGCTCTCATAATATTTGGCATAGTCAAGGAAGCTCATCATCACACCGATGCTACCGAACTCTGCCGATATAGTATTCGATGCAATAATCTCATTGCAATAAGAAGCCGCATAATAAGCTGCCGATGCACAAAGGTCACAATGTGCAACAACCGCCTTTCCTTGACTTCGGGCATAAAGAATGGCATCGACCAGCGGTGCAATGGCATCCACTGCACCGCCACCGGAATCGATGTCACATAAAACAGAAGAGATATTCGATGAATCAGCTGCTTCCCGAATAAGGTCCGCATACTCCATAGTCCCATAACTGCAATAAGTACCATACTTGAGCATCGTACCATGCACCGGAATAATAGCCGTACTACCTTGTGGAGCATCACTGAAACTATTCTTTAACTTCATACTGCGTCCATCCGTTGCTGCGACCATTAACGGAATAGGTTCCCTATCCGCCAACTTCCCGGCATCCTGATTGTCTACTCCATGGTCCAGCAGTTTATCAACAAGAAGAAGGTTAGATTCGACCTCCCGGAACGAAACGAACCACTTACCCCGGCAGACTGCACTATATAAGTTTGAAAATGTCATTATCCTTTGTATCTGATTAATCCGATACAAAGGTACGTCGGTAAAAACCGTTTAAAAGGACTTCAATATCTTGGCAGGTTCGGAGCTATTACGTTTGAAAGAGAGAGTAAAAGCAGCCGGAGTTCCCGACTCTTCAAGCTGCATCAACACCGGGAACTGGTCGGTTCCCACCACTCTCTCAGCCCCATTGGTAAATTTCAGCCGGACTAATCCTTCCTGGCGAAACAAATCATGCAATGAATCCGCAGAAGCGACTCCTGTATCAGTGATTGTTGCTTTCAGTTCCTGCTCGATCAAACTCCCCGGAATTATTTTCTCCTTGAACTCACCCTTTATGACCGGTATTCCTATCCATTCTCCTGTTACCTGAATGACATTCGCACCTGGATAGTTCCGGACAGTGGCAATTCCTAAAGGTATAAAACTCATTCCAAATATTTGCGCCCGCTTGTTATACGTATTCATTATCTGCTTACTTTTTAAGAGTTATTTAATTGAATATCTGACTTTTAATTAATAATTAATCTACTAAAAAAGGTTAAGGGAATAGAGATAATTGAATATCATTATTTACCTCCTTAATCATCCTCTTTCGATTACGGTAATCAATTTTCTTAACAGCATCATAATTGATCGCATTATTCTTTATGTTATATGCCATGAGAAAGGCACGTATTATTCGATCCTGTTTGTATCCTTTTTCATAACCAGCCACAAAATACTCGCGAATACGGATACGGAATGATGCCTCTATATAATCCTGAAGCATCCGCTGCTTCCATTCCGGCACATAGATAAAGTTCTCCTGCAGAATGAAATGGTTCCACTCCTGAATAGGCAAAAACAGAGTTATCGGGTTCTCTTTAATCGCTTGTTTGGGTGGTCTGTCAGTGACAGTAACCATTGCCTGTATGAATTTACCTATATCATTGGCAGTAGTTACGTTCACACCGGCATCGGAAGGTCTACATCCAAACTCATGATAAAGATAATCATGCAAATAGGGCTGGAGTTCAATTATCACATTAGGTTTCATAGGGTAAGTTGTTTATTTACAAACAAATATAGCAATAAATCAGTATAAACTACATTAATCTCTGTAGAAATTACCTATAATCATAAAATATTTACATATCCAGCGAATTACCACATTATTTCATACTGACATTCTCTACATTGTACGCCATAATAACTATTTTGCTTAGAAATTTGTGCAACTTTGTAACTTGTAACTTTTATCAGATAACACACTGATTTTCAGCAAACCAATCAGTAACAAACCATATAACACCAAGTTGTGCCATTCCAATAAAGTTGTAACACCAAGCCTCTTTTCGTATTGGCATCATAAAAGTAACAAACCCTTATTTTTTGTAACCAGTCTTTGTTACTGAAATTGTAACCTTTGTTACTATCTATTTATTAATAGTTTATCTTCTTTTTCAAACATCGGTTACAGAGTTACAAAGTTTTTGCAGAAAATAAGGAAAGAGAGTGAGAAACCCGGAACAAGGAAGTGTTGTCGGCAGCTCTTTAAATAGTAAAAGCCGTTGACAACTTGTGCCAACGGCTTTGCAATACTATTCTGTTACCGGATGTTTATTCTTCATAGCCCGTCGAAAATTAGGCGGAACCTCTTTTCGTCGCAACTTAGTATAGTCATCATTCAGTTCAAAATCCATCCAATGATCCTGTGCCGGCAAAAATGCTCCTACAGCTACCAGCATCCATGGAAGTTTATCTTCATCGGCCTGAAGATTCAAAATAGTAGCCGGCTTCATCATCTCCAGATAGTCATATACCTGATGTATATAGAGTGAGGCCCGTTCATTTGCCAACATTTCCGGAAGGAACCGCTCATAGTGTTTAATATACTCAGAACGGGGCTCCATCAATACTTTCTGTCTGTGGCACAAAGGCTGCCGGTTCTCCATTCTTCTGCATCGACCGCATATATATCATCTCCTTAGTCTTTCCGTCTACCTTTTGAAGGTATCGACCTGATTTATTTAGCAATTCTGGCGGATTCATCTCAGCTATATAGGGGCACAATTCAGAGAAGCTACGTAATGCCCTGGTAAAGCGCTGCATCTTCCAATATTCTTTCTTAGACTTGGATGCGGCAATAAAATCGTCATAGACCAGTTCCCGGACAATAGGGATATTCAGATTTCCACTGTCCTCGGAAAAATAACAATAAGCCCAGTCTTCGAAATCGCTACCCATATCAGCTTTGCGCTTGCGCGTGATGATGTTATCCATGGGAGGCTGTATCTTAATGCTGCGGTCGGCCATAGCCAAATAGAACTGGAGACATTGGGCAAAAAAATTCAGATCCCAATTCCAATCCTCTTCAGAATAGTCAGTAGCAGTCATCAGATTTTTGTCAAAGTCATCACGAATGGTCCGGGTTTCCAAATAATCATTCTCCTCAGTCTTCTGATGATAGTAATCAGAGAATACCATATACAACATACGCGCCGAGGTGGACGGATCAAACTCACGCGGTACGTAGTTCGTTGTGAAACCGAACTTCGGAGATTCTTCAAACTCAATAAAAAATGATTTATTATTCTTCGGATTAACAGTCATGCCTGAAGTGATATTATCATAGAACTGGCTCATAGGTAAATAGCGGTCACAGTCATCCACCAATACGAAGTCTGTATGAACATCCACCTGATCAAACACGTGCGGGTTATCAAGCAGGCGGGGATTACGTCCGGACAGGTTCACCGTTCGCATGAAGAACCGGAATGTCTTGAAAAGAAAACTCTTACCGCTGCGACCATTACATTCATCGTCTTCACCAATCTTATTATCCATAGCATACAGTGCCCATGCCCTTGATGGAGATTTATACCGGTGCATATTATAACCGATAGCAAACATCTTATTCAATAGGTTTTGTTTCTGTTCACGTATCTCATCTGAAGATAATAACGGTCCGGCGATGTCAAATTTATGTTCATCCCGGTACTTATCCGCTTCATCAACACCTTTATCCCGCCAAGCGTATTCCAGTTCTTTGCGCCAGTGCAGACGACTGGTATTGATAAGATAGTTAAAAAAACAACTCTTATGCTTCTTGATAGTGATATCGAATATATCCCTTTCTTCCGAATCTCTGTGATGCGACCATTCAAACATCGGAGGAAGAATATTAACTTTATGAGGGATTACGTTCGACTGCCATGCGCTGCGATTACCGGGTATCTGGCCGTGCAGCGACTTGATACCATCTTTACTGACTTCCCACGTTTCTCCTGTAAAGAATATATATTGTTCTCTTGGCGTATAGTTCCGAAAGTCCAAACTGATTTCATCAAGTTGCGCCAACGATGATTCGCCTGTACGAGGTGAATTCAAGATCAAGTTACGAATATCTACCGGAAGGTAGCGCTCAATAGTGAAACGCTTAAGGAATGACAATATATCCTTCGCCTTAATCTCACTGATAATGCAGCCTTCCCGACGGATATATTTTACTTCATTGGAGTTGTCATCTCTTAATGTATAGAACCCGTTTAAAGTAAGAAAGTAATGCAAATAAGCAGTATTGACCTCGTATGCCATTCTCTTACTACGTTCACTCCAGCTCTCCACCCAAAACTTAGCCGGCATGGCCAATGTCTGCAAATTACGGAAATCCTCTTGCTTCGGGCGCAAACCTACAAAGTCACGAAAATCTTTGCGAGGTTTTCCCCGCTGATCGCGATAACCGCGCAACCAATCCGGAAGCCAAATTGTATATATATCTAAGAATCTGAGAGCCAGTTCTGTCCCCTTACGAATACCTGTATCATCGATGTCAGGAATATTATAAATACGTTCCACATACTTATATATATCCTTAATCTCTTCAGGCGTAACCTTATAGGTTTCACTGTTGAACCATAGCGGGTGTCCACCTAAAGCGCGTACACACAGAGAATCGCGTTCACCGGAACAAATAAAAGCCTCTTTAAGCTTCTGTTCTTTATACTGCGCATCCTTATTCTTCGGATCATTAAAAAAGTTTTTTTCTTCCTGTGCATTGAAATCCCGGTAAGCCTTTTGTAATTCCGCGAAGCCATTGATATATTGTTTCGGTTTTACGCCATCCGGAGTATAGCTAAAGCGCCATTGCTTGTCAGGATTCAACGGCTCATAGATTTTATAAAACTTAGCAGTGCTGCCGTCCTTCTTTGAAACGACACACTCGCGCATGAAAATAGGATAAGTAGGCGTAGTATATTTGGTGGTTACTTCCCGGTTCCGAACATAAGAAATAGACTTAGCCACATACCAATGCAGCGCATCCACGTGCTCCTGTTTGACACGTGGACCAAGAACCTGCAACTGTTCATCGGTGAACTTCTCTTCCAGTTCAAAAAAACGGCTGCCTTCAGCTTCATCAGCCGTAGCCGGGCGCTTACGAATATCAGGCTTGTTAACGGAACGCTTGAGTTCGTCAGTTACGTTATACCGGGAAGCGAGTAAGGCAACCGCTTCAGGAAAACGTACATTCTCCTCATTCATACAAATGTCTATCGGGCTCATGGCAGAACCCGAATCACCAAAATCAGTAACCTTATAGCAGTCCTGGAACTTCTTGAGGCAGGCAGAGGCGTCGTCCTCATCAGGGCGACGCTTGAACTTCTTTTTATTGTCTACGCAGCCCTCAGCCTGCGGGTAGTAATATAGGATGATATCTAACCCATCATGGGTGGCAGCGTAAATGTCGGTAGCTTTAATCATATTGCAGATGATTTAATTCGGTACAAAGGAAATCGTTGTAAAAGGAGTTATCAAGGACGTTATATGTATGTTTTTAAACCTTTGCACAACACTTCGGCCATTAGTATATTGATACCATGATGTTCCTTGAGATTCTCCGGATTCCGTCCGGTCAATGTCATACTCAAATTCTCCTTGCGGTAATCACGCTCCACATCAAAGTATAATTCCTGTCCTCTATCATCATGAAAAGTGATCCGGCACCTTTCCACCAATCCGCCCAGTTCAGAAGCGTCCAACCACAAGTCCGGCTTTTTATCCACCTTTAGATGGCAATATCTGTGTACTTTACCACTCTTACGAATCAACTCTACTTCTACGATTGTCGCGATTTCATTTGTACGCAGTATGCGTACTTTCTGACCTCTTTTCATTGATATTTCCTTTTTATTCATTTCTATCTTGTTTATATTCATACCCAACTATTCCCATTCCTTTGATAATCCTCAATAGCTTTTTGCATCTCTTCATCATCTTTAGGCTCATGGGTGTATCTCTCATGACAATAACAGTAGTTGCTTCCATAAGAGCAGCAATTATACGTTTTGTTCAGTTCTTCACCAACTTTCCACCGTGCATCCTCGTTCGGGATTTTTCCCTCTTGTAGCCACTGCCATTTAGTTTTCATCTTTTCTCTATATTCCGCAGTATCTTTTCTTTTCTGTTCTCGTTTTTTGGCCTTTGCCCTGTATTCCTTGTTCTTAGCTGATACAATAGCTTTTGCAGCCACAAGATCCTCATATACTTCACTTTCAGAGAAACGAATAACCCGATAACGATAATAATTGTTATTCCAGCCTTCTTCACCTTTTGCATCCTCATTGGGTACAAAACCCCTTTTAGCCCATTGTAATGCGGTTAATATTTCCATGATAGCTCCTTTCTTTCTTGATTTGAAGATTAGTCATCATTGGATTCTTTATCATCCTGCTTGGATACCTTGCCGTATTGCATCAGATATTCAACAGCAAGACTGTTGCACATGTGGCTCGCCTTTAAAAGATTTACATCTTTTTCTCCAAACAAAGTTTTAAAGATCTGGCAATTGGTATGCATTAATGCCATTCCAAATTCAACACTATCTACTTCTCTATCACCTAAGTAGTTTTCACAGTCTTCTTCTTGAAACATTTCAAATATTTGCTCTGTGAGCATGGCAGAATACTGAAGTATTCTATTCTGTTTTTCATCCATAGTCTTATTCATTATTTTATTGTTTTGCAATCTCCGATTATTGTACGGATAGTATATGTCTGTTTCCTTTTGAAATCAGAAAGATCGATTAAAGGCTGTTTATGATAAAGTGCGAGGGCTACTTTCCGGAATCTTTCATAGTTCCGCCTGTCAATAGGTTTAAGTCCCCATTTCCCCATATCCTCTACCAGTCTTTTGCGGGTAGAAGCAGAATGTCCTATACAACTATTCTTTCCAAAGCTATGGCTGATTTTATGGGCTTGAAAATCCGAAGTTTTGGAAATAAAAATGTCAAGGCGTTCCAGTTCTTTAAAACTCAACTTGGCATCTCCGTACCTGGATATTATTTTTTCTTCCAGCCAGGCTACAATCGTAAGATCATAGAAACCTTGACGATAATCTCTTTTGTAGAAATAATGTATTTTCATGGCTCAGCCTATTTTTGTAAATTCATCAATCTTGTCAGCTAAAGCATAATAACCTAGCACCTTTTCATAAGATATAATGCAGACAATGCTGTCGCTATCATTCTCTACAAGAATGGTCCATTGCCCATCTTTTCCGTTGTCAAATACATCAAGTCGGACAGGGCGGCTCCGAGGGTATTTTTCATTCATTATTTTTATCTGATGCTCGATGTCACACTTCAGTACATCCAACGAACATTCGTTAGCTATCAGATGTCGATCAAACTGCTGTACGAATATTTGCAGCGCACGTCCTTTCTTGTTGACGTTAGAATAAGTTTTGATATTATCAATAAAATAGTTCATGGCTATCTATTTTAAGTTATAAGTTTTGTTTATCACACCACAGAGAACTATATTCAAATCGAAATCATCCGGATAATCAATCTGCACAGGCATCATTAAATTACCGCACTCTGCTCTGAATGTAATTCCGGTCTGTATATGCAAGGGGAGTTTTTTATTTACCATTTCTGATTTCATCGCTTCTACAAGTTCAATATCCCACTCATAATTTTCAGTCTTCATGGCTAATAAGATATTGTTCCATCAGTTCCGGAATATCTTCAATTAATCGTTCAAATACCCCGTTAGAAGATTGAACACAATATAGAATCAATGTACTGTAATCCTGGTCTATCTGCCGAACTTCATCCGCTTGCACATAACCTAATGCATTAATTGCATCAACAAATGGCAGTTTCTGTTTCAATGCAAATCCGCAAGAACAGATTATCTTTCCGGAAGCAGTTGGTCTGTTCAACCATATTCTGAATTTTCCATCCGGAGTAGAGATTGAGGCATAACCTCTGTTTAATTGTCCTGTTGTCATATTCTTCTGTTTTAATTATGGATAAATAGTCCCGTATAGGGGAATCGAACCCCAGTTGCGCCCATATATCACATATTGTCCGCTACCATTCGGACGTAGTACGGGATCTTGGCCGGCTATCTTCACAGACCGCCAAACCTATTCATGTCTAAATACCAAATACTAATGTTATCATGACAAATCACACATGGCGCGCCTCACGACGGGCTTATTTCATCTGGTTCTGATGCCAGTAAGAAATCATCTCACCTACATTGCGAACCCTAATTTTCGCCTTTATATTTTCCCGGTGGCGATTTACCGTACAGGGAGAAATATGCAGTTCTGCAGCAATATCATCCGTTTGATAGTTAGATGCAATCAAACGAAACACATCCATTTCGCGCTCAGTAAGTCGGGTGTCAAGTTCAGGTCGGCAAATCACGCCTTCATGTTCACATTCCCCCCGCAGCGGACACTTTACCTCCTCGAATACGAATTGTCCATCCTTATTGATGTCAAAGTTGTATTGGTCATACTCGCCAAAATTGCAGCGTATGAAACGATGGACTACTCGGAACTCATAGTGCCACCTATTCATCGTACTGGCCGAATAAATCTTCATCAACCGGGCATGCGCTTTGGGATAACGATCTCTGATGATTGCAAGCATGTACTCAATGGTCGGCCTACCAGAATCTTTAAGTACAACCGCCGGTTGCCCAAATTCTTTCATCATAACATCCCCTTCGGGAGTGTTATAAAATTCGATATTGGTTATAGTCTCCATCCATTATTCCCATGAGACAACTACAGGAAATTTAAAATCATCAATTTCCTTCACGATATAACCAAGTGCCTCAAGTATCACCTTGTCTTGTGGAGTAATGGCTCCTAAATAGGTTCTGAAATAGCCTTTCTCTGCCGCACGTTCAATTTGTTCACATATACACTCCATGTCCGAGAAAGCCTTAGCCTTTTCGTTTGCCTCTTGGGCGGTAATAAGTTTCTGCTCCATAATTATTTATTTATTAAGTTAATAATATCATTTATCAAAGCTGCTTCCAGCGGTTTAAACGCATTGTATCGGAGCTTATAATAAAAAGTAGTATAAGACATACCGCTTTCGGAAAGTACCTTTTCTCTAAGGTCAGTCTTTTGTTTTTCGGTCAGTGCATTGTAATGGTCTCTAAGTACCATTTCTTTCATATTTTGTTCTTTTTTCATGTTTGGTACAATTATTAGTGCTATATTTATACTGCAAAGGTGTAGAAAACTATTCTATTAGACAAGTTTTCTAATCCATATTTACAATAGCGAATACTTATTTATACTTCATCTAAACAACAAAACATGTTTAACGGCCTAAAAATAAACAAATTGCTTGAAGAAAGAGGGATTACTAAAGTAAACCTATTTACTCATATAGGTATATCTAAGAAAGGACTTGATGATATTATAAATGGAGTTCATGCGCCTAAGGTTACTTATGTAGAAGCACTGGCTGATTTTTTCAAGGTACCAATAGATTTCTTTTTTGATAGAGATATAAACTCTTCTGGAATTAATATAGGCCATCAAGTCAAAGGTAATGGAAACAAGGTATCAGGAGATATAACTTTAAGTGAATGTCAGAAAGAGATAGAACATCTCAATGCCCTTTTGGAAGAAAAAGAAAGAGTGATAACTGAGAAAGAAAGAACGATTCAAATATTAATTAATAAATAATGAAATATTAACTAAAAATGAAGTATTATGGAAGTTCGTATTGACGGGGATTATCTAGACGAAGTCAGAAGTTCATTGGAAAATTCAATGGATAACTTAAATTATTTTTTAGACCACAATGTAAAAGGTGGTTTAGATCATGGTGTTGAAGTTGATTTGGAGAAGCTGAAATTATTAGCCGATAAAGTAAAATTTGATATTAACTGTCTGTGTAAAATAAAGAAATTGAAATAATTATAGATTATTTTCTTGGACAAATTTCGGACACTTCAATTAATCAATAACTCAGGAACGAACTCGTAGTATGTGCTATAATCAATATTTGGGCTGTCCTAAGATAGATTTTTAATCAAGCACACTATGTTAATAATGAGACACATTATATTTACCCCTATCAATACACTATTTATTACTAATCGATCAGTATTATCCATAACTTCTTTTTTATGCAAAGCTATGGAGTGAACGTAAAAGATAAAAGGACACTATTAATTTAAAAATATAAATCATGGAAAAGAAATTCTATTCAGAACTTCAGCAGCAATCTTTAGATGAAACCACCTTCTATATGACATCTGCAATTAACATTATCAACAAAAAATTGGGCGAATCCTATGCGGAGAATCACCCCGAACTTTTAGGTGCTTTCATGCAAACCGCCGCCATTTCCAATTTGGAATCCGTTTTACTGAACAAATTGGAAAATATAGAAAATGCGATAGACCAATTACAGTAAATCAGCAATTTAGAAGCATTATCCTCGGACAAATTTCGGACAAACAACTTATAAAAACAACTGAATCCGGAAGCGTATATGATTGATATTCAGGCATGCCGAACAATGATAGTTTACATATAAGGTCAGGCCTCCGCAACTAAAGAAGATCGCTAATCCAGCGGTCTTTTTTTATTTCTCAAAAAAAAATGGAAGGAGCTAAGAATCACTCTCCACTCCTCCCGACACGACAAACAACTAAAATTATTGCTATTTGATGCCGTCCAATGCCTTTTTAGCAGTGGCATTGGTGGGGTCGATAGCCAGAATTTTATTCCAATACTCTTTTGAAACCAGATAATCACTCTTCAACAGATAGTAATATCCCAGATAACTGTAACATTCAATCAATGCAGAGTTATACCTCGGCTCGTTCTTTGCCAACAGCATGTCCGCTACCTTTTCATAATAAGGCTTTGCCAGGCCCTCGGTTGTCTCCGGGTCCATGGCAGAGTGAGTGCGGGCACGCCACATATCGCCCAAGTAGCTGTCAGGAGCTTGCCGGGCGACCAGCGCAAACACAGAGTCCGCAGCCTGTAATGCCGTCATACGATCGGCCGGCTGAACGGTAAGAGTATCCTGAGATGTGCCCTGACCGTAATAGAGACGTCCAAGTTGGAATAGTGCCTCAGGCGTCTTTTTATCTTGACTTAAAGTATCATAATATTTTTGATAGGCAGCAATAGCCTGTGCGTAATCGTTTTTCAACTCATAAGCATCTGCTATTTCACGCCAGACATCAATCTGGCTGCTATCCTTTTCGAGAGCCTTTCCATATTCCACAATGGCGCGGTCATACTTCTTCAAAGCACTCAGCAAAGCACCGTAATACCGGTAATCCAAATAGGAGTAATCGGCATTGTCCGAGGCATTGAAAAAATCATTTGCCGCTTTTTCGGCTTCATCATAACGTTTCAAGTCGGTATAGTTGTACATAGCCAGACGATTAAACGCAGCATGTCGTCCGTTCTTCTGCAACCCTTTCTGGACCACCTCCAGCGATTTTTCAAAATCATGGTTCAGGAACAGGGCAAACGCATATTTCAAGATATCATCCTCCGTAGCAACAGGGGTATCTATGAATTTAGCATAAGTCTCGGCTGCTTTACCGAAACGGTTGGTTGCATAATACACTCCGGCAAGCTCCTTGTCCGCCTCCAAAAAGTCGGGAGCCAACGCCTTCAGTTGTTGCAGTTTGTCAATGGCCTGCGATGGGCTGGCAGATCTATAAGCCCGGGCATATTTCAGATAAGCCTCTTTACAGTCCGGATTAAAATAGATAGCCTGTTCGTAAAGTTGGCAGGCACGCCCTACATCTTTCTGAGCAAGGGCAATGTCTCCCTCCAAGACGGACACGCCCGCATCTTTCTTATCCACTTTCTGAGCCATTTTCAGATAACTCTCCGCCTCCGGCAGCTTGCCTACATTCAGATAGGCGCGGGCTATGGAGATGATGAGTGATACGTTCTTCTTGTTTTTTCCTTTCAATAACTCCCCGGCAGTTGCAGATGCCTGTCCGGGATCTGTCTTTATCAGACTTTTTATTTGCTCTACCCCTGTCTCCCACTCTGGAACAGGCACCTGTGCGGCAAGCGTACCGGCAAGCAGCATCGCTCCCATACATAATAATAATTTACGTTTCATGTTAGCTTCCATTTTAGTTATTCATCTTTGATGTTTACCACACGCACCGGTTGGGTGGCGGGCACTAATCCCGACTTCAAAATGATCCGCTGTCCCCGGTCGGAAGCAAGGAAAGAAGCGAAGCCCCAAGGAAGAGCACTTCTCGGATCATTCAGTAATACATAAATACTACGTGCCAGTGGATAATCACCATAGAACAGATACGCCTGATAAGGCTTGTAGCTGTTTGCCGGCGTGGCCTTATCGGCAGCACTGACGGACATAACCCGTACCTCTCTGCTGAAAGAAAGTCCGGTAGTATCGTTACGGTCACTCAACCAGTTCACTCCGATAACTCCCATTGCGTCCGGTGTACGTGCCACGTAATCAATAACTTCCTTATTCGTCTTTAACGCTTTCACCCGAGTCGAAAGCGGCGCTCCCTTAGCGATAGAGTCCACAGCAAAACGTACGGTGCTGGAATTCTTATTATCGAATACCAGGTGAATATCCCCCAAACGGGATGAGGGATAAATATCTTTCCACTGTCCGGCTTCCCCGGTAAGAATACGGCGAAGATCTTTCACTCCAATCAATGTGTCCGGATTGCCCCGATTCGTTATTAACGCAAGCCCATCCGTCGCAATCTTTATCTCTTGCGGAAAGAACTTCCTACTGTTGAAAGAGCCCATCTCCTCCTGAGTCAGCCTGCGGCTGGTTATCGCCAACCGCAGACTATCCTTGAGCAAAAGGTTGATAGCTTCTACTTCCGTCACATAACGGGGCACAATTCCCGCCAGAGGAAACAATCCCTCGAATACATCTATCTCTTCCTGCACAATCGGCCGGAAACTTTCGTCGGCAGCAATTGCTATGACGCCGGAAGTATAGGTATCCGTCAGGCCGTCTTTAGGCTTATGGCGACAGGCAGATATAAAGGCCAGCATTACTATCAATCCTGAAAGCTGAAGCAGTTTCACCATTTTCATAACACGTGCTATTTATTGTAATCTAAAGACAATAGGAACCGTATACTTCACAGAAACCGCCTTGCCATTTTGTTTGCCCGGTATCCACTTAGGCATTGACATAATTACGCGGATAGCTTCCTTGTCACAGTAAGGATCCAGCGTCTTTACAACTTTAGCATCCCGTACTCTACCGTCACTGCTAACCACAAACTGGCAGATCACCCGTCCCTCCACACCGTTTTCCTGCGCAATCGTCGGGTATTTCAAATGGTCGGCGATATATTTCATCAACTCATTGGTCCCGCCGGGAAACGTCGGCATCTGCTCTACCATGTCGAACACCTTCTCTTCTTCCTCCGGAGCTTGCGTCACCACCTGTTTCAGATCGGCAATATCCTTGCCATTAGCTTCGTCATTGCCTTTCACATCGGCGATGGAGATAGCTACTTTCGTTTCCGTCAGCTCGGTCTGACTTTTAATCTCATCTTCATCCCTCACCTCTTCATCCTTCTTGATGACCGGAGCAGTAAACTTGATAGAACTCTTCAATGCCGGTGGCGGTGGTGCAACAGGCTCCACACGTTTCATCTCTTCCTGCTTTACTTCCGGTTCTTCCAGTTGCGACAAGGTGGTCACTTCGGTCATCACCTCTTTCTGCTTCGGAGTCGCCATCTTTATAAGGGTCGGAATGCTGAAACCTATCAAGGCTATCACTATCACCAATATCACAGCTATGTTGTGGCGGCGCGGAGAGTCCTCACGCATCTTATAGGCGCCGTACGCCTTATTCTTGCCGCTGAATATCAGGTCACACCATTCCAAAGAACTTAAATCTACTTTAGCCATATTCTTCTGTTTTTAGGTGTTATTATTCGGCAATATTCTGCGACAGTTCCCCTTTGCTTTCATAGTTCTTTATCAGGAACTGATCGGCATCGGCTATGTCCGTTATCACATACTTGCCTATATTACATATCTGCATTTCATCGAGAGCATCAATCAGGTTTTTATACGAGGCTGCATCGGTAGCCTTGATGATGACTGTCGGCGTATCCTTCCCACTCTTTATCTCGGAAAGCTGTTTCCTGAAGTCATCTTCTGATATTTTAAGTTCCAGTTTCTGCTGTTTCAATTTATTCACCTCATTTACAGCAGTCCTATTACGTTGCAGAAGCATAGCCCTCAGACCATCCGCTTGGTAAGAAGTCTCTTTCAGCGAAGTATAATCCTTATAGTTGGGCTCTCCATCGTAATAGTACAATTTATCACTGTCTCCCAGCAACAGCGTGATTGCCTGCGACGCTTTCACTTTGGTCTGCTGCTCTTCGGTGATATTCTTATCATTGCTCGGCATGCTTATCTCCATCGTCTGAGGTTTGCTCAGTGAAGTACACAGCATGAAGAAAGTGATCAGCAACATATTCATGTCCACCATCGGCGTAAAATCCACCCGGACGGTCATCTTCTTTTGCTTGTTCTTTCCACCTTTCTTATTACCGCTTTCTTGTATTTCAGCCATACTATCTCCTTTCGTTAATCTTCAGCAGTGGTCTTCAAAGAGGTAATCAGGTTATACCTGTTCTCCCTAAGATCCTGAAGCGAGTTCATTACATTCTTGATTACGGAATAAGGAGTATCGGCATCCGCCTTAATGGCGATACGCAAATCAGCATTCGTGGCACGCGCGTTACGTACCCATGCCTTGAACTGGTTGTCGATACTGTCAATAGGTATTCCCTCATTCTTTAATACAGCGTCCTGCTGGTCTTGCGGCAGGTCGAGAAATTTCTTCATGCTCTTCATCGGCACTCCGAAAGTGGATGCCAGCATGAACTTCTTCGTCTCCTCAGGAGTAAAAGTCACTCCGTACTCCTGCCCCATAGCCTCCAGCACATTACGTAAGTCGGACTGCTTGTCCAAACTCATAAACACTTTCCCGTTCGGATCGACCAATATCTGGAGAACGTTCGTTTCCGGTATCTTAATCTCGGATACAGATGCCGGAGTAGTTACCTGTACCGGCTCTTTCTTCACAAACGTAGAAGTCAGCATGAAGAAAGTAAGCAACAATACAGTCACGTCACTCATGGCCGTCATATCGATGAACGTGCTTTTCTTTTTGATTTTCGCTCTACTCATAATTATCTAATTAAAAATTGAGAATTAATAATCGGGATACTCCCCGCAATTCAATTTATTTATGCGTAGCTGCAAAAGTCTGCACGATAGAGAAGCCAACCTCATCAAGGCTGTACGTCAGTTTGTCAATCTTATTGGTATAATAGTTATAGGAGATAACAGCCAAAGCACCGGTCAAAATACCGAAAGCAGTATTAATCAAAGCCTCGGAAATACCTTGTGACAGTGCCATAGAGTCAGCACTACCTCCGGCGGCCAAAGCAGCAAAAGAACGAATCATACCGATGACTGTACCCAGCAACCCCATCAATGTACCCAGCGTAGTGATAGTACCTATAATCGGCAGGTTCTGTTCCATCATCGGCAACTCCAGGGCAGTGGCTTCTTCCAACTCTTTTTGGATAGCAAGCAGTTTCTGGTCTTTAGTCAGTTCCGTCTCTCTCTCCATTTCGGCATATTTCCTCAAAGTAGCATTTACCACATTGGCTACAGAACCACGCTGTGTGTCGCATATCTCCTGCGCCTTCCTCATATCTCCGGCGGCCAAAGCTGCTTTGATATTAGCAACGAACCTCACCAACGAACCCTTACCGAAAGCGGCGCGAATAGCAATATAGCGTTCGATGCTCAAGGCGATAACGGTAAGCAGAAGAGTCTGAATCACCGGAACTATAAACCCACCTTTATATATAGTGCCCAGAAAGTTTCCCGGCAACGGGTGGTTGTTCGGATCATTGTTCATGAAGTTGGATGGATTTCCAAGAACAAAATTAAAGATTAGTACGGCAATGATAAAGCAAATTACAATTACCCAACCGGCGGATCTAATGCCTTTAAAAGAGGCTGCTTTTTTTTGAGTTGTTTCCATGATTAAAAAGTTTAATTGTTGGTATTAAAATTGATTTTGAGAATAAAGCGTAGGGGTATAACTTCCCTCTTACGGACCAATAGGGCGTAAATCATCCTTGCAACCTCATTTCAGCACACATGCACACAACAGGTCACCTACTCCCGCTTCCATTCAAAACAAAAGGAAGAAGGGGGGGGAAATTAAAAGGGAATTAGCGGCTAAATCAAAATCCGCCGAAGCGTGTAGATATAATAATCACTGCCCGTAACTGCATAATACGGGTCTTTATCTGAAAAGTATTGTTTGGTCCGACCATGTACAAGCAAATTTTCATGGTTGGACAATATCAGGAATATGTTTCTGAGGAAAATGTTATCTTCAATCACCCTGCGTATACGCTGCTGGTTGGAAGAATAAATTTCAGTAAGAGGCTTAGTGCCCAACTCAACATCTGTTGTCCATGAGAATCTGGTATCTGCAAATTTTGAGCTTTCCTGTTTAATTTTTTTGGATGAGGTAGCAGAACATGAAGACAATGTAGCAGAAACTTTGCAAGTTTCTGCAGACTTTACACAGACCTTGGCAAAGTCAACAGCTTTTCCACTAATACTACAAGTGAGTATCAGTAGCATGCTAATCAAAAATGTCTTTACAGTTGTTTTCATGTCGTTTAATAAATCTACATAATAAACACAAACTGATTGCATTTAGTTTTACCAAATAGCTGTTTTCTTTTGTCAATCAATAAAAAAGTTCACTGATTAAAGGTTTTACCATACCTTTTAATATGAAGTAAAGATACAAAAAAAGGATGAGAAAATCATCTAAATCGGGGAGATAATTATCTGGTTTTAAACACTTTTAATCATTGTAACATTATGTAGTATTTAGGACAAAATATTCACTTTTTATATTCATTTCACCCTGTTTCGACTACCAATAGCGCCGATCCGCATAAGACCATGACACTCCTACAACCATCCGGATACAAAAAAAAGCCCCTGCATCTTCCGATACAAGGGCTTCATCAAAAACGGCGACTACCTACTCTCCCACTGTTACGCAGTACCATCGGCGTGACTGAGCTTAACTTCTCTGTTCGGAATGGGAAGAGGTGGAACCTCAGTGCTATAGTCACCTGAATAAGGTAGACATGATGTGAAAAAAGTAAAGCAACCACCGGCAATACTACGAAAACCGGTACGCTGAACGTATATACCACCCATACTGGGTAAAACCAAAAGTGAACGGGCAATTAGTAATGCTCGGCTATGACATCGCTGCCTGTACACCTGCATCCTA